>OJME01000002.1_pt1 | contig 207801 bp, 188 predicted proteins | sample 1597151 | NCBI WGS metagenome assembly OJME01 (sample SAMEA2452118, study PRJEB22498) | human gut metagenome | biome: human feces; feature: human gut; material: feces | place: Australia | collected 2012
ATAACTTTTCTGTTGACTTTGACATTGCACTTGATACACTGTTCATCTGTCTGCTAGTGTTCATTGCTGATAAATTGTGCTGTACTACCATAATTGTTTCCTCCTTGAATTTACAGTGGCGTCCCTGCCACTAATATTATTTTGTTTAGGTTATTTATTTAATAACCTGTTATATATTATATCGGTGATTCTGTTTTAAACTTTACCCCCGAATATAATCTTTTTTATTTTTTTTGATCCATAAGATGTGGCTCAAAATTCAGCTTGTTCATGCTGTTATAATATGTACTTGCCGCCTGAGTGTTTCTCTTCGCATTTGAAACTTCTTTTCTCATCTGGGCAAATCTGTTTTCAGCAAGAACTTTATTTCTTGCCTCCTGTGCCTGAACCCGCACTGCAAGCTCAGTTACATTTTTTATCAGTTCTTTGATAACGGTTATTTCTGATTTGTATTCATCTTTATGTCCGTCAAGAGTTTCCTTAACTCTTGCAAAAAGTGAATTAAATCCGTCATCAAGTCTTTCTATCTTATCTATGAGTTCTGCTTTCTCATCAATATTTTCACGGAAAGCTTTCTCATCAAATTCTGCTGCAGCCAATATACCATTTTGTGCTTCGCTTAGCACTATAACTTTTTCAAGTATATCTTTTTTCATTATCAGGCTGTCTGTCATCATCTGAACATAATTTTCTGTTTCCATGATTCACCGCCTTAGTAATTAACCCTGCTTTGCTTTTGCCATTACTTCTTTCCATGTATCACGCATGCCTCGAAGTTCATTTAATGCCTGTTCAAGAAGCTCTTTATCTTTTTTAATGTTGGCCTCAACTAAAAGATTATATATATACTTATATATCTTATCAAAATCTTCTGCAACAGAATATTTATGATTAAGCGTCGCCTGAAATTCTTCTATTATATTTTCTACCTTTATGATATTGTTATGAACTTTCTCCATATCATTTTGTTCCAAGCCTATAATTGCAATATTGCAGAATTTTATAGCCCCCTCATATAAAAGAAGTGTAAGTTCCGCCGGTGATGCCGTAAGAACTTTATTTCTGTTATATTCTGCATATGCTTGATTTGCCTGATTAAATGCCATCCCTTAGTAACCTGTACCTTTCTTTAACGTCCATATGCCTGCACAACCAGATTCTGTGCAGACATATAAACTAATTATTTTTAAGAGAAATATCCTGAAAGTGAAGACTGTGTCTGATTAAGCTTAGCAAGTGCAGACTCCATCTTAGAGAATTTATTATAATAATAATCTTCCCATGTACTTATCTCTGTCTCTTTATCAGAAATCTTAGTTGTATATGTTGAATACTCTGTCGCCATCTGCTTATCGTTGTATATTGTATAGATACTTCTCATACTTGTAGATGACATTCTTTTCGTCAAATCGCTGTAAAGATTTGATGCAAGCTGTGAGAAGAATGATATTGTTGTATCAGGGTCACTTGCAAGTGCAGCTTTTAACTTATCTTCATTAGCTGATGAAACTGAATCGTCTGAATTACCATCTATATGGAATACACCTTTTTCATTAGTACCTGAGCTGAAATACCCCTGTGTCTTAATACCAAAGTTAGCTAATGAATAGCTCTTACCATTAATGCTGATTGATGATGACATAATCGTCTTCATAGCTGTTGATGCATTGCCAAGCGTTGAATCTTTTCTTAAAAGAGAATCTTTAATCTTCTTCTCCCACTCTTTGACTTCATCATCTGTCATTGCCTCTTTTTCATCGCTTGTAAGAGGTTCATAGCCCTTGGAACTATCTGCATTGTAAGCTGTATCCATAGCTTTAATCAATTCATTATAATCTTTGAAGAAATCTTTAATCTGCTTATAGATACCATCTATATCTGTATCCGTTGTAATTGATACTGTTTCATTGCCTGTAAGTGCTGTTGCCTGGATTGTAAGACCATTAATTGAAAAATTATTAGTATTATTCTTAAATGTTGCACCATTTAACACAATCTCTGAATCGCTGCCTGTAATTCTTACCGCACCTGTTGAATCATCACCTGATGAGCTTACCATCTGCTTTGCAAATGCTGCCTTTGCATCTATTGCAGCATCTGAGTCAGACTTAATCTTTGCATTATCTGTATCAACTTCCGCGACAATCTTATCATATGCTGATGTATCAGCATCAGCTGCCGTTGCAGCAGCTGCACTTCCGTCATCTTTTATTGTAACATATGAAGCTGTATCTTCCATTGTTTTTTTATTAGTCTCATATGTTGTAATATTATTATTTAATGCGTCAATTGATTTCTTTTCAGCATTATATTCTGTAAGCTTGCCATCTTTTTCAAGCTTATCTGTATCATATACAAGATTGCCACTGCTGTCTTTTACATCGTTGCCATCATCATCTTTTTTAACGTAATCTTTATATTTATCAGCAAAATCCGTCTGTTCTTTTGACAACTTTGCTTTTGCATTATCAATGCCTGCCCATGTATCGTCAGCATCTATAGTATCTACAACTTTTTTAGCTGCATTGTACTTATCTGCATAAGATTTTGCTCTGTCAGCATAATTGATTTTCTTGCTTTCATATGCAGACTGCTTGATAGCATCAAGTTCAGCCGTGCTATAATTAGCCCACTTTGTATATTCAGCCATATCAGCTGAAAGATTACCATTGCTGTCTTTTGTTGTATATATTCCAAGTCCTTTAAGTGCATTAAGACCATTCTGATTATTAGAAACTATTGAAAAATCATGGCTTTCACCTGACTTTGCTGCACTGATAAAGAATCTCTGGTTTTCTGAATCAAAGTTTGCATTAAGACCTGCTTCCTTTAATTCTGTGACAAACTTATTAATTGTCATATCACCTGATACCGCAATATCTCTTGTCTTACCATCAACAGTTACTGTCACTTTGCCATCTGACAAATCTCCAATTCCTTTAACATTGCTGAGTTTAGAGCTTCCACTAAGCTTAGCATCTTTGCCGTTGTCATCAGTTCCGCTTATTTCGCCGCCTGTAAGATATCCTGTGGCTGCAAGCTTATTGACTTTAAGTGTCTGTGTACCATTTACAGCAGAAGAACTTGCTGTAACTTTAGCATATGAACTGTTTGAAACTGTGGCTGTTTTTAAATTATAATTTTTTGAAAATCTCATAGAAGACAATTTTCCTGTGTAAAAGCTGTAAATACTTTTATTCATAGTCTTCCAGCTTTCCTGCTTCCATGAAAGTTTTGTCTGTGCTTTTACAAGGTTATCCTTCTGTAATGTATATGATGATACCAAAGCACTAACGAGTGATTCAGTATCAAGACCTGATGATAATCCTGATAATCTTATTGGCATATTATACTCCTATCTGCACCTCCGTGTGCTTAAACAATCATTGTATACTTATCTCTTCTCATCAACAAGAATTCCGGCTATCTCCCACGCTTTTTCGAGCATCTTTAATGCCTTTTCAGATGGAATCTCTCTTATAACTTCATCTGTATCCCTGTCTTTAATTTTAATTGTTATTCTGTTAGTTGGTTCATTATAGCCGAATTCAGCAACAGTATTGCGGTTAATAATCTTATTAATCTCGCTCATGTCTTTCATTGTTGCCGCATTTTTCTCTGAATTGTCAGATGTCTGGCTGCTGCCCGTGTTATCTGACTGCTGGCTTGACTTTACTTCTGTCTGCTTATCCTGTGCTACGGCATCAGATGTCTCTACATTAGTTACAGGTGCCGGCTGGCTTGCAGCTGTGTTTGCCTGATAACTCTGTGCTGCTGTAACTCTGCTTATTGATTCCATTCCCATCTTAAATCCACCTCCGTGTGATAGATAATATCATATTTTCCTATGTGCTACGTTGTATATCGGAAAAATGAGTTTTATAATTAACCAGTTTTTCTATTTTTTTGCAAACAACTCTTTGATATTTTTTATATCTACAGACTGTGCCGCCTCCTTGTTGGCATTCTGAATCTGCATATATACTTCTTTTCTATAGATTGGAACTGATTTTGGTGCTGATATACCGATTTTAACCTGGTCGCCTTTTATCTCGATTATAGTAATCTCTATGTCGTCATTGATAATAACTGCCTCATCTTTTTTTCTTGATAATGCCAGCATCCTACTCACCATCCTTCTGTTTTTTTGCATCAAGTATATCGTAAATAGGAAATCTAACCTGATAATCTTCATTACCGGCAATGAGCTGCGTTCCTTTCATTGTGTCCATATTTACTATTATCGGTGCTTTAAGATTGCATGTCATCTTTGTAAGGTCCGATGGAACTGTTATTGTGACATACACGGCAAGATATGCATTTTCTATATCTTCACCAAGTGATTTTATAAGTTCATCTTCCACTATAGGATCGTAATCTTCTTTTACAATTTCCGGTTTGATAATAGGAAGTGCAAGTGAAGGTTCTTCTGCTGACTGAAGCCACATTATTGTATTTTCTGATTCCTTTTCGGCATCAACAACTATCGTGAACTTTTTGAAATCTTCAAATCCTATTATTCCTTTTTCAAATGTTATTATTTTATCTTCTGTTGTATCAATTTCCCCAAACCATTTTGTCTGTATTTTCATGCTAAATCAAACCTTTCCTTAATTTTATAAGAAATCAAGCAATGTCTGCTGTATTACTTTGCTTGCCGCTGTAAGAGAAGCATTGTATACAAGCTGTGCTGCAGAATATCCAACCACAACTTCTTCAAGGTCAATATCTTCATTTTCTGATTTGAGATTTGTAAAGTTCGTTTTCTGTTCTGTAAGTCTGCTCTTTGTAAGATTAAGTCTTGTCATTCTGTTACCTGCATCTGCTTTTGCGAGCGATGCCTGTTCCTGATAACCCTGCATTGTACCGACACAATACTCAAAGCGGTTTTTCATCTCTTCTTTTGCAAGTTCATTCTGCTTTGTAAGACCTTCCTTTATAGAATTCAACTTGCTCTGTGAATCTTTATCACTGTAAATATCCTGTTTTAACATTCCCTCAACTTTTTCAAGCTGTGCTTCAATATCAATAACATTATTTACTGATGTAATCAAATCATCAATATCTCTTCCCAGGTACATATTAAATACTTCGTTGGCTTCTGTATTAACTTTTAACTTCTGTGAGAAGTTGATATTATATTCAATATCTTCTGTTTTCTTTGTATATACAACACCTGCATTATCAGGATTGTTGTCAACACAGTCATAATACATTACAGGATTCAAATCACCTTTTGCAAAGTTATCTTTTCTGTATGTAAATGAAAATCCGTCAGAAGCATATAACTGCTTATATACATTTTCTCCAAGAAGAATCTCACCTGTCGCTGCATTAAATGCTGCCTCATCATCTCCCGGCTGATAATTGGAATCATTAACAGCTGCTGCCGCAATTGTAGTTCCGTCATTTAACTTGATTTCAAATGTGCCTGCATCAGAAACTTTTGTATATCCGATTCTTACTCTGTGAACATCTGCAACATTAGGTGTTATAACATTTCCTGTCGTTGCATCTGTCTTAACATTAAGATTAAGAATATCATCATTAGAATAAGCATTTGTATATACTGTCTTTAATTCTATGTTTTCTCTTGTAAACTCCTGTGTTATTGTAAAATCAGCTTTAGCTGCTGTCTCATCTGACTGATATGTGAGCGGTGTATCTGTCATATAACCTGAAAAGAGATATCTTCCGGCATATTCAACATCACCTTCCGCATAGTATGCATCGCGAAGTTTATTAAGGCTCTCTGCCAGTGTACTTCTTTCTGAAGGTGAATATGAGTCTGTCGCACCCTGTTCACAATAAGCATAAAGGTCCGTTATTACTGATACAGCTTCGTCTACAGCACCCTCTGTTGTCTTGAGCCACGAATCAGCATCAGGAATATTTTTATTAAGATACTGTGTAACCTGTTCAAGGCTTGAACGAAGACGTAATGCTCTGATTGCAATTACAGGATCCTCAGACGGCTTATTGATTTTTTTCTGCGTAGAAAGCTGTGTTTCAAGCGTATTTACCTGTTTTTTATTTACCTGGATATTGGCCATCGTACTGTTGACCATCATCTGATTAGTTATTCTCATCTATGCCGCTTCCTTTCTTTTATATTCCAGTCTGATTGATAAGCTTGTCGTAAATCTGGTTCATGACTGACATCATCTTTGAGTTAAGATTATAAGCCTGCTGGTACTTTATCATATCCATAGCTTCTTCATCTGTATCAACACCCATTATTGAAAGTCTCTGGTTATGTATGCTTGTCTTCAAATCAGTATAATTCTTATACAGATTAACAGCCTTCTGTGAATCAATTGACATATCACTGACAATACTTTCAAGGAAATACGAGCCTGTGCCGCCTGCAAATATCTTTTCGCTCTGAAGCTTATTTAATTCTTCCATTATCTTTGCGTCTGACTCACCGTCATTCTGCTCTTTTTTAATTGCAAGCAAATCAGCATTTTTAAGAAGTTCAGGATTAACTGTTATATTTCCTGCTGACATTACTGTTGTATTTGGCTGTGTTACAAATAATGAAATTCCCTTGCTGCTTCCATCAGACGTGTAACCTGACTTCATTATCTTATTAACTGCATCAGAGAAAATTTTTGCAAATTCATTGAGCTGTGCCTGATAATAAGGAACACCTTTATATGAAACTGTCTTATCTGCCGCCGGTGCTGTCGTAAGCACAAGATTGCCATCTGAATCAGTAACATTGTTACCATCATCATCAGTTTCTATATTTTCATGCTCACCATTATTACCATCTCTTATATCTATTAGACCTTTTAAATGTCCGCTTAAAGATGTGCTGTACATATCAAACTTCTGTCCTGAATTCCACTGTACATCATAAAGGCCTTCTGCGTCTGAGTAATTCTTTTTATCAGTTCTTGCAACCGTTTCAAGTGTATTATAGCTGTATGATGAAACTAATGTCTGTCCGTTGATTCTTACTGAAAAATTAGATACATTATTTCCCATATCTTCTTCTGATGTCTCAAGATTGACAATCTCTGAAAGTTCATCAATCATGGCATTTCTCTTATCACGCAGATCATTTGCATTACCATAATTTGCTTCAATCTGGTTAATCTGTCTGTTAAGTGCAGCTATATTTTTTGCATATGAATTAATCTGCTGGACAGCATCTTTTATCTCGTTATTTGCATCAGCCTGAACATTTCTTAAATTTGTTGTAAGTGTGTTAAAATAATCTGCAAGGCTCTTTGCATTATTGATAAGCTGGTTCTTAGCTGATGTATCTCCAGGTGTAATTGTAAGCTGGTTTACGGCAGAAAAGAAATTTTTGTATTCCTGTGAATATCCGTTGAGTGTAAACTCATCAAGATAATCTTCAATCTGTCCCATATAACTTTCTTTTACTGAATACTGACCGTAATTTGCCATATTATTACGGTATTTTACATCATAGTAACTGTCTCGTATCTGGCTTATTTCTGTAACAACAACACCGGAACCGATAGCACCGTATGTTGTATGTGTTCTTAAAGCATCCGCTGCCTGTGTACCTGCCTGCTGTTTTGTGTATCCTTTTGTATTAATATTAGATACATTGTGGCCTGTTATTGTTAATGACGTATTTGCCGCCTGTAATCCTGAATATGCGATTGTTAATCCAAAAAATGTTGATGCCATATTCTCACTTTTTCCTTTCCGCCATTATCATGAACCAAGTGCTGTAACTATATGTTCAAGCATCTCGCTTATTACATTGACATATCTTGATGAGGCATTGTATGCCTGCTGGTATTTTATCATTTTTTCAAGTTCTTCATCTGATGCAACGCCTTCTGACTGAAGTCTCTGGTCATCGTATCCGTCAACCATTGTCTGCTGGTGGTCTACATAATTATAAAGAACTTTTCCCACTGTCGAGAATTCTCCGATAAAGTTATTGTAATATGTGCTGAAATTGCCAACAGCATACATCTGCGGATTTATTGATGCAAAATCACCGTTCCATGCATCAATAAGTTCCTGACCCTTAGCCATATCTTCTTTTCCCTGAAGCGTTGTCATTGGAATCTTTGCTATATCCTGTTCTGCAACAGAATTCATAATTATATTTCCAAGCTTATATTCTGAACGGTCGCCTTTTTCATTCTGGTTATTATGAACATACATGTCATTACCATTGGCATCTTTCATCTTTATATAACGCTTTGTATTAAGTCTTCCAAAGATTTCTGTGCCGACTGTCTTATCTTCATCCATGCCATAATCTGTCTTATCCATGTCAAGCACAGTATAATTGTATGATGTTACGCCAGCCTTATTTTTTAAATCTTTATCAGTATAAAGAGGCTCTGATGATTCGTAGCTGTATGTTCCGTCGCCGTTATCAAAACCTTTTACTTCATTTTTATATTTATCATATAAAACAGCATCTGAAACAGTATAACTGTAGCTGTTTGGCATAATTTCATTGCCATTTTCATCTGTCAAAGCTGATTTAAGCTTCATGTCTTTCTCTGGACAAAGAACATCATTTATCTTTGTCACAATACCGTTCATAAGCTTATCAACACCTGCAATAGCACTAAGGATAACCGATGGTTCTATGTACTTATTATAATATTCCTGCTTTTCCTGATATTTTGCATAATCTTTATCATAGGCTGCTTTTCCATCCACTGTTGTAAGATCATAATCAGCTTTATCAGGTTTTACCGGTATATCTGTATAGTCCACTTCAATGCTTCCTCTTGCAAGAAGTGTGCCTTTAAGTCCTCCCTTATCTTTATCTGTCAATGCCGAATACAATTCTGTCTCCGGATATACATCTCTTTCAAATGCCGGCCATGTCGGAATAAGTAATGTCGAATCATCATTCGTTCTTGATGACATCTGCGTATATGACGACATTGTCACAAATGGAACTCCACCGGCATTTACATATATCTCTCCACCCTGCACTTCGTAATATGAAATATCAATATACTCACTGAGTTCATCAAGTGCTTTATCTCTCTGGTCTCTCAAATCGTTGGCATTCTCAACACCTGTACCTTCAATCTTTGCAATCTGCTTATTCAGTGAAAAAATCTTCTCACCATAAGCATTGATTTTGTTAATTGCATTGGCAACATCTATGTTAAGAGTTTCCTGATAATCTTTAAGTCCTGAATAAATTGCATCAGACCTTGTCACAAGTGCTGATGCATTCTGTATGAGTGAAGAACGCTTTACAGTACTTGCTGGTTCTTTACTAAGTTCATTAATTGCCGTATACAGATTGTTCAATGCGTCCTGAAATGTTACGCCCTGAAGTTCTCCAAACTGGTCTTCAACTTCTTCAATAGCCTTGTACTGGTTTGAGTAATAACCAAGCCGGCCGTTTTCTGTCCGATATGCTTTATCTATAAATTCGTCTCTTATTCTTCTGATTTCGCTTATCCCAACACCAAGTCCGTATACAGATGCTGAAGGTGAAGCATAGCTTCCACCGATTCTAAGATAGTGTGTATCCCTGAATGCAATCTGCTGTCTTGTATAACCCTCTGTATTGATATTAGAAAGGTTGTGTGCCGTTGTATTTAATGCTGTCTGTGCTGATTTTAGGCCTGATGCACCAACAAACAGACTCGCCATTCCATTAGCCATAAATATCCTCCTGCCGGTATTGCTTATCCGTAAGCCGGGCATATACTCATCCGTGAGTATATAGAACTGCAGTATCCGCCAAATTCTCATTCCCATACAAGTAATGACTCTGGCTTACTGCCCACATAAATTAAGAAAGCTGCAAAGCAGCTTTTGAAATAATCTTTATAAATTTATATTAATCCGTTACTGCTTGGCGTCAAATCCTCCTGCCGTAGGATATGAATTATTCTGCTCGTAAGCACCTTTACTATAATTACCCGTCTGTGGTGCAACCTTTGAATTCTTTGCAAGATTAAGCTCAAATTCAATCATATCCATCGACTCCTGCAATAACATCTTATTATTCTCATTAACTTTCATCAACTGATCAAGTGTTCTTTTCAGTTTCATATGAACATCCGTAAGAGCTTTTGCATCTTTGGGCTGTCCTGACAACATATCTGCAATATTCTCAATCTTTATTCCTTTTCTAGGAATATTAAGGACATTGCATATATCTCCCACATTCTCATCCCTGAAAGCATCAAGTTTATTAATCTTATCAATGCTTCTTTGCTCAAGTCCAAGAATTTCCTGTAATCTTTCAACATTACCATTAACAATGGCGGTGGTCTTTTCTTCGGAAAGCTTCAAAAGGCCCTGATATTCTGTATTTTCTTTATCCAACACATCTATAAGTGTCTCTATCAAACTCGCCATCTAATTCCACCGCCTAAAATACTAATGTTTCTGCATCTGCAATTATCTTATCAGCCACATCTTCTGAACTGACATTATATGTTCTGTTTGCAAACTGTGCCCTGAGGGCTTCTACTTTATCCATCCGGACATCTTCTGCCGCATTAACTGCTGACTTTGCTGTCTGATAGCTTTTAGCCGCATTTGAAATTTCAAGTTTATCACTGAACTCAGAACTGCCTGATGTTTTCTTAGCAGTATTCACTTTTGTGCTTGACTTGTAAATCCGGCTTACCGCATTATATGCATCTATACGCATGCTAACCGCCTCTCTTTCTTTTATCTTATGTGAAATGTATCGGCGTTTATTTTATTTTTCTTAACAGCAAAAATTAACTTTTTAAATTACGTTTTTATTTTCTGTCAAGATAACGCATTCTCGCTCTTGAGTTCTTATCTTTTTCATCATCTTCTTCGTAATTTATGGCATACATGCTGCCAAGCTGGTTTGCAAGCGTGTTCTTACAAGCCTCGCAATATCTTCCAGATTTTATTGTCTTTCCACAATTTTCACATGGAATACCTATTGGGGAATCATCTGCAAAGCAGAGTCTCTCTTCACGAACCCACTTTTCAAGCTGTCTTACACTCACATCGCAGTCTTCTGAAATCTGATTCATCGTTGCTGAATGGTTTTCCTCTATATAGTCCTTTACAATATCAAACTTTTCCTCTAACTTTCTTACGCAGTCAGGGCAGAGATTCCTATATGAACCACCGATATAGTTATATAATCTTCCGCATCCTCTACAATTTCTTACATCCATAATTTTCCTCCTGTTCCGGCATCACGCCAAACCGCTGTTATTTTACCGGAAATATCCTATACCAGATATTGCATATCGCAACATTACCTCTCAGGACATTCCTCTTCCAATACAAAGGCATGCACCATATACCTTTTCTACCCCGTATTTTTTTAATACCGCAGCACACGCATCAAGCGTTGCACCTGTAGTATATATATCGTCTACCAATAGTATTTTCTTATATTTTACAACATTTTTGTCCGCAATAAAAGCATTTTCAAGATTTTTACTCCTGTCATGTCCCGAAACTTCTTTCATTGGAACTGTATTTTTATTTCTTTTAAGAAACCGTGTGTTAACCGGGACATGTATAATTTTTCCAAGTTCACACGCAATAATTTCTGCCTGATTGTACCCTCTTACACGCTGCTTTTTTGCATACATAGGAACAGGAACAATCACATCAGGCGACCATATTTTTATAAGCATTCCCAGCTTGTCAACCATCTGCACGGCATACCACTTTCCATATTCCCGGCATCCTTTATATTTAAACCTGTATATTGACTGCTTTAATCCGTCTGAATACGAAAAAACAGCCGCCGATCTGTCAAATATATGTTTTGTCTTTGCACAGTCGTGGCAGTATTCTTTGTCATCAACATCTAATGGTTTTCCACATTTCAGGCAGCTTTCATCGCCGATATACACAATTTTTTTAACACACTCCCTGCATATTCCCTGTTGTCTTAATCCCGCCGGCAACGGTGCCCCACATATAGGACACGCTGGCGGATATATGAAGTCTAGTGCTTTTCCACAAAATTTTTCCAGAATATTTATGCTTTTACCCCTTTCATTTAAACCGCATTATCCAATTCATATATTTCTTTTATTCTTTCATCTAAAGACGAATAACGTCTCTGTTCAGACTCATTTTGTGCCATCTGATGAAAGCAGTTTTCATTTCCAACCATACATACACATTTTCTTGCCCTTGTAACCGCTGTATACAAAAGATTTTTGTTCATAAGCATCCTTGGGCCGGGATACATCGGAATAACAACCGCTGGATATTCACTTCCCTGCGATTTATGTACCGTAATTGCATATGCAAGTTCCAGCTCTTCAAGCTGCTTAAAATCATATTTCACAATACGCTCATCATCAAACTTTACAGTCATCTGCTCCATGAATGTATTAATCTCTGTAATTATTCCTGTATCACCGTTAAATACTCCGCTTCCGGCGTCGTATGTCACTCCGTATTTACTCTTCTTTTCCCATTCCGTCTGGTAATTATTTTTAATCTGCATAACTTTATCTCCCTCACGGAATGTGACTTCGCCATACACTTTTTCCTGTTTTCCTGCCTGTGGCGGATTGAGATACTCCTGCATGATTTTATTTAGTCTTAATGAACCTGTTGCAGATTTTTTAGATGGCGTAAGTATCTGTATTTCATTAATTCCCGCACCGACATAATCCGGCAGTTTTTTCTTTACGAGCGTACATATTGCAGCTATTATCTCATCAGGTGTTTCGCGTCTTACAAAAAGAAAATCTTTACTGTATTTATTAAGAACGACCGGCTCACCTTTATTTATTTTATGTGCATTTATAACTATTTCACTCTCGGCTGCCTGTCGGAAAATCTTTTCAAGCCTTACAACCGGAAAACATCCTGATGCTATTATATCTTTTAATACATTTCCGGCACCGACACTCGGCAGCTGGTCGGTATCACCAACAAGAATAAGTCTTGTTCCTACCGCCACTGCCTTTAAAAGCGAATTCATTATGCTTATATCAACCATTGACATTTCATCGACTATAATAGCATCTGTCTCAAGCGGATTTTCTTCATTTCTGTCAAAATTAGTTGCAAATGAACTCCCATTGGAATCTTCCTGCGGTCCTCCGCTTATCTCAAGCAGTCTGTGTATTGTCTGGGCTTCCATTCCACAGGTTTCACTCATTCTTTTGGCTGCCCTTCCTGTCGGTGCTGCAAGCCTTATATCAAGCCCTTCCATCTGGAAATATCGGATTATGGTATTTATTGTTGTTGTTTTTCCGGTTCCCGGACCACCTGTTATAACGACAAGGCCATTTTGAACAGTCTTTTTCACTGCCTCTTTTTGAATTTCATCAAGCTCAATATTAAGACGCTGTTCAATTTTTTCAATTGATTCTTCCATTTCCTCATCGTTACATGAATAGCTTATATCCAAATCGCACAGTTTTCTTGCAACAGACGTTTCCATATAATAATAAATCGCAGCGTATACAAGCTTTCTGTCGCCACTCTGTTTTACAACAACTTTTTTATCTACCGCAAGGTCCATTATATAACTTTCCATATTATCAAACTCTATCAAAAGAAGCGATTTGACATAGCTTTCAAGCTCATCCAATGGAAGATATACATGTCCCTGCCCTGCTGCCTGACATAAAACGTAAAAAATTCCGCTTTTAATTCTAAATGCCGAATCCACTTTTATTCCGGCTTTTGCTGCTATTTCATCTGCAATTTTAAAGCCTATACCATCAATATCATCAGCAAGACGGTAAGGATTTTCTTTTAGAATTGTATATATGTTTTGTCCGTATTTTGTGTAAATTTTGTTAGCCAACTTCATGCTTATGCCAAACTCCTGCATAAACATCATTGCACGACGCACATCTCTTTTGTCCATAAGCTGTGCGGCAATATCCATTGCCTTTTTGATGCTGATTCCTTTAATCTCAGCAAGACGTTCCGGTTCTTCTTCCATAATGCGGAATGTATCATCTCCGAATTTATTCACAATATTTTCGGCCATTTTTTCGCCAATGCCTTTAATCGCACCGGAACTAAGATAACGCTTCACCGATTTTGCATCGTCAGGCGCCCTGAATTCATATGATTTTATTTTAAATTGCATGTAATACACGGGATGTTTGACAAATTCACCCTGTGCGGCTATAAATTCACCTGCACTGATGTAACTTAATACACCAACGCAGGTTACTTCTTCACCATTATATGTAATATCAAACACCGTATATCCGTTATCTTCATTGCGGAAAATAATATTTTCAACAAATCCCTCAACGTATTTTACAGCTTCATATTCCAAAATAATTATACCTCACTAACTCCGTAGTTTCTCTTCATCTGTTCGTAAAGCTGCTGTGCAAGTCCAAGACCTTTTCCACCATTAGACTCTGTCATCTTGTCAGCTACCTGCTGAACTATCTCATCACCAAAATAACTTGAAAGTGTACTCATTCCCGAATCAGAATTATCAGTCATTCCAAAAAGTGACGAATACAGATTACTATCATCCGTATCACCGTCAACTTTTGTCATCTTTACCATTGACTTTAACATCTGTTCTAAGAAATAACTCTCGAAATCTTTGCAGACTTCCATGAGCTCATCATCTGTTGCTTTTGACAAATCTTTATTATTTATTTTATCTTCAAGTGAATTACCTGTACCGGATGCATATGTTCCATTAGTATAAATGGAATTAACATTACTGATAATATTATCCATAATAATTCTCCCTGCTGCTTATTATCTCTTTAAGTTATTTGCCTGCTCCATCATTGTATCAGATGTTGTAATAGCCTTTGAACAAAGCTCATAAGCTCTCTGTGCTGTTATAAGATTAACCATCTCTGTAGCAACATTAACATTAGAGCTTTCTAGATAGCCCTGCTTTAATTTACTCTTGCTTACAACCCCATCCTCTTCATTGATTGCTGTGCCTGATGCATCACTTTCTGCAAGATATGAATTACCAACCTTTGTAAGTCCTGAAGGATTAGGGAACTGATATAATCCAATCTTTATTCCAATAGGCTGTGCATTGTTAGATTCGTCAGGATAACATATATTACCATCTCCATCAACTGTAATCTTAGTTGACTGATACTGTGGGTCAAGAACAATAGGCTGTCCTTCTGAACTAAGAACCGGATAACCTTCTGCAGTACAAAGAACTGTTCCCTCAGTATCTACTGATAAGAAGAAATTACCATTTCTTGTATAATATACATTTCCATCAATATTTTCTATTGCAAAAAATCCCATTCCGTTTATAAGGAAATCTGTTGTACCATCCGTTGCATTTGCTGAACCCTGTGTGTAATGTGATGTTATTGATGATATTCTTGAACCAAGTCCAACCTGTGCACTTACCGGCTTATTTTCTCCATTAGCAGAAGTTGTCTTAGCCTGTAAATCCTGATATAAAAGTGACTTGAATTCAGCACTCTGTGACTTATATCCTATTGTATTAACATTTGCAAGGTTGTTTGCAATTACATCAACATTTGTCTGCTGTGCCATCATTCCTGATGCAGCTGAATATAATGATCTTACCATTCTGTCTGCCTTTCATCTAAACTTATAACTCAGAAATTGATACCATCTTACTCATCATCTCATCCATGGCATTGATGACCTTCTGACCGCTCTCATACTCTCTTGCGATACTAATCATCTCAACCATCTCTGAAACAACATTGATATTAGATGCTTCTTTAAATCCCTGATTAACTGTTGCAGTAACCTCATCTGCCTGTGTTGCACCATCTATGGCACGATAAAGATTCTCACCATACATTTCGAGATAATTATAATCTTCAAAATCTGTAAGAAGAAATGAATCTACATACTCATTATCAGCATATATCTCTCCTGTAGGTTCTACTGCTATATTAGTTGCATCTGTCGGAAGAACAATCGGCTCACCGCTCTCTCCCAACACATAATCACCATCCTTGGTAACCAGATAACCATCTGCGTTCATCTGAAAAGACCCATCCCTGGTATACATCGTTGATGTCTCCCCGGCTTTGTTTGTAAAGGAAATCGTAAAGAATCCCTTTCCTGACAATGCAAAATCGTATGTATTATCTGTTGTAACAAAAGAACCCTGCTCCCAATTACGATACGTTTCACCGATTTTTGCTCCAAGCGAAAGCTTGCCGATATTCTGATTTACATGACCCACTGTCGCATCTTTAATCTTAATGCCATAAACAGCATCAAAAGACTGCGTTGTGCATCCTTCCTTTTTATATCCTGTCGTTGTAGCATTTGCCAGATTGTTGGATACAACATCAAGTCTGTGCTGGCTGTTTACCATTCCTGTATAGGCAGTATATAAGCCTCTTACCATAACCTGACCTCCATCCTGATATTTTTAGTTCTCATCTCTGTAACCGGCAAGGAATTCTATGAACTTACCTGTACCGATTGCAACTGCTGTCATTGGATCCTCAGCAGTAACTGTATTAATACCTGTCTTTGCCTCAATTAAATCTTCAAGTCCTGAAAGAAGACTTCCACCGCCTGTAAGAACAATTCCTCTGTCGGCTATATCTGATGCAAGTTCCGGAGGTGTCTTTTCAAGGACACTGTGAACTGCTTCAACAATCTGTGAAGTTGCCTCTCTCAATGCTTCTTCTGTCTCTTCTGATGTCACTTCTACTGTCTTAGGAAGACCTGTTACAAGATTACGTCCTCTAACATTCATAGTTGTAACTTCTGCTCTTGGGTATGCTGAACCAATCTTTATCTTAATATCTTCGGCTGTTCTCTCACCGATAAGAAGATTGTGTTTCTTTCTCATGTATCTTACAAGTGCTTCATCAAAATCATCACCTGCAATCTTAATAGATGTACTTACAACAGTACCTCCGAGTGAGATAACTGCTATATCTGTAGTACCGCCACCGATATCAACAATCATATTACCACATGGTCTTGAAATATCAATTCCGGCACCGATTGCTGCTGCTATCGGCTCTTCAATAATTGCAACTTCTCTTGCTCCTGCCTGAAGTGTTGCATCCTCAACGGCTTTCTTTTCAACCTCAGTTACACCTGAAGGTACGCAAACACTGATTCTAGGCTTCTTTAACATTCTTCTGCCTATAGCTTTCTGAATAAAATACTTGAGCATCTTCTCTGTTACTGTATAATCTGAAATAACACCCTGACGAAGAGGTCTTACGGCAACAATATTACCTGGTGTACGTCCAAGCATGAGACGTGCCTCTTCACCAATGGCCTTTATCTTATTAGTATCTCTGTCAAAAGCAACAACTGAAGGCTCCTTTAACACAACACCTTTTCCTTTTATATAAACCAGAATACTGGCTGTTCCCAAATCAATTCCTATATCTGTTGACAGCATGAAATTACTCCTTTCACTTTGTACTAAGCTGTTCAATATCCAATCATCCATAAATCTTCCGGCACAAACCACTGCCAAAGTACCACGCAATAAAGATTTCATGCCTAAATATCATTATATACAATAAAAAAAAAATTTAAAAGACTTATTTTAAATAAATTTATAATTTTTTTTAATATCTTTACTGTTTCTTAGTGCTTACATACTTCTTAATCTCTTCAAACGCCTCGCCAAACCTCTTAGATGAAGCAGATGGGAAGCTCTTTAAAAGTGATTTGTGAAGTTTACCGGCTTTCTCCTTTGCAGCGTCAAGTTCAAGACGAAGCCTTTCAACTTTTTGCTCCTGATTAGAAAAATATTCTATCTGCTTTGCAGTTGCCTTTTCCGTAAATGCTTCTTTTGCTTCCGCAAGTCTTTCTGATATTTCTGAAAGTTCTTTCTTTATCATAGACTCATAAGCAAGAAGCTTCTGGTAATCAAGTGCTTTCTTAAATGCAAATACTGTATCGGTCGCAGCAATCACAATTATAACCAGCAAAACTGCCGTAAGAATTCTTATGTCAAGTGAATCAATAAATTCTGCTATAGGCACATGGATTACCATAACAAGCACAACTGACAAAAATCCCCAGAAAAGCGATGATTTCAGGCATATATATCCATGAATGTTAAACTTTTTGTCACTGTAATCCCAATATTTCATATTAAATATAGCTTCCATTGCAGCACCTGTTACGTATTCAAGTGCAGTAGCCGCAATCATGCCGCATATATATACAAGAACTGCATTATCAGCAACCATCAGTGTCGAAATTATAATTGTCAAAGCCCCAAAACCATATAATGGAAGCATAGGACCTTTTAAAAATCCTCTGTTTGTAAGCTTTCTTTTGCTCACAGAAACTATAGTTGATTCAATGCACCACCCGAGAAAGCTGTATATAAAAAAGAATGCCAGCCATCTCTCAATTGTATAATACCCTTCCATCAAAATCTCCTTAAATAAACTGATAAGAGCCGGATGCAGGAAGTCTGTCCCACATCCGGCTCTTATTATTATACATTACCGTAATGTTATTTTACAATTATTTTTATAAATATTTTTTTAATAATTCTGCTTTATCTGTCTTTTCCCATGGAAGATCAAGATCCGGACGACCAAAATGACCATAAGCTGCAGTCTGCTTGTAGATAGGACGTCTTAAATCAAGCATCTTGATAATTCCTGCCGGTCTTAAATCAAAGTTTTCTCTGATAAGCTCAACAATCTTATCTTCTGAAAGCTTGCCGGTTCCAAATGTATCAACCATGATTGATGTAGGATGTGCAACACCAATTGCATATGAGAGCTGGATTTCGCATCTGTCAGCTATTCCTGCTGCAACGATATTCTTTGCAACATAACGTGCTGCATAAGCTGCCGAACGGTCAACCTTTGTGCAGTCCTTTCCTGAGAAAGCTCCGCCGCCGTGTCTTGCAACACCGCCGTAAGTATCAACGATAATCTTACGTCCTGTAAGACCGCTGTCGCCGTTAGGTCCGCCGATTACGAATCTTCCTGTAGGATTAATGAAAATCTTTGTATTTTCGTCTATCATTGCAGGATCAACAACCGCATCAATTACATATTTCTTGATATCTTCATGAATCTGTTCCTGTGAAATTTCAGGTGCATGCTGTGAAGAAACAACAATAGCATCAAGCTTGACTGGTTTGTTATTTTCATCATATTCTACAGTAACCTGTGTCTTTCCGTCAGGTCTTAAATATGAAAGAGGTCCGTTCTTTCTTACAGCTGTAAGCTGTCTTGCAAGTTTCTGTGCAAGTGCAGCTGAATATGGCATATATTCCGGTGTCTCATTAGTTGCATAACCAAACATCATACCCTGGTCACCGGCACCGATTGCATCAATCGCAGCGTCATCTTCTTCACCATTTTTTGCTTCAAGTGCTTTATCAACACCCATTGCAATATCTGCAGACTGCTTGTCAAGTGCAACCATAACTGCACATGTATTTCCGTCAAATCCCTTTTCTGAGCTGTCATATCCGATTGTTGTAACTGTGTTACGTACAATCTGAGGAATGTCGATATTTGCCTTTGTTGTAATCTCACCCATAACCATTACAAATCCTGTATTTGTAAGTGTCTCGCAGGCTACTCTTGAATATGGGTCCTGCTCATATAAAGCGTCAAGTATTGCATCTGATACCTGGTCACAGATTTTATCAGGATGTCCTTCAGTAACAGATTCTGATGTAAATAATCTTCTTTCCATAATAATTCCTTTCTTCATAAAAATTAATTGTATATGTGGTTACATTAATTAAAACATAACGAAAAAAAAGAGCCCTCGTAAAAGGACCCGCAATCATCAAGACTCGAAATCCTCTTATTGTTCGAACTTCCGGTATAATCCGGATATCTTCGCTCAGGTTGGCACCTTCCTTGCAACAGTTCAATCATCAAATCACTGCCATTGCCTACGGGGTTGCCGGGCTTCACAGACCCTATGTGTCTCCGCCACTCTAAATAAGGGATGTAATATCATAAAGCATACCGCTACATGATACTCACTCGTTATATTTTTATTTCAAATGAATATTACACAATTAATACTTACTAGTCAAGTGTTTTTACCGAAATATATTTTATTTTATTTTATAAAATTGACAATTTGCCCCATTTTTTCTATAATAAAATTATATTCAAATGACGATATTATTTTATATCTAAACGGGAGTATTTTAATTATGTCAGATAATAATTCATCATCTAATAACATACATACAAAGACAGTGTTTATTTTTGATGCCGATGACGGAATGACTCTTTCTAAAGATGTCCTTAACAGCGATGGCTCTCTTATTGCTGCATCAGGCACAAAGCTTGATATGGATATGATTGCAAAGATTTCTGCAAACCACATTCTTGAAATTGAGATTATTGATAAAGATTACACCGAACCTGTAAGACCTGTCGAGAATGACAATTCTACATATTACGAAAAGGTAAGAAACAGTAAAGAATTCAAAGCTTTCTGTAAAGAATACAATGAAGGAATTTCTGATTTAAAATCACAGTTAAATGATATTGTAAACCGTAATGCAGATGTTGACGTGGATGAACTTCTTACTTATCCCCTTTCTCTCATGAATACATATTCAAACAAGCTTCAGATGTTTGATATGCTGCACAGTTTACGCCAGTTTGATGACCTTACTTATGCCCATAGCGTAAATGTTGCACTTGTTGCATCTATTATAGGTGAATGGCTCGGTTATTCCGAAGAAGATGTGCATGTTCTTACACTGTGTGGTCTTTTGCATGATATAGGCAAAGTCCGTATTCCTAGGAAAATTCTTGAAAAACCAGGCAAGCTTACACCTACTGAATTTGAGGTTATGAAAGCCCATGTAAACGAAGGTTATGATATTATAAAAGATAAAGATATCGACTCAAGAGTTAAAGAAGCGTGTCTGCTTCATCATGAAAAATGTGATGGTACAGGCTATCCTTTTGGACTTACAAGCGAAAAGATTCCTGATTTTGCAAAAATAATTGCAATTGCCGACATTTATGACGCAATGACATCAGACAGAGTTTACAGAAGTGCTGTATGTCCTTTTACAGTTATACATCTTATGGAACAAGAGTGTTTTTCAACACTTGACCCTAAGTTTGCACTTCCATTCTTTAAAAATGTTGCATCATCATACATTCACAACAATGTCAAACTTTCAAATGGCGAGACAGGTGAAGTTGTACTCATTAACGACAGAAGTTTAAGCAGACCGGTTATACGTTGCAAAGATAAATTTATTGATTTATCTGCAGCACCTGATTTAACTATAACATCCATTCTTTAATCTATATTTTCAAAACGCTTTGAGGTCATATTTGTCTTAATTATTGAATATGATATACAAACAAATATGCAGGGGTTTTGATTGAAAGGTTATATCGAAGAACGGGCTATAAAAACTGCTGAATATATTATCGAAACAAAAGCTACCGTCCGTCAGACGGCAAGAAAATTCGGTGTCAGCAAAAGCACTGTTCACAAAGATGTCACTTCAAGATTAGCACGTATTAATCCCTCACTTGCAAGTGAGGCAAGAAAGGTTCTTGACATTAACAAACAGGAACGACACATACGAGGTGGTCTTGCAACCAAAGAAAAATATCTTCATGAACACAATTTACATACGTCAAAAAATATTTGATTTTTTAATAATAGAGACAGCCATTATATAAGCCATAAATTTATCTGCTTATATATGGTTGTCTTTTTATATAACAGCTCATAATATTTATTATATTATTTCTTGACTTTTTTATTTGCAGTGAACTATAATCTTCTTTGTGGGATTTTTCCGCATATTTATTTTTAATATTATTTTATGAAAACGAGGTGAGATCATGACTGACGACAGTTACGGGCGAAGTAGCATCATTGTCTGCAAAAATCAGAAGAATTCATATAAGAATATAGATTTTAAACCCGGCACTTTTGTCATGGCGGGTCTCATTTTAAGTCTATAAATTTCTTCATTTCTAAATATGAAAAACTTTCATAAATCCGGTTATCTGCATCGGATTTTTTTCTCCTGCTTTTTCTGGCAATGATTTTCATGTCCGGTCGCTACAGACTATTTCTAACTGAATATGAAAGGAGATTGTGATGGAAGAAAAAGACATCGTAAACACAACTGCTGAGGAACTTTCTTCAGCAAAACCTGACTACGAAAAGGAAATCGCTTCTATTATCAGAAGCAACGCATCCCCTGCACAGATTAAAGACAAGCTGCTTGATTATCATGAAAATGATATTGCCGCTGCACTTGACAGCATGAGCATATCAGAAAGACAGAGATTATACAGGCTGCTTAATATTGACGAGCTTTCAGATATATTTGAATATGTTGACGAAGACAATATTCCGACATATTTCAAGGAGCTCGATATCAAGAAGAAAGCTGCTGTTGTATCCGAAATGGACGCTGACAAAGCAGTTTTTGTTCTCCAGCACCTTGATAAAAAAACACGCGATGATTTAATCGAGCTTATAGGTAATGATGCAAGACGTGACATTGCTCTTATCTCTTCATTTGACGATGACCAGATAGGCAGCAAAATGACAACAAATTTCGTTTTAATCCACTCTACACTTACAATTAAACAGGCTATGCGTGAGCTTGTAAATCAGGCCGCCGAAAATGATAATATTTCTACAATCTATGTTGAAGATGAAAATGATGTTTTCTGTGGTGCCATAAGCCTTAATGAGCTTATCATCGCCAGAGCTGATATGCCGCTCTCAGATTTAATTGTAACGTCATATCCTTTCGTCTATGCCAAAGAAGATATTGACGATTGTATCGAATGGATTAAAGATTACTCAGAAGATTCTATTCCTGCACTCGATGAAAATAACAGGCTTCTAGGAGTTATAACCGCACAGGATATTGTTAAAGTCGTTGATGATGAAATGGGTGAAGATTACGCCATGCTTGCCGGTCTTACTTCTGAAGAGGACTTGCATGAGCCGCTAAAACAGAGTATCAAAAAACGTCTGCCATGGCTGATTATACTTCTCGGTCTCGGACTTGTTGTTTCATCTGTTGTAGGAATATTTGAAACTGTAGTTGCCCAGCTTACTATTGTTATGTGTTTCCAGTCACTTATACTTGATATGGCCGGAAATGTAGGTACGCAGTCACTCGCTGTTACTATCCGTGTTCTCATGGATGAAGATCTGACTGCCAGACAAAAATTCGGACTTGTGTTTAAAGAAGGCCGCGTTGGTCTTATCAACGGACTGATTCTCGGCATATTATCACTTGTATGCATTGGCAGCTATATCCACTTTTTTAAGGGTGAATCAATACTGTTTTCATTCAGCATCTCACTCTGTATCGGTGCTGCACTTATGCTTGCAATGCTTATATCAAGCCTTGTGGGAACACTTATACCTATGTTTTTCAAAAAAATCCATATCGACCCGGCAGTTGCTTCAGGTCCGCTTATCACAACAGTAAACGACCTTGTTGCCGTCGTAACATACTATGGACTCGCATGGATTTTCTTAATAGAAATCATGCATTTTTAAATATACCTCTGCACAAAATATGCCATCTGCAGCATTGATATGCAAAGCTTACAAAAAGCTTCACTGTCCGTGAGAATTGCTTTATTCACGGAGGCGAAGCTTTTTATCTTTTCTTTATGCTGTTTTTCCTGCTCTCTCAAGTCGTTTTTTACAATACATAAATGCAGGGAACAAGAATATGTCCGCTGCAATCCATGCGAGCGGATTTGCAAGACACGCACCGCTATATCCCATAACCGGAACCAGCATAACTGCCGCAAATGTTCTTGCCGCCATCTCAAACACTCCCGCAAGTATTGCAAATGTTGAAAATCCCATACCCTGTATGCAAAATCTTATTACATTGACAAATGTAAGCGGTATATAGAACAATGCCGAATATACAATAAACTGATGTGTCAGGCTTATTATCTCTGTCTCTGATGCTGCCACAAACAGAAGTGCAATGTAACTTGCAAAGAAATATAAAAGAACAAATGCAACAATGCTGTATATAATTCCTATTATTCCCGCAGCCTTAATTCCCTTTCCGAGACGCTCCGTTTTGCCGGCTCCTACGTTCTGACCGCCATATGTTGCCATCGTCGAACCGAGTGCATCAAACGGACAACATGTAAATGTAAATATCTTTGAGCCTGCTGTCATTGCCGCAACATAGACTGAGCCAAGCGTATTTACTGCTGCCTGAAGAATTACACTTCCTATTGCAGTGATTGAATACTGCAGTCCCATAGGAATTCCATTTATGCAAAGATTCTTAACATAAACCTTTTTAAACTTCTTCTCCTGCTTCTGGAATTTCAGTATATCATATTTTTTATTCATATAAACATAACATGCCACACCTGATATAAGCTGTGATATGTCTGTCGCCCATGCAGCCCCGGCAACTCCCATTTTAAATACAAGAATAAATACAAAATCAAGTATTATATTTATAACTGCCGAAACAACAAGAAAATATACAGGTGTCTTGCTGTCACCAAGTGAACGGATTACACCGGAAACCATATTATAAAGGAAAACTGTTGGTATTCCCGCAAATATTACAACAATATATGCATATGCATGCTCATAAATATTGGAAGGTGTCCTTAAAAGTGTAAGTATACCGCGGCATCCCACAACTGATGCGACCGTCAGAACAACCGAAAATATAATGCTGCAAATATATCCATTATATACATATTTTCTGAGTTCCGAATATTTGCCTGCTCCAAACTGCTGTGCAACAGGAATCGCAAATCCGTTACATACTCCCATGCAGAAACCAATAATCATAAAGTTAATGCACGCCGTAGCTCCAACGCCCGCAAGTGCATCTACGCCTAATGTTTTTCCAACAATCATTGTGTCCACCAGATTGTAAAACTGCTGAAAAAGCATTCCCATAAGCATAGGAATCGCAAATCCAAGAATCAGTTTCATCGGCGAACCTTTTGTCATGTCTTTAACCATGTATATCCTCCTGATTTTCGTGTTCTTTTATACATTTAAGAAATTCTTTTCCGTATCTTTCGTACTTATTTTCACCAACACCATTTACATTAAGCATTTCTGCTTTTGTATGTGGTCTTTTTATGCACATATCAGTAAGTGCCTTATCTGAAAAGACTATATATGGCGGCACATTTTCATTTCGTGCAATATCAATTCTTAACATACGCAGTCTTTCAAACAGCATAAGGCCGTCTGCATCGAGGCTTTTTGGTGTACGCTTTTCTTTTTTGAATTCTTCTTTTCGTTCCGACCATTTCATAATAAGGTGCTCTTCACCTGATATCAGAATATCTGAAGTTTCTGTAAGTTTAAGAAGTCTGTACATATCATCCGTTTCCCTAAGATACCCATCAAGCAGCATCTTGTCAATAACGCCTTTTATAAAGCTTTCACTCATCTGACGGCACATTCCGAATGTCGTATACCTGTCAACTCCGTAACTTCTTAGTTTTGCCTTATTTTCACCGCGAATCGTCCCTGTTATTACCGATGTTCCAAATCTTTCATGACACTCTTTTATTGTCTTAATAATAACTGAAGCTGTATTTGTTACATCCTTTTCTTCAAATACAGCAGAACAGTTGCCGCAGTTGCCACAGTCATCTTTTCCTGAATACTCGCCAAAATAGTTTAGCATGTATTCTCTCAGACACTCTTTTGTACTGCAGTAGTAACGCATTTTTTTCAATCTGCGTATATCATTGTCATGTACAGCTTTTCTTTCCTCTTCAGTAAATTCGTTATTTTCCCCTTTATTTTCAATGAGGAATTCGTTGATAATAACATCCTGCGGCGAAAAAAGCAATATACATTCTGCAGGTTCTCCATCACGGCCGGCTCTTCCCGCTTCCTGATAATAATTTTCTATACACTGAGGCATATTATAATGAAGCACATATCTTACATTTGACTTGTCTATACCCATGCCAAACGCATTTGTTGCCACAATTACCGGTTTTTCATCATATATGAAATCTTCCTGATTGGCTTTTCTCATATCATTATCAAGCCCGGCATGATACCTTGTAACTGCAATTCCATTTTTAGCAAGCATCGCATATACTTTGTCAACATTTTTTCTTGTGGCACAATATATTATTCCACTGTCATCCCTGTGAGAAAGCACATAATTAAGCACTTCTGTATCCTTATTATTCGGCTGACGCACTTCAAAATACAGGTTACTCCTGTCAAATCCGGTCACCTTTATAAAAGGATTATTCAGTCCCAGCACGCATACAATATCATCTTTTACTGCCTGCGTTGCTGTTGCTGTAAATGCACTTACAACAGGTCTTTTAGGCAGCATTTTTATAAGATTCACTATTTTAAGATAGCTTGGCCTGAAATCCTGTCCCCACTGTGAGATGCAGTGTGCCTCATCTATCGTAATCATCGAAATATCAGCATTAAGCACAAATTCAAGAAATCTGTTGGTTTCAAGTCTTTCCGGTGCTACATAGACTATTTTGTATCTGCCACACATCGCATTATAAAGTGCTTTCATAATCTGGTTTTCGGTGAGGGCACTGTTTATGTATGCTGCATGAACCCCTGCCTCGTTCAATGCTTTTACCTGGTCTATCATAAGTGAAATAAGCGGAGATACTACTATTGTTATGCCTGGAAGCAATAACGCCGGAAGCTGGTAACATATAGACTTGCCTGCTCCTGTAGGCATTATTCCACAGACATCGCGTCCCAGAAGTATGTTATCCACAATTTCCTCCTGCCCCGTCCTGAATGAATCATATCCAAAGACTTTTCGCAGTACATCTTTTTTTCTGTTTTTCATATCCGCCATTCCTGCCATTGTTTATCTCCGCTAATTACTGTTTTGTGTCTCCGATAGATTATCGCTTTATCGCAAAGTATGCAAGTATTTTTTCTTAATAAATTTAATATTGATGCACTTTTAATCATTGCTAATTTTCACCATTTATGATACGATATTTTAAATAGTTTTTAAAAACAAAAGGAGTTATTTATTATTATGGGTTCAGAGAAAAAAATTCCGTACAAAATTTATCTTAACGAGGATGAGCTGCCAAAATCATGGTACAACGTGCGTGCCGATATGAAAAACAAACCGGCTCCGCTCCTCAATCCAGCAACTTTAAAGCCAATGACAGCAGATGATTTGAGAGCTGTATTTTGTGATGAATTAATCGCACAGGAACTTGACGAAACTAATGCATATATTCCTATTCCTGAAGAAATCGTTGATTTCTACAAGATGTATCGTCCGTCACCTCTTGTCCGTGCATATTGTCTTGAGAAAAAATTGCAGACACCTGCTAAGATTTACTATAAATTTGAAGGCAATAACACAAGTGGAAGCCACAAGCTTAACTCTGCTATCGCACAGGCTTATTATGCAAAAAAGCAGGGGCTTAAAGGTGTTACAACAGAGACCGGTGCCGGTCAGTGGGGTACTGCACTTTCTATGGCATGCTCTTATTTCGGACTTGACTGTCAGGTTTATATGGTAAAAGTTTCTTACGAACAGAAGCCATTCAGACGTGAAGTTATGCGTACATACGGAGCAAAAGTTACGCCTTCACCAAGCACAACTACTGAAGTCGGAAAGAAGATTCTTGCTGAACATCCCGGCACAACAGGAAGTCTTGGATGTGCAATCTCTGAGGCAGTCGAAGCCGAATCACGCCAGGAAGGTTACCGCTATGTTCTCGGAAGCGTTCTCAATCAGGTACTTCTCCACCAGACTGTAATAGGTCTTGAGACTAAAGCTGCTCTTGAAAAATATGATATTGTTCCTGATATTATCATCGGATGTGCCGGTGGCGGCTCAAACCTCGGCGGTCTTATTTCTCCATTTGCCGGTGAAATGCTCCGCGGTGAACATGACTATCAGATTATTGCGGTTGAACCTGCATCATGCCCAAGTCTTACAAGAGGCGTGTTTGCATATGATTTCTGCGATACAGGAAAGGTATGCCCTCTTGCTAAAATGTATACACTCGGAAGCGGATTTATACCTTCTGCCAACCACGCCGGCGGATTACGCTACCACGGTATGAGCCCTGTTGTTTCACAGCTCTACCATGACGGAATTATCGAGGCAAGAAGTGTAGAACAGACTTCTGTATTTGAGGCAGCTGAACAGTTCGCAAGAGTTGAAGGCATTCTTCCGGCTCCTGAAAGCAGCCACGCAATCCGTGTTGCAATCGACGAAGCTCTCAAATGCAAGGAAACAGGCGAAGAAAAGACTATTGTATTTGGTCTTACAGGCACAGGTTACTTCGACATGGTTGCTTACGAAAAGTTCAACAACGGCGAAATGACAGACTACATTCCGACTGACGAAGATTTAAAGCCCGGCTTTGACGGAATTCCAAAATTTCCCGGAAATGAATTTTAATATTCTATAGATTTTTATAAAATTTTTTAGTATTACAGTACAACACACGTTGGTTAAATAATCCAATTTAATAAATGTCCTGTAAAATTAAGCGGATGAAAAACGATAACTAACTGAAGATTTCCTTCTGATTCGTTTTTCATCCGCTGTTTTTATTGTCTTTCTTTTTTTAATGTCGTAATTTCCTTATGTCCCGGATAAATCAGATAATTTCCGTCTATATCTTTTAAACGCTGTAAAGACTTCATCATATCTTCTTCATTTCCACCCGGCAGACTTGTCTTTCCGTGTCCTCCCGCAAGCATGGTATCACCCGTAAAAATTATGCCTTTTATATTATCCGGTTCATTTGAATCACCAACCTGATATATTGTATTTTCAGCATCCATATATTTGGCAGCTCTATCTTTGTTTTCATCTGTTCTGTGTCCCGTGCTGTTTTTAAAATCAATCTTAAATGCAGCAGAACCCGGTGTATGCCCCGGTAAAATCATGGTTTCAAATCTTATATCATCAAGCCAGATTTCATCACCCTCTCCTAATAAAACAGATGGATATACGGCTTTATACGGCACTTCCACATATGGTCTTTCATTTATCAGTTCTTCATCAAGAAGACGCGGTGCATCAATCCTGCTAATGACTACAGGAATATTATACTTTTCTTTCAAAGCACCAATTGCAAGTATATGGTCCGTATGCCCATGCGTCACCAGAATATACTGTGGATTCAGCCCATTTTTGCTGATATTATCAATTATCTTTTCTGCATCATCCGCTGGGTCAATAATCAGACAGTTATTCGTCCTGATATTGTATACAATATAACAATTAGTAAAACATGCACCAAGAACAAGCCTTATTATGCCGATATTATCTGATAGCACTGCATCGCTGATATCTTCCTTTACATAACCTGCAAATTTTGCTTTTTCCATCTTTTCTATTGTATCGTTATTTGCATGTTCTTTTAGTTTTTCAGTCACTTTACTAAATGCCGCCTCTTTTTCACCATAAGAGAGCTGCAACTCATATTCTAACGGCAGCCATGTTCTTATATCAGCCTCGTTATGCTGGATAACCGCCTCCATCCTGTCAAGTGCCTTATACAGTTTGGCTTCAGTTGTAACCTGCTCTTTCATCTCTTTAAACAGTTCATGAAGTTCTTTTTTATACGGCTTTGGCAGTTCATCTATCCAACTTTCAACTATTTTCTCTTCTTTAAGGCTGTCTTTTTCTTTCTTTTCAAATGTCGGAATGTCGCCTGTGAACGCCTCCCCGATATCGTGAAACATACACATTCTGATTACCTTATCTATGTCTGCATCTTTAAACTCATCCTTCATAAAATAAGCCATAAGTGTAAGTCTATAACAGTGCTCAGCAACACTTTCACGTCTTCCAGATGAAAGCCATGAATGTCTTGTATTATTTTTTAGTTTTTCAGTCAGATGCATTATTTCAAAATATTTTTCAAGATTCATAATACTTCTCCATTTTGATTAATCTGTTGAAATGTTCATTGTTTGATGATTTTTATAAATTTATATAACATGCTGTGATTCCAGATATGCAAGGAAGCCTTCACAGCCTTCCACAACATCCCTATATGTATCAACGAAATTGCCTGAATACCACGGGTCAGCAATACTGCTGCCTTTGCGGTCTGTATAATCCAGAAGAAGCTTTATTTTGTTATCTGTGTCAGGTCCTGTAATTCTTATTGTATTGCGTATATTGCTGCTGTCCGCACACAAAAGATAATCATAGTAATTGTAATCCTGCTTTGTGACCTGTCGTGCCCGCTTGCTGCTGAAATTGGTATACGCAGTCTTTCCAATTCCGTGTTTTTTTAGTTCTGTCTGTGCCGGCGGATATATAGAATTGCCTTTGCCATTCCATATCTCCTCAGTCGATGTCGCCGCCGATGCTATATCAAATTTATCTTTTATGCCACGCTTCTCAACCATGTCTTTTAAAATAAATTCAGACATCGGTGAGCGGCAGATGTTGCCGTGGCAAACGAAGAGCACTCGTATACTCATATAAACTCCTTTCAAAAGGTGCTTTTCTGCTGCCATTTGCAGCGTTTTGCACGGTGTTAATTTTTTTTTATGTATTGGTCATTTCTGTACATAAAATGCAAATCTTAGCCAAATTTTGCAAGATGTGTACAGCAAAAGTAGTAGAAACGGAGTAGAACTACTCAATAATTACTACTCTTCTTCGATAATTAGTTCTACATTGTCAGAACCGCAAACTGGACATTTTTCAGGCATCTTTCTAGCCTGATCGTAATCCTGAAGGAAACAATTTTTGCATAACATATACTCTCTTGAATATAATGCATGTCTTTTTGCATTTAGTTGATAAAGGATCTCATATCTGCTAGGATTTTTTCCTATGATAAAATCAGGAGTAAGAAAAATTGATGTTTTCACTTTTAAAAATGTATCATCAATCTCTGTTTCCCTATAATCATAGTCATCATACATAAAGATCACATATCTTCTCTCTCGTTCTCCAGACCATTTAGCATCCTTCACCGATAAAATCCAATATTGCATTATCTCTTCTAAGAATTTCTTTTTTTCCGCGTCACTCATATTAAACATATCAATAACACCAAACAAATATGTTAATTCCCGCCTTGCTTCCTCAACATCGTAAATAACATCAAACGCTAAAGTTTGTGCTATATACGGGCGTTCTATTTCATTTGGCATATCATTTTCAACGCCCGCCTTTTTCTTCAAATGCCATATTCCAATAGGTGCTATTAATTCAGAAATTCTATCATTCTTATAACCATATAGGCACTGTCCATACCCATCCTGCATATCTGAATTATTAACACTCTTACTGAATGATGAAACATAATATATTCTGGTAGCTGTAAAATTAATATCACTAACCCATTTATATGTAATCCAAGATTTATCTTCAAATAATTCTGGTACAACTCTTTGCTCACGTTCATCATTTAATAGCGTAGTTTTCTTCATCCAAATCTGGTGATTTTTCACACTTTCTCTTGCCACTTCAATCGGAAGATATTTACAAATATAGTCTTCATTGTACCCATTTCTAGACTTCAAAATAAAATTACTTATTTGTGTCATTAACACACCTTTTGTTGGGCGCTCTATAGGCGATTCGTTATTTCTCTTAAGTAATTCTGCTTCTAATTCAAATAATAGTGACAATTCCTCTCTTGAAAACTTCCATATTGATTGTTTTTTACTTCCTCGCATATAACTAAGATCATTCATCATAGAAACAAATGCATGTGTAATTGAATCTATATATTTATCTTCTTGATCCACTATCATTACTTCATGAATAACAGATATTAATTGTGTGGCAAAATCGTCATCGTTTTCTATTATAAATTTTTGATATGCCAAATAATAAAGTTTAAGTGGTAAGTCCAATCCACTATACACTTCTACAAATTGATCCTCATTTCCATCCTTTCCTAGAACTGGATTCATATTAACCATCCACTTATGAATATATGTTGCCTCAGAAATCAAATCATACAAATATACTTTAACAGAATTAATCTGATAAGCTTGACTGACTAAATACAAATAATTTATCAGCCCTACTTCATATTCTGTTATACGAACCAATCCATATCCAGAAGTTTCGTTCATATCATGTTCACTAGCTAACGCTATTAAAATCTCTCTATTTTTATATGTTGGATTATTCTTAAATTCTTCCATTCTTTCACATAATACATCTAATTTCCATTCCCTGCGATTCTTAGGCCATCCTTCAGGCTTTTCAGAAGTTTCTTTGATTTCCACTTTCATACCCCCTACCTATTTGCATACCATAAAAAATGATCGAATTTTCTTCTCCTGAATGGGATGTGAATATTATACTCGTCTAATAATCCTCCAATGCATTCATTAAACGCTACATAATTATATTCCGTTCTCCAAACATCTAATTTATGTTTAGACAGTCCATCAACATAGTTAGGTAGTGACTCTTTTACAATTCCATCAAATATCGAATAATCATCCCTGTGATAAACCTCCACATTGTGATATGTACAATACTTAGAAGCAAAAGAAAACATATTGATTGCCCCTACATTCTTAGCAATAATATTCACAAGTTCAGGATCACCTGCTGCCAATCTAACATCAAAAGCAGGAATATCCAAAATTACTTTTGCCAAATCATATAACGATAATTGACTCTTATACTGTGACAAATGCGTAGAATTTGTCACATCTATTACAGCAATTTTCATTGCGATTGTATTTAAATCGTCATGCTTTGGATACGCATTCAAAACCTCTCTAATTATTAAACCTTCCTTACCATAGTTTGCACTTTCTTCTACTAAACGGTGCTGTTCTTCTATATTTTCTGCTGTAATAGGCAAATATATTTTTTTTGACAAGGATTTTTTTTGTTTTACAATTTTTTTATCAAAAACTTTCAAATTATCCATTTTTAATATTTTATTTATACACCAGTATGTAGTTGCTCCTTGAATTGGTTCTATTCCTTTTTCCTCTAAATATAACAAAAGTAATCCTCTCTGTTTTCCCTCTGGAACTATTCCTGTTTCTGCAACTTCAATATGTGGTTTTAAGTTATCTTGTTTTTCATTATTTCCATATACCACATACTCCGTATTATCAATTGTTATTTTTTTCATGTCTGATTGCTTCCTTTCATAATCACACAGCATCTTGACACTTCTGTATACAACCATAAACACGCACAAGCCATTTCTGACTTAGGTTGCATTTGATATTTTTCTAAACCACTTTAAACATTTTCTGGCTCACTGGCTTCTTCTGCCCTTTCTCCAATTTCCTGCGGGCATTTTCCATTTCTTCTATATCTGATATACTATTTATTATATCGTCATTTTCTTCTCATTTACATAACAAAAAACGCTCCAGCTATCGCCAGCGTGCCTCCAAACTAACTATTCTCCTATATTGCTTTAAACATCTTCTGTGACACAGGCTTCTCTCCTTGCGTCCGTTCCAATTCTTTTCTGGCATCCTGCAAGTCCTCCAGCCGCTTCAATTCATCCTCTGCATCCTCAAGACCTAAATGCGTATAGGTGTTAAGCGTAACTCCTATATCGCTATGCCCCATAAGGTACTGCAGTGCCTTTGGATTCATGCCGGATTTCTGTATATGCATTCACAGCATCCGGCTCAGACGCAAGTGGAACCCAGGGAAATGAAACCTGATTCTGGGTAATAACAACCTCCAACTGCTCTGCTCGGAATGCACGTTTAAAAAGCGTTTGTTTTCCTTCTATCAACTTCTGCAAATTTTCCAGCTTATCATCTATAAACATGTTTCTTGGAACTGATATGCTTAATACATCTGCTTCCACAGTCTCATCCTCTGGCAGCTCTGATTGTTGTATGGGCTCACCTTTGTAAAACCGTTCTAAAATCAAGTCCAATTTACTTTCTGACAAATCCCCGGATGCATGAAACACTTCGTTCTTATCCAGAATGCAGCTTCCAATCAGATAATCAAACTTAGGTGTTCTGGTATACTTCACCGGCATTCCAAACGATTCACCTATGGCATAAGCCAGCTTCTTTCGTTCCTCACCTTTAACTTTAAAATCAATCTCTGAAATCATTGCACATACCACCTTTCTTTTTGGTATGTACATATATCACTCCAAATGAATAATAAAGCAAGTCAATTCTGAAATACTTTTACACAAAACACCATATTATTCGTGCACAAATATCTCCCCATATCCTTTAAAATCAAGTCTCTCCGGCAAATACCCGACAAAAAACAATACCCCCTTTGCAATTTCGCGAAAATACGCGTGAGAGGGGGGCATCGGTCTTCCCTAAAAAAGAGTGTAGGGATTTGAATTGCCCCTATTTCCTCATTGAGTCTTCAAGCCACTGAAAAGCTGTGAATTCATCTATTTCGATTGCCATTTCAACCGCCTTCTTTGCACACTCTAAAAGACGTTTAGATTTATTCATTAATTCAAATGAACACAAAATAATCTCATTTAATTCTATTTGAGTGTCATATTTAATATATGGAATAATCAGTTCACGCAATGTTTCCTGATTCATTCTTTGCTGAACAGATCCTCTCGACATTCTATTTGTAAGTTCATTTATTATTGAAGAGTTAAAATATAGTGCGTACACGTTTGGTATGTAGTCATTTGGCAAATGAAAACAAAGAACATTATCTGAGCACACAGAATTATCAAGTTCTTTTGAAATAACTCCAAAATTACCTATAGTTCCTACTCTACCTGTAACTATATCACCTTCACAAACAAATTTACTGTGCTTTTGTGGATCAACACTATGAAATAAATCTATTTCAACTATTCCGTCATATATATCTGTTCCTCGCACATAATGGCATAACCCTTTATCAAATAACATATATTTGTCAGCATACTCACCAGTAAACAAATATATTGCCACATCATCGAGCGTCTTCGCTTTAGGATCATATTTTAATATAGTCGATATAAGTTTATCATATTTAGGTTGGAAATATTCTGCATCCATACGCTCTGCAGATAATATATCTGTATATCTTCTTACAGAAAATACTTCTGTTTCAAATTTACAAATATCAACCCCTAATTCCGAAAGCAACTTTGTTTCTGCTTCCTTATATTTTTCTTCTGCAAGCTTCTTATTTTCAACTGAAGCAATATATAAATTTTCTACTTCTAATTGAAATTTTTCCGATAAAGAAGGCACATGCATATTAGTTATTATTGGAAGTGTTATATGAGGCTGCCCTGTTTGACTAGCTGATCTCCACATAAGATTCTGTCCATACTTCGAATGTAAAAAAGACCATAAATAATACTTATTTATCCCATTCAAATCATTTGTTCTTAAAATAATAACATCTCTACAAGTAGCATAGACTGGATATTCATTCATAACCAATCCAACTTTTGCTAATGTATTTCCACCTTTTGCAATAACTAAATCCCCTGGGTATGCCTTAGAAATAGTTGTTGGATTATCATTTAGTACCTTTTCTGGCAAAAAAACTGTATCATCTGTAAGAACAACCAAGCCATTTTGTATTTCATTAACCCTTATAAAAGGTATTAATGATTTATCGTCACTATAAAATCCTGTAATCGATGGATAAAAAGCACTACAATCTACTTTCCCATTATACGATTCTATAGCCCCTCCGTTAGTGCTTTTTATTAAGTCTTCAAGCATTAGATTACTTTTTGAATAATACTCTGGATCAAATCTGAACGGTTCATCAATCACCCTACTCAGCATAACATTCGTACATTCCAGCCTCTCCAACAAATTGTTGAACACATCATCACTGGAGAGGCTTGCTAAAAAGGGAGTTCATTCTCCGGATGCATTATTTGATTCAGTTCTTCCTCTGTTGGTGCAAAACTAAGTTTATTATCATATGCAAATTTAATAAAAGCTTCTGCAATTCCATTCTGACTATAGATATTATTAGGATTGATATTTTTCATTTTAGGATCATGGTTAAATAAATCATGTTTAACAAATATATGATCATGCGTATCTTTTACTCTCTCCTCATACTCAACCACATCCTCCGCTTTTAAATAAAATTTCTGTGCATCATTCGGAAGATTTAAATATTCTTCATTTGAAATGATATCATTATTATTATCTCCTAATATATTATCTTCTTTATACAATGCTCTTTCATCTGTATCCAATGACAACCATTCAACTATGCTAATTTCTTTTTTATTTTCTGTATCATTATTATCTTTCAATACAAAAATCGAATTTTTCAAAATCCATTTTTTATGACTTTCTAAATCGCCTATTTTTTTTACAAACAAATCCTTAATGAACTTTGTTTTTCCATCCTCCGTTTTATGTTCTTCAGGTATAGTTATAGTCTCAATTTTTATTAAATAATTAGATTTTTTTGTAATCTCTTTATATTCTTCTTCTGTTAGAATTGCGTCGTCATTTTTTCGCTTATATTCATAAACTATTTTCTTCTTATGGGCCTTTTTGTTTGCAAGATATTCTTCTTCCGTAACTGATTCTTCATCAAGTTTTCTTATGTATATAATATTTTTTTCGACTTTATCATAGTTTTCCTTATTGACAATCTGATTATATTCTTCTTCTGAAATAATCATTTTATCAGACTTTCTGATAATCAATTTTACAGTCGTGTATTTATATGATGTCCAATTTACATATGTCTCTGTAACATATATTTTATCCCCTGAATTATCTTTACTAGGTTCCTGCATAGTTGCAAAGAAAATAGGATAATCAATATTTCCATTTTCATCTGCATCGGGTTTCGGACATATATTAGGATATCCACAATCCTCATCTGTCCATTTTTGAACAAAAAGTACACTTGTCTTTGTACCCGTTCCCGATTTTCCATTTTTAAATGTGTTTCCATGCAATCCGACTACTGCCAATAATCTACATTTTGATTATTATTTACCAAATGTTCAAAAGCATCATCAACCACTTCTAAATTTGAATTAAAAAGTTTTACATTTTGCAATTCTTTCACACATGATTTCAATGCCCCCTTCTGCATCTCTATACGTGAATCATCCGGAAAAACTCCCCTCCATTTCTTTTGTGCTTTTTGAAATAGTTCATTTATTTTATTATAAACATCATCTAATGAATCCTGCTCTTTAACTCGGAACTCTAATACCCTGAATTTTGAATCATCAATCTCGTTTAATGTCTTATTAATTTTACAGGAAAACACAGAAATTTTAAAACTCGTAAAAACTAATAAAAATGCGGCTTGTACGATTTTGTCATATTTTGAAAATATAGCCGAATTTGAACTGTTAGTGACAAGTTAGTGACAAAAAAATCAACCGGAAACACACCAGCACCGGTTGATTTATATCAATTCAATGGTTTTTCTAAGCTGTTCAATGTCTTTATGCGTATATATGTTTTGTGTTATGTCTTTGCTTAGACTATGCCCCATAAGACGCTTGACGTTATTCGGGTTTGCTCCAGCATTATCAAGAAGAGTTGAAAATGTATGGCGGCAGTCGTGCGGTGTGTGTTTTTCGGTTATATTGGCAGCAGTCAAGGCATTATTAAAACATGCGTAATATTCGTATATGCTGACATCAAAGAGCGTGCGGCGTGCGTGCTGTAAGCGTGACAGGACCAGCGGCTGTATCTTGCTGTGAATGGGTACGATTCTATTTTTCCCTGCTGCCGTTTTGATTCCACCTGTGAAAGTCATATCATGTATATTTATATCTGCTACAGGCATGTTAAGAAGCTCCGACAGTCTGAAGCCTGAATATATGTATATCAATATGCTGTCCACCCACGCTATATCTAAGCTGTTCCAAAGGCTGTTAATGTCCTCGTTGTTGAAAGGTACGCCGTGCTCGTCATCATCAGGCTTTGCAATAAAGGCAAATTTTGAATAATCTTTCTGAACAATATCAAATTGCAAGGCGTATTTAAACATCTGATTTATTGTGTTTTTAACATGTTCAAGCGTGGCGTGCGACATGTCCTGACTGTTTAGAATCGCCTGTATATGCGGTGTTCGTATATCTTTGAATTTCATGCCGTACAGGCTTGAACATTTCTTGTATGCGGTGCTGGTACATCTGACGGAACTATCAGAATACTTCCTCTTGCCATTCGTATATTTCCAATCAAACCAAAGTTTATAAACATCCTCGAATGTAAGTTCGTTTATAGCAAGGTCGTAAGGATTTTTATTATATTCAAGAAGTGCGGCAAGTGCTTCATCACGTTCAGAGAACCGCCCCAGCACGTCATACACAGGATAATTACGCTCGTCCATGTGAGTATTAACACGAACTTCAAAAGGACAGCGGCGGCGACCTGACAGCTTCACAACCGAACCGCTTCCGTTGCGTCTCTTCATAGGTTTAGCCATATTAAATCAACTTCTTTCTGATGTTTTATGAGGTTGCACCGGTGCAACTTTAAAAAATGGGTATAAAAATAACACCTACTTGATAAAGCGGTGTTCTGAATGATATAATATAGCTTACTGAAGACGATTATATCAGTTGAGCACAGCTTAATTGTAAGTCGTTTTTAATGCCTCTTGTGTTGGTAGCACAGGGGGCTTTTTTATTTAACTAACGCAAGATTGCATGCGTTGACTGCTGCCGTTAGGGCTTAGTAAAATGCTGGCAGCAGTTTATCGTTTAGTTGCTCAAGCCAAAAATGGACAGTGCGACTAAATATAACCAATGTATTCTTGGGTACAGTGGTGGAAATTATATTCATGCCCTTAACACATATGAGCGTTAATCTCAATCAACCCGACATCTTTTAATTGCATGTCAAAATCACCGTTTTCAATATGTGCCATTTCATGCCGGTACGCCTTTAACAACTGCTCTAAGCAGTGCCTTGAATTCAATACTATTGTGTACGTATCATCAGGACAATGTACTGTATACGCTTTTATCGTTGTTGGCATATCGGCATATATAACATTGACTGTTATATTAATCATCTCCCCTATTTGTCATTCGGTCTATCATTTGTTTTACAAAGTCTATGTCCTCTTTTTTAACTTTGCGTGAGGCGTCAAATAATACCTTGTAATCGGGATTCTCGTATAAAAATTGTGCGGCTTTCTTGGCTTCACTATCAAGATAATATCCGTCCTGTTCTTCCGTCTCTTCATCCCAGCCCATAAGATAAGACTTTGAGACATTAAAGTAATCCGCCAGCATTTCAATTATATCAATGCTTGGCTCTCTTTTATTGTTTTCCCAATTAAAAATTGCATTTTGAGAAACATTTAATAAGTTTCCTAGTTCTTTTTGCGTCAATCCCTTTGATAATCGTAACTGTTTTAATCTATTTGCAAAATCTGCCATAACAACACTCCTTTGCAAATTATAATAACAAATCGGTGTTTTTATTTCAATTTGCTATTGACAATATAGCATAATGAGATTACAATGTCAACATTGAAACACCAAATTGGTGTAAACGAAAAGAGGTGAACCACATGAAGTTAAACACTGAGAACGTAGAAATTGCCAGGGCAAGAAAAGGCTTTACGATTGAACAGCTCGCCGCAAGTTACGGAGTTTCAAGGGCAAGAATGACCGTCATATTAAACCAGCGGAAGATTACGGCGCTGTGTGCTGGCAGACTTGCAAAGGCTCTTGATGTTGATGTATCGGAAATAGTTGATTAATGGCAGCAGTCGGACGGCTGGATTTTCAGCAGAGCAATTACGGCAGCAGTCGGAAAGCGAGGTATAAAATGGGTTTATCACTTGAGGAACAGGAAACAGTTATAAATTTCAGCCGTGTAGATAACAGGGCGGTAATTTATACGTCTGATACAAGGATAATGACAAAATTAAACAAACTTGTTGAAAAATCAGGCACAGAATGGAAACTTGAAAGCGTTTCAAAAGCCGGCAATAAAATAATTGGTATGACATACTCGTGTCCTGTTGAATTTATTTCATTCAGAAGCAAGCATACGAGAAGAAAATACACCGAGGAGCAAAAAAGAATCTTGTCGGAGCGATTCAGAAACGCCCGTTAAGCTCAAAATTCCCAATATAATATTAATTTTTAAAGGGTAAAAGGTCAAAATGGTATAAATCTATACCTAAACAGAAAACAGGTTTTAAATTGCCTGTAGAAAGGAAAAACAGGGTGAACATATTTAAACAAATCGGGAAAACAGATCTGTTTTTCAGAAGTGGCACGGATAAGGATTGTATGAGCCTTGACGAATACAACGCTATTAAAAGCAGATACAGGACAAATATTGATAAGATTTACGCGGCGTACCTTTTGGGTTACTGCCGTGGACAGAAAAGAGGTGTAAGAAATGCCAATACAGAAAGATTTAACCATGTTACAGGTTGACAGCCTTAAATTTAACATAGCTTTAGCAAATGCAGAGCTTGAGCCTAAAACACTATCTGAAAAGTCAGGAGTACAGAGAAATATTATATATGCCGCAAGAAAGGGCTGTTATGTAAAGCCGCTGTATCTTGGCAAGATGTGCAGAATTCTAGGCGTACAGGTCACAGATATTATAAAAGCAAAGGGGGCAGATGTATGCAGTTCGACAGAAACACAGTTGCAGACGCAAGATTCTTAAATATGCCGCTTGGGTCACAGGCTTTATACTTCCAGCTTGGAACAAATGCGGACGCTGATGGGTTCGTATATGAGCCAAACAAGGTTATTGCAAGAACACACGCCGCAAGCGAGGACATGAGGATATTAATATCAAACGGATATGTCACAACGTCAAATGTAAGTGGCGGAATATATGTTAAAAGCGAGGTATGTTAAATGGCAAAGCGAAGAATGTTCAGTCTCGACGTTGTAGACACAGATAAATTTTTAAATATGCCGCCGTCAACGCAATGCCTGTATTATAATTTGGGTATGCGTGCAGATGATGATGGATTCGTTTCTTCACCGCAGAAGATAGCGACCATATCAAACTGTGGGCGTGATGATTTAAACGTATTAATCTCAAAAGGGTATTTAATTCCGTTCAATAGCGGCGTTGTGGTTGTCACGGATTGGAAACGGAATAACTATATCTCAAAAGACAGGTATACGCCTACAAGATACACAGAAGAAATGGCACAGCTTACCGAAGAAAATTCATCATATAAACCGTTGTATACAGAATGTGCACAAAATGTATACAACTTGTATACAGACTGTATACAGAATGTAGACAACCTGTATACACAGGATAGGATAGGTAAGGATAATATATATAATAATACATGTGCAGATGAAAAACAGGCAGATGATGAAAAGCCCGTATTTGCTGGGGAAAACGCACCAAACAAACAGCCGTATACAAAATGTATACAGAATGTAGACAACTTGTATACACAGGATAGGATAGATAAGGATAATATATATAATAATATATATACCCATGAAAAAAATCAGGAAGATGAAAACAATAATATGACTGCTGCCATGAATAAGCCTAAAGAGCCTAAACACAAATACGGCGAATATAAGCATGTAATGTTGACAGATATGGAAAAAAGCAAGCTGGTTGAGGAATTGGGGCAGCAGACGTTTGATAAATGCGTAACACGTCTTGATGAGTACATAGAGCAGACAGGCAAGAGGTATAAAAATCATAATCTTGTTATGCGTAAGTGGGTTATTGACGCTGTAAAGAAAGATGAGCAAAAAGACAGAGGTTGCACCAGTGCAACAAACCGTTTTAACAGCTTTACACAAAGGGATTCAGTGAGTAATGACGCTTTGGAAAGCATGTTATTAGACAATTAAACTGTATGCTACCAACATACGGAGAAAACCTTTACACGGTGCAGACCTCAAATGAATTGTACCATGTATCAGACAGAAAGGATAGGCATGGATAAGAACTTTTTAACGATATTGGAGAATATAGAGACAAAAACGGAACTCTCACAGGAAGAAACAGCCGCAATCGGAAGCATGGGAAAAATAACAGATGTGATAAAAACAGCATATAAAGCCGGCTATAGGGATTGTAGAAAAGCAGAGCTTCACAGGCTGGAGATAAGCGACCTTTTAAATAGCCTTGATTATGCAAATGCACAACTACTGATGTTACAATCGGCGTTGCCTGAATTCGTAGAGGGTGTAAATTTAAAGGTCATGCAGTATGCCTTTTATGGACTGTATAATACATACGACGCTATACATCAGGAATTAGACAACTTGATATAATGGGGGATATATACCCCCCTGTGGCGTGTGTGAGAGGTTCACGCCGTCACTGTGAATATTTTATCGTGAAATAGAATCACGAGGCTGTTAGTCAAAAAAGACTGACAGCACATGGAAAAGACATATTACTAAAATTTGATAAGGCTTATGATATAGCCGCCCTAGACAGTAAGACCCCAGCGTATGACCTCGGTAGTACCGACATCATATAGCCGGGGTCTTTACTAATGAGGTAGGGCTATAGCTCCAATCATATCGAAATTTCGACGGTTGCAAATGGTTGCATGAGAGACGTTAGAAGCTGTTAAAACTTGTAATTTAATTCATTATGGGGGTATCTGTAATATGGACACCCTTTTGTTGAAAGATGTTGATAAATGTTAAGGTTTTGAGGGTGCAAGCACACCATGCACACAAAAAACATACGTAAAAAAGGGGTGCATAAGAGTAAAAAAGGCTGTAAATATGCAGAAATTGGCAAAAATACAGAATCGCAAAAATACAAAAAGTTGCTAACATATACTAACAAAATAATAAATAAAAATAATATGACTGCTGCCATGAATGATTTACACAGGCTGGAGATAAAAGGTTGAATGTATCATGTGAAAGCTGTATTATTAAAATAACTTGATATTCTTAAAGTGTGTAACCTACAAACATGTAGAACATTAATTTATTAGTGACAAATTAGTGACACAGAGAGCCGCAAACCCAGCAAATAAGCGGACTTGATTTTAAAGAAAATAAGCCCTTATTATATTCATTCTGACCAATTGCTATAACATCAGCATCCCTACTAGACATTTTTTCATCATACAATTTTGAAAAAATAAGCTTAAATATTTCCTCAAAAGCTTTTTCGCTTGAATCATTTGCTCCAAATTTTTGTTCAACAGAAAGAATAATGTCCTTTAATGTTTCAGTTTTGAGTCTATCTGATTGCATTAATTGTTTTAATGTAAATCGTCTTTTGTCCTTCCATTCTTGAATATCTTCACCATTTTGTGGAAAACGATCAATTATTAACTGATTCTCAAAATATGGAAAATCATAAAACTCCGGCGTTGATACACCATTTACCAAAACCCCTAGCTGTGATTTCTTCTGACTACAATAGGAATACATCTGCTGATACGGTGTTGATCCCTCTCCCTCCCAATTTTTATGATAATTAGTAATACGTGGACGTTTTACCTCAATTATCATTTGAATTTTCTTATGTTCAGAATCAAAAACAGCAATATCAATTCTTTTATCAGTATCTATTGTTTTGCCCGCAATAAGAACTGGTTCTTCTAAAGAAAGTTGTTCTTTATCATAACCATATTCAGTAATCAACTTATACGCATAATACTGTCTCACTATTTCTTCTGGTGTTAGCTTAAAATAATCTCCATCGTTATTTTTTCCTCTTACAACGCATTCTATACCAGGTTCTCCATTTCTTCGAGTATTAATTCTACCATTAATCCACTCTATGTCATCCGGAGTAAATTGATTCAATGATTCATATTCACTTGGTTCCAATATATCTTTTATCTCCATGTATACTAGTCCTCCTTAAGTGTATTTTCTCTTTCATTCTTTTTTATAACTCTATCTGATTCTTTTAAAGCCGTTCTTCTTACAAATTCACTATACGATGCATATGCTTCAAGCCTTGCAGCTTGTTTTAATTTATCTAATTCTTCTTCACTTACTCTAATGCTCATAGAAATTGTCTTATTCATTCCAAAATCCTCCTATGTGCAAAATTATACCATCCATGTGCAACATTTACAATACAAATCACCACGTATCAAAATAAAACCTATCAAAATAAAAATAGCAGACATTTTACACCTGCTACTTTCTCGTTTACTAATATGATAACTGAATATTTAACACCATTTTTCTCCCCACCCATTCGTACAAAAATCGTAGTCCCGCTCCTATCACTCCACCACGCTTTGCCTCGCTTTATCGCACTTCATCGCCACCTATAACTGTACTCAAAGCCCTGCCGTGGCAGATGAAAAGTACTTTAATCATAGTTTTGTTTCTCCTTGATTTATCCCGGAATTCCCTGTTTTGCGAGGTTTTCTGGTTGTTTTGTTGTGATTTAGTTTTTGCTCTGAAATTACAGATTATGGCAAATCAGAGCAGACCCCTACCAATTTTACTACCTGTTAGTAGTAAAAGGGAAATGGTTACTACTAAAGGTTTTGCCGTTCCTTCTGCATCTGCTCAAATACTTCATCCCATTCTTTCTCGTCACGCCACTCATCATTTTCTGATATTACTGCTTTTCCGTCATCATTATACTTGGTGTTATCTGACGCCATTTTATAAGATTTTTCACTGTATTGAGTCATTATCTGTTTCTCCTTTTTGTCCTAGTATGTCTTAGTTCCTAATATTTCGTGGTAATCTTGGTTTTGCTCTAGAATCATTGTATAATCCATTTACCCTTACATAATCTGAATTACAAATAATAACATATCTTCTGGTATTTTTTCGAGTTCCATTATTGTTCTCTGTCTTAACTCCGTCATATGTCATAGCTCCTTTAAATTTTAGGATAAAATTGCTGTTTCTTCTTATTTATATTATTCATCCCCGCCTTCCTTATTTTGTTGTTATCATTTCATCATTACAACTATATTTACTTAAACTATATTTTTATTTATGAGTCTGTTCACTTATAGTACCTAAATCCTTATATAGAGCATCCATTTTACTCTTTACCACATTATCTGCTCTAACCTTAATGTACCAGTCATGTTCAGCAGCTTACACCATCAAATCCAAACCTAATCATAAGATAAATATTTTTTACTTAGTCTGCAATACGCAAGCATTCTTTTTCTCATACTATAATAATGTTCATCGCGAGGCTCAATCTTAGGTCTGTTTCCACGCACTATCTCATCAACTGGCATCTGAAACAAATTACTCAATGCATATAAATTGTCAATCGACGGCACATTAGCACCGTTCATCCATCGGTATATGCTCTGCAGACATCCGAGTCCAAGATACTTTTTCACATCTTTTACAGTCAATCCCTGGTTTTGCATTATTCTTCTTATATTATTGCCGGTTTCAATATTATCAATTACAGGTACCATATCACATCTTCCTTTCCTAAATACTTTTTTCGCATTATTTTTATAAATACTATTATAAATATACTATAAACAATAGTCAAGTATTTGTCATTGGACTTGTAATTCAATAACTTATATAAATCAATCCCACAAAGCATAAAAATGTTCTTTTAATAAATCAATTGCATCATCCTTGCATTTATTTCTGTACTCTTCCAACTTTTTTTCTTCTGCAAAATATTTTTCTGATATTTCCTTATATTGTGGAAGTTCATCCATAAAATGTCCCGTCCTTACCCTGAACTTTTTATCATTTTCCAACTCAGCTTCTGTCCTTAATTTATCTCCCAATATGCCGTATTTTTCTGTAAATTCTTCAAATGCCTTGTCATAATCATCATAATATGGATTTATTCTTTTACATGTCTCTTCGTTAGATTCTCTCCATAAAAAAATCATATTATCCAATATCTTATCCCACTCATCATGGCATGTATCATTAACTAAAATTCCCTCTTCATTCGTATAATTTTCCCCAAGATATGTTGGCGAACCATTTCTGTTATCCTTTAAATCCTGTAGCATATCAGGAACCAACCGTTGCAGATAACCATCCATATTCCAGACGTCACACTCCGCATAACCTCTGACTATACGCTGACAACTCCATTTTATACATCTTTTTAAATACTTTAATATTTCCTGCATTTTAAATTTTTTACCCAAAGCACACCGGCGAAATTCTTCTTTATCCCAGACATTATTTACATAATATTTTTTATTACTCATTTTACACCTTCAATCTAATTACCATTACTATATTTTTCAAATTTATGCACAATTGTTATTTTCCATAAATTTAATTTTAACGCAAAAATATCCCCGTCAACGACGAGGATATCTTCAATACTGGTATGTAACACTTTGCTTAGAATAAGAAAATTATCTATACTTGGAAGTGACCGCCCTGAAATCCATTTATATATGGCTTGAGGATTTTCAAATCCCATAAATTTCTGAATATCTTTCACGGTATATCCATTTTTCTTTAACAATTCCCTAATTCTTTCACCAGTTGCTTTTTGTTGAATAGATAAATAAACAGGCTGCATTTCTGTTCCTCCTTAATCTATCCCGAACTATTTTAATTTTAACATCCAACGGCTAAATTTTCCATAATTGTTTCATATATATTCTTGCAAAAATTCTGATACTCATTTCCAAACCTCCATTTCTTTAACACATTACATATTTTATAGTATGATATGTAATATGTCATTGAACCGGTGGTTTAAAATAAGTAACTATTACTTTATTCTGATTTTGCTTTATGTGGAAATAATATTTCAATAAAATCCTGCATAAAATAAACTTCCTCTCGTGCATTTAAAATATTATTTATTAAAATAATAAGTAAAACGGTCGCAACTATAATCAGTGAAATTAAATCTACACATTCATTATATATATCCATATATATTGTCATTACAGTTTATTTGTTCGTAATATTTATTTTGTATTCCGTCTTTCCATTCAGAATATTTATTGTACTTTTTTTCTTCTTTCGTATTTTTCCCAAATAAGTGATAATCTTTTAATTCATCTTTATAGCAAAAATTATACTCCAAATTTTTTGATAATTTATTTATCTTATTAGCATTTATAATTAAATATATGTTTAACGCTATTAAAACAATACCAATGACAACTACAGCTTTTGAAATATCATCCCTCAGGATTTTCAATCTTCCATTTATATTATTTTTTGTGCACAACCATACCAAAAAAACTATTATTTCTAAAATGGCACCAAAAATAATGAATATTATATATTTTTTTATTGATACATATTTACCCATAACATTTCTCCAATCTGTACTCTTCACAACACTACACTCTGATATTTCCTTGCAATCTCCATCGCTTTATTTATAGCCTCCGCAAAATTATCCGCCATGACAAATCCAACGGCATCAAAAAAAATCGATAACATCGGGGCTGTATTTTCAGTCTGCTTAGAAGCCGCATCAAGCATGTTTTTAAATGCCCGCCTTAATTCCTCCCGGCACTGCTCCTTATTTGGGGCAGCAACATTACGGCTCCAATAATCAATATAATTATTTTGCATATTTACACGATTGGCATATATATAATTATTGTTGCCGTAATTCCACGCATTTTCCGGTATCTGCCTTAAATACATAATCGGTCTTTCACAGCAAATGCGTCCGTTTTGCAAAAAAATCACATTTGTATACACGTTTCTGCAAAATACACAGTTCCCTACATCAATTACACCATACATTTTTTTCTCCTCCTTTGCTTACCTACATATATACCACCCACAACGCAAAAAAAATGTCGAACCATGCGATTCGACATTTTTATTTCCGAAAATTTCCAATAGATTAAAATTCACACAAACAAACTCATTAAATTGGCAGGAACAAGTGCATTTGAGTATGTACCTGCAAGTACAGGTTCATTGTAACCTCTCAGAATGAAAGATATTTTTTCAAAATAACAAAAACCTCTTTAGGTGACAGATCACCAGCCAGCATAAATTCTCCTAATTAATATCAATATCAGCTAAAGCGTCCATCAATTTTACATTATCTTTATGTGATTTTATGGCAATTCTGTAATACCCGTCTGTGAGATTCTTATAATTGCTACAGTCTCTTATAAGTATTCCCATTTTTAAAAGTTCTTCTTTCAGACCTTTTTTGTGCATAAAAAATATATAATTTGCGTCACTCTCCCAGTACTTAATATTCATTCTTTGAAAATTAGTACAGATAAATTCTCTCTCTTTACTTATTAAACTTACTGTGTCTGCAGCAAATTTATCCTCATCAAGAGCAGCTATTCCTGCATTTTGTGCCAGAACAGAAACATTCCACGGCTGCCCGGCATCATACATTTTGCCAATAAGCTCTTTATCATATGTAATGCCATATCCAAGCCTGATGCCCGGTATTGCATACATTTTGGTAAATGCCTTCAGAACAAACAAACCTCTGTATCTTAATATATTTTTAACGTATGAAAGTTTATCTTCCTGCCCTGTAAAATCAAGAAAACATTCATCCAGAAAAATACGCACTCCGTTCCTGTCACATTCCTTTATAATTTTTTCAAGCAAACGGTCATTTATAAGTATCCCTGTAGGATTATTAGGATTACATAAAAAAATCATATCAGGTTTATACTCAAACATTTGCATAAAATCATCTTCTATTTCAAATGTGTTGTGATTTATCTGATAATATTCAACTTTTGCCCCGACACATTCAAGTGCGGCTTCATATTCTGCAAAACATGGAGCTGCAACAACCGCATTTTTCGGTTTTATGGCAAATACATATCTGTACAACACATCAGAAGCTCCGTTTCCGCATATAATAAAGCTACTGTCAACTCCATGTCTTCTACCAATCTTTTCTCTTAAATCATCGCAAAACATCTGCGGATAATTTTCACACATTTCAAGCGAATTAACAACCGCCTCACGCACGCTTTCCGGAATTCCCATAGGATTAATATTAGCTGAAAAATCTGTCACATTTTCATATTTATAAATATCTCCACCATGTATGTTTTTCATGAACATTTCCATTCCTTAACAGATTTTTCAAGGCGTTTAAGTCCATCTTCAAGCATTTTTTGTGGGCATGCAATATTAAATCTTAAAAATCCACCGTTGCTTCTGTAAGCAGAGCCGCTGCTTACATACAGCCCGCTGCGTTCACATATAAAGTCTTTTAATTCATCAGAATCACTTGCAATATCTGTGCAATCAAGCCACATAAGATATGTAGCGTCTGACTCCACGGGCTTTATCTGCGGAATTCTTTCTTTTATAAATTTTTCTGCAAACTGCCTGTTTTCCCACAGATATTCTCTAAGGTCGTCAAGCCACTCTCCACCTTCACTATATGCCGCAGCCGCCGCATCAGCCGCAAAAACATTAGTCTCTGCCAAATTGTCTGTCTCAAGTCCTGTGATAACACGATGTCTGATATTTTCATCAGCCACGATAACTGCCGCTGTCTGGATTCCGGCAATATTAAATGTCTTTGTCGGTGCAACACATGTAATACAATTATCTCTGCACACATCTGATACAGATGCAAACGGGAGATAGCTGATACCTGGTTTTGTTATATCACAATGAATCTCATCAGACACAACAAGCACATGATATTTTTTGCAAAGTTTTCCTATTCTATCTAAAATATCTCTATTCCATATATTTCCTGTAGGATTATGCGGATTACATAATATCATCATAGATGTCTGTGGATTTGCGAGCTTTTCTTCCAAATCCGCAAAATCTATGCTGTATTTTCCATCATTATATACGAGCCTGCTTTCAAGCACATTTCTTCCATTATCCAATATCGAATCAAAAAACATATTATAAACAGGTGTCATAACAACAACATTTTCTGCCGGTGTAGTCATTTTGCGGATAATGCTTGATATAGCCGGGATTACGCCGGTTGTAAATATAAGCCATTCCTTATTAATAGAAAAATTATATCTGTCTTTCCACCATTTCTGATATGCACAGTACCACTCGTCCGGTATGTCAGTATATCCAAAAATCCCATTTTCTGCTCTTTTGATTATCGAATCAGTTACCGCCTGCGGTGTACGAAAATCCATATCCGCAATCCACATGGCAAGACCACCTTCTTTCACCCTGTCCCACTTTATTGAATGGGTACCTGTTCTGTCTGTAATCTCATCAAAAAATTTTCTGTTTTTCATACCCGACATTCCTTTCTCATATTTATTTTCTAGCAAAACTGATTAATCATCAATTTTCTTAATATCAATAAGCTGCGTTACCATAAATGCATGCAGCTGCGTCTCAAAATCATGTAATAAAATCCATGCTATTTATTTTAATATTTCATCCTCTATTTTACAATAGCTTAACAGGGTAATTACTGCGATGTTTATTAAGATATATAAAATATAAAAAAGTTGTTAAATTTTTATCATTTTCGTCAAAAATTACACAAATTGTGTTGATTTTACAGGTCGATTATGTATAATATAAGAAGATAAAACCGCCTTTAAAGACGGTTATCGCACAATAAGTAAAGAAACGAGGTTAAATGTAAGATGGCAGAAATCGATTTAAGCAAGTATGGTATCACAGGTACAACTGAGATAGTTCATAACCCTTCTTATGAATTATTATTCGAGGAAGAGACATCTTCTAAGAACGAAGGTTATGAAGTTGGTAAGGAAAGCGAACTTGGTGCTGTTGATGTTATGACAGGTATCTACACAGGACGTTCTCCTAAAGATAAGTATATCGTAGTTGACGAAAACTCAAAGGACACTGTATGGTGGACAAGCGATGAGTACAAGAACGATAACCACCCAATGCCAGAAGATGTATGGGCTAAGGTTAAGGACATCGCTAAGAAAGAGCTTTGCAACAAGAGACTTTTCGTTGTTGATGCATTCTGTGGTGCTAACAAAGACACAAGAATGGCAGTTCGTTTCATCGTTGAAGTTGCTTGGCAGGCACATTTCGTAACAAATATGTTCATCAAGCCAACAGAAGAAGAACTCAAGAACTTTGAGCCAGATTTCGTTGTATACAACGCTTCTAAGGCAAAAGTTGAAAATTATGCAGAATTAGGTCTTAACTCAGAGACTTGCGTTGCATTCAATATTACAAGCCGCGAACAGGTTATTATCAATACATGGTACGGCGGTGAGATGAAGAAGGGTATGTTCTCTATGATGAACTACTATCTCCCATTAAAGGGTATCGCTTCAATGCACTGCTCAGCTAACACAGATTTAGATGGCAAGAACACAGCTATCTTCTTTGGTCTTTCAGGTACAGGTAAGACAACACTTTCTACAGATCCTAAGCGTCTCCTCATCGGTGATGATGAACACGGCTGGGATGATAACGGTGTATTCAACTTTGAAGGTGGATGCTATGCTAAGGTTATCAACCTTGATAAAGATTCTGAACCTGATATCTACAATGCAATCAAGCGTAACGCTCTTCTTGAGAATGTAACACTTGATGCTAATGGTAAGATTGATTTTGCTGATAAGAGCGTTACAGAAAACACTCGTGTATCTTATCCAATTAACCACATTAAGAATATTGTACGTCCTATTTCTTCAGCACCAGCTGCAAAGAATGTAATCTTCCTTTCAGCAGATGCTTTCGGCGTACTTCCTCCAGTATCTGTTCTTACACCAGAGCAGACACAGTACTACTTCCTTTCAGGTTTCACAGCTAAGCTTGCTGGTACAGAGCGTGGTATTACAGAACCTACTCCTACATTCTCAGCTTGCTTCGGTCAGGCTTTCCTTGAGCTTCACCCAACAAAGTATGCTGAAGAACTTGTTAAGAAGATGAAGATGAGCGGTGCTAAGGCTTACCTCGTTAACACAGGTTGGAACGGCACAGGCAAGAGAATCTCAATCAAGGATACTCGTGGTATCATCGATGCAATCCTTAACGGAGATATCCTCAATGCTCCTACAAAGAAGATTCCTTACTTCAACTTTGAAGTACCTACAGAACTTACAGGTGTTGCAACAGAGATTCTTGATCCTCGTGACACATATGCTGATGCTTCTGAATGGGAAGTAAAAGCTAAAGACTTAGCTGGCAGATTCATTAAGAACTTCGCTAAATACGAAGGAAATGAAGCTGGTAAGGCACTTGTTTCAGCAGGTCCACAGTTATAATAAACAATGAATATATAGGCATTATGCCGATATGTCATATGCTTTAGATTACTTTAAAAGCACCGCTTCCGGGCAATCCGGAAGCGGTGCTTTTGTAAGCTTCTGCCTATGAAGAATATACTCTTTACAAATTTCGTAAATTCAATAATTATCAACCAAGAAAATCATATTTTGAGCTGTTGAATGAAGACATAATATCTGCTGTAGAACTATATGTACTGCTCACACTCTGTAAATTAGCTTCAGCATTACTCTCAATCCTGTCTGTAACAAACGAAAGCTTTTTCATAAATTCAGAATCACTTCCAAATATTTTTTCAAGTGAATCAACGTCTGCCTTTTTAAGCTTATCAGAATCAACCTCAAGAGTTCCGTCACTGTTATAAGTTATTCCGACTTTTTCAAGTGATTCCTTAATACTCTCTGGAAGTCCCTTTAATGCTTTCTTATAGAATTCGTCAAGGCTTGAGGAAGTTTTTGACATAACTTCAACAAGCGAATTATATTTATCTATAAGTTCCTGTACTGCTGCTGTAACCTTTGAAGTATCTTTGCTTTCTCTTGCATCTTTAAATACTGTACTCTTTTCACCTGCAAGCTTATCAATAGCATTCTGCAAATCCTCTGATGATTTATCAGTATTTTCATATCCTGTTTTGGAAACTTTTGCTTTCAGCATCTGTGTCGCTGCTGATGTGCTGACATTTATGCTGTTAAGCATCGAATCTGCTGAACTATCATTATTAATATAATCAAGCAATGTTGAATTATTAATTGGAAGTCTCGCTTTTCTTGCTGTCTCATTTAACATCTGTGTAGTAACTCTCATATTTCTCTCCTTTCCGCTTTATGTTGTATATTTTTTATCAAATGCACATATATATTTTATCGGTCATTTTTTTATATAAATAACCCCGGCAAAAGACTCTTTACGACTTTTACCGGGGTTTTATAAAGGAGGCCTTTGCCTATGAAAAGCAGTTTAAAATCAACCCTTTACACCACCAAGCGTAACACCTCTTACAATAAATTTTGAAAGACACAGATAAACTACAATAACCGGAAGAATTGCAAATCCAAGCATCATATAAACCTTACCCATATCAAACTTCAAAAAGTCTGCACTTCTAAGCTGTGCAATAAGTATTGGAAGTGTTTTCTTACTATCTTTATTAAGAAGAAGCGAAGGAATAAAATAGTTATTCCATGAAGCAACGAAAGTGAATATCGCCTGTACTGCAATTGCCGGCTTCATAAGCGGAAGCACTATCTGATTAAATATTCTGAATTCATGTGCACCATCAATTCTTGCTGCTTCAACAAGTTCAATCGGAAGTACACTGTCCATATACTGCTTAATAAAGAAAAATACTACCGGTGAAGCTATTGAAGGAACAACAAGCGGTATGAATGAATTCATCAGATGCATATCACTCATCTGCTTGATAAATCCAAGTGCTGATACCTGTGTAGGCACCATCATTATAATCATAATAAATGTAAATGCCAGTTTCTTAAATCTGAAATTATAAGCATGTATTGCATATGCTGTAAGTGCCGAAAAATATACTGAAAGAATTGCTGTTCCACTGGCTACAAGAAGGCTGTTTGCCATACCGCTTAACACCGGAAGCTGCTTATCTGTCAAAAGATTTTTCAGGTTAACCAGAAATGATTTTCCCGGAATAAGTGAAAAACCTTTCTGTATATCCGGATGAGATCTTGTAGTATTTATAAGCAATACATAAAATGAAAACAGGCATAAAATTGATAACAGAATTAATACAATATAGCACAGAGTTCTTTGTATATATAATGCAATTTTATCGCTTTTATCCGCTTTTTTCTTATTTGTTTCTGTACTCATAATCTACGCCTCCCTTCACTTCTTTGCTTTCTTCGATGCTTTTGCACCTGTATCCACCATATCTTTTGTTACATATTTGAATACGAAAATACTAAGCACTGCTGTTATTATAAATAATATAACTGAAAGAGCACCCGCCATACCATAATTCTTACTATACAAATGCTTATTCAGATACATGATGGCAGTCATGCTTGTTCTGTCCGGATTACCATTACCATTAGTAAGAATCTGAGGAACATCGAACATCTGGATACCACCGATAAGTGAAGTTACAAGTGTATAAGCCATGATAGGTTTTATAATTGGAAGTGTAATCTTTCTGAATATCTGGAATGAACTCGCTCCATCAATTCTTGCCGCTTCCATAATTCCTGTATCAATTCCCATAATGCCAGCCATCAGGACAATTGTTGTATTACCGAACCACATGAGGAAATTCATAAGTGCGATAAGTCCTCTGGCTCCGGCGACCTCCGCCAGAAACCTGTATGTAGGAAGTCCCATTGAATTAAGAAGATTGTTAATAGGACCTGCATCTGAGAATATTGTATAAAATAACATTGAAAATGCAGATGCCATAATCAAGTTCGGCATATATATAACTGTCTTGAAAAAACCTGTACATTTTAATCTTAATCTTAAATCCGTAAACCATGATGCAAGTAATAATGAGAAAAACATCTGTGGAATAAATCCCATCATCCATATAATAAATGTATTCTTTAAATACATTGGAAGTTCGCTGTTAAATAATATTTCTTTATAATTTTTAAATCCAACAAATGTAGGTCCTACCTGCATAAGACCAACTCTGTAATTTTCAAAAAAACTGTTATAGAAAGTGGAAAGCAACGGAATTAACTGAAAAATAATATATACCAAAAAGAATGGTATCAAAAAAATATATCCCCACTTTGCATAACTCACACATTTTGATTTTTTTCTTTTCATGCCGCCCTCCATTTCCAGCGACAGGAAAGCACGCCTTGAAACCGATTCAGATTAAATACCAATTATTGATTTCCCGACGTGCTTCCATCACTTAATTACATATATTTATTAGTGTGACAAGTTTGGATATTTCTCAATAGCTGCTTTGTAGAAGTTATCAAGTGCTTTATCCTTAGTTACATTTCCATCGAAGTAATCCTTCATAGCTTTCTGGAATTCTTCGTTAAGACCCTGGTCATAAGCTGAAATATTCTTCATGTTAATCTTAGGTGCAGCCTGTGCAAACAGTTTGATATGATTCTGTCCGCCAAGAAATGCTGACTTGAAATCACTTGAAGCAAGTTCATTCATACCTGAAATTGTGTTTGTGTAATCCTGTGTATCTTTTGTTATCTGAACTTCTGTACTCTTATCACATGTAAGTGTCTTCATAATCTCTTTAATGAGGTTTGGATTATCTGTTCCTGCTGCTGCACAGATCCATGTACCACCCCAGTAATAACTCTGTGGTCCCTGGCATACTGCATAATCACCATAGATACCATTACCAACTTCTTCCTTACCACCTTCCTTTACAGGAGTTGCAAGTGAGTTACCAAGAAGTGTGAAGTTAATGCCCCATGTTGAATAGAAGAAACCAAATACCTTACCTTTAGGTCCCTGGTCTGCTGCCCATACATTATCCCAGAGAGATGACTTGTTATTATATCCTTTCTCTGTGAAAAGCTTTGTCTGGTCAACCCACTTCATAATATTGTCATCAATTACAATCTTGTTATTTGAATCAACCCAAGGTGCTGATACGTTGTTAGAAAATACCCTGTATGAATCATCATAACCTGAAAGCATCTTATAACCTTTGGCAGCTGCCTTTTCAGCAACAGAATTAAACTTATCCCATGATGAAAGTGCTTCCTGAACCTTATCCGGATTATCAGTTCCCAATACATCCTTTGCAATAGAACGTCTGTAAGCGAAAAGTCCAGGTGTTGCCTGCCATGTTGTACCTTTCTGGACACCCTTTGAATCAGTTACGATATCCTTTGTATACTGATACTGGTCAGCAATGTCATCTTTTGTAAGGCCAATATCATTTACAACATCAAGTGTATAATCACTGTCTACATATTTTAATGCATAATCGGCTTCTACAAGGAAAATATCAACCTTTTCATCTGCCGGTGCATCTTTTTGCTTTAACAGTGCTGCATCAAGTGCATTCTGATAAGCATTATTCTCATTTGGTGTAACAACGAAATTAACCTTTACATCTGAAGGTAATTTTCCTGATTTCTTAAAGTATTCAAATCTTTCCTGGAATTCCTGATTCCAGCAATAAATATTAAGAACCTTTCCCTGTGCTGCTTCACTTGTATCTACCTTTGCAGCTGGCTTTCCACCGGAATTACCGCATCCGGCAAGCGTTGTCATTACCATTGCTGTTGCAAGAAACAGACTTGTTAATTTTCTTTTCATCATAATCAAACCTCCTCTAAAACTTAACCAATACATAACCCTTTGTTTCTTTGCCTGTTGCATCACATCTGTTTACTTTTGTCTGATGTCTTTTACTGTCTCTCCTTCCAGTAATCTGCCATCAACGACAACTCTTTTAACCAATGCAGTCTTGGGATTCTCAATACATGCTATAAGCTCTCTCGCAGCAAGCATTCCTATCTTTCTTGATTGCTGTTCTACTGTCGTAAGCTTTGGATTCAATATCTGTGAAAGCTTAATGCCGTCATAACCTACCATTGAAATATCATCCGGCACTTTTAAGCCTCTGCTTTTTATAGCATTAAACCCTCCCGAATAAGATAAATCATCAGGATAAAAAATACATGTCGGTGCATCCGTCATATTAAGAAGTTCATTTGTAAGCTTCTCTGCTTTAACTGCATTCAGATATTCAGATGACTTAACATATTCATCCGGAACATCTACATCAAGTTCTTCAAGTGTCATATAAAATGATGCAAGTCTTTCTTTTGTTACTTCTGAATTACTCTCACCATGTATATAAGCAATCTTACGATGTCCCATCTTATATACATACTGTACAAGTTCTCTCATCCCCTTTACATTATCTGAGCTGACGGAAGTACAGTTGTTAAATATGTAATCAATAGTCACTGAGGGAATAGCACCATTGACAACTTCCTGTACTTCAGGTTCTTCAAAATCCGCGCAGGCAATAACAACACCGTCAAGATTGCGATATTTGCAATGTTCATAGTATGTCATCTTTCTGTTATGGGTATTGATAAATGTAATATCATATCCACGACTTTCGGATTCGACCTTAACACCCTCCAGCACCGCTGAAAAATATTCATGTGTCAGACCACTGTGTGCTTTATCGTTCATTAACACGCCAATGTTATATGAACGGTTAGTTTTCAATGCTCTGGCTGCTGAGTTAGGATAATAACCCATATCACTTGCAGTCTGACGTATCTTCTTTCTGGTCTCTTCACTGATGTCACTATGATTATTAAGTGCCTTGCTTACTGTCGCAACTGACACGCTGCATTTTTCTGCAATATCTCTCATAGAAACCATCGTATCTTACCCCTTTACCTGTGCTTGTTGTTATTACTTAATCGTTTTCGTAAGTTCACTATAGCACGACATCTATTTTAATGCAACTGTTTTTTATATTTTTATAGTTATGACAAATTTTGTATATACATTTTTGTGCAATATGACTATTTTTCTGTTTTTTATCATTAAACATTGCTTTTTCATTTTCATTAAAATATACTCAAATCAGATAAATATATTCTTAATTTTTTAATTAGGACAATCATATTATATAATATACAGGTTTTATCTTAATTTCTCCTGTGTTTTACTGTTTTTTGTCTCTTAATCGTTTTCGTAATATCTAATACAGCTTGCATATGAATAAAATATGCAGAAACGAGGTTTATATGAATTTGGGATATTTTGATGATGATAATAAAGAATATGTTATAACAACTCCCAGAACTCCTCTTCCATGGATTAATTACCTTGGATGTGAAAGTTTTTTCAGACTTATAAGCAACACAGGCGGCGGATATGCATTTTATAAAGACGCAAAGCTTTTAAGGCTTACAAGATACCGATATAACAATGCTCCGCTTGATTCTAACGGTCACTATTTTTATATTAACGATAACGGATGCATCTGGAATCCGGGATGGCAGCCTGTACAGACTGAACTTGACAGCTACGAATGTCGTCATGGTCTTGGATATACAACATACAAAGGCAGCAAAAATGGCATTGAAGCACATGTTACATCATTTGTTCCAATCGGAGCAAACTGTGAGCTTACACGTTTAAGTCTTAATAATACTTCCGATAAATCTAAGACATTTTCAGTTTATTCATATATTGAATTCTGTCTCTGGAATGCCGTTGATGATATGAACAATTTCCAGCGTACATACAGCACCGGAGAAGTTGAGATTGAACCTTACAAAGCGAATTCATGTATTTATCATAAGACCGAGTACCGCGAACGCCGCAATCACTACGCTTTATGTGCAATGAATTCATCTTGTGACGGTTTTGATACTGACCGTGACAGTTTCCTTGGAACGTATGGAAGCCCTCAGATGCCTGATGCAGTCGCTGCAAAAACATCACATAATTCAAAAGCAAGCGGTTGGAACCCTGTTGCATCTTTCAGAAAAGACATAACACTTAAACCAAATGAAAAATGTCATTTTATTTACATGTTAGGTTATATAGAAAATCCTGATGATGAAAAATGGGAAGCACCTCAAAAAATAAACAAACAACGTGCCAAAGCAATGATTGACACATATATGACTGATGAAGCTTTTGATAATGCATTTAACCGGTTGAAAGAACATTGGAACAATCTTCTTTCAAAATATACGCTTGAAACTTCCGATGACAAATTATGCCGTATGGTTAACATCTGGAACCAGTACCAGTGCATGGTAACTTTTAATATGTCACGTTCTGCTTCATATTATGAATCAGGCACAGGCAGAGGAATGGGTTTCCGTGATTCATGCCAGGATCTGCTCGGATTTGTGCATCTTATTCCTGATGCTGCAAGGCAGCGTATTCTTGATATTGCCTCAACACAATTTGAAAACGGAAGTGCATATCACCAGTACCAGCCTCTCACAAAACAGGGCAATTCCGATATCGGAAGCGGATTCAATGACGACCCGCTCTGGCTCATAGCCGGAACTGCCGCATACCTCAAAGAAACAGGTGACTATTCTATACTCGACGAAATGACACCTTTTGACTGTAACAAAGAAAATACGGCACCTTTAATGGAACATCTGCGTCGTTCATTTAATTTCACAACGACACATCTTGGTCCTCACAACCTGCCGCTTATCGGGCGTGCCGACTGGAACGACTGTCTGAACCTCAACTGTTTTTCAACTGTTCCGGGCGAATCATTCCAGACTACCGGACCATCAGAAGGACCTGTAGCAGAATCAGTATTTATAGCCGGAATGTATGTTAAATATGGCAGGGATTACGAAGCAATCTGCAGACATCTCGGTCTTGATGACGAAGCCGTTGCTGTATGCAATCATGTAAATGACATGATTAAAGCTGTTACCGAATCAGGCTGGGACGGAGAATGGTTTTTACGTGCATATGATGCCGCAAGCGAAAAAGTTGGCTCCCATGAATGTAAAGAAGGCCAGATTTTCATTGAACCACAAGGCTTCTGTGTTATGGCAGGAATAGGAACTGATAATGGTCTTGCAGTCAGAGCACTCCGTTCAGTCGAAGAAAAACTTGACACAAAATATGGCATTGTTCTTTTACAGCCTGCTTATACATCTTATCATCCCGAGCTTGGTGAAATAACTTCTTATCCGGAAGGTTACAAAGAAAATGCAGGAATTTTCTGTCACAACAACCCCTGGATTTCAATTGCTGAAACTGTTGTCGGACATGGCAACCGTGCTTTTGATGTATACAAGAAAATCTGCCCGGCATATCTTCAGGATGTAAGTGATCTTCACAAGACTGAAAGTTATGTATACTCACAGATGATAGCCGGCATTGATGCTGCTCATTTCGGAGAAGCAAAAAACAGCTGGCTCACAGGGACAGCAGCATGGACATTCACCAACATTTCACAGTACATTCTTGGAATACGGCCTGAATTTGACGGTCTGTGCATAGACCCATGCATACCGGATTACATGAAAGAATTCAGCGTAAAGAGGACCTTCCGTGGTGCCGAATATTATATCCACATTGACAACTCTTCCGGTTCACAGAAAGGCCTGAAATCACTTATCGTCAACGGAAAATCTGTTGAAGGAAATATTATTCCATATGATGAAAATATCAAAAAATATGATGTAACAGCTGTTTTATAAAATATTTCGATATAATCAAGAAAGAATCGAGGATACAATATGAATTTTCCAAAAGATTTTATATGGGGCACTGCAACAAGTGCCTATCAGATTGAGGGTGCATATAACCGCGACGGCAAAGGTGTTTCTATATGGGACACCTTCTGCCACACACCCGGAAAAATCAACGATAACGAAACCGGTGACATCGCATGTGACCATTATGACAAATATGAGGATGACATTAAACTTATGGCTGAACTTGGCATAAGTGCATACAGATTTTCAATATCATGGACAAGAATTTTTCCTGACGGCGATGACGAATTTCCTAATGCGAAAGGGTTGCAATTCTACGACAATCTAGTAAACTGCTGCCTTAAAAATGGCATAACACCACATATAACACTTTTTCACTGGGATTTGCCTCAGACTCTTGAAGATGACGGAGGATGGCTTTCAGAACGCACAATAAATGCTTTTGTAAAATATGCCGAATTGATTTGTGAACATTTTTCAGATCGTGTCGAATACTTTTCCACTATTAATGAGCCACAGATAATAACACGCATGGGATATTCAACAGGCCAGCATGCTCCCGGGCTTACTCTCCCGGACGACACAGTTCTTGAAATTCTTCATTCACTTGCAAAAGCCCATGCAGCTGCCGTCCGTGCCATGAGAAAATGTGCAAAAAGAAAAATAAAAATCGGTTTTTCAAGCACAGGCAATCTGTGCTATCCTTCGACCGGTTCCAAAGAAGATATTGAAATGGCTAAAAAGCTCACTTTTTCAACCAATAAAGAAGACTTCCTGTTCTGCCACCAGATTTTTTGTGACGCAGTAATACTAGGAAAAACATGTGAATACAACCGTTCATGGGATGATGTTGAAGCACTCAACCCACCACTTGATTTTCTTGGGCTCAACATATATAACGGGCACGAAGTCAGCTCTGATGGAATTGTAAAGCACGGAATTGGATTTGCAAGAACTGCATTGAAATGGCCTGTAACACCGGAAGTTCTTTGCTGGGGACCTGTTTTCATGTACGAACGTTACAAACTTCCAATCATAATAACCGAAAACGGATTTTCCTGCAACGACCACATTTTCCTTGACGGCAAAGTACATGATGCCGACAGAATTGATTATCTTACAAGATATATTAATGAACTTTCAAAAGCCCTTGATGCCGGAACCGATGTAATCGGATATTTCCATTGGTCATTTACTGATAATTTTGAATGGCACAGTGGATACAATGAACGATTTGGGCTTGTATACATTGATTATGCAACAGGCAGACGGATTCCAAAAGATTCATTTCGCTGGTACAGTCAGCTTATCCGACGATAATCTGTGATTATACCGGCAAGTTCTTCAGGTGTGATGTTTTTACCGTTTTTCTGCCACTGTAAAAAAACGTTGACCATTGCACCTGAATAAAAATATAATTCATATGTTTTTTTCTTCAGAAAATCCGCATCATCGCTTGTACTATAATTATCTTTATATTCCTTTTCCATAATAATATTGGCAGCATCAATAATAAATGAATACATCCCTGCATCTGCAAGAGTTACAAAAAATTTACCATACCTGTCAAAAAATTTAATTAAAAAAAGTATATGCACATAATCCATTATATTATTTTTTTCTTTTAAATTATTTTTTTCTTCCTCGAGATATAGCGATGTTATTTCCTCTATATAATCTTTAACCAATTCATCTTTCGTTTCATAATAATTGTAATATGTCATCCTTGACACTCCGGCTTTTTTAACTATATCAGAAACTGATATCTTGTCATATGCTTTCTGCTGCATAATATTTACAAGTGCATCTCCCATACACATTCTCGTGAAACGATTTCTTTGGGTCTTTTTCTTTTCTCCGACAATCTTACGCAAATTTCCACCTCCGCATGATTAAATAACATAAATTTAACAGTTAAATCAATACTCTTATTTACATATTTCCTTTATTTGTAAATTGTATCACATCACGTTATATAATACAATATAATATAGTTTTAAAAACCACATCTTATTTTTATGCCGTAAAAAATATGTTAATACACAAAAATGGCAGAACGGAGATTTTTTATGAAATATGCAATTGTTACTGATTCAAGCTGTGATTTAAAATCACTGCCTTCTTCACATAATAACACAATTTACCTTCAGGCTCCACTCTCTTTGAGAATTGGAAACAAGGAATTTATTGATGATGAAAATCTTGATATAGAAAATTTTATGAACGAAATGCAGGAAAGCACAGAAGCAACAGGAAGTGCAGCACCAAGCCCACAAAGCTGGATTGATGCATTTGAACAGGCTGATATTATATTTGCAATAACAATTTCTTCAAAACTTTCAGGCAGCTGGCAAAGTCTGATATCTGCCAAAGATATGTATCTGGAAGACCATCCTGATAAAAAGATTTTTGCGATAGACAGCAAGATGGCTGGTTCAGGGCTTGCAATACTCGCTTTAAAACTCGCTGAATATATTGATGAAAATCTTTCATATGAAGAAATATGCACACGAATCACAGAATACCACAAACATATAGGACTTTTATTCGTCCTTGAATCAATTGAAAACCTTGTAAAAAACGGAAGAGTTAATAAAATTATAGGTAATATCATCGGCAAACTTGGCATTAAGCTTCTGGCTGGTGCCTCAAAAGAAGGCACAATTGATATTGTACACAAATGCCGCGGACGCAACAATATCTATGACCGTCTTATTAAAAGCATGTTAAACGATGGCTATAACGGCGGTAAAGTAGTAATAAGCCACTGTTTTAATGACGAATCTGCAAACTATGTTGCCGGACAGCTCCGCCAGCAGTTCCCGACTGTAAATATCAAGATAATTCCTACAGGTGGTCTATGCAGCTATTATGCCGAAAAACACGGAATTCTTGTATCATATGAAAAATAAAATATTGTATTGGTTATGTGAAATCTGCTATCATGTTATTGTAAATATTCAGTAAATTTTATATTAAATTTTTATTTAAAAGAAAGGAATTAGATAATGTATCAATGTCCCAACTGTGGCGGCAATATCAAGTTTGATATCGCTACACAAAAAATGGCTTGTGCAAACTGTAATTCATACTTCGATCCATATGATATTTCCAAAGAAACTGACGCAGAAGAAAACACATATTTTGATGTGACAGAGTTTACATGTCCACAATGCGGCGGCAGGATTTTAAGTACAGAAAATACCGCTGCTAATTTTTGCTCTTACTGTGGTGCGTCAACTATTCTTTCCGGCAGACTTACGAAAGAAAAGCGTCCGGGATATATCATTCCGTTCAAAATGACTAAGCAGGATTGTAAAGAAGCCTACAAGAAAAGAGTTAAAAATGCTATATTTGCACCCAAAGAATTAAAAGACCCGGAATTTATAGATGGTTTCAGGGGAATATATATGCCTTATTGGGTATATCATGTAACCCAGAAAGGCATGAGCGGATTACGTTTTTCAAGAAGCCACCGCAAAGGTGACTATATTTATACAGACCACTATGAGCTTTCCGGATATAACAATTCATCTTATAAAGGTCTGTCATTTGATGCCTCATCTTCATTTGATGACACTTTAAGCCAGGCTATCGCTCCTTTTGATGCAAAAAACATGAATACATTCACGCCTTCATTTCTGAGTGGTTTTTATGCCGATACTGCAGATGTGCCAAAAAACACTTATGAATATGATGCAAAATCAATAGCGGAAGACGCATCTGTTGATTACATAAAAAACTCTGTAATTCCAGATTCAAAGGAAGCCCACAGATATAATCTTGAAGACTCTGACAGCCAGATAGCCAGTCACCTTGATTCTCACATTGATGAAACCGACTGTGCAATGTTTCCTGTATGGTTTTTGTCATATAGAAAAAAAGACAGAGTTGCATATGCTACAATAAACGGCCAGACCGGAAAAATTGCCGCAGACTTACCTGTATCTATAGGAAAATTTATTACCGGTTCGCTTTTGCTTACAATTCCTATATTTTTGTTTTTAAACATATTTTTTACACTCCGCCCAACTACAACATTAACGCTTGTTGCGTTTATAGCACTTATTTCCATGATTCTTTACGGAATAGAATTAAAGGAAATCAAAAAGCGTGACGAAGGGCTTGATGACATCGGAAAATATGCTATATGCAATGATAACTTCGACAATAAGCAGCCTGTAAAAAATAAACGGAAACACTCCTTTAAAAAAGTTAATAATTCAAAATTTTTCAGCATGTTTACTGTATTTTTTATTGTTTTTATTACTTTTAATGTAATGTCAATGACTGCCGCTCTTATGAGCAGCCTTTTGCTTTTTAATTTCGGACCAATATTCTGGATTGCAATGATTATTATTGGCATTGTACTTGTCTGTACACATAAAAAGACTCTGAAGACACTGAAAAATAAATTTGTTATACCCGGTTCACTGCCGTCACTTGCAGCTATTATAATTGCAGCAGTTATTTCGATATTAAAGCCTGTATCAGACCTTTTCTATTATGGCGGATGTATCGGTGCCATGATTGCTGTTGTGTTCTCACTTATAAGTCTTATTAATTATTACAATATGCTTGCAACAAGAAAACTTCCTGAATTCGACAATTATAATGGAGGTGATGATGATGCAGATTAAAAGCAGCAGTCTTTACAGCAGATTTTTCAAAGTTATATATACATGTATTTTCTGTTTAACCATGCTCTTTTCAGTATTTTTATTCTCTTTAAATGCGTCTGCAGCAGATAACAACCATAATACTGAAGCAACAACTTCTGCAGATAATAAAAGCAATAATTCTTCTGTCTCAGGAAATATTTATTATACAAATCCAGAGACCGGATATGTTGTACGTATTGAGGATGATGCCGCACTGCTGACCGATTATGAAAGAACGCAGCTTGCAGATTTGATGAAAGATATAACACAGTACGGAAATGCCGCCTTTAAGAGTATTTTGACTAATTCGTACAGCACAACAGGCGATTACGCATATGCATACTATGCACAAATATTCCAGAAAAACAGTGGAACTATCTTTCTTATAGATATGGCAAAAAGAAAAATATGGATTCACAGCAATGGTGCAATTTATAAAACCATAACAGAAAGTTACGCTGATACAATAACAGATAATATTTACACTTACGCAAGTAAAAAAGAATATTATAATTGTGCAAGTAAGGCATTTGAGCAGGAATTGGCTCTTTTGAAAGGTTCAAAAATACGCCAGCCGATGAAATACACAAGTAATATTTTACTGGCTCTTATAATTGCTTTGTTTGCCAATTATGGGATTGTACGATTACTCACAAAGCAGAAAAAGCCAAAATCAAAGCAGCTTATCAGCGGTGCTTTCGTTCATCAGGCTTTTAATGATACACAATTTCAATTTATAAACCAGACAAGAGTGTATTCTCCACCAAGTTCCAGCAGCGGAGGTTCATCAGGCGGAGGGGGCAGTTCATCTTCCGGCGGCGGCGGTTCGTCAGGCGGCGGCGGTGGTGGCGGCGGTCACAGCTTCTGATATTTCCGTTCATTATCAACAAACATCATTAACATAAACAAAGCGGCACTGACTACAAACCAGTGCCGCTCTGTTATTTTTATCAAATATTTTATCAGATTGTTATATTCTCTTTATTCCTGCTATCCTACAGAGATGCTGCTCTCTCTAATGCCGCATCTATATTCGCACAGAAATTCTCATGTCCGACAGCATCTGCAAATCCAGCCTTTTCCATCATAAGTCTTGGCTGCTCCTGAACATGTGATAAAAGAAGTGTTATATTACGCTTCTTACATGCAGCCTGTATCTTCTGCAATGATTTAAGTGCTGTAACATCCATTGCCGGAACGCCTCGCATTCTTATTATAAGAACTTTTACGCCGGGTTCTAACGAAATCTCCATAAATTTGTCTGCTGCCGCAAAAAACATTGGTCCGATTATCTCATACACAACCGTATTCTTTGGAACAACTTTAAGTCTTATGCTGTCAGGGTCATCGTGCTCGTTAATATCCTCTCCAAGATACTTCCAACTCTTAACTTCCGTTACGTTAGACATTCTCATAAGGAAAAGAAGTGCTGCCATAACAACACCGACCTCAATAGCAACTACAAGGTCAAATACCACTGTAAGGACAAATGTAGTCAAAAGAACAAGAATATCACTCTTTGGAGATGTCTTGCAAAGTGAAACAAATTCTCTCCAGCCGCTCATGTTATATGCAACCATAAAAAGAATCGCCGCAATTGCAGGCATTGGAATCCATGCCGCATATGGCATAAGAACAACAAGTATAAGTAAAAGCGTGACTGAATGTACCATACCTGCAACCGGAGTTCGTCCGCCACTCTTGATATTTGCCGCTGTTCTTGCAATGGCACCAGTTGCCGGTATACCTCCGAAAAGTGCCGATACAACATTACCGGCTCCCTGTGCAACAAGCTCCATATTAGGCTTATGTCTGCTTCCAACCATACCATCTGCAACAACACATGATAAGAGTGATTCGATACCAGCAAGCACTGCAATTGTAAGTGCATCAGGGAAAAGTTCCCTTATCATAGTAAAATTAATTGATGGAAGGCTGACAGACGGAAGTTTATTGGATATTGTATACAAATCACCGATTGTCTTTACATCCATTTTTAACATCTTAACCATCACAATTGTAACAATTACTGCAATAAGTGATGGTGGAATTTTTTCTGTAATCTTAGGAAATATAATTAAAATAGCAAGTGCAACAACACCGACTATAAGTGCCTGATAATTAAAAGTTCCAATACAGTTTATACATTCTTTTACCTTATCAACTGTATCTATAGGTGAATTAGTAAATGTAAGCCCCAGAAAGTCCTTTATCTGGCCTACTAAAATAGTCACAGCAATACCAAACGTAAATCCTGTTGTAATTGTATAAGGAATAAATCTTATCAGATTGCCAAGCTTTAAAAAGCCCATGATAATAAGAAGTATGCCTGCCATAATCGTTGCAGCTGCAAGACCTGACATTCCGTTTCTTGCAACAATTCCTGCAACAATCGTTGCAAATGCAGCTGTTGGACCGGCAATCTGCACATTGCTTCCACCTAAAAACGAAATAACAAATCCAGCAAATATCGCTGTATATATGCCTTGCTCCGGTCCCACTCCCGATGCAAGGGCAAGGGCTATTGATAGTGGAAGGGCTATAATAGCGACAATAATTCCCGAAATAACATCTTTTACAAACTGCTCTTTTGTATAACTCTTCATACAGTCAAACAGCTTTGGTACAAACTGATTCATTTTTCTCTCTCCGTTCTTTAACGCCATAACAAACATTTTGGGAAATCTCTGATAAAATCACAAAGATTTCCCAAAAACAAACGTTCTTTTGTTTATATTTTTACTGTTCTACTGAATTATCATTTAAGAAGCTCTGAACCTTTTCGCTAAGCTTCTCGTATCCGAGTTCTGCATTCATCTCGTTGCCATATGCATCAAGAATCTCCTGATAATCTGTATAACCATAATAGCTTGCATATGTAGCACCGATTTCATTAATATCATCTGCACTTACATTAATTCCATTATCAGCTGCAATTATTGTAAGAGTCATCTTCTCAAGAAGATACTCCTGTGCTGTCTGTGTAGCATAATCATCATATGCTGCATCATCAGAAAGATTGTATACGCTTGAGAGATATGATGAAAAATCTGAGATACCCTGTGCAGAATAATATGACTGATACTGATTATATTCTGCTTCCATATTCTGTTTAAGAATTGACTTTAAGCTGTCTAACTCTGCCTGCGGATATCCATTAACTGTTATATCTTTCTTAATTACTTCGTAAACAGCACTATACTTTTTGCTGTCATATGTACTCTTTCCTGAATTCTCAAGATATTCTCTTGTCTCTTTTCTTAAAGCTTCAACTGTTGTTCCTTCAATCCCCATGCTCTCTGCATTAGCTGCAACCCACTCATCTGTAAGTTCAGGAATTGTCTTCTTTGTAATAGAATGAACTGTTACTGTAAATATAACGCTCTTTCCTGCAAGATCCGAACTGCTGTAATCACTAGGGAATGTACATGGAATATCATATTCCTGACCTACATTAAGTCCTATAAGTCCCTGGTCAAGGTCTGTTATGAACTTGCCTGAACCGATTGTGTATGATACATCTGTTGCCGTTCCGCCTGAAAATGCAACACCGTCAAGCTTACCGCTGTAATCAAGTGATATAGTATCACCGCTTGCAGTTGTTCCTTCTGTTACCTGCTCTGAAGTAGCATGTGAAGATAAAATATTGCTTATGTAAGTCTCAACATCATCATCCGATACGGTAAGTGACGACTTATCAACTGACACTGCAATTCCCTTATACTCAGGAAGTGTAATGTACTTCTTATAAACCGCTGCATTCGATGCAATAGTTGCATTATATTCCTCTGCTGTAATAGCTTTGTTTGATGTATCATCAGCATCTGTTGCAGTATTATTGTTATTCTTCTTACCACAGCCCACCAATGAAACAACAAGTGTTGCCGCAAGCATAACACTCATAAATTTCTTTTTCATAATAAGTTCCTTTCAAAAAATAAAAATTTCTGCGTTCAGGTATTGCAAAATATATAAAATATATTTATAATATAACCACAAACGCATATAGTTGTCAACTATTTTTAACAACATAGACTGTTATAGCATACTTATTGACAAAATAAAAGGCGTTTCACATTTTTTTCATTTTTATAAAGGAAGTAATTTATGAAATCAGTCACAAAAAGGCATTTATCATCAGCAGCCTGCATTTTAATATTTTTGTCATTTTTACTAAACGGATGCCAGAACACTGCACTTTCCGACCCTGTACAGGTTACAGGTTACAAGCTCAATACTTATGTTGCTGTAAGTGCATATACAACAGGAGGTCACAAAACCTCAGAGCTTAAAGATATTCTTAACGAAGCTCTGCGAATATGTGACACATATGAGCTGATGTTTTCAAGAACCAACCCGGACAGTACCCTGTATAAGCTTAATAATGGTCAGATTACAACTGTGCCGCATGAACTCGGAGAACTGATATCATATGGCATCCAATATGCCGATATGTCAGATGGTGCATTTGACATAACAATCGGCAGCGTATCATCTTTGTGGGATTTCACATCAGATAATCCGGCTGTACCTGATGACAGTGATATACAGAATGCATTATCATATGTAGATTATACCAGGCTTAAACTTACGGAAAATAATGACGGAACATATACTGTAGACAAGCCGGATAAGACCGTCATCGACCTCGGTGCCATAGCAAAAGGCTATATTGCAGATAAAATACGCAATTTTCTTTTGGAAAAAAGCATAAACCGTGGTATTATTAATCTTGGCGGCAATGTATTATGTGTAGGTGAAAAGTCTTCAGATAATCCTTTCCTTATCGGAATAAAGAAACCATTCTCTGAAGATTCAGTACCTCTTGTAACATTGCGTCTTAATAATAAATCCGCCGTATCTTCCGGCAACTACGAAAGATACTTTTATCAGGATGGCAAACTTTATCATCATATTCTAAATCCATCCACAGGATATCCGTATGATAACGGACTTTCAGATGTAACAATCATATCTGATGCATCAGTCACGGGAGACTGTTTAAGCACCACATGTTTTGCACTTGGTGCTGATAAAGGATTAAAACTTATAGAAAGCCTGTCCGGCATTGAAGCCATGTTTGTCATGTCTGACGGAACTATTAAGTATTCGAGCGGATTTTCTTCATATCTGAAATAAACTAAGAAAGGATTTTTATTTACATGATACGATTAATTCTGGTGTGTATATTTTTACTCATCATTTTTGTGTTAAGCCTTATTCTTTTTCCAATTGAATGGCTTATAGGCAGGATTTCACCAAAAGCAAAAGATATAAGCTCACTTCGTTTTGTGCAGTTTGTGTTTAAGGTGATTTTATTTTTATCGGGGGTAAGCACAACTGTTATAGGTCTTGAGAATATTCCAAAAGACGAACCTGTTGTTTTTATAGGCAACCACCGCGGTTTTTTTGACACGGTTGTATCTTACAGCCGCATGCCGCGTCTTACAGGTTTTATTGCCAAAAAAGAGATGCAAAAAGTTCCATTTATAAGATTATGGATGAAATATTTACACTGCCTTTTTATGGATCGTTCCAATCCGAGAGAAGGTCTTAAAACTATTCTTTCCGGTGTAGAACAGATTAATAATGGCATTTCTATTGTAATATTCCCTGAAGGAACCAGGAACAAAGGTGATGGAATTATGCCTTTCCACGGCGGCAGCTTCAAACTTGCAGACAAGAGCAACTGCAAGATAATCCCTATGGTTCAAAATAATACTGAAAATGTTCTGGAAGCTAATTTTCCATCAATCAAAAGAACTCATACCGTTCTTGAGTTTGGTACACCGATTGACACAGCTGCACTTGACAGGGATGAAAGAAAAGCCCTGCCGGATACAGTTCACGACTTGATGTTACAGATATACGAAAAGAATAAATCTCTTGTTTAACCATAAGGGATATGCTACAATATTGTACATTAGAATTCATTAATTATCAGGAGGATAAAATCAATGCCAGTATGGAGTATTGTATTATTAACAATATTGGTTATATTGTTAGTTGTATTTATTGCACTTATAATTGTCGGTAATAAGCTGCGTAAAAAGCAGGAGTCACAGCAGGAGCAGATTGACGCTGCAAAACAGATTATGTCAATGCTTGTAATTGACAAAAAGAAGATGAAGCTTAAAGAGGCCGGACTTCCTAAGATGGTTCTTGACCAGACGCCTAAGTATTTAAGGGGTTCAAAGATGCCTATTGTCAAGGCAAAAATCGGACCAAGAGTCATGACTCTTATGTGTGACCCAAAAGTATTTGAACAGATTCCTGTAAAAGCTGAAATCAAGGCTGAAGTAAGCGGAATTTACATCACAGGCATCAAATCAGTTCGTGGCGGCAAGATTGTCGTTGAAGAAAAGAAAAAGAAAAAGGGATTTTTCAAACGTAACAAATAAAATAAATAAACCGCAAAGCAATATTAAAAGGTATCGCCAGCCGGCGGTATCTTTTAATATATGAAAGGAGCTTTTATGCGTAATTTAACATTATTAACAGATTTATACGAGCTTACTATGATGCAGGGTTACTTCAAAACAGGCAATAACCGTACGGTTATATTTGATGCTTTCCACCGCAATAACCCTTGCGGCGGCGGATATGCCATTGCATGTGGTCTTGACCAGGTAATCGATTATATTAAAAATCTTCATTTTACCGATGATGATATTGCTTACCTTAGCAGCCTTAATCTTTTTGATAATGATTTTCTTGATTACTTAAAAAACTTCCACTTTACAGGCGATATATATGCCATTCCCGAAGGAACACTTATTTTTCCAAGAGAACCAATTGTTAAAGTAATTGCTCCTATCATTGAAGCACAGCTTGTAGAGACTGCAATCCTTAATATAATTAATCACCAGAGCCTTATCGCAACTAAGGCTGCCAGAGTATGCTATGCAGCAAAAGGCGACGGAATAATGGAATTTGGTCTGAGACGTGCCCAGGGTCCTGATGCCGGAATATATGGTGCAAGAGCTGCTGTCATTGCCGGTTGTGTTGGAACAAGTAATGTTCTTACAGGTCAGATGTTTGACGTTCCGGTCAAAGGAACCCACGCTCACAGCTGGATTATGAGTTTTCCTGATGAATATACAGCATTTAAGACATATGCAGACCTTTATCCGAATGCATGCATTCTTCTTGTAGACACATATGATACACTACGCTCAGGCGTTCCTAATGCAATCCGTGTATTTAAAGAAATGCGTGAAGCAGGAATTGAACTTAAAGGATATGGTATCAGACTCGACTCAGGCGACCTTGCTTATTTTTCTAAGAAAGCACGTAAAATGCTTGATGATGCCGGTTTTGAAGATGCTATTATATCTGCATCAAGTGACCTTGATGAATACCTTATTGATTCATTAAAAACCCAGGGTGCCGCTATAACTTCATGGGGTGTCGGAACTAACCTTATTACAGCAAAAGACAATCCTGCATTTGGTGGTGTATACAAGCTTGCCGCTGTTATGGGAGATGATGGAAAGTTTATTCCAAAGATTAAGCTTTCTGAGAATTCGGAAAAGATTACTAATCCGGGAAATAAGACAGTTTACCGTGTTTACGACACTGACGGAATGTTAAAAGCAGACCTTATTGCACTTACAGACGAGACATACGATGAAAACGAACCTCTTCTTTTATTTGACCCTATAGAGACATGGAAAAAAACGCTTCTTCAGCCGGGTGAATACACTCTTCGTGAAATTATCGTTCCTGTATTCAAAAATGGAGAATGTGTATACACAACTCCACCTGTCATGGATATACAGAAATACTGTAAACATGAACTTGCTACTTTATGGGATGAATCAAAACGTCTTATAAATCCACAGGAAGTACATGTCGATTTATCAAAGAAATTATACGATTGCAAGCAGGAACTTTTAAATACTTATTCAACTCCTCATATTCACTAAAATACAACCTGTAAAACCCTGCTAAAAAGGGTTAATAAAAAGCGTTCAGGAACAGTAGTTATCCACCTGAACGCTTTTAAATTTCTATATTTTAAATTTCTGAATTTTAATTCTCCAACTTAAAATTCTTCTTTGAGCTTATCTCTATCTCAACACTTGATTCTGAAATTATTTCATGGTTAAGTTCAAGCGTATACTCAATCCCTGCATATATCCTTTCATCACTTCTTTCAATGACAATATTTTTTGAATTGATTCCAAGATAAATGCCGCCATATGGTGTCTCGTAATATGTTGTTGTTCGCTCCCCGGGAACAAATGAAAAATGCGTTGTAACATATCCTTTTTTAGTAATCTCAACCGTGCCATCAGGCGTAATCTTTATAAGATTGCTGCATGGCTTATCCTCACCGTCAATCATATCCGAATACTTAATATACTCATTTTCTCCGGAACGCTTATATCTTCCGATATTGACAGTCTCAATAACTTCTTCATCTTCACTGCCGTCAGAATCCGAATCCTGAACGCCACTCGCAAAATGAAGTCCTTTTATACTTACAAATACTCTTTCATCCATACTGTTTTCCTCAGTTAATAATCATCTTCTTTACATATCATACACAACAAATAAACACTCTAATAATTCTCAATATTAATCTGCTTCGTCATTGTAATATCAAATGGAAGTATTGAATTAGCAAATAACTTAAACTTTTCTTCCGCATCGCTTACATAGAATCTATACATGCTTGATGGACTGTCAACATCACATTTATTTGCAAGATTATCTCTCTCAAGCAGATTTTTGAGTTCAATAGCAGTTTCATATGCCGGATTTACAAGATTCACTTTATCGCCCATAACCTTCCGTATTGTAGAACGTATAAGCGGATAATGCGTACATCCCATAATAAGCGTATCTATATCTTTTTCTTTTAATTCTTCCAGATAACGTGAGGCTACCTGAAGTGTTATATCATCATGAAGCCAGCCTTCCTCAACAAGCGGAACAAATAACGGACATGCTTTTTCAAACACTTTTGCCTCATCATCAAGTGACTTTATGTATCTTGTATACACTCCGCTCCTTATATTTGCTTCCGTTCCAATAAGACCAATTCTTTTATTAGCAGTAGTCTCAACTGCCACCTTTGCTCCCGGCTTAACAACACCAAGAATCGGAAGGTCAAACTCCTGCTGCATCTCATCAAGTGCAAGTGCACTCGCTGTATTACATGCAATAACTATCGCCTTAACATTTTCTGTCTGAAGAAAACGTATAATCTGTCTTGAAAACTTTATAATATTATCTTTTGATTTGCTTCCATAAGGCACTCGTGCCGTATCACCAAAATAAACAATACGCTCATTTGGAATCTGACGCATAATCTCTCTTGCAACCGTCAGACCGCCGACACCGGAATCAAATACTCCGATTGGTGCGTTCTTATCCATAATTAACTTATTTTCCTCCCTGTAACCAGTCATTTAGAAATTTCAGATACTTAAATCTGTAAACATACTGAGTCTTTGTTATAGCATTATATTCATCATCTGTCAAAATATTCTTCAATTTTTCCTTAGAATCATCCGGAAGCACTCCACATGTCGAATCAACAAAACATAGCGGCGGATAGAGAACACACCACCAGTTTTTCCCACAATGCTCTCCTATGTCTATACGGAAAGCCTCATATACTCCCGGCGGAAATGTTACATCAGCATACGCTTTCATAGGAAAATAACTCTCCTCAAAATAGACATTTACTTTGCTATCTCCACCATGTGCCATAAGCGTTTCGTGTGCTATATTTTCAATATCAACCATTGATTCTGATAGAATCTCCTTTGATTCATCAATGCTTTGTGATTCGGCAAGAAGCGGCGAAAGATACTCAACAACAGCATCTTTTACGGCAAGCTTTCTTTTCTGGTCCTCATCGCTGTCACTGTTAGCCCTTACATGAAATCTGATAATATCCTGTGCAAGTTCTTCCTGTATTCTGTTTCTGCTCTCATTGCCCGAAACTCTGTATGTAAAAACTGCTGTACATAAACTCACAAATATAATACAAGCAATAAAAATAAATAGTCTGTGTCCTTTTTTCTTCATAATAACCTCCGTCTTAATATTATCAACCGGTAAAATGCCGATGTTTTAATAAATCTATAGAGATTATTTCCAAAATGACACAGACTAAACAATTATTTATTTAAAAGTCTGATAATACCTTTTTCCTGATTACGTATATGCTGACGCATAAACATCTTTGCACCCTCAACATCCTTGTCGGCAAGCTTCTGGATAATATCATTATGTTCATTTATAAGAATTGAATGTGTTCTTGCATCCTTAACATACTCAAGTCTGTATCTGTACATCTGCTCCCTTAACTTATTGATAATCTGTATAAGCCTGTCATTGTCTGTCATTGCATATATTGTATCATGGAACTGGACATCGGCATCTACAATATTTACAACATCTTTTGAAACAATTGCAGACTCAAACACCTTATTGGCAGCTCTCAGATCCATAATACGCTCAGGTGTCACATTTTTGCATGCGAGTGCAACTGCAAGCTCCTCAAGTGTACATCTTACTTCGAGAACATCTCTCATATCTTTTTCAGTTATATGGGCAACTTCTGCACCCTTTCTTGGAATCATAATAACAAGCCCCTCAAGTTCAAGCTTACGGATAGCTTCTCTTATAGGTGTTCTGCTTACTCCGAGCTTCTGTGCAAGCTGAATCTCCATCAGTCTCTCACCGGGTTCCATCTCGCCACGCAGTATTGCCTGTCTCAATGTATTAAAAACAACATCCCTCAATGGGAGATAATCATTTACATCCATCTTTAATTCGCCCTTCATAATTTCTTATGTCCTCCATTTCTAATTATATTATTACGTATGTTTCGATTGAACAGTTATCCTAGTTAAATGTCTCAGTAATATATACCTGACGTGCCTCGCCCTGTGCCTTTAATACAGCCTGACATCTCAATGCCGTCTGTTCATCCGGAAAAATTCCGAACACAGTCGGACCACTTCCACTCATCATTGCTCCTATCGCTCCGTTTTTAAGCATCTGTTTCTTAATGCTGTCTATAACCGGATAAAGAGGAATTGTGACATCTTCAAGCACATTGCCCATATTTTGTGCCACGCCTTCTACATCGCCTCTTTTTATTGCATCCATTATGCCATCAATATCAGGATGCTTGCTTATTCCGCCCATATCAAGACTTTCATAGACAAGCTTTGTTGAAACATTAATCGGAGGCTTTGCGACAATAAGCCAGCAGTGTGGCATAGGCGTAAGACGCGTAAGCTTTTCTCCTATTCCCTCAGCTAGTGCTGTTCCTCTCATTATGCAATAAGGAACATCCGCACCAATCTTTAAGCCCATCTCCATAAGCTTCGACTGCGATATTCCGAGGTCAAATATCTTATTCATGCCAAATAATGTTGAAGCCGCATCTGTACTTCCTCCAGCCATACCGGCTGCAACCGGTATAAACTTATTAAGGTCTATCTCTACGCCCTCTTTGATATTATATTCATCTTTCATCATTCTGGCAGCCTTATAAATAAGATTATTCTCATTCACAGGCAGGAAAAACAGATTAGAATTAATCCTTATCTCATCCTCCGGAATCTTTTTAATGATGATTCTGTCATATATTCCAACAGTCTGCATTATCATGCGTACTTCATGATAGCCATCATCTCTTTTTCCAAGAACATCAAGACCAAGATTAATCTTTGCACGTGCCTTTAATCGTATACTGTCCATATCTTTTCTCCATTGTTTCTTGTATACAACAATTATATAAAATGTATTGTATTTTTGCAAGTACATAGTTATCTTTTATAAATATTTTCTTGTTTTTTACATATATTTAATATCTGCCTAAATAGCTTCCTTATTTTTCCTGTATTTATTAGGTGAAACTCCCTTGACATGCCTGAATGCATCCCCAAAATAGTTACTGTCATTGAAACCGCACTCAAATGCTATATCAGTGATAGACTTATTAGTCTCAAGAAGGAGCCTGCACGCATTTTTAATTCTTACATTAACTATATATTCTTTAAATCCAAAACCTGTTACAGCCTTAAACTTCTTAGATAAGTATGACCTGCTTATATGGAATTTATCCGACATATCCTCAAGACTTAACTTTTTGTCATAATTTTCATATATATATGTCGCAATCTGCTGCATGAGCTGATTATCAACATCAAGCTCTTTTATAACATTTTCCTCATATCTCCGGCATCTTATTATAAAAAGGACAAGTTCTATAAGCCCCGTCCTTATAAATGCCGGTGACAATATATCCTGTCCTTCATTTTCAAAAATCATCTTATTCATAAGTGATTCAACATAATCTCTTCTTTTATCAGGAATAGAAATAACACCGGTTGAGAGAGATTCTTTCACAAAATCCGGTCCAACAATGTCATTGAGCCATTTTAAATTACTCTCTTTAAAACACAAAACATATCTCTCACTGCAGCCATGCTGCGGAAACGAGCTTTTATGAAGTTCCCCCTGCGGTACAACAATAAGGTCGCCTCTGTTAAGCTTATAAATATTATGGTCAATAAAAAATGTACAGTCACCATTTATCAGATAGAAAATCTCATAATATGGATGTGTATGCGTCGGCTGGCTTCCCGAACTTTTATCTCTTTTTATCTTATAAATTTTAAAATCTGTAGGCATATCAAATAAATAATCCATAAAGGCCTCCGTATATTATAAATAAAACTCTAAACTTTTTTTCTGTATTATTCCACTAAAATCGTTATATTTTTGTAGAATTCACTGCTTTTTGTGCTATGATTAACATAAACATTAATGAACTTGATTTATCTTGTCAAGTACCAAAAATAATTATGTGCTAAAATATGCCACTTTGCACAGAAATGGAGATAATTAACATGTCAAAACCAATAAGTGCTGATAAACGCAAATTAATTCTTGAAGGTAACCTTATTCAGGCTATCCTTATGCTTGCAATTCCTGTAATGCTCAACAGTTTTATCCAGTCAATGTACAACCTTACAGATACATTCTGGCTTGGAAAAATCGGAACTGCTTCACAGGCTGCAATAACACTTGTATCTCCTGTGCAGAATATACTAATAAACTTTGGTGCCGGCATAACAACCGCCGGTTCAATTCTTATATCACAATATCTCGGTGCCAGACAGGACAAGCAGGCCAATTCAATGGCAAACCATATCTGCCTGTGTTCGCTTGTATTTGCAGTAATATGTGCCGGAATATGCTGGATTGCCACACCTGGTATAGTAAAATGGCTTGGAGCTGAACAGGACATTTATCACTTCAGTATTTCATATTTAAGGATAGTTGTACTTGACCTTCCATTTCTTTTTATGATTAACCTGTATACATCAGTAAAACAGTCACAAGGTGACACTGTACGTCCTATGCTTCTTAATCTTCTGGGCGTATCACTCAACCTAATAATGGATCCGGTCTTCCTTATCGTATTTAAAATGGGAATCTCCGGAGCCGCACTTGCAACACTTATTGCCAAAATTCCAAGTGCCGCAATTGCAATACTTGCATTAAGACGCAAAAACCAGCTTATCCGTCTTGACTTTAAAAATTTCAAATTTGATAAAAATAAAATGACATCTATATTTAAAATTGGTCTTCCAACAGCAATCGGTGGAAGCACAATGCAGTTTGGTTTCCTTCTTATGACAAAAAATGTCAATGCATACGGAACTACAGCTACAACCGCATACGGTATCGGAAATAAAATCAACAGCCTTATCACAATGCCGGCAAGCGGAATCGGCTCTGCTATATCAACAATAGTCGGTCAGAATTTCGGAGCCAATAATCTCAAACGTGTAAATAAATCATATCATATCGCATTGCGAATCGGTGCAGTATTTCTTTTTGTATTTGGTACTATCCTTTCGCGTCCGTTTATCGCTGAACCAATTGTACGTTTCTTTACAAGCGATGAAAATGTTGTTCCGCTTGCAACACAATTTCTGTCAATCATGGCAATGTGCTGCTGGACTAATGCTTTTTATAACGTAACACAGGGACTTTTCCAGGGTTCCGGACATACATTGATAACAATGCTTGTCGATGCTACAAGAATATGGATTTTCCGTTTTCTCACATTATGGGTTTGTTCATCAATCCTCAAAATGGGAGTTGAAAGTGTATGGTATGCTGTTGTAGTAAGTAATGCGACATCCGCTCTTATTCTTTATATTCTTTACTGGACAGGAATTTGGAAAAAACGTACTATTAAGATTGAGTAAGTTCTGTCCGATATATAATGTAAAGAATACTAAATCATACCACGGAGGGTAATATTATGGATTTTAACGGAATAGGAACAAGTTATTCATCTTATGAAACTAAAAATGTATCAGCTAAATCAACAAATGACAAAAAAGCTGATTCAACTGATAAATTTTCAGAAAAATCTGCTTATTCTGAAATAAGTGCTTCTTATGAACCTTCTTCATCAACATCAAAAGTAACGTCTGCTGCAGACAGAAAGGCCATCATTGCTCAGCTCAAATCTGATACAGAGCAAAGAATGGCACAGATGCAGTCACTTGTAACAAAGATGTTTGCAAAGCAGGGCATTACAATCGGAACTGCCGATGATATGTGGAAAGCACTTGCCAATGACAATTTTACAGCAGATGCTGGTACTATTGCACAGGCAAAAGAAGATATTTCAGAAGATGGTTACTGGGGTGTCAACCAGACATCTGACAGACTTCTTGATTTCGCTGTAGCTCTTTCAGGCGGCGATGAAGAAAACATGAAAAAGATGGTATCTGCTGTAGAAAAAGGATTTAAAGAAGCAACTAAATCATGGGGAAAAGACCTTCCTTCAATCTCAAACGATACATATTCAGCAACAATGAAAAAGTTTGACCAGTGGTTTTCAGATAACGGATATTCAACAAAGACATCCGATATTTTAGGTAATAACTAAAACATAATTTTAAAAATTTACTGTCATTGCCATGTTTAACTGCGACATGGCAATATTATATTTTCAGGAGCAATATAGATAAAATGGCATCAGAAAACATCGTGCAAAAAAAGAAACAAAATCAGAAAAAGAAACAACTTTTAATTATTACAACAATTATCTCAGCATTACTTCTTTTAATTATTATATTTACCTCATTATGTCATATAAAAATACGATTAAACGGAGATTCTGACGAGACAGTTGAATATGGAAATGAATATACTGAAGAAGGTGCAACTGCAGCTTATACCGTATTATTTTCAAAGAAAAAGCCTCTTGCAGTAACAATTGATGGTATAGTTGACTCCTCAAAAGTCGGAAAATATCATATAAAGTACAAGGCCAAAAAAGGACTTTTCTTAAGCGAAAAAACACGCACCGTATCAGTTGTTGACACAGAATGTCCTGTAATTGAACTTAACCACACCGACGGCTATTATCCCAAAAAAGGTGAAGCCTATATTGAAGAAGGATACACCGCACATGATAACTATGACGGCGATATAACAAACAAAGTAACACGCAAGGAGACAAAAAGTTCCATAACTTATACAGTACGCGATTCTTCAGGAAATATCGCAGTTGCAACCCGTGAAATTGAATATAATGACGGAATTGCACCGACAATCACATTGAACGGCGATTCAGATATAACAATGAATGCCGGAACAGCTTTTGATGACCCCGGCTGCACAGCTTCCGACTCAAAAGGAAATGATCTCACAGAAGCAGTGACTGTTGACGGTGATTTAAATACATATAAAGCCGGTGATTATACTATAACTTATTCTGTCACTGACAAATATGGAAATGAATCAAGTGTCGAAAGACATATAAAAATCAATCCGCTACGGCAGGCAGATACTGTAAGTCCCGGTTCAAAAACTGTCTATCTCACATTTGATGACGGTCCTGGCGAATACACGCAACAGCTTCTCGACACACTCGCAAAATATAATGTAAAAGCAACTTTTTTTGTAACTGACGGAAACAGTGATTACCGTTATCTTCTTGCAAAAGAAGCAGCCGCAGGACACACTGTTGCAATACACAGTGCAACCCACGACTACAAGTATATCTATTCAAGCTGTGATGCTTATTTTGAAGATTTAAACCGCATGTCAGACATAATAACCGAACAGACAGGAAAACGTCCAAAACTTCTGCGTTTTCCAGGTGGAAGTTCAAATACAATAAGCAAACAATACTGTTCCCGTATTATGTCAGTCCTTACCAAAGCTGTCTCAGACCAGGGATACAAGTACTTTGACTGGAATGTATCAAGCGGTGATGCAGGCGGTACAACAAGCACATCCGAAGTTTATAATAATGTCATAAGCGGAATACAGTCACATGACATATCTGTAGTTTTACAACATGACATAAAACTTTTCAGTGTCAACGCAGTTGAGGATATTATTGTATGGGGACTTGCCAACGGATATACATTTCTTCCTCTTACTGAATCAAGTCCTGCTATACACCATGGTGTAAATAATTAGTCTTAAACATTTTTCCGGCTGTCTTACTAGATGGCCGGAGTTTTTATTAACAGCAGTTTCTGTCCTCTCGGCGGTCTGTAATTTAAATCATCAATATCAGAAAGCTGGCTGTTCTGCTGTTTTATCATATCCATTGTAGTGTGATATTTTTTTGTAATATTCCACATATTCTGCGTTCCGTCAGATATATATCCGGCAATTCCCGGAAGTGCCAGGTACTCTTTCTCATCATAATCTGTTATTTCACATTCATTTGCCGCCTGACATGTATACATCTCAAAACAAATGGCATCAATTGAAACACTTCCCTTTATCTCTATTTCATCTTTTGTAGTCATCACTGCCGAAAGCTGCTCAACACTTATGTCAAGCGTATAATCCATATCCTTGCATGATGTCAGCTGCAATTTGTATGAAAACGGTACGACAGCTTTAAGCCCGCCCATAGGTACAGCGTCGTCTGATGTCACATAAAACACAGCTGCTATAACTGCACCATTTATTACAATTCCATCTTCTTCAACCGATATATCATCAATCTGTGCAGTTCCGCTGCAATTACATATCTGCATTATACCGGCATATCTGTCTGTCTTTACCCTCTGTGATACACGGCATTTTCCGTTATTTCTGACAATAAGCTTCTTTAATTTTGTCTCATCACATTTTACGGTTATATTTTTTACAGGAGAATATATATCATTTATCACCGTCTGGTGCCTCTCTTCATATCCCCTTACGGACAAATCAAGCACCATCTCAACTGCAATTTCCCTGTTTTCGCCGTCATAGTCCGGACGTGCCTCCATTGTAAAACTGATGAGTCTGTACTGCACAAAGCTCACCATATCCTCACTGCATCCATTTATATCAAGTTTTCCCTCAAATGGAAATGTTGTCTCAACCCATTGTACAGGCTGGCTTTCATCAACCGGAATATACATAAAAAATATTCCTGCCTCACCGTTAAGTGATACCCCATCATCTGTAAGTCTGCTGTTAAATGATTTTATACAGGATTCTTCCCACATAATTTCACCAACTTCAGGCTTTCCAGCCGGTACAGACAGACTTTCTTTTATTCTCAGATTATCCCTGAGATTAACCGCAAGCTCAGAATATACCACATCCTCACTAAGTGTCTGTATATGCCATCCATCGTCTTCTTCCACTCCTGCTGCTGCCTGAATCTCACTTAATTCCTCGCACACAACAGTAATTGCAATTATTGCCTTTATACTGACTTTTCTTGAATTAATTGCCTTGACTGTTAAATCCTCCAGCTTGGCATCGCACACCGCATATGTACCATCTGCATTATCAGGCAGATTGACATTTTCATTAAAATTCATGCTGCCTGCCATTTTATACGGCATAACTTTTCCGTTAGTTTCATTTCTTCCACAGTAAAGAAACGCAAAATCGAGACTTCCCTTCACCTCTGCACGTTCTCCGCTTACTTTCACGCTGTCCGCATGTGGATTTCCCCACTCACGTATAATCGAATCTATATCCGCTTTGCTGTCAGGTACATTAAAATCATCATCAAGTGTAATCTGCATTGTATTCTTACATTTAACGCTGTTTTCACGGATTCTTTCTTTATTGATTTTCAAAATGTTTCCCCCTTTATAATATTAATATATAAAATATTACATCTTAAATACTACCGGTTCCTCACGCTTTTCTGTCTTTAAAACTATATATGGTGTTGTGGCTCTCTGTGTGACCGGTTCCTGAGTTTTTGGACCTGCAAGGCTTAAATCTACATATATTGAATTCTCGCCCAGATATACGTCATTAACGCTTATACTGTAGCCACTCGTTGTCATAGTTCCATAACCTGCAACCATATATGTATAATCTTTTGTTGTATATGTCATTTTAAGCGTACTTCCCTTTTTTTCATCTATAAGTTTCTTTAACTCAGCCGGAAGATCTTCGTCTTCGACAACTGTATAGTCTATCTCCTCTTTTTTAGTGTTGTTTATTCCCTTCAGGGAACATCCCGGCAGAACACACATTCCAGACAGAAGTACCGCAATAACAAGCAATACCGGAATAAGATGCCTTTTTGCCTCAATTCTTTTAAATACATTTCTTTTTTTCAATACATATTCACCACCTGAAAATAATAAATCCCTGTAACAAGACTTAATAAAATCTTATTACAGGGATTTGCTATTTATTCGTAGTTTATTATATTTATCCTATAACATAACCTTTATTTTTGATAACTTCGATTACATCGTCAACATATTTCTCACATGTCTCAACTGAATCAGCCTCAACCATAACTCTCACAACCGGTTCTGTGCCGCTCTCACGTACAAGAATTCGTCCATTCTCGCCGAGTTTTTCTGCCGCTGCTTCAACTGCTGCCCTGACATCAGCATCATTTTGTGCCTCTGTCTTATCTGTCACACGCACATTTTTAAGCACCTGAGGATATATAACAACAGGTGATGCAAGCTGTCCAAGCGTCTTTTTCTTTGCAAGCATTACTTCCATCATCTTGATTGCAGTGATTATACCGTCGCCTGTTGTTGCATATTTGCTGAAAATAATATGTCCTGACTGCTCTCCACCCAGTCTGTAACCATTCTTTGACATGCATTCATATACATATTTGTCACCGACTGCTGTCTTTTCATAATCAATTCCAACCGCGTCAAATGCCTTATAAAGTCCAAAGTTTGACATTACAGTAGTTACAACATTATTGTCTACAAGCTTGCCTCTTTCTTTCATATAACAGCCATAGATGTATAAAATATGATCTCCGTTTATAACATTGCCATTCTCGTCAACACAAAGGCATCTGTCCGCATCTCCGTCAAACGCAAATCCGGCATCAAGGTGTTCTCTTTTTACAAGCTCACAGAGACTTTCGATGTGTGTGGAACCGCAGCCGTTGTTGATATTTAATCCGTCAGGCTCTGCATGAATCACATATGTCTTTGCTCCGAGTGCATCAAATATGCTCTTTGCAAGTGACCACGCACTTCCGTTTGCTGCATCAAGTCCAATTCTCATACCCTTAAAAGAATAGATTGCAAGACTCATAAGATAGCCCATATATCTGTTACGTCCGGCAGCATAATCAACAGTACATCCGATTTTTTCTCTTGTAGCAAATGGAAGCTCTGCCATCTCACCGTCAAGATACTTTTCAATCTCTCCGATGACATCTTCTCTCATCTTCTCGCCCTTATCATTGATAAGCTTGATTCCGTTATCATAATAAGGATTATGGCTTGCTGAAATCATAATTCCACAGTCAAAATCTTCTGTTCTTGTAACATATGACACACTCGGAGTCGTTGTAACATGTAAAAGATATGCGTCAGCTCCTGATGCTGTAAGTCCGGCTACAAGTGAATACTCAAACATATAGCTGCTTCTTCTTGTATCTTTTCCAATTACAATCTTTGCCTTTCCATCTTCATGATTTTTCCCGTAAAACCATCCTAAAAATCTTCCGACTTTGTAAGCATGCTCCACTGTGAGATTAACATTTGCCTCACCACGGAAACCGTCTGTTCCAAAATATTTGCCCATAACTGCCTCACTTTCACATTAATACAATAAATATTATGAATCTCTATTATTATGCTTCATATCCATTAGGATTGCTCTTCTGCCATCTCCATGAATCTTCACACATATCAAATAAATCTCTCTTCGCTTTCCATCCAAGTTCTTTTTCAGCCTTTGTTGCATCACAGTAATTAACAGGAACATCACCGGCTCTTCTTGGCTTCATCTCATAAGGAATCTTTACACCTGATGCCTTCTCAAATGTCTTTACAACATCAAGAACCGAAGAACCTTTTCCTGTTCCGAGGTTGTAAATTTCTATTCCCGGATTGCACTTTAACTTCTCAACTGCCTTTACATGTCCATCTGCAAGGTCACATACATGAATATAATCTCTTATGCATGTTCCGTCCGGTGTATCATAATCATCGCCAAACACGCCGAGACATTTTAATTTGCCGACTGCAACCTGTGTGATGTATGGCATAAGGTTATTTGGAATTCCATTCGGGTTTTCTCCGATTTTCCCACTCTTATGTGCCCCGATAGGATTAAAATATCTCAAAAGAATTACATTCCATTCAGGGTCAGCCTTCTGGATATCAGTAAGAATCTGTTCAAGCATTGCCTTTGTTCTTCCGTAAGGATTAGTAATCTCACCCATTGGGCATTCTTCTGTGATAGGTACAAATGCCGGGTCCCCATAAACTGTCGCAGATGAAGAAAATATAATATTTTTAACATTATGATTTCTCATCTCATCAAATAAAACAAGAGAACCCGATATATTATTACTATAATATTCAAGCGGCTTTGACACTGACTCACCAACTGCTTTAAGACCTGCAAAATGAATACAGCTGTCAATATTTTCAGCTTCAAACATCTTCTTTAACAATTCACGGTCAGCAATATCGCCCTCGTAAAATGTTACTTTTTTACCTGTAATCTCTTCTACCCTTTTAAGAGACTCTTTTGATGAATTAACAAGATTATCAAGCACTACAACTTCATATCCTGCATTAAGAAGTTCGATTACCGTATGACTGCCGATATATCCGGCACCGCCTGTTACTAAAATAGACATTGTTCTACCTCTTTTCATATTTATTAAGTAAAAATTTATTTTTTATAAAGATTAGACATATCCTTATCAAAATAATCTTCTTCGTTTAAAGTATCAGCGATAGCTTCTTTTACAGCCTTTGCACTGACTGCACTAAACTTTTCAGCCATATCACCATACATATGACCCTCTTTATCATAGAAATCATCTGTTGTTCTGTCAAGTACATCAAACTTTAACTTATTGAAATTAAGGTATTTGACATCAAGCTGTGTTGCAAGATCGCTAATATATGCATCCGCCTGTGCAAAACCGCTGCATTTTTCAGACACTGTGTCGGGATCCTGCACAACTGTTGTAAGTACTATGTTAATTCCGTTTTTACGACAGAGATTAACAATCTTCCCAACATATTTCCCCTCTTCGCTGTCAAGCTTGTTCTCGTCCCAGTCAAGACATGATGTTGTGGATTTCTTATAATCTTTGCTCCTTGATACAAAACCATTTCCCATATATGTATCATACTTATTCATGCTGACAACTTCAGGAGAATAATTCTTATATGCATCTGACTGCTTTAATTTAATCGTCTTTCCAACTGTCTTGTAGCACTGCCAGTAATTAGTCCATCGAAGAAATGTTCCCCGGTACTCTTCTCTTGCCATTTTGTGCATATAATACCCAAGCTTTTCATTACATGCCGGATAAGCATTGTATACATTATTAAAAAGAATACTCTCATCATGCTGGTTTACAAAATATTGATAATCAAGGTCAAGTATTACTGTTTTTAATTTTTTGTATTTTAATGCATATTTTAAAATATAATATGCATCATACATATACTCTCCGCCTATACACATATTCATTGTGGACATTCCAAGCTCTTCGCTCATTTTGCTGCTGTCAAAGCCATAACTTCCATGTGATGCACCAAGAATAAGACATTCATAATCATTATTTTTACACTCATAAAACATTGTCCTGCCAAGTCCGGGCTGCACCAAAGCATAATTAAGAAACTGGTTGATAGCAGTGACAAGAATTATGAACACCACTGCTGCAATAAGACCTTTTCTTTTCTTCATAATACTCTCCTAAAACTGTGCATATACAAATTCAGTCGTACTTCCGACATATCCAAATGGTGCTGTTGCAAATATAAGAATTATATATAATGCCCATCTTACAACAAGCGGTCTTTGTGCAACAAATTCACGTAAATTAATACCTTTTTCTTTCATTACACTTGTTATAAATAAAATAACTGTTCCTACAATCAGAATCTTGTAATCCCTCATATTAAGCCCAAGTCTTAAAAGACTGCCATTTGCAAGAACTGAAAAAGTAAATCCCCTGAATATCCCTGTAAAGGCCTTAAATGCAAGTTCTGCTGTCAAACAGGCGTCGAAAAGCCAGCCAATATTAACAATTATAAATGTCCTTATAATACTTACAACCTTCCAATAGCGTGATGACGTATTTATATGGCATTTCTTTGCCATAGATGCATAAACAGGCTTTAACAGATTGCTGAGTGCAATGATTATGCCGTTATAGAATCCATACAGTATGTACTTCCACGAAGCACCATGCCATACACCTACTATAAAAAATATAAGAATATTGGCAATACATATAGGAAGGACTCTTCCTGTTGCTTTACCAAAACGTTTTTTTGCAAATTTACCAAAATGAAGCATATGTTTAGATATAGAAAACGGATAGAAAATATAATCTTTCATCCATGTACCAAGACTGATATGCCATCTTCTCCAGAATTCGCCAAGATTTTTTGAAAAATACGGCTGTCTGAAGTTCTCATCAAGATGTATCCCGAATATTTCTGACGCACCGATTACCAGGTCCATTCCGCCGGCGAAATCACAATATACATATATAGAAAATAAAAGAAGTGCAAATACAATATGTACTCCCGAATATGTATTCAGACTTGAAAATACAGTATTTGCCGCAACGTAAGCCCTGTCTGCAAGAATCAGCTTCTTTGCAAGTCCCCATGCCATACGCTGCATGCCAAACTCCACATTCTTAATATCAAAGTCATGTCCTTCAAAAAACTGCGGTGCAAGTCTGTCGTATCTTCCGATAGGACCCTGTAAAAGCTGAGGAAGAAATGCCGTAAAAAGAGCAAGTTTAAATATATTTTTTTGTGCCTCATACTTTTTCTGATATACATCTATTACGTAACTCATAGTCTGAAATGTATAAAATGAAATTCCAAGAGGCATTATAATCTTAAATCCCGGAAGCTTTGCTGTATTTCCAAATAATGCTCCCACTGCATTGATATTGCTTATAAAGAAATTGATATATTTCATGCCCGTCAATATACCAAAATTGCATAAAAGGCATGCAATTAGAAGCCTGCGTCGATTTTTCTTATCAACGCAAGCCTCCATCTTAATTGTAAATATATAAGATGATATTATCGTAAATATAATATATCCCATATACTTAATTCCATATGTAGCATAAAAAGCAAAACTCATAATCAGCAGCACAACCCACTGATACTTTTTCGGCATAAGATAATATATAAATGCCGTAATCATAATTGTAAATAAAAACCCCGCAGAAATGAATGACATATCTGTTCTCCTAGATTATCTTCCGAGCATCTTATCTTCAGACCATATTTCAACTTTATACTTGTTAGCCTTGTTATATCTCTTTCTCAAGTCTTTGAGCTGCTTTAAGTATTCCATTGTAACTTTTCCTGAAAGCTTTGATTCGCCCTCTGTTCTTTGCTGGAACTTGTAAGGAATCTCTATAACTTTTGAATATGTACCCATAGCAAGAACTTCTACCATAATCTTCCATCCAATTGGCTGAAGGTCAGCATGTTCAATTACTTCTCTTCTGAACATGAAAAGTCCGCTTGTAGGGTCAGAAATCTGTCTTAAACACGGAAGCATAATCTGTCCAATCTTTCTTGCAGTTCCTGATACAAACTTTCTGTACCAGTTAAGTCCGCCGTCATCGCCACCGGGAATAAGACGGCTTGGAATACAGAAATCAGCACCTGCTTCCATAGCTTTATACATATATTTAAGCACAATCGGAGGATGCTGTAAGTCCGCATCCATACATGCCATATACTCACCTTTTGCAAGTCTGAAGCCTTTAAGAACTGCTGTTGCAAGTCCGCTCTCACCTGTTCTGTGTTCCATTCTCACAGCCGGGAAATCTTTTGCAACCTCCATAATTATCTGTGGTGTATCATCTTTACTGTCATCCACAAAAAGAATCTCATAATCAATTCCTTTAAGTGCCTCATCTATCTGTGTTACAAGATTTCTAATGTTCTTTCCCTCATTAAATGTAGGTACTACTACTGATAACATTGTATTTTCTCCTTTTTATTCAAAATAAATCCGTATTATCGCTTGTGTCTAATCTAATTGATTATAATACTTATTTATAAAATATACAAGTATCAACTCCAATATCCGAGTTCTACACCTTTAAGATATATGCCTTTTCCTTTTGAATAATAACCCTTTGAATTAAGATGAGTCCAATCAGCTCTTATTCTTTTAGAGATTCTGCCTATTCTATAATTTTCAAGATCTTCCAATGTAGGTACAAGTCCTAAATCTTTAAGCCCATTCTGAATAAGATACGTTCTCATATTGATAAAATGGTCACCATATGCAAGTCTTAAAGCTGCTTCCCATGATGTGTCGCCAATGCCTATATAATCACCGTTTGCATCCGTTTCCCCCTGACTGAGATCACCAATAGATGTTCCCGGGTCATCCGTGTCACCTACAACAATATAATATTTGCAGCCAAACTCCTGAATCATGGCATCATATTGAAGAATAAGTGTCTTATAATCATTTTCCCAGCCACCGTTACTTCCTATCTCAAGAATAAGAATATCGCCGCTGTGATCAATTGCTGTTTTTGTATAAACTCTCGTTCCCTCAGGTATTGTTATTGTCTCATATGCCGGTGTTGGTGCTTCTGTTGTCGGTTCCTGTGTTGTTGGTTCTTTTGTCGGATTTTCTTTTGTGGCTGTCCCAGTCTCTTTTATAACAGCCGCATCAGAATCTTTTCCCTTAACATTAGCAAATGCCGCAAGTTTATTAGAATTCTGTGATTCACTTTTTAATTCAATCTCATATATTCTTGAAATATAATGTCTGTCATCTGTTTTTCTTACATGGAACACTCTGTCTAATATATAAACATTATCAAGAAATCCCCAGTCATTAGAAATAAAATCGCCATTGTCACCTCTTACAATTCTTATCTGTGTCTCACTGGCATCATTTATTGTTACAGTTCTGTCCGTTTTCATTGCAAGTCCACCCTGCATCATTGCAATCTCATCGGAAGTTGCCCCCGGCATACCAAAATTATGTGTCGGTATATGACTAAACATTTCTAACGTTCTAGGATATGTATAGGATTTCCCATTATAATATCCCTCTACGTATTCAGACCCATTTCCCCATGTCATAGAATCTCCCCAGCAAGAAATCTCCCTGTATTGTCCGTCATATGGTATACATTCAGACGTCATAGTTCTTGGAGGCAGTTCCCATGGTGCCTGATCTTCATCCGGCAATTCTTCCATTAATTCTTCGGCTTCTTCTTCCGAAATTTCTGTTTCCGTCTCAGTTTCCGTCTCAGTTTCCGTTTCTGTTTCTGTTTCCGTCTCCGCCTGGGCTGTCGTATTTTTTTCGGTCTCAGAGAGTGCCTCTGTCGTCAATACTTCCTTATTCTTAGGTCTGTTGACCTTTTTCCAGCCTACAACTCCACAGACCGAAGCTATAACAATAATGATTACAAACAATGATGTAACAGCAACATTCTTCCTGTCGCTGAAAAAAACATTTAGTCTTTCGCCAAATTTTCTCAAATTCTGATTATTTTGTTTTTTATTTGTTCCTTTCCTTCTTTTAAGTTTAATTTTCAATGACCATTACTCCTTTTCTTTCCAGCATTCCCTCTCAGTATTCCACATATCTATATACGTAATACTACATCAGCCAGCAATCAGAATTATACCACAAAAACAATAAAAATAACTCTAAAGCAAAAAAGGTTATTAAAACAATAGAATCAATAGCAATTACTTTCTTTTTATTTTTTAATTCCAAATACTCCCGTCCACCGGCAGTCATCAAATCATACACACCAATAAATATGACAAATGAGCCTATTATAAATCTACATGTACTCATAACATGTGATGTAAGTGGTACAAGCAGTGCTATTATTCCAAAAAATGCCATTGAATAATATTTTCTGTAAATCATATATGCATATACAGCAAACGCTGCAATACAGAACCAGCCCATATATGTATATCTAGGTTCAATCTGTCCTGTGCAGGCTTTCCACATAACCCCGATTACAGGAAAATATGAATCTTCTCTCCAGGCAATCTGAACATGCATGAATGCCCACACATCTCCGCAGAAAAATCTCAAAAAAGTCATATATATAAATGTTCCAAGAGGACAAAGCATAACTGACAGTATCTCTTTCGGCGTCTTTATAAAATGAACCACAAAATCTCTGACGTTTTGCCAGATTCCTGCTTTTTTGCTGTCAATAACTGTATTTTTATTCTTATAGTCAAGATAAAGTTCGATAATCAGTGCAAATACAAGTGTACAGCCCACAATTCTTGTTGCACTTGCAAATGCAGACATAAGTCCCGCAATAAGCCATTGCTTTTTCTGGCTGAAATAAAAGAATAAAACAATAAACATTATAAACATCGCTTCAGTATAAACAGATGCACAGTAAAATGAATATGGTGCCATAAACATAAGAATTCCAAGAAGAATTCCGTAATTATTATTAATATCCGGATGTGTACCATTATTTATTTCATATCTGTCACGAAGCCATTTTATACCAAAATATGCTGCTATATAAATACACACATTTGATACAAACATGCCAACCCAGTACGTATCGGCTTTCCAGAATGTGAGCAGTTTCACAAACTGGCAGACAATAACATACATCGGAAAGAACGCCCAGTTCGCCTGCGGGTCAGTATCAAGAGGAAATGTATATCCATTATCTACCATAAACTGGTATCTTTTTGCATCCCACTCATTCATAAGGAAACTAAATGACCGGTTTGTTCCCATAATTCCATTGTATACCGGTACCATAATAAGCATAACCACCCTTGATAGTACAAGTATAAAAAGCAATTGAACAGCCAGTCTGAAATTACTGTTCTTTTTGTATTTTTCAATCAAAGTATTCATTCTTTATCCCCTATTTGGACAGCTGCATCAGAACAGCTGCATCAGCCTTATAACAATCTGATAAATCAATGCCGGAATTGCCGCTACTACAGGAATTAAAAACATTGCAACAATTACAATATTATAAAGTTCAAGATATATGAATGCTGCACACATTTTTAATAAAGCTGGCACTTTCAATTTTGTAAACTTCAAAATAAGTGCTGATGCTATCATCATAATAAGTGTTGCTAAAGATATAAGCATTCCTGCTTTTTTGCCTTTAGGCTCAAATGTCATCTCAATCACATTTTCACCTGCATGAATATCAACACCTGTAAAAAGTCCGCAGACACTCTTAGCTTTTACTTTCTTTCCATTCACCTTTACATTCCAGTTATCACTGTATACAACAGGAATAAGTGCCATATTATTTACACCGCTTCCGTTAAGCTTAACTGTAAGCGAATCTGAAGTATATGATGTCTCACAGTAATCATCGGCATGTTTATCGACAAGTGACTGCATCTTATCCATATCAAGTCCGGCAAATGATACCTCACTTACCTTCAGATACCATGGGTCATCATATTCAACTCTTATTGTAAAATTCTCATTCTCAAATGTGCCAAGATATACGAGATTATTATTATAATCTGTAAAATATGCTGTATTCTTAACATCACCAAGTGTCGGAACAAGAACCGCTTCACCATTGACATATATATGCATTGAACTTATAAGCCATGAAGCATTAGCATCTGTATTACGGTTATTTACATCAACAATATTAATATAAACAGCCTGTTTTCCATCTGCTCTTACATTATACTCCCTTATAACCGATGACTCTTTCTTAGTATATGACATGCCATTAACAATATCCTGTGTGTCATTAGTGAGTGCCTTGTAGAAAATATTATGTAAATCTTCCCAGTTGCCGCTGAAATCCTGACGTGTAATGTTTTTATTTACACTCATTGCAAAAGGAAGCTTGTAATTAGCATCATATAACGTATAGTCGCCATCACTTCTTACTGCTGTATACGTCTGTGAATCAAGTTCATTCACATTGACTGCCTGAGTAACATGAAAAAGTGAATTAGTAAATACCGTGCCGCCTGAATCAAGAAGCCAGAGAAAATACTTAGAATAACCAAATTTCTTTGAATAACTCTGTGTATCACTCTGAAGTGCCGCAGTAAAGCTTGACATTGCACTCCTTCTTAAAATAAGCGGATAGTTGGCATTAAGGCTTATATCCGGATTAACAATTCTTTCTGTCACAGACTCTTCAATATCAAGTGAATCTTTTACTTCATTAGCAGCCTGGACATAATCGCCATACTGATATGGCTCATATTCATAAAACTTAGGTGGTCCGATAAGCGAATATGCACCAATAAATACTTCTATAGCAACTATCGCTATAATAGTATTAAAATCAAATCCAATTCCATCTTTTTTAAGCTTTTTATTATAAAAAATAAATGCCGCTATAAATATCGCTATAAATAATATAAATGCTGCTAAGATGATATCATTTGAAGGAATAATATTATAAATAACTGCATATACAGCTGCCGCTACAACAAATATGACAAGCTGTTTTACAAGCTGTTTTTTATCAGCTGTCACTTCTTCAAACATCCGCTGTGCAAAATACGCAGCAACAGTTATAAGCGTAAATGCGACAATATATCCGTTTCTCAACGTATATCCGTTATACGAACCAAAATGCCACATAAGATTGATTCCTTCGACAACAATTGGCAGAAGCGAAATAAGAAGCAGGGAAATCATATATCTTATAGTATTCTTCTCTTCTTTGAACTTCTTTAAGCCCATAATTATTACTGCTGCTGCAAATGCCATTCCATAAAGCATCATCCATCTCTGAAATGCTGCCATCTGTCCGTCAGATATAATAGCACTCTTTATCCAGCCGATATACTGCGATACAATTCCCTGTCCGGAGCCACCTCTCTGTGAGCCTGAAAGTTGCATCATTACAGGCACAAGCACAAAACATGAAAGCCCAAGTCCTGCAACAGTTCCAATTCCAAGATTCCATGCATGTTCCTTGATTTTTTCTTTCTTAGACATAAGAAGAACATACGCCCCGCTTATAAGGAATATGTATACAAGTGACATGGCACCGAGATAATAGTTAATTATGAAAATAATTGCAACCATTATTATGTAAAAAAGCTTTTTGCCTGTCTGCATCATATTTTCATATGCAAGCATAAGGAGTGGGAATAATGCAACTATATCCATCCATGGTGTAAAGCATGAACCATAGAGCACTGTATATCCGCAGAATGTATACATAAGTGAAAATACAACTTTCATATTATATGAAAGGCTGTTATATTTTTTATTAATATATGCATACATGGCAACTGCCATAAATATCATCTTTACAAGCGTAAGTATTGATATACTTTCAAGTATCAGAGTTCTCGGAAAAAGATACAGCAAAAGATTAAAAGGACTAAGCATTGAAAATGCAGATATACTCATTGATACATTCGTGCCAAATCCTGTGTACCAGTCAAACCACAATGACGCCTTTCCATGCATCCAGTCCCAAAGATGTGCATAGAGTGGTGCTACCTGCTGCATATTGTCAAAATAATCTATACGGTTAGCTCCAAACGGCCATATACCTTTAAAAACATAAATAAATACAATAACCGCACACGTAATCAATCCGGGTATGGCATATAATTTTACTCTCTGAAATAACGATTTGTTGTCTTTCATAACGCCTCCATCACTTAATAATCAACCAGCCTGCATTATTCAAGGCAGGTACTCCACAGTGTAAAACTGTTTCCTCTTTCTGTCTCAAATTTTATTGTAAATAATTTATCACTCACAGCATCTCCTGCTTTAAAACTGTATGTTCCATCTTTTTCAAACTCACCTATCTGCTTATCATCCGCATATACCTTTACGGCTCCTGTAACATTTTTTACCTCAATCGTATATGTAACATTATCCGCATTTTTTTCAGGAAGATAATATATGTAGCTTTCAGATGCATTGCTTACGCTTCCGTCATACTGCTCCCTGTTCCAGCCCTGACCTTTCCTCACACATACATCCCATGTATAAGGACTTCCATTTCTGTCTTTGTATGATGTACAGATTTCTTTGGTTCCAAGTTTATAGCTTAATCTGCCATATCCCGGCCAGTCAGAAAGTTCGTGCGTTATATAATACATCTTATATTCAATTCCTACTTTTGGGGTAATTCCCCACCACATTACAATTATATAAAATAATACCAATATAATACTTGCACTGTAAAGCACAATCCTTGTCTTCTTACCGCCGCTTTTCATCAGAAACCTGCCTTTTTATTTTACGTCGCAAAGCCCGCAGCTGATGCGGGCTTTCATAGTTTACACACCATGTCCATGTAACGCATGTATAAATACACTTCGCATATTTATACATGTGTTACTATGCATGTGCCTTTTCCTTTAATATTGATACTTCTTTTTCCTGAACTTACAAAGAAGCTTTCTCCCGCTTTGAACGGAACTTCCTGCTTATAATCATCTGCCTCTATCGTTCCGCTTCCCTCTATAAATACAAGTGAAACAAATGATGATTCATCTGCAACTATCTTAACCTCGTCTTTTATCTCATATTTGAGGCACTCAAAGTATTTGCACTGTACAAGACGTTCAAGTGAATAATGCTCATTTTCCTCAAGCATAACTTCCGTTTTATTATCTTTCACATATGCTTTTGTGTCAACAACATCAAGTGCTTTTTTTACATGAAGTTCTCTCGGATTGCCATACTTATCTCTTCTGTCATAATCATACATTCTGTATGTGCAGTTTGAGTTCTGCTGAATTTCACAGATAATTATTCCGGCTCCTATAGCATGTATTGTTCCGGCTTTAACCATAACAACATCGCCCTTTTTAACTTCAATTTTATTGAGAATATCTGTTATTGTATTATCGGCAATTCTGCGTTCAATCTCTTCTTTATCAGTATTTTTTTTAAGTCCGCAGTAAAGATATGAGCCCGGTTCACTGTCAACAACATACCACATCTCATTCTTGCCATACTCACCTTCATTTTCAAGTGCATATTCATCATCAGGATGAATCTGTACTGACAATGCCTGCTTTGCATCAATAAACTTTATAAGGATAGGGAATCTGTCCTGTGCCTGACATTTCCAGCCAAGGCTTTCTTTTCCGATAATTGAAAGATAATCACCAAAAAGCATACCCCTGTATCTACCGTCTGCTATACGGCTTGGACCATCCGGATGTGCTGATAATTCCCAGCTCTCTGCAATAATATCATAATCACATTTCTTGCCGAATACAGTACGAAGCTTCGTGCCGCCCCAGAGATTATCCTTAAATGCAGGGTCAAGCTTTATAACAGGATTATCCTGTGTTGCAATATAATTACCCTCAGAAGATTCATCTGTATATATCTTTACAATATCTCTCTCAGATACAACCTCACCTATTCCAATCTCTATAATAACAACATTTTTATCTGTTTTATTAGCAACTTTGTGCTTCATTCCAATAGGCACAAATACGCTTTCAAACTTATGATAATCTCTTGTCTCCTGACCGAGTGTGATAGTCGCTGTACCTTCAACAACAGCCCAGTGCTCACTTCTCATCTCATGCTGGTGAAGATTCATGCTCATTCCCGGAAAAACTGTTACTTTCTTTACTTTGTACCCTTCGGACCAAGTAAGAAGTTCATGAATTCCCCATTCACGATAAGAAAGTCTGTTGTAATCAAAATAACTTTCATACTTTTCACGGTTATCTTTTATTATATCTTTAATATCTTTTGCACGCTCTTTTGAAGAAACATAAACTGCATCTTCAGTATTTACAACTACTACATCATTCAAATCATTTGTTACAACAAGCTGTCTCTCTGCATTGTTTACGACTGATACATCTTCACAATTATTCTTTATTACATAATCAGAATGTGTCACACTGCCAAATCCGTCAAGATCACTTACATTGCCGACATCTTTCCAGCCAAATTCTGCCTCAACAACTTTTACAATACTGTTCTTTGAAAATACAATCTGCTCAATACTGCCTGTAGGAATATCTTTCATCACATTTTCAGAAAAGCGTATGCCTCGTCTTATTGCAGGAGTTCTTCTCTTTGCAAAACGACATGTATTATATAATTCAGGTGAAATATTTTTCACACTGTTTATAAGATCCCCAACTCTGTATATATACATTCCGCTGTTCCAAAGATATTCTTTATTCTTATACGAATCGCTTTCCGAATCGAACTGCTGTCTCTCGACAAAACCAAGTACATCCTCTTCATCTTTTATAATATAATCATATCCGGATGTATTCTCTGTCGGCTTGATTCCTATAGCAGCAACATATCCTTCTTTAGCAAGTTCCTTGCCTCTAAGCACTGCATTTCTATATTCCTGACCTTCTATTAAATGATCCGCAGTTACTACAAAAACAAGTTCTGACTGATTGCAGAACATATTTCCAAGCATAATTGCCGCAGCTGTCCCCTTTGGTGAACCCTCAAGAATAAGCCGGTACTTCAGACTCTGGAATGCTTTCATCTGACCATTGACTATATTCCTGTAACTCTCCTTTGTGACAATTATAAATTCATCACAAAATGGCATATTTCTAACGACCGTTTCCTGTAAAAGTGAACGTCCTTCTTTAATATTCATAAACTGCTTTGGATAATTCTTTCTTGACAATGGCCAAAGGCTGTCACCGCTGCCTCCGGCAAGTATTAAACATTTCATTGTTTTTCGTATCCTCCTTGTATTGCAATGCAAACTAAAAACAATAGTTAATTACCTGCGGCTTCTGAACTTCCGGTTTCACTACCACTTTCGCTTCCACTTGTGTTTCCACTATCGCCTGAACCGCTTCCATCTGTGCTTCCGCTGTCACCTGAATCACTTCCGCCTGCGTTTCCACCATCTTCGGTATCTCCGGCAGCCTCAGTATCATTCGTTTGAGTCTGCGTTCTTCTAGTTGTTGCAGCCTCTGTCTGTTCATCAGTCTCTGCTGCTTTAGTTGTTGTCGTCTCTGCCGCCTTTGTTGTTGCATTATTATTCTTTGATGATTTCTTAGTTGTAGCCTCTTCTGCAGCTGTTGTAACAGGTGTCGGATTAAATGTGCTCTTTGACTTATTTTTCTTTATACGTCCGGCAATTGCAACAGTTGCCACTGCAAGCACAACCACCAATGCCGCACATATTGCTATTATTCCTCTCATACGTGCATCTGCCTTAATTCCATGATTTGCACTCTTAGCATCATATCTGTCAGAATAATTGTCATTATCATCAAAATCAATTTCAGGTACACTGTCATCGGAACTATCTTCATCATCTGTCTCATCCTCTGATGAATCCTCATCTGCCACATGTATTTGTGCCCCATCACCATCCAATGATACCATATCAAGTCCAAGCATACCTCGTATCTGCATAATCTGTGTGCCGATAAATGTGCTGTCAATTTCAAGTAAATCCTCAATCTCGTCTATCGTATAACTCTCATATGCAAACATAAGATATAGAAGCCTCTGTCCCTTTGAAAAATCCTCAAAATCTGTCATAATCTCATTTAACTGATCTATATCAAGAAATGCCTGATTATAATCAGCTGCACATTTTGCAAATTCTGAATCTTCACTTATTGAGTCATAATTGTACTCTTCGGCAGAAATCTGTGTATCAAATAATTCACCATTCTGTTTTTTGCACACATTATAGACTTCAACTGTTGTAAAACGGGCAATCCACAAATGTATATCAAGTTCTTCATTATCAAACTCTGAAGCATTTTTGAACATTCTGACAAGAACGTGCTTGGTAAGCTTCTCTCTTGATTCCTTTGTTATATAGACAAATGCAACAAGATTATAAACTTCCTGATATACAAGTCTTGTGAATTTTTCAAAGCTGTTTTTATTGCCTTTTTTAGAATCATTTAATAACTTAATTAATTCCCTGTCCTCTTTTTCCATTTTCATTCCCCTTAAACCAATTCTTCACTACACATTTCAAGTGCAGCTTTAATAACTTTATCCATATCGTAATATTTATATCCGCCTAATCTTCCACCGAAAATCACACGTTTTTCTTTATCTGCAAGCTCTCTATATCTCTGATACAGTTCATTATTTCTTTCATTGTTAATCGGATAATAAGGCTCATCACCTTTATGCCACTCACTTGAATATTCCCTTGAAATTACCGTAACCGGCTGTTTTCCAAATTCAAAATGTTTATGCTCAATAATTCTTGTATAAGGAACTTCACGTTCTGTATAATTGACAACTGCATTTCCCTGATAATTATCAGTTGCAAGCGTCTCCGTCTCAAATCTTACCGAACGGTATTCAAGAACTCCCAGCTTATAATCATAAAACTGGTCAATCATCCCTGTGTATACAATCTTATCTGCCATGGAATCAAATTCTTCCCTGTTTGCAAGATAGTCAGTATCAAGCCTTACCTCAATTCCTTCAAGCATCTTTTCTACTATCTTAGTATATCCGCCAATTGGAATTCCCTGATATCTGTCATTAAAATAATTGTTATCATATACAAATCTTAACGGCAGTCTCTTAATTATAAATGAAGGAAGTTCTTTGCAGTCTCTTCCCCACTGTTTCTCAGTATATCCCTTTATAAGCTTTTCATATACATCTTTTCCGACAAGTGATAATGCCTGTTCTTCAAGATTCTTCGGCTCTGTTATATTAAGGTTTGCAATCTGTGCAGCAATGATGTCTTTTGCCTCCTGTGGAGTGCTTATTCCCCACATCTTGCTGAATGTATTCATATTGAAAGGAAGGTTATATAATTCATTTTTATATTTTGCAATCGGTGAATTAATATAATTATTGAATTCTGCGAACTCATTTATATAATCCCATATAAATTTGTCAGAAGTGTGAAAAATGTGTGCACCATATACATGTACATTAATCCCTTCAACATTTTCACAATATATATTACCTGCTATATGATTTCTTTTTTCTATAACCAGACAGGTCTTCCCTTTTTTCTTTGCCTCATGTGCAAATACTGCACCGTAAAGTCCGGCACCAACAACAAGATAATCGTAATGCATCTTTATCGTCCTTTCGCATCTATTAATCATATACTTTTTTATTATATCAATTTTTATTTATATATGCAAATATCTAGTCGTAATAATGTTTAAAATAAACTCTTATAAATATAGCCCATGTATCTTTAAACGCACGCCATATATCTTTCATTCCAATTCTCTTTGTATTCTTATCCCTTACATATACCACAGTTACAGGCATTTGTGCAATAGTACATCCTCTCCTGTTAAGTGCAACAAGCAGTTCTATGTCATATGCAAATCCTGAAGTCCTCACAAGATGTGCCACCGGTCTTATCGCTTCTGCACGAAATACTTTTAATCCTGTCTGTGTATCTTTTACATTAAGATGAAAAAGAATGAGCAGCATTATATAATATCCCATACTTATTATTTTACGTATTAAAGGATAACTTAGTTTTGAATCTTTGTGAAATTTGCATCCGATTACAACATCTGCATTATCATCAATCATCTTGCGAAGGTAACTCTCAAGCTGTGAAGGATTAAGTTCAAGGTCCGCATCAAGAAATGCAATATATTTTCCTTCCGACTCTGTTACGCCTGATATTATAGCCGTACCTTTACCCCTGTTTTTATCAGATGACACCATTCTTACCCTGCCATCTTCTTTCATGGCACGCTTTATTTCCTCTTTGGTCGCATCAGTGCTGCCATCATTTACCGCAACTATCTCAAAATCTTTTACAAATCCAGAAATAACAGAAATAGTTGTTTTAATACTACTGTATATGAGTTTTTCCTCATTATACGCCGGCATTACAACTGATAATTTTCCATCAAGATTAACCATAACCCCTCCAATAACGTAAAAAAACAGCAAAGTGTAAATCTATCCACTTTGCTGTCATATGTTTATGCCGGCAACGGGAATCGAACCCGTATGGGAGTATAAGTCCCGCAGGATTTTAAGTCCTGTGCGTCTGCCAGTTCCGCCACACCGGCTTAATGGGCGGAGAAGGATTCGAACCTTCGAAGGCATAGCCAGCAGATTTACAGTCTGTCCCCTTTGGCCACTCGGGAATCCGCCCTTATTAGAGCTATTGCTCACATTGATGTATTGTAACATACAATGCAAGCAATGGCAATAGTATTTATTTATTTCCACCTTTCTGTCTGTAAGCCCAGAATTTATTAATAAAAAAATTAAGTGGTATCGAAATTATCATATTAATAAACCAGCCCATATTGCTTGAAAATGTAGCTGCATCCCCAAGGAATCCAATATGTATTCTTGCAAAAAAGCTTATTATTGCTCCGCTGTACTGTGCAATATCAATAACATTTACCCAAAGGAACAGCAGTATGTTATTAAGAATAAGCCCTGTAAATGCATATGTCATATATGTCTTAATAAGCGTCTGCCACCATACACGGTGTTCCTTGTTCCTATCCTCTTTAAATACAAAAATATTCTGCATAAAATAAGCCCAAAGCACAGAAATAACCCAGCTTACAACGCTGGCAACAATCCATACTCCCGGTAATATAACTGTATTAAGCAAAAAATAGATTACACCTGAAACAATTGTATTGGATACACCGACAAGTCCAAATTTGATAAACTGTATAAATACGTCTAAAAAACCTTCTTTTTTATTTTCTTCCATCAGTCTTAGTCCTCTCTGCAGAATGTATTTAATGTCTCTCTGTAATTATCAGCTGTTCCGACATCATACACTTTACCATTAAATACAAATCCCCTTATTCCATATGTCTCTCTTACACTATCTAAAGCATCTGTGAGCTGTATTTCTCCCTTTGTAGTAATATTATTTTCAATATTATATTCCAATGCTTCAAACACTTCAGGTGTCAATACATACTGTCCATATGCACAGAAATATTTATCTCCGTCTTTTCTTGTTTTTACCTTTAACGAATCTTTTGCATCTGCAACATTTGGTTTTTCAACCATTGAAGTTACTTTTAAAAGATTTTCCGACTCATTTTCCCATGTTCCGGCAAGGATGCCATAGCTTGATACATTTTCAAGAGGAACTGCCTGCATTGAAACCATCGTCTTGCCCGTCTCTTCATATGCATCGATAAGCTGTCTGCTGCATGTCTTATCTTCATATGACTGGTAAATCATATCACCAAGAAGAAGAAGAACCGGCTCATTATTTGTAAATTCCCTGCACTGGTACACTGCATGTCCAAAGCCTTTTCTTTCTTTCTGATATACATATGTTATCTTCTTTCCGATTCTGAGAATTTTTTCTTCATATTCTCTCTTTTCTTCTGAAAGCTTTGAAATATGCTCCTGTGATAGCGGACTGAAAAATTCATCATACTGTTTCTGTTCTTCCTCACCTATTACAAGACAGATTTCTTCTATACCCGAATCTTCAAGCTGTTCCAGCAGACATAAAATTACAGGTTTTACATATCCATCCTTATCTATAATCGGGAAAAATTCTTTTTTAATACTTCTTGTTTCAGGATATAAACGAGTACCAAATCCGGCTACAGGAATAATTGCTTTCTTAACTTTTTTACCTGGTTTTAATGTAAGCTTAAATCCTTCCATATCATACTTTTCTTTGATATATTTTATAAGTTCTTCCTGTGTATTATCATCTTTTGCAAGGAACTGAATCGATCCATCTCCCTGAGAACCTACACCTTTTGCACCATATGTAAGCTCTTTTATCTTTTCATCAGCAAGAATAGAATGAAGAACAGGTGCTTTAAGTTCAACCGGAGATGCAGGTGCGACCATTTTATCAAAATGTGCCTGTGCTTCAACCATAAGTCTGCCAACTTCCTTTGAATCACCAGCTTCTATTGCCGCCTTAGCTTCGTTTATAAGCTTTTCATTATCAACACCCAATGCCTGCTGAACATTTTTTTCTATCTCTGTCTCGGCAAATGGATAACATTTATTCAAATCCGATAAAATTTTAACAGTGTCTTTTGTTCCATGAAGTTCTGCAAACACCCAGTAAAGCTGTTCTTTTAACTTTAACTTGTCAACAAAAACCTCATTTCCATCAAATGTCATAAGGACAGGTGAAACACCATATGCACATGCCTGATCCAGTCTTCCGCATCTTGATGGAGTTCTCTGCTCTCCATAAAATGCTATATTCATCTCACCCATAGTATTAAGCTGCAATTCATACATCTCATTAAAAGCTCTTGCAACAAGAACGCATATAGCTGCACTTGATGAAAGCCCGCTCTTAATTGGCAGATCCATCTCATCTATATGAATTCTTAATCCTTTAACCCTGTAATGGTCAATTACATAAGATGCAACGCCTGCAACATAAGAGAAAAATCCTCCCTCCTGTGCCGCCTGTCTTAATTTTGCCGAATCCATTTCACATTCAAATGAAGCACTCTTAAAGCTTTCTATTTCACTCTCAACTATAAACTTGTCCGACTCTGTTACTGTTGCATATATTCCCTGTTCAACACCTGTAACAATAGCATGACCCGGTACAATCTGTGCATTCATAACTCTATGTAAACTTGCCCAATCACTATGTTCGCCAAAAAGACATAAACGTCCCGGCACAAAAAGTTTCAACTGTCTGCTGCTCATAATCAATTTCTCCTGATAAAATTTATTTATATTAATTAGTGTCCAAAAATCACTGCCTCTTAGTATATATCTTTATTATTTTATAATGTAATTTAAAATGTGTCAATCAGCTTCAATATAATAAAGCCTGTACGACAATTCTCTTGTATCATTACTAATTCCAACCTGTTTAGGTACAAAATAACAATTTGTCTTTATCTGAATATTATAAATATCATCAGAAGACGGCTCTACATTGATGCTATATTCTGCATTTCCATTTATAACATCCAGTTCTTTGACCTTTTTGCCATTTACATATAATTCAACATATGGCTTCAAATCAGGCTGCTGTTTTATATACGAATCTTTTTCAGTGCCTATCTTTAGCTTTAATCCGTATTTTGTTATATCATTATTTTTTAATGTAACCTGAAACTCTCTTTGTGTCCATGAATAATCAGATGTTGAATCCATATCTAATATTCCTGTCATCAAATCAGCGACATCCTTTTCGCCAAAATTAATACGATTATCCATAACATTTTCTCTTTCAAATTTTATCCAGTTATTATCAATAACATCATATGCATACACATTTTTCAGCTTATTTCTCTCTATCCAGCCAGATACCGCCTGTTCATAAACATCGCTCTCCAAATCACTTACAAGTCCCCAGTTCTCCGGCTTGACACCGGAATAACCATTAATTGTCCTTATGTTATATTTATCAGCAATCTCACATGCAAATATCTGAAGTACATCCCTTTCATGATATACAAGTTTTTCATCACTGTCATTAAAATGTGTTATATAAAATGACTCACAGTCTGCCGGAACATCTGCCACATTTTCTATTCTTTCAACTTCATCAGCCACATTCCATCCAGATGACACTCCATCTGTTTTTATGCACGAAACAAAACCCGCAATTATACTTAAAGCGACTAATGGTATACTTATCCTCTTTGAACCGATTCTGTTTGTCAGTTCATTTCCCATCATAGATGTAACGGCAGCCATAGGCAGACTGAGATAAAGCAGATATCTCACACCTGCTCTTATTGATGAACCACCAGGGAAAAATTTATATATAAACCACCACAATGACAGTCCATCCTTACTCAGTCTGACTGTAAGAAATATTCCAAGCACAACTGTTATCCATATCGTTTTTATCCAGCTGTTTTTTCTATCTTTCTTTACAAAAATGTAAAATCCGATAAATGTCGCAAGAAGCACTGGTGAAAAGCCCGCTGCATTTTCAAAGCTGAAACCTCTTGCATCAAGTTTCATTTTTGTAAGAAGACCACCCATAAGCCAGTTCTTTGATGATACATTTATAACATCAATCATTTCGGGAAGGTAATAGCATACTTCTGAATATTCCCTACCACTTGACATTTTAATAATCGACATTTCCATAATAAGAAACGGAAGTGCAATAATAATCAATGCAGCAACATATATAACAAAATCATATTTTACGGTCTTAAAAAAATCTTTTGTTTTATCCCACAGACCGCAGTCATTTACAACATTTAATATAATTCCCGTAATTATAACTCCCAATACAAAAAAAACCGTAAAAAAGAATATATACCATGCAGTGTAGAGAATGATTTCAGCTGTTATTATAAATAAAAATGCATATACGTTTCTCATTTTTCTATTTTTCAAATTATTATAAAAGGAAATAACAAACACAGCTGCCAGCGGTATCAGACTAAGCGATACAAGCTGTGTATGATAAATATGTACCGCATATGTACTTGAAAACGAAAACATCACAGTACCAAACACAGACCATCCAGCACATAAATTTAATTTTCTATGCAGAAGATAATAAGACGAAACCGTTCCGGTCAGATGAACCAACATAATTGTATATTTGTATGCCCTGAAAATATCAAGTCCTACAACACGCAATACAGAATGTATGAGTCCGAATCCTAACAGCATATCAGAATATGCCAGCGTATTCTTTGCCGGATAAAACATTCCCATATCCATAATTGATGCCTTGCCTTTGAAAACATTGTACCAGTGTTCTGCAATAAGCATCGTCAGCCTTCCATCACTGCCATCACTTATAAGCTGACCTGTACCAATAATATTCCTGAAAAAATACAGTTCACCTGCAAGTAGAAATAACATTGCAAAAGCATCTATAATCAGTTCTTCTCTAACTTTTTTATCTTTCATATTCTTCTCACCTTATTACATTTCAATTATAAACACATAGTATATAATCTAACATTAAAAAAGACTTTATTCAATAGTATTTTTTATACTAATGAGTAAAGTCTTTAAATATACATATTAAATTAATCAGATTGTCTTCTTGAAATACTCAATTGTAGGTACAAGTCCTTCTCTTAAAGAAATCTTTGGAGCCCATCCGTTAAGCTCTCTTCCTGCAACTGTTATATCAGGCTTTCTCTGTGTTGGGTCATCCTTTGGTAAATCCATGCATACAAGCTTTGATTTTGTGTCTACCATCTCAAGTACGATTTCTGCAAGTTCACGTATTGTGAACTCTCCAGGATTACCAAGATTTACAGGTCCTAAGAAATCTTCTCTTGATGCCATCATTCTTACGATACCTTCAATAAGGTCGTCAACATAACAGAATGAACGTGTCTGTGAACCATCACCATATATAGTAATATCCTCGCCTTTAAGTGCCTGAATAATGAAATTAGAAACTACTCGGCCATCTTTAGGATCCATCATAGGTCCGTATGTGTTAAATATTCTTATAACCTTGATTCTTGTTCCGAATTCCCTGTTATAATCGAAGCAAAGCGTCTCTGCAACTCTCTTTCCTTCATCATAACATGAACGGATACCGATTGGATTAACATTTCCCCTGTATGTCTCAACCTGTGGATGTACGAAAGGATCTCCATAAACCTCACTTGTTGAGAACTGCATAATCTTTGCATTATTCTTTGTTGCAAGTTCAAGCATATTAAGAATACCAAGTACACATGTTTTAGTTGTATATGTTGGTGACTTCTGATAATGTGGAGGGCTTGCAGGGCATGCAAGATTGTAAATCTCATCAAGATTGTCAATATCAAGCGGCTCAATTATATTATGGTTGATAAATTCAAACTCAGGATTATCCATAAGTTCTTCAATATTTACCATACGGCCTGTGTAAAGGTTGTCAACACAGATTACATGATTGCCTTCTTTTATAAGTCTTTTACAGAGGTTAGAGCCTAAGAATCCAGCTCCGCCTGTAACTAATATTCTTTTCATTTTAATCTCCATCCCAAAATTGCAGCTGCCATAAAGCAGCCGCATTTTGTAATAATATTATTTATTTAACTTGCTGCTGACACCAATCTGGTAATATTCAAATCCTTTATCAGAAAGGCTGTGTGCATCAAACTGGTTACGTCCGTCAAATATAACAGGATTTTTAAGTCTCTTCTTGATTTCAATGAAATCCGGCTGTCTGAACTCTTTCCATTCTGTTACAAGAATCATTGCATCTGCATCTACAAGTACAGTATACTTACTGTCACAGTATTCAACATTCTTATTATCTTTAAGGTAGCATACTCTTGCTTCTTTTTCTGCCTTAGGGTCATAAGCCTTAACTTTTGCACCACGCTTTGTAAGTTCATTGATGATTGTGATGGCTGCTGCCTGTCTCATGTCATCTGTATCAGGCTTAAATGCAAGTCCCCATATTGCAAATGTCTTTCCTGTAAGGTCTTCGCCGAAACGCTCTACAACCTTTCTTGGAATTACATGCTTCTGTTCAAAGTTTACTTCCTCTACAGCATTAAGAATCTTTGTTGTATAACCAAAATCTTTGCTTGTCTTGATAAGTGCCTGAACATCTTTAGGGAAGCAGCTTCCGCCGTATCCACAGCCTGGATAAATGAATGAATAACCAATTCTCTTATCTGAACCAATACCAAGACGAACCTTGTTAACGTCAGCTCCAACTCTCTCACAAATATTTGAAATCTCATTCATAAATGAAATCTTTGTTGCAAGCATTGCATTAGCTGTATACTTTGTCATCTCTGCACTTGCAATATCCATAAAAATAATATTTTCATTGTTACGTACAAGTGGAAGATAAAGTTCTTTCATTACCTTTGCTGCATTATCATTATCTGTACCAATAACAATTCTGTCAGGTCTCTGGCAGTCAGAAATAGCTGTACCTTCTTTTAAGAATTCAGGATTAGAGATAACATCAAATGTAAGACTGCTTCCTCTCTTGTCAAGTTCTTCCTGAACCTTTGCACGTACCTTCTGTGCTGTACCAACAGGAACTGTTGATTTATCTATAATATACATATGATGATCCATGTACTGTCCGATGCTTTCCGCAACGCCTAATACATAATGTAAATCTGCACTTCCGTCTTCACCCATAGGTGTACCAACTGCTATAAAACATATATCTGAATCAGCAAGTGCCTGATGAATCTTTGTTGTGAACTTTAAAGTTCCTGCCTTAAAGTTGTTCATAACAAGATCTTCAAGTCCCGGTTCGTAAATCGGAATTTCTCCATTCTTTAATGCGTTAATCTTTTCTTCATTAACATCAACGCACCATACGTTATTTCCTAAGTCTGAAAGACAAGCTCCTGTTACGAGGCCAACATATCCTGTTCCTACAACTGCTATCTTCATCATATACCTCTTTTCTTAAAGTTATATTTATTAATAAAAAACCACTTTAATTATTTTATCAAAATAAAATTAATTCTTCAACACTTTTGTCAAATTTTATCAAGTTTTTTTGTTGAACTTATACAAATAGCTTTTGATAAAGTAGTTTAAACTTTTAATTATTTCTTGTTAATCCCATATTATCGTAAAGCCATTGTGTCACAGATTCTCCCGATATTTCTCTAACTTCCGTTGATAATCCGTCATTAATACTATACTTTACAAGAAGGCATCTGTAATTTCCCGGCTTCATTATTCTATGGTAAATCCATGTTCTTCTGTCATACTCCGCATTGTACTGTATAAATTTTTTATAATTCAATGCTGAACATATATATCCAAATGCTTTATTACCATCAACCTGAATCACAACATCACAATTATTTTCAACTGCTATCCGCCCTGCTTCTCTTGCATTTTCAATCAGGTCATCTGACTGTTGTAAATTTATAACTTCTGAATTATACAAAACACTGTCTTCTGAGATAATTTCTTTTATTATTATATTACTCTTTATGACCATTACTGCAAGAAAACATAATACCATAACTATACATCCCGCATATGTCTTTTTTCTGTTCCACACAGATTCATCATAACATGAGCACAAAAAAACAACTAATGCAATCATGTACGGAACGAACAACAGCATCCTAAGCTGGCCATATAAAAGTGTTCCCGGCATATAATCTTCCATTTTATCAAGCGACAGTATAGCAATAAATCCAAAAAAGGCAAACACTGTCATTATAAGTGACTTAAACGCACCTCTGTATATGCATATCCATACAATCACAAGCATTACAATAATCCATACCGCCCCTATGGTCACTGGTGTAAACCAGCCTGCTATTTCATTAAAATCTGCAATATTTTCTCTTAAAACTTCAAGGCTTACTGCAGCATTATAAGCAGGATGAAGATTATAATCAGGATTATTTACATAAAACATTTTTATAAAGTACCCTGTAATAAATCCAAGCACATTACCGGCTATCAGCCCCGGAAAACGCTTTTTAATAAAATCTTTATCAATTTTATTATATAAAACCATTGCAAGATATGACATTCCTGCAATTGCAACAACTGTATTTGTTATAATGCACCCAAGATATATGCAATATGATGCTATGAGATATTTATACCATTTACCTTCTTCATTTATAAGCACACCACCTATTACTCCGAATATAAATCCTCCAACGAACGCCCTTGGAATAGATGTAAGCACATCCCAGTCATAACTCATAGCAGCATATACAAACAATATAATATAAGCTGCAACCATTCTGTTATTTTCAAGGCTTTTTATACCCAGATATAAAAATGGCAGTGTTGTAAAAATTAATGTTGAAACGGGAAGTGCCACATTAAGCGGTATATGAAGAATATAAAACGGTACTGCCAGCAGTGATTCAATCATGCTTCCATATGACTGTCCAAAAAAACATGGCTCATGAAAATCAAAATGAGCAAACGAAACAGTTCCGTACCACATCAATGCCTGGTCATCATCAACATAATAAAATGAATATTTAAAAAGAATAGCACCCCTATATACCATTACCAGTATTAACAGCATATAAAATATAGTCTTTTCGATTTTAATCTGTTTGTCTTTCATTAATATCTCCAAAAGAAATCCTCTGCCCTTGATTATTACAAAAGCAGAGGATTCGCACATCTATATATTTATTTATATATAACAAGTTTTCTTATAAGGAAATTCCATATAAAAACAATACCTGTAGCTGCAATCTTACTTAATGTCTTGCCTAACGAACTGTCAAATCCCATCACAGTAACAAAAAGATACATGAGAATGAGGTTAAATAGCAATCCTATTGCACTTACAATAAATACAAGAAAAGCCTCTTTTGCTTTCTTATCTTTATACGTATTGTTATCTTTAAATGTTGTTATTCTTCCTAATATCCAATTGGCTGTCGTTGAAAATATAAATGCAATTACTGTTGAAACAAAATAATTTATCTGCAATACATTTGCAAATATAAAGAACATTACCCACTCAACTATTGCAGCAACACCGCCAACAAAGAAATAAGATATAAATTGTTTTATGTTAGCTTTATTTAATAACTTCATTATTTTCTATATCTCCAAATGCAGTAAATAGCTCTTACGCCATCGCTGAAGCCAATCTTCTTACCTTCTTCATTTGTTCTTGGATAATATGAAATAGGTACTTCTTTGAATCTTACATTCATTTTTGCTACTTTGGCTGTAATTTCAGGTTCAAAACCAAATCTCTTTTCCTGAATATCAACAGACTGAATAATCTCACGTTTAAATGCCTTATAACATGTCTCCATATCTGTACATTTAAGATGTGTGAAAAGATTTGATAATCTTGTGAGGAACCAGTTCGCCATTCTGTTAGCAAGATAACCTTTCATCTTAGATTCTTTAAATCTTGAACCATATACTACATCAGCTTCATCATTAAATATAGGATTTACAACCTGTGGATATTCCATTGGATCGTATTCAAGGTCAGCATCCTGAATAATCACAACGTCACCTGTAGCAGCCGCAAAGCCAGTCTTTAAAGCTCCACCCTTACCCTGATTAACTTCATGATAAACAATCTTGCTTACAAGAGGTTTTACATCTCTTTCAAGAACTGTTCTTGTTCCATCTTTTGAACAGTCATCTACTACGATGATTTCTTTGTTAGGAACAGGTGATTCCAATACCTTTTTCACAAGATCAAGTATACTGTTTTCTTCGTTATAGCAAGGAATTACTATAGACAAAACTTTCTCATTATTAGCCATTTTTTACTCCATTCTTAAATAATATATTTTAATCAATTAGCTTTCGTCCATACATTCGTGGCAACGTCATAATAATAAACTTTTTTGTCTATCTTATTAAGTTTAATCCACTCAGCGGCTTTTGTATGAATGTCTTTTTCCCATACATTATCAAGTTCCCATTCTTTTGGAAATTGTCCTGAATATCCATTCATATTTTTGAGATTATATTTATATGATACTTCCCATGCCATAAGCTGATATGAATGAAATGCATATTTTCTGTCTTCATACTTTGAATCAACTATATACATGACTTCACAGTCATCCGGTGGTGCCGATACTGCCTCAATGAATTTATTTTCACTCTCCATATTCCAATGTGCATATACCCCCTGTGTATTATAATTACTTACCCACACAAGAGCCGCAGCACATAAAGGCATCACAATGCCAAATATAAGATTCACTTTTTCTTTTTTTATTCTATTCTGAAGCATCTGTCCAAAATTTGCAATTACTATTGCAACTGGCATTACAAGATAATAATTGTATCGTACTGCTGCACGGATTGCACTTCCTCCTGGAACGAATCTGTATACAAGATACCAGAAAGATATTTCCTTAGACTGTACAAGAAGTATAAATGATACAAGTACGGCATATATTATTGATACAAGAACCATTTTGCTCTGGACTGTATAGCTTCCTTCCGTCTCAAGTGCCTTATATTTTTCTTTAAGATACTTCTTTCTCACATAGAAAAACGCAGCTACAAGAAGTCCCATTGTAAGTAATGAAAATCCTACTGACATTTCTCCCTGATTAAGATATGTTCTTGACGAAAGACCAAGTGCCTTGATAAAACGACCTATAAGAAGATTATTATCGCCAACATTAAAGAAATCAATCAATTCAGGAAGCATTGTTGCAATCTCACTATATGAACGCTTGCCATACATTCTGCTTACCTGTATATACATCTTGAAAAATGGTATTGCAATACATATTGCATATACAACGTAAGCAATAATCTCTTTATAACATTTCTTTATATACATCCAGACATTACTAAATACCTTGTTCTTATTACTTGATGCAACACATACATATATTACAATAAATGTCGCCATAAATAATGCTGTAAAGAATGCTGTATACCAGCTTGTATACATTATAAGAACATATAATGTTATTGTCAAAAGTCCGTAAACTATACGTTTAACTTTATTCTGAAAATTTTCAAAAAAGCAGAACATGAATATAATCAACAACGGAACCAGACTGATTGTAATAAGCTGGGTATGTCCTATTCTTACATAGTATGCACTTGAATAAGAAAATACAATCACACCAAGAAGACTCCAAAGATTATTAAGCTTAAATTTCTTTTTTAACAAATAAAAAAGTGAATAGCTTCCAAATATATGAAATCCTATTAATACTATCTTATTTGCAAGGAACATATTCATTCCAAACAGTCTTAAAATGCTGTATGGAATTGCAAGTGCGAGAAGCATATCTGTATATGCCAGTGTATTGGTTATCGGATAAAATATATTAACAATGCTAAACTTTTCTTTGCCGCCAAATGCCCTGAACCAGTGTTCCACTAAAAGATTATTAAGACGGGCATCTCCTTCGTCTCCTATAAGCACGCCATTAAACATAACATTAGCAAAGAACTTGTATTCCAGCAATACAATTACAAGTAATGAAACTGCAAGTGTTATGTAACTTACCAATTGCTTATTCGTCTTTTTTTCATTCATATTATTTGCTTCTCCAATATGTCAAAGTTTCTTTCAACGTTTCGTTCAAATCAATCTCCGGGTGCCATCCAACCTCACCTACAATCTTTGTAATATCAGGCTCAATTATAGGCACATCAACGGGCCGAAGCTTAGCAGGATCAACTTCAACTTTTATTTCACACTCTGACATTGATACGATTCGGTCCAATATTTCCTGAATACTTACTGCATTACCAGTTCCGACATTGTATGTCTCTCCTCGTCTGCCATTCTTCACAAGAAGTGCATATGCTTTCACAACATCTCTTACATCTGTAAAATCACGTTTTGCACTAAGATTACCAACCTTTATTACAGGCGGCTGTATCCCTTTTTCAATATCAGCTACCTGCTTACAAAAATCAGCCACAACAAACATCGGTAGCTGATTCGGTCCTATATGATTAAATGCCCGTACCATTATTACATCAAGTCCATATGCATCAGCATAAATCTTTCCAAGCATATTCTGGCATGCCTTTGTTGCCGCATAGATATTACCCGGACGTACCGTATTATCCTCTACAATAGGACACTCGCTGCTTTTAATATGACCATATTCTTCACCTGAACCAATGAGAAGTACACGCGGTTTTTTCTCAAGCTCCCTAAGTACATCAAGCAGATTGGCACATCCTTTTACATTAACATCAATGGTAAGTGAAGGGTTTTTCCATGAATATGCAACCGATGACTGTGCCGCAAGATGAAATACATAATCCGGTTCTTCATTCACCAAAAGTTCTTTTATCTGCTCTTTATCAAGAATATTGAGGTTGGCAATGCCAACCCCATCTAAATTCAATGTTTCTTTTTCTGTTTTGGTAACTGTTACAGTATATCCCAAATCTTCAGTAAGATGTTTTGCAAGATATGGTCCGACAAAACCACCACCACCAATTATTAATGCTTTCATATAAAACCTCAATTAAAGCTGTGCAGCTTTAACTTCCTTTTCAGTTAAAGCTAAATCATTCTTAACCATTCTCTCAACTAATTCCTGGAATGAAATTTCTCTCTTCCATCCAAGTTTTTTCTCTGCTTTTTCAGGATTTCCTATAAGGAGTTCAACTTCAGCCGGTCTGAAAAATTCAGGATTTACTTTAAGAACGACCTTACCAGTTGCCTTGTCTTTTGCAATCTCGTTAACTCCTTCACCTTCAAATTCAACTTCCATTCCTGCTGCTTCAAATGCTGTTTTAGCAAATTCTCTTACAGTTCTTGTCTCGTTGGTTGCAATTACATAATCATCTGGTTCTTCCTGCTGTAATAAAAGCCACATTGCACGGACATAATCTTTTGAATGTCCCCAGTCCCTCTTTGCATCAAGATTACCTAATTCAACATAATCCTGAAGACCAAGCTTAATTCTTGCTACCGCATTAGTAATTTTTCTTGTAACGAATTCCTTACCACGTCTTTCAGATTCATGATTGAAAAGGATTCCAGAGCATGCATACATATTGTAACTCTCTCTGTAATTCTTTGTAATCCAGTGTCCATAAAGTTTTGCAACACCATATGGGCTTCTTGGATAAAACGGTGTTTCCTCTGTCTGCGGAATAGCCTGTACTTTACCAAACATCTCTGATGTTGAAGCCTGATAAAATCTGCACTCTGGCTTAACCATTCTGATTGCTTCAAGCATATTTGTAACACCTATAGCATCGATATCGGCCGTTGTACATGGTGTATCCCATGATGTGGCAACAAATGACTGTGCAGCAAGATTGTATACTTCATCTGCCTGTGAAATCTTCATAGCAGATACAAGAGAAACCAAATCCTGCATATCAGCATAAATGAAATGAATCTTATCCTTAATATGGTCTACATTACCATAATCAACAACACTCTTTCTTCTCATAAGTCCATACACATTGTATCCCTTTTCAAGTAAAAGTTCAGCAAGATATGAGCCATCCTGACCTGTAATTCCTGTAATTAAAGCATTTTTCATTTTACTTCTCCTATATTATAATTTATAAATACTGATTTTTGCCTTCTTCTCTAAGTTTTGCAAGAACCTGCTTAATCTCTCCTGCATTTTCCTTAGTTGAAACTAATGTTGCATCAGGTGTGTCAACAATAATCATATCACGAAGCCCTACAGTTGCTATAAGCTTCTTGTCACCTTCAATTACACAGTTTTCAGTATTAACGGTTACAACATTACCATTGACAACATTGCCCTTGTCATCATTTTCTTTGATTCTTCCTACAGCAAGCCATGAACCAACATCATCCCATCCGAAATTACCGGCAAGAGTATAGATATCTGATGCCTTTTCCATAATTCCATAATCTACTGACTGTGATTCAAGTGTTGGGAACACTTCTTTAAGAACCTTTTCTTCATCAGCTGTTCCTACTGAATCTTTGATTGTCATAAGGCCTTCATATGTCGATGGCATATATTTCTTAAAGCAATCTAAGATTGTAGAGGTCTTCCATACAAACATACCGGAATTCCAGAGATATGTTCCATCATCAACATATTTCTTTGCATTTTCCAAATCCGGTTTTTCCACAAATCTTTCTACTGCAAAACTGCCATCAAGAACATCTGACTTATTGTATTTGATATAACCATATCCTGTCTCAGGATAATTAGGTGTTATGCCAACTGTAACAAGGTTACTTCCCTGCTCTGCAATATTACATGCATTTACAAAAGTATCCTTAAATATCTCGTTATTCTTAATCAGATGATCTGACGGAAGAACTATCATAATTGCATCTTCATTTTTCTTTGCCACATGAACTGCACCAAGACCGATACATGGAGCTGTATTTCTTCCAATCGGTTCACACAGAATATTCTCCTCCGGAAGTCCAGGTAACTGTGTCTTTACAAGTTCTCTGTAATTTTCATTTGTAGCAATATAAACGTCCTTAATATCAACTATAGGACTAATTCTTTCAACTGTCAGCTGAATCATTGTCTTGCCATCATCTGTAAGTGACAAGAACTGCTTAGGCATATTAACACGGCTTCTTGGCCAGAATCTTTCACCTTTACCGCCTGCCATAATAAGAGCTGTTACTTTCATAATTCGCCTCATTCTGTGTCTGTATTTTTAGCTCTGCCTTCTTTCAGGCATAAATTCCTGCACAGTACGGAATCTAAAAAGCTTCTTCTCCTCATAAATAACAATAAATGCTATTTCATGACATATATCACAATTATAATTTTACTTTTTTCTTCTGTCAATAACATCCTGAAAATACTTTGTATACTTGTCCACTATAACATTCCAGGCAAACTTATCAAGAACATACTTCCTACCATTTTCACCCATCTGTTTACATTCTTCAGGATGCGAAAGTAGATATTCAATCTCCGCTTCAAATTCCCTGTAATTATCAAAATAAAAGCCACCATTAGCATCACTTGCAAAATATTTTGTGACATTACACTGGTTATGGACAAGCACAGGAGTCTCACATATCCAGCTTTCCATAACTACAAGCGAAAAACTTTCAAACTTTGAAGGCTGGCACATTACTGTTGCAGCCGCATAAGCATCATACTTATCCTGCATAGGAACATATCCAAGATCATATACATGCTCTTTAATCCTTGCCGGAATATTTACCTTACCACCACCGATAAGAACCAGTTTCAAATCATCAAAATGATGTGTTTTCTTATATTCTTCAAAATAATATATAAGTGTGTAGATATTCTTACCTATATCTTTCCTTCCTGCATATAAAATAAATGGGCTGTCTATATTATATTTTTCCCTGAATCTTTCTGCATCATACTCGTAATCAGTATATACACCTTCACCGAGCTCTCTTGCATCGACATTACTAAGGTCATACACTTTTGATGCGAGTTCCATCTCAGGTCTGGCATGGAAAATCATACCTGCAACTTTTGAAAATGCTTCTTTGAATCTGTCCATATATATATAGCTTTCATCATGAAAACATGGAATCATTACGGCACGGTCGATGCACTGCTGTATTCCATGATATGTTGTACCAAACATATATGGTATAAAGACAAATAAATCATAATCTTCTTTATGCTTTGCTATATATTTATAAAGATTAGGACTGTTTACATTTTCATCTGTAAATATTTTTTCCTCTTCCGGAGTAAGCTTATCATTTGACATAAGTTTTTTATTAACAGTGTTAAACAAATCTGTTTTTTGTTTTTTTACCTTAAATCTTCTTACTGTTATTCCATTTTCAACATATGCTTTCTGCTTATAATGATTAACACTCCAGCTTGAAGTGAATTCCTTTACACATGTTGTGAGTATCTCAACTTTTACCCCCGCATCATGTAAATGTGATACAAGACCTTTAAGCTCCATCTCTGCACCACCCGGAATATCAAATCCGAACCATGGTATTACAAATGCTATAGTTTTCATAATCATTCCTTTCTTTCTGCTTTATCACTTACTTTTTCAACCATCTGTGAAAATGAATCTATAATTTTGTCCCAGCGGTAATACCGGTCAACATATTGCACTCCAAGTTTCCCCATCTCTTCTCTCAGACCGCCGTCACAAACCATATCATCAAGCTGATTTGCAAACTCATCATAATTAGTATAATAAGTTCCTGCTCTGCTTATAACACAGTGTTGTTTTAACACTTCACATAACCCATTAACAATCACAGGTACTCCAAGTGCCAGTGACTCCAGAACAACAATCGAAAGGCTCTCAAATTCTGAAGGCATTATAAGAGCATCTGCTCCCGCCATAACATTGTATTTAAGTTCTTCTGACACGAATCCAAGACTAATAATATCATCCCTTTCAGGAATTTCCATTACCGTCTTGCCCATAAGTACAAGTTTTACATCATTATTCTTTTCCTGCTTATATTTTATAAAATATTCAAATAACTGCTGGCATCCTTTATGTGTATCAATTCTTCCAACATAAACTATATAATTATCTATCCCTCTCTCTTTTTTGAACTTATATGGTTCTATATCAGGAGGAAGTTCTATACCTGCACCGCCAAACCCACCATTATTAATTATATTTTCATTATGAAATTTATTTTCCACAAAATTCTTTTCTGTCACTGTGCAATAAAAAATACCTGACGGTTTTGTAAAAACATCTTTATAAACATCATAATAAATTGTAGGCTCATCATGTGCTGTAGGAATAAGTATTGATTTATCAGCCACCTCTTTTATTCCGCGAACTGTTGTATAATAAAGATATGTCATAAATACAAACACATCATACTTATCTTTATTAGCTTTTATATATTCTATTAATTCCGGGCAATATGGACCTTGTGAATCAACCCATTTATCTTCAAGAATATGCATGTTAAAAGGCTTATCAATAAGCATTGATAAATGTCCAAACCGTTTGATACTTCTTGGCTTTTTAACACCAAATCTTCTCACCAGTACTCCATTGATAACTTCATTATTCTTCTCATATTCATCTTTCCATGTAAGATAATCAACAGCCTTAGTGGTGAGCACCTCAACATCATATTTCCCATTCAAATGTTCAGCCATCTGTCTCATAAGAAGTTCCGCTCCACCATTCACTTCAAGACCGTATCGCTGTACAACTAATGCCAGTTTTTTCACAACATCCTCCAAAACAATTAGTTCTATAAAACATTTTCTCTTAACAGTTCATTAAATCTTGCCAGAATCTTATCATGTGCAAAATCATCAAGTCTTTCATTCTGATTTGCAATAATCTTCTTCTGAAGTCCTTTATCTTTTAATATCTTATCCATAAGAGCTGCTGTCTCAAGTGCATTTTTTTCATTTAAAAGTATTCCACCTTTTCCAAGCGTTTCACCAACTGCTGATGAATTGTATGCAATAACAGGAATTTTAAAATACATCGCTTCTACAAGTGGAACACAGAATCCTTCATGTTCACTCATGCAAAGAAATAAATCCGCAGCCTTATAACATGCAAGAATTTCAGCAAACCTGATGTGTCCTGTGAATATAACATTCTTAATGCAGTTAAGCTGGGCATATTTCTGCATTTTCAGCTTATATGTCTCATATCCGCCTTCATTTCCCACAAGGATAAGCCGGGAATTAGAATTGTAATACTTCTGATACAGTCCAAATGCATGTATAACGTCCTGTTGACATTTATTGCTTGCAATTCTCCCCGTAAAAATTATATTTGTAACCCCATCGTTATACTTGCCATATAACGGAGCATCTGGTTTTTTATCATAATCACTAAATGCAATAAGTATCGGAAGTACATCTATCTTACATTTATAACCTGCCTTAATTAAATCCTGCTTATTATATTCAGAATCCGCAATACAATAGTCAACTTTATCAGCAAGCTTTGCTAGCTCTTCATAACCCTCTCGACAGTCTGCTGCTGCTGCCTTATTATAAGGTTCAAGCATTTCCGGTGGTGTAATATTATGATAAATCATGACCTTTTTGCATTTCATATCACCAAACATCTCATTAAGTTCAGAACCTGTTGACATATGATATAATACTATATCATCTTTATTCATATGAGGCATTTTTGATACTTCCTGTGCTGTCCCCTCCGGGAGCCTGCCATCTATATATTTTGCATATATTGCTGTATCATATCCCTGTTCCTCAAGACTTTTTTTTAATGCAACTGTATCATTTCCTATTGCATCGCCATAAGCAAGTGATGGCAGCATCTGTACTATTCGCATACATTTAACCTCCGTAATTACTTCTCAAGCTGACTTTTCAGTTCTTCTATAGTTTTTTCACACTTTGCAAGCTTTTTTTCCAACTCAAAGAGGCGTTCATCTGTATCCTGAAATCTATCCGGAAGCATAGCAATAGCCCTATGCGTATAGATATTATAATCATTCTGGTCATCCACTATAGATTCAACATAAAAAGCAATAAGCTTTCTGTTAATTTTCTTAATAATCTTTGAGATTGGATTGCCGTAAAGCGGCTTGTAAGCATTTACAATCGCATGTGGTTTAGCCTTATCGAGATTAGCAATAAATTCCTCTTTATCATATACTGCATCAGCACAATTGAGTCTTAAATGAACATCCCTGAATTTATATTCTACATCTTCATAGTGTTTTTCGGCTATTTCTTTTCTTATGCCCTGCATAATCTCTTCCACGTTAATTTCCTGCATTAAAATATCCTCCTGGTATTAATTCTTAATCTGCCATTTATGTGGTATTCTCACAACACCAATATCACCAACATTTGATACGACTTCAAATCTTATCGCCTGTTTATAAAAATCTATTGGTGCACCATCAGCACCGTATTCTATACTTACATTCATCCAATACTGACCAGGAATCAGATTTAAGTCAGTAAAAGTAATGTCATATTCACCATCTCGATTAACATCAAACTTTTCAAATCTTTCAATCTTAGTATTGGTTCCATAACACCAAAGGTCATCATTTCTGAATACGCCTATGCCAAAAACAACATCTTGTACTGGTTTATTCATCTTATATTTTGCTTTCAATGTCATAGTGTCCCCGGTTTTATATGTCGATACATCATGATCATTTACATCACACAGTTCAAGGCTGGTAAACATAATATCACCGCTCCCATAACGTGTGTTATTATCCCACTCTTCCTGACGCATACGTTTAATTTCTTCTTCTTTCTTTCTGCGTTCTTCTTCTTCCTGCTGTTTTTTTCTATCATCTGCTTCTTTTTTCTGTTGTCTTATTCTTTCTTTTTCCTGCTGACTGATTCTTTCTTCATTCATATAATTCAGATACTGAAGGTGAACTTCCTGCGGTTTTCCTTCCATCTCAATAAGACCATCTTTAATCCAGATTGAACGTTCACATATCTGTTCAATCTGACCAAGTGAGTGCGAAACAATGACAATTGTTGTTCCCTGTGCCTTGATTTCTCTTAACTTATTAAAACATTTTGCCTGGAAATTAGCATCACCAACGCCAAGAATTTCATCAATAAGCAGAATATCCGCATCAACATTAATCGCTACAGAGAATGCAAGTCTCATATACATACCTGATGAGTATGTTCTTACAGGATTATCTATGAACTCCTCAAGTTCTGAGAATGCTATAATATCATCAAGTCTCCTGTCAATCTCTTTTTTATCAAGGCCAAATATTGATGCATTTGTATATATGTTTTCACGTCCGGACATATCAGGATGGAAACCGGCACCAAGTTCAATAAGACTTGATACTCGTCCGCACATTTCAATAGTTCCTGAATTAGGATACATAATCTTTGTAAGCATTTTGAGAGTTGTACTCTTACCACAACCATTCTTGCCTACCAGACCAATTGCCTCCCCCTTTTTTACATTGAAACTGATTCCTTTAAGTACCTGTCTCATCTCATATTTATTACGTTTCCAGAAAAGCATCTTTTCTTTTAATTCACTTCCCTTATCGTAATAAACCTTAAAACTTTTTGTTATATTATTAACTTCAATTGCATTTTCTTTATTCATACTTAAAACCATGCCTTTCTACCGGTATTCATTAGAACTCCTCAGCAAAACCTTTCTGAAGCTTTTTAAACATAACTTCGCCTATCACTATAAATACAATTCCCACAATTAATGCCAGAAGTAATGAGTGAAGTTCCGGCACTTCTCCGTAATAAATAATCTGTCTGTAGATTCTTATTATAGGTGTCATAGGATTAAGATTGAAAAGAAATACAAGCCAGTAACCTGCACCTGAATTCTCAACCATATCTACACCATACATAACAGGTGTAAGATACTGCAACGCCATAACAAATATGCCAAGAATATACTGTAAATCTCTCAGATATACCGTGATTGATGATACAATAAGTGCAATTCCAAGACATAATATATACTCTACTATCATAACAATCGGCAGACAAAGCATTGCATGAATATGAATCCCACGTCCTGCAATAATTACAACGCCAAATACCACAATGAACGTAAGTATCATATTAACAAACGCACTTGTTACAGTTGCTATAGGAAGTACTTCTCTCGGGAAATATATTTTCTTTACCATATCTTTTTCTCTCAGAATACTTGATGCACCATCCGTAACACTTGATGAAAAAAACATCCATGGCACGAGTGCAACGAAAAGGAACAGATAATACTGCTCATAACTTGCTCTCATAATTACCGAGAAAACTATTGTATATACAACAAGCTGTAATAACGGGTTAATAAATGTCCATAAAAATCCAAGAACCGAACCTTTATATCTTCCCCTTAAATCTTTTCTTACAAGACTGAATATCATTTCCCTGTATTCGTATAATTCTTTTAAATGCTGCATACTGACCTCCATTCGTATTCACTAAAAAGCTGCATACATAAATCCGCTTGAACCCGAATCTGTATAACCAAACAATAATGCCAGAATAATAATTCCATAATAAAGCAGCCATCTTACAGCTAATGGCTTTGATGCTATCGTTTCCCTTATCTTAATGCCTTTTTCTTTAAAAATTCCGACAATAAATATTACCACACACCCTACTGCTATGACAATATAATCTTTTGGCTTTAATTCAAACTGTTTAAATATATCCCATGTCAGCAGCTGTACATTTAGCTTTGTAAACATCTCTGTCATCATCTTAACAGCAGTTCTCATTCCCAACTCACAGCAGTCGAATATCCATCCGATATTTACAAGAATAAATGTTCTGATTATCTTAAATATCTTCCAGCCTCTGCCATCACCGTTAATATGAAACTTTTCTAGTCCCTTTTTATAAATCGGTTCGCACAGATTGCTGAATGCAATTATGATACCATTATATAAACCATATGCTATATAACGCACTTCAGCCCCATGCCATATACCTACAATAAAGAATATTACAAGATTGGCAAAACATATCGGAAGCGTTCTTCCCAGATGATTACCAAGATGCTTCTTTCCCCATTTACTGAGTTTATTCATGCCTTTAGATAATGACATCGGATAAAAAATATAATCTTTCATCCATGTACCAAGTGTTATGTGCCACCTTCTCCAGAATTCACCAATTGACTTTGAAAAAAATGGCTGTCTGAAATTCTCATCCATCTTGATTCCAAACATCTGAGCCACACCTATTACAATATCAATACCACCTGAAAAGTCACAATACAATTCAACCGAATACATTAGCACTGCTGCAATTGTAACAAATCCACCATATTCATAATACTTTCCAAATACAGCTTCTACAAACACATATGCCCTGTCTGCAAGAATAAACTTCTTTGCAAGACCCCATATAACTCTCTGAAAACCATACTGTATATTTTTAAGTTCAAACTTATTGCCCTTAAAAAGCTGTGGTGCAAGCCTGTCATACCTTCCAATCGGTCCTTCCAGAATCTGTGGAAAGAATGATATAAAAAGTCCCAGTTTAAATATATTTTTTTCATAGTCATACTTGCCCATGTATACATCTATTAAATATGATGCCGACTGGAATGTGTAGAATGACAATCCCATTGCCATAATCATTTTACATGCAAGAGAATGTGCATTAGTAACTCCTATAGAAACAAAAAAGCTCTCAAAATTAATCAGGAAAAACTTTGAATATTTTAAGACAGCAAGAAGTCCAAACGTAAGTACAAGTCCTCCGGCAAGAACAAGCCTTTTCTTTTTCTTTGTTTTTTCCTTGTATTTTTTCTTTTCATCTTTTGTAAGTATCTCTTTATTTTGTGCAAGATACTTTTTAGATGAATCATTAATTTTCCAGATAAGCATCGCTGCAAAGTAGATAATTACTGTATCAAATACCATATATAACGAGCTTTTTACATTGTATCCCCAATAATAAACATAGCTCATTATAAGAAGCCAGACCCAACGAAACTTAGCAGGCAGAATATAATATACCAGAAGCCCGGCTATCAAAAAAGCATAAAACACTGTTGATGTCAGTGACATTTTTTATTCCTCCGTAGTCTTAAAAAGTTCTTCAAAAGAATCATAAAAATAATCCTTCATATTGAGAGTTCCATCTATATGTTTATCTATAACCTCACCGAGAACCTGTGAATATTCTTCAGCCAGATGCCCCTCCATATGGCCTTCTTTATCCGCATAATCATTATCCTCTCTCGGGAGGACATCCATTCTCGCCTTATTAAAATTGTAATATGTTACTCCAAGCTCACCAAAAAACTTTTCAAATTTTTCATTAACAACATCAAGTCCAAGTCTTTTAACACTTGACGGAGTGATAGGTGATGTCACACATATAAGTTCAATTCCGTTTTTATCACAGTATTCTTTTATCTTTTTAAAATATGCGACAGGATATGACTGCATTTTTGTAAACTGTCGTCCTTCCCATGTCTGCACATATCCTTCACCTAAAGGACCACCTTCTATATTATCACGATAAAAAAATCCCTGTCCCTTATATGGACCTTTTGCATCTTTAACATCAAGTGAATAAATATTGGCATTTTTATAATCCTCTGAATTTTTCTGGATTATATTATTTTTCACTGCTGAAAAATCCGTAGGGTCGCAATAAACATATCTCTTTGTAAATGCACTTCTTATATCCATGTATTCACTGTTATGAATAAAATAATCCCACTTGGTCAAAGAAAGCCAGCTGAACTGGTTATATATAAATGTTTCGGCGAAATATCCCTCTTCCTGTGGGCCAAACCAATATTGGTAGTCCACATCAAATATCACTCTTTTAACATCATTATTTTTACAACTCTCTTCAAGAACATAATATGAATCTTTTAATGTTTCTCCGGGAATTGCCATACTTAATGTAACTGTATCTGCCTGGCTGTCTATCTTTGCCGGGTCAATAGCACTTCTTGCATGCGAAGCACCAAGTACAATTGTATCATAATTTTCATCATCTTCATTTACATGCTGCAATATATAATGTATATATCCTGTCTTTGCAAAGCAATAATCACACACACCGATTATCACAATAAGTCCCACAATAAAAATCAAACTTTTTATATAAGGAAGTACCTTTTTCATTTTGCTATCCATACCTTTCCAACGCCTGTATTTATATATCATCAGGCACAAATCCAGCCCATTATAGTCTTAATGTACCTCTTTGTCAAACACTCCGTGTATTTTTCTGATTCTATCACTAACAATATCTGCCGAACGCTTGTATGCAAGATGTTCTTTCGCATAATTCTGACCATTTACGGCAATTTTATTGTAAAATTCTTTATCTTCATAAAGTTTTTTCATAAATTGTGCAGCCTCATCCACGTGTGCATCAGCCCAGAGATTGCCTTTCTTAAAAGGCTCATAATCTTTATCAAGTTCTTTCATGTCGTAGCCAACCATGCAGGCTGTATCGCTGTTCATAAATTCTGTATTGCCAGACCAGTTTGTCGCAATAACAGGCGTTCCGACATACATTGCCTCTGCCATGACAAGCCCAAAGCCTTCCGAACGATGAAGAGAAACATAAACATCAACATCAGCTATAAGTGAATTAACTTCTGTTTTGTTAAGATGTCCACACATATAATAAATATTATCATCTTTATCCACAACAGAATTGATTATTTTCTCGTCATCTGTTGATAATTCTGCTTCACTTATCTTAATAACAAGACCAACATCTTTATACTTTTTCTTTGTCTCTTCATCTTTACAAAAGCTCTCTTTAAATGCCTTTATTGCAGCGAGAGGATTCTTTCGTTCCATTACACTTCCACTGTTAAACATTACAAGAAACAGGAATTTATCTTCCGGAAGATTAAAATGCTTCCTATCATACTTTTCATCCGTAACAGGTGCAATGCAGTGTGGAACCGTAATTACCGGCTTGTCCGTATATTTTTTCAATGTATTTGTAACAAAATCGGACGGAGTCCATACTTCATCAACAAGCTTAAATGCCGGAAGCCATTCTTCCGGAAACGTCTCTAATTCCCATGCCCAATATCCGATATTATATCTGTAATCCCATACTTCTTTTCCAAGACTTAAATGTGCAACCATAAACTCACTCGCATTTACATGAATAACATTAATATCATACGGCAGTTCTGTTGTAAGCCTGTCATCATAAGTCTCATTTGTTCTTGAGCCTCCAGGTGGAACAAAAAAATCTCTTATAACATGTGCTTCATTGTTTTCATCAAGAAGTCTGCACATTATTCTTGCACTCTGTCCCAGTCCATTATCGCCTTTAATATTACCAATTACATTGACACCCTGTTTATATTTTCCCGGCTCGTACTTCGCAATTGAATCTGCAGAAAGTTTATCAGTCGCATTATTAATAATTCCCGCTTTCATCTTGCTTAAAAGCTTCATCGGAATAATCTTTGTAAGCACCGGTCTCAACGCTTCTCCGGCATTTAAAAAAAGTTTAGAAAATCCCATAAATTCTCCATTTCTAATTCCTTGTATTGAATTTTTTCAAAAATATTATTTATTTTCCATCTGCGTATTGATAAAATCACGTACCATTCCACCAAGTCTGTCAGGAGTAAATTTTTCGAGTGCATTTTTATATGCATTTTCGTCTACAATTCCCACACTTGCCTTTTTATCAAAATTATGCATTGCCTGCGAAAGATTTTTTATCTGTTCTTCCTCTCCTCCGTCAAGACTGAACCTTTCAACACAGTTTCCAACAACTTCATCAAATATTTTCAAATCACTGGCAAGTATCGGCTTATTATGTTTCATAACTTCAAGAAGCGGCATTCCAAATCCCTCTGCCATTGAAGGAAATACAAAACATGAACAATTATTGTACAAATCGTAACGTGTAGTGTGTGAAACATATCCCAGATATGTCATGCCATCAAGTTCTGTGAGCGCATCTTCAACAAGTTTGCCAACATCTGCTTCCTGCATTTTACCAGCAAGGATAAGCGGCCTTGTGCCACCTGTCTTTCTATACTCGCGATATGCCTTTACAAGTATATCCACGCCTTTTCTCTTTTCCATATTACCTACATAAAGAAAATAATTCTCATCTTTTGGCGGAACATACCGCGTAAGCGGATTAGATATGATGTATGCATTACAGCTTGCTATCTTTGCAGCTTCTGGAAAATACATACACGTATCGGCTTTTGTCTGCTCTGAATTGTAAAGTATCATATCCGTTCTCTTTAATGTACGTTTAAGATTAATATGGAAATACGCACTGTATACTTTTCCAAAATATTTTACATATTGTATAGGAAACATATCATGTATTGTTATAAGTGTTTTAAATCCCTTTCCCATATTTATAGGAATAATCGTATTTACTTCCCAGAATATATCCGGGCTGACATTCTTTAATTCATTTCTTATAAAATTAAAGTAAAGATAAACGCCCGCACTCTTGTATACAGGTTTGCCCCATGATATAACCCTGATTCCCCTTGCTTCAAATCTTTTTATATACTCGCTTTTTGCAACATCGGTAAATAAAACCCATTCAAACTCGTCATAATTAATAAGCTGTTCAAGGAAATCATTAAGATACATTCCTACACCGCTCGGTCTTGAGCCGAGTGTTCTTGCATCAACTGCAATCTTTATTTTCCTCATTTTATGCCTTTCCTGCTTTCATACGCCATGCGGTATTCCTGATAATCTTTGTAAAACCGGATATTGTCTCCACGAATAACTTTTGCAAGGACTTCCGAATACTTTTCTGCCATCCAGCCCATCATGTGACCTTCCCAGTCTGCAAAATCATCATCTGTTCTTTCCAGTTCATCAAGTGATACAAGATTAAAATCTATATATCTTACTCCATTCTGACTGCAAAGATTGGCAAACCATCTGCCTGTTTCCTCTGATACTCCGTCCAGTGCTGCCTTCGGCGTAATAGTCGTTGTAACGCATGTAAGCTCTATATTATTTTTTTTACAAAATTCAACAATCTTTTGAAAATATTTCAGAGGAGTTTTTCCCACATCATTTTCATCCCATGCAAATGGTTCAAATTGGCCTTTATCATCTGCACGCTGTGTCCTGTAATAAAAACCTTTTCCTTTATATTCACCATAAGCATCCTTGTCTATAACAGCACTTATATCATAATCCCTGTATGCTTTCGACATCTTGAGTTTAATATTGCTTTTTATTCCGCTAAAATCTGACACCCATGAATTTTTATTTACAAAAGTTGTTCTGAAATCTTTATCAAGAAGGTTATTCCAGATAAAATCAATTTTTCTTGTAGATAATGGAAGATGCGAATACACAGCCGTCTCAATAAATTCACCGCCCTTGTAATTGCACCAGTACTGATAGTCCATCTCAAGTATCACTTTTTTAATCTTATTGTGTGCAGCCGCCTCTCTTAAAAGATAATAATTATCTCTTATAAACGCACCCGGAATACACAGATTAACGGTATTATCAGAGGCACCATACTCATCAAGCACAGCCGGGTCAACCCCTGCCCTGCCATGTGAAGCCCCGATTATAACTGTATCGTAGCCATCTTTCGTACCAGGATTGTCAACCTGATGAATTATATATCTTGTGTATCCTGATTGGGCAAATATAAAATTGCACGCATTCATAAGCACAATAACCACAATTATAAATGCAGCTGCCCTCATAATTCTTTTAAAATTGTGCATATAAGAAGCCTCCTGTTTCTGCTGAAACATATCCTAATACAGGAATTGACATAACAAGCATAAGATATACAGCCCATCTTAATATAAGTGGCTTTTTTGCAAGTGATTTTCTTATATCAATGCCTTTTTCATTTATAACTCCTACAATAAACAATGCTGCTATACCAACTGCTATTGCAAGCATATCCATGCTTGAAAATTCCATCATTGCTCTTACGCTTCCGTCAAACAACGGCTTTATGCTGAAATTGACAAATACATTTTTTATAAGAACAAATGATTCTTTAAGATTTGCTGCATCATCAAAAAACCAGCCTATATTTACAAGTATAAATGTTCTTATAATCTGAAATACCCTGTACCATTTCGCATTTTTGTTGATGTGCGTAACTTTGAACATTTTCTCATACACCGGCTCTAACAGACTGCTTGCAGCAATTATTATTCCGTTGTACATTCCATATACAATAAACTTCCATGCAGCTCCATGCCATACGCCTACAAGGAAAAATATAAGTAAATCAGCAAGACATATCGGAAGTGTTTTTCCTGCAAATGTGCCGAGATGTTTTTTCATAAACTTTGAAAACTTCATCATTTTCTTAGAAAGACTAAACGGATAAAACACATAATCTTTCATCCACGTTCCAAGTGTTATATGCCACCTTCTCCAGAATTCTGAAATTGACTTTGAAAAAAATGGCTGTCTGAAATTCTTGTCAAGCCTGATTCCATATAGCTCAGCTGCACCTGATACAACATCCATTCCACCCGAAAAATCCGCATATAACTGCAGGCAGTATGCAAGAACTCCAACAATTACAAATATTCCGTTATAATCATACGGATGAAGAAATACCTTGTCTGCCACTACTCCAATTCTGTCAGCAATAACAATTTTCTTGAAAAATCCCCACAGCATCAGCTGAAGTCCATATTCTGTATTCTCAAGGCTGAAATAATGTGGTTCGTTAAATTGAGGGCTTAATCTGTCATATCTTCCAATTGGTCCCTGCATAATCTGAGGAAAAAATGATACAAATAATGCAAATTTAAAAATATTATTGCAACATTCATATTTATCCCTGTATACATCTATTATATAACCTGCTGACTGAAATGTATAAAATGATATTCCCAACGGAAGCAGCAGCTTAAATGTCGGAATTGTATCATATTTTCCTGTAAACACACATATAACCGCATTAATATTTTCTATTGCAAATGTGTGATATTTAATCACTGCAAGTATTCCGAATATAATAACAAGAAGCAATGCAACTATAAGTTTTTTTCTTCTTTTGACATCTTCTTTTATCTTTTTCTTTTCACTTCTGTCTGCCTGTGCCGGAATATTTTTTATTCTCTCATTTTCTTTATTTAGAAATACTCCTGCAAAATAGGTAACTATTGTCGTTGTTATTATAAAAATTATTGTCTTATATCCTGAACAAAGATAATAAAAACAGCTCAATACAAGAAGCCATACCCACTGCATTTTCTTTGGTATTATATAATATACAATCACTCCTGCCAGCAAAAACAGCAGAAAACCCGTTGAAACTAATGACATAACATCTCCTCATGCACTATTCTGTCTTAACATGCCATATTATAAATCAGCATATACAATTTTTTCCTGAATAATATATAATAATACCATATATACATACTATAAATCAATTAAAAGCATTTAATTGAAGCACACAAACACTCCTGCCTCTTTTGTTATTTTTAATGGTTTCCTTGTTTTTTTCATTATAAACGCTTTAAAATCTGAATATCTGTCCAAAAGATAATGATTCTGATTGCCATGACATGACAAAATATATTCAATAATAGGCTCTGCCACGTCAACAAGCAGATAATCATCATACAAACGCTTATCTATCTTATTAAAATATTTTTTCAGCAATCTTTCCCCATTATCAAGCCCAAACTTCTCATACAGCACATCCGCCGACAAAACTATTCTTTTATCAAACTGATTAACCAGTTGTGCAATTTCCTGCATATGATGGCTTCCATATGTACTAAACACGGCCTTTCCTCCGGGTTTTAGCACTCTCTTTATCTCTTTAAAAGCTTTCCCCGGTTCTTCGCAATAAAAAATCACATGATTAGCTATCACACAGTCAAATGAATTATCATCAAACGGCAGGTTCATACAGTCTGCTACACCATAATCAAACATTCCGTTTCCGATATTTCTTCTTGCATCATTAACCATTCCCTCAGAAATATCTGTAACAGTTATTTTAATATTCTTAAGTTTCTCAACATTTTTTATATTATCAACCCATAGTCTCCCATCGCCGCATCCCGTTTCCAGCACTTTTATTCCCGGTTCAAGTCCACACTGCTCATATATCCAAGAAAACCATCCCTGCTTATTAACAGAATACTTTGCGTGCAGATTAATTCTCGCAGAAATATTTCCGGCATTAAGATATTGTGTTTTAAGACTGTTTTCCATGTTGGTAAGATGTATTAAAGAAAGCATGCTGCTCCAGTCTATGGATTCGCTGTCCTTTAATATTTTTTCCGTATCTTCTATTGCATTTTTTACAAGCTGCATCTGTGCAATCTTATCCTTTATAAGATTAAGCTGCAGATGAAGTGAATTTATAAGAATGTTGTAATCCGAATCACCTACAGTTATATTTTTTATATCATCAAGAGAAAACCCAAGATACTTAAATAACAATATCTGCTGCAGCCTTGCAAAATCTGCATCCGTGTAAAATCTTGCCCCATTTTCATTGACATATGATGGCTTTAAAAGATTCTTTTTATCATAAAAACGTATTGTCCTTACTGTCACATTTGCTTTTTTTGCAAATTCTCCTGATGAATAAAATCCCTCTTTATGCATAAATCCACTCCTCTGCTAGTTAATTTTTATAATTTGAATATTTTTTAAAAAACGCTTGAAGATAACGTAACGTCATCTTTTATTATATATTTAACAAGAATTTATGCAACATATAATGACGCTGATGCGTCAAATTTTTATAACAAAAGATTGGAGATTGATATTTTATGAAAGGAATTATTTTAGCGGGCGGTTCCGGTACTAGGCTTTACCCTCTGACAATGGTTACAAGCAAGCAGCTTCTTCCGGTATACGACAAGCCTATGATTTATTATCCTATGTCAGTTCTTATGAATGCCGGAATCCGTGATATTTTAATTATCTCTACGCCTCAGGATTTATCACGTTTTGAAGAACTTCTTGGCGACGGTCACCAGTTTGGTGTAAACCTGACATACAAAGAACAGCCTTCACCGGACGGACTCGCACAGGCATTTATTATTGGCGAGGATTTTATCGGTGATGATACAGTTGCAATGATTCTCGGCGATAATATTTTTGCCGGAAGCGGATTAAACGAACGCCTCAAAGCAGCCGTACATAATGCTGAAAGCGGTGTCGGTGCAACCGTATTTGGTTATTACGTTGATGACCCCGAAAGATTTGGTATTGTGGAATTTAATTCTGATGGAAAAGCCATTTCGATTGAAGAAAAACCCGCAAAGCCAAAGAGCAATTACTGTGTAACAGGATTGTATTTTTATGATAACAAAGTTGTTGAGTACGCAAAAAATCTTAAACCTTCTGCAAGAGGTGAGCTTGAAATTACCGACTTAAACAGAATCTATCTTGAATCCGGAAATCTTAACGTAGAACTTCTCGGTCAGGGATTTACATGGCTTGACACAGGTACACATGAAAGTCTTGTTGAGGCAACTAATTTTGTAAAAACAGTTGAAACACATCAGCACAGAAAAATTGCATGCCTTGAAGAAATTGCATATTTAAACGACTGGATTACAAAAGATGACGTATTAAAGGTATACGAAATCTTAAAGAAAAACCAATACGGACAATATCTCAAAGACGTTCTTGACGGAAAATATATTGATACAATCCGCAGATAAATTTTTCACATACAGTATAAGGAGATTACCAATTATGAATATTATTGTAACCGGCGGTGCCGGATTTATCGGAAGCAACTTTATCTTCCATATGTTAAAAAAATACCCTGATTACAGAATCATCTGTCTTGACTGCCTTACATATGCAGGCAATCTTTCTACACTTGCACCTGTAATGGATAATCCTAATTTTAGATTTGTCAAAGAAAATATCACAGACAGAGCAGCTGTATACAAGCTTTTTGAAGAAGAACACCCTGATATGGTTGTCAACTTCGCAGCGGAATCACATGTTGACCGTTCAATCGAAAATCCTGAGATTTTCCTTGATACTAATATTAAAGGTACAGCAGTGCTTATGGATGCATGCAGAAAATATGGAATCACACGTTACCATCAGGTTTCTACAGATGAGGTTTATGGCGATTTACCTCTTGACCGTCCTGATCTCTTCTTTACTGAGGAAACACCTATACATACATCAAGCCCTTACAGTTCTTCAAAAGCCGGAGCCGATTTACTCGTTCTTGCATACCACAGAACTTACGGGCTTCCTGTTACAATAAGCAGATGTTCCAACAACTATGGTCCATATCATTTTCCGGAAAAACTCATTCCTCTTATGATTGCAAACGCATTAAATGACAAGCCACTTCCTGTTTATGGTGAAGGTCTTAATGTCCGTGACTGGCTCTATGTTGAAGACCATTGCAAAGCTATTGACCTTATCATTCACAAAGGAAAAGTTGGCGAAGTATACAATGTTGGCGGACATAACGAAAAACGTAATATTGATATTGTAAAACTTATATGTAAAGAACTTGGCAAGCCTGAATCACTTATTGTTCACGTTGGCGACCGCAAAGGGCATGACATGCGTTATGCAATAGATCCAACAAAAATCCACAATGAACTTGGATGGCTTCCTGAAACAAAATTTGAAGACGGTATCAAAAAAACTATAAAATGGTATCTTGATAACAGGGAATGGTGGGAAACAATCATTTCCGGTGAGTATCAGAATTATTATGAAAAGATGTATAAAAACCGCTGATTAACATTTTATACATACCATTCAGACAATACATAATGGAGATTTTATATGAAATTTTTAGTTACAGGAGTTGGCGGCCAACTCGGTCACGATGTGATGAATGAATTAATAAAGCGTGGTCATGAAGGAATCGGAAGTGACATTGCACCTGAATATTCGGGAGTTAAAGATAATTCAGCCGTAACAGCCGCACCTTATATATCCCTTGATATTACAGATGACTTTTCCGTAAATAAAGTCATAACCAGTGTAAATCCTGATGTGGTTATTCATTGTGCTGCATGGACAGCTGTAGATGCTGCAGAAGATGACGAAAATAAAAATAAAGCCCATTCAATCAATGCTGATGGAACCAGAAACATTGCCGCTGCATGCAAAAAAACAGACAGTAAAATGATTTACATAAGTACTGACTATGTATTTGATGGTCAGGGAAGCACTCCATGGCAGCCAGACTGCAAAGACTATAAACCACTCAATGTTTATGGCGAAACTAAACTTGCAGGCGAGCTTGCTGTTTCCAGTACAATTGAAAAATATTTTATCATCCGCATTGCGTGGGTTTTTGGGCTTAACGGTAAAAATTTTATAAAAACAATGCTTAATGTCGGTAAAAAACATGATGAAGTCCGTGTTGTAAATGACCAGATTGGAACTCCTACTTACACTCTTGATTTATCACGTTTACTTATCGACATGGCAGAAACCGATAAATATGGTTATTACCACGCAACTAATGAAGGCGGATATATTTCGTGGTATGATTTTACATGTGAAATTTACCGTCAGGCAGGACTCAAAACAAAAGTTACACCTGTAACAACTGCCGAATATGGTCTTTCAAAAGCTGCACGGCCTTTTAACAGCAGGCTTGATAAAAGCAAACTTGTTAAAAACGGATTCACTCCACTGCCAGCATGGCAGGATGCACTTAACCGATATCTCCACGAAATAGGAGAACTTGCTGATTAATCATCAATAACCCGATACATTTTTTATTAACACTATTTTTTTAATTTTAAGGAGAATACTATGGGACAGATTAAAGTTACACCTTGCGACATAGATGGTCTTTATATAATAGAACCGACTGTTCATGGTGACAGCCGCGGTTATTTTATGGAAACATATAATCAGAATGATATGCATGAAGCAGGACTTGACATGGTCTTTGTACAAGATAACCAATCAAGTTCATCAAAAGGCGTGCTTCGCGGACTTCATTTCCAGAAAGAATTTCCGCAAGGCAAGCTCGTCCGTGTAATCAAAGGGCGTGTATTTGATGTTGCAGTTGATTTACGCTCGGATTCAAAAACATACGGAAAATGGTTTGGCGTCGAACTCACTGAAGAAAATAAAAAGCAGTTCTATATAAGTGAAGGATTTGCACATGGATTTCTTGTATTAAGTGATACAGCTGAATTCTGTTATAAAGTCACTGATTTCTATCATCCTGGTGATGAGGGCGGACTTGCATGGAACGACCCGGTAATCGGCATCAAATGGCCTGAGATAACAGGCGAATATCCGGGAAATGCTGACCCTTCCGGCTACACATTAAAAGATGGCACGCCACTTAACTTCAGCGAAAAAGATAAATTGTGGGACACGCTTGAAAATACATTTAAATTTTGAAAAAATCCCAGTGAGTTGCAGCTCACTGGGATTTTTATTCCTTTTTTGCAAGGCGGCTTAAACCCTAGGCTGATTGCCGACTAATAATCTCCATCCAGCCATTTACAAATATAGTAGGCTACTATACTTGCCATAATAGAGATTACAAATTCTGCGGATGATACGTATCCACAACCTCCATAATCTTCTTTCTTATATCTGCCGAATCTTCTGCATATGCCATTTCTTTTAACTCTTCAAGCTTTTCATAGAAATGTTCTTTGTCAAATTCGATTGGTCTGCCTATGTGAATAAGTTTGTTATCTGTGTCCTGCATGCCCTCTTCATTCATGAGAAGCTCTTCGTAAAGCTTTTCACCGGGACGCAGACCTGTATATTTGATTTCCATGTCAACACCGAGCGTGTAACCCGAAAGACGTATTAAGTTCTTTGCAAGATCGTCAATCTTTACCGGCTCACCCATATCAAGAATAAATATCTCGCCGCCTTTGGCATAAGCTCCCGCCTGAAGGACGAGTGATACCGCCTCCGGAATTGTCATAAAGTATCTGATAATGTCAGGGTGTGTAACGGTAACAGGACCTCCCGCCTCAATCTGTCTTTTAAAGAGCGGAATAACCGAACCGTTGCTTCCAAGCACGTTTCCGAATCGAACAGCAACGAAATCTGTCTTTGATTTCTCATTAAATGACTGGATTATCATTTCACAGATTCTCTTTGTTGCACCCATTACATTTGTAGGATTAACAGCCTTGTCTGTAGAAATCATAACAAACTTCTTAACTCCATACTTATCAGCCATCTTTGCAACATTCCATGTTCCGACAACATTGTTCTTTATAGCCTCATTAGGGCTTACTTCCATGAGCGGAACATGCTTGTGTGCTGCCGCATGATAAACAATATCAGGCTTGTACTGTTCAAATACCGATTCAAGTCTTGATGTATTTCTTATTGAACCGATAAGCGTAACCACATTTGCATCAGGATATTTTATTTTTAATTCCTGTTGTATGTCATAGGCATTATTTTCATATATATCAAATATAACAAGACATTTCGGCTTGTGGCTTACAAGCTGTCTGCAAAGTTCGGAACCAATTGAACCGCCGCCTCCTGTTACAAGCACTGTCTTGTCTTTAACATAACCCATAATTGATTCTATATCAACTTTTACAGGGTCTCTTCCAAGCAAGTCAAGAACATCAACATTTCTTAAATCCTTAATGTTAATCTCGCCGTCAACCATCTGGTAAACGCCGGGAAGAATCTTTAAGTTACATGATGTTTCTTTACAGATATTAAGAATCTCCCTCTTATCCTTAGTTGATGCTGAAGGAATAGCGAATATTATCTCATCGATGTCATAATATCTTGCATACTCTTTTATATGGTCTCTTGTACCTACAATTTTGACACCTCTGATATACTTTCCAACTTTTCCCAAATCGTCATCTATTATACAGACCACCTTTGAGTTATCGAGGTATCTCGAATTGGAAATTTCTCTCATCAGCACACTTGTTGCCTCTCCGGCACCGATAATCATTATCTTTACCTGTTCCGAGGTATGTCTGTATTCATTAATAAGCTGCCTTAAAAGCCTGTACATAAAACGGCTTGCACTCATTGCAACTATAAGAAATACTCCTGATGTAAAATAACATGAACGTGGAAGCATCCATCCCATAAAAGATGTCACGCAAAGATGTGCCAGCTCTGCAACAACGCAGGCTTCCACAATTTTATAAAGTTCTGCGATACTTGCATACTGCCACAGACTGTGATACATCCTGAAACACCAGAATATTATAAGCGTCACGATTGTAAATGGAATAACATTTACAATGTACTTTTGTATATATTCTTCTGGAACACTTGCTATATTTATCTCAAAACGCATAATCAGTGAAAGAAATACTGAACCATTTATGAGAATAATATCCGTTATAACCAAAAAAATTCTTCTTACAAGGAGCTGTATCCTGTCTTTTCTTGTATCTCCCATATCTTTTCCTATTTCCTTTCACCATCAGTCTTACTAAGTAAGCCCTTTAATGTGCCAACTCCGTAACTTACATGAAGCAATAAAAACAAAAATGGCAGTGCCACATTTGTCATATTTTTCTTTTTGCCTGCTTTCATCACCGAAAATGCTGACATTACTGCTGCCAGAAGTCCATAAGCAGACCACATCAACTTTGTAAATTTTTTTGCAAGCCTGTTAAGCGGCATACATATTTTCTGGCCTGTTCCGATTACCGACATTATAATTGCCGATACAAAGGCAAATGGCACAAAATGATATAATGACAAACATTGCGGACATATTTTTGCTGTTTTTCCAATCCACAATCCATTGGAATATTTCTGTTTTAACATCTTAGGAAGACTGCTTCTTATATGCTGATATGAGATAATATCAGGGTCAAAGCAAAGTTTAAATCCTGCTTCCCTCATTCTGTAATGAATCTCATTATCTTCCGTGCGTGCAAGATTTTCATTAAAAAAACCGACCTTATCAAAAACTTGTCTTCTGTACGCAGCATGAAACATTGATTTTACATATGTTTTTCCCGGATTATTCCTGTATGGAGCTATACTTGAGCCAAACATGCTGCTCTCCGCAAGCAGAAGCGTATTCTTCCACGGAGTCTCTTCATCTATAATCACAGGTCTCTGTCCACCGCATATATCCTCTCCGCTCTCAAGAACACGCACATTTTTGCTCACGAAATCCTTAGGAATCTCGGCATGTGCATCTACTTTTATGATTGCATCGCCTTTATATTCCCTGAGTGCTACATTCCAGCCTGACGGTAGTGTTCTCTTAGGATTATCAAGCACCACAACTCTTCTGAAATCATCTTTGTATTTTTCCTTGAAATTATCAAGATGTTTTTTTGTATTATCAGTTGATGCCCCATCAACAAGCACAACTTCCATATCATTATGATTGTAATCCTGTGCGGCTATATCGCCAAGAATTCTGTCAATTGCATTTTCTTCATTATATGCAATTACACACATTGTAATAAACATAATGTCTCCAATCCTACTTCCCGATTACAGAATAAAAAGTATTCCATAAAATGCTACAGTCATCAACTAGTCCAAATTTTCTTAAACTTTCAAGATTATATTGCATTTTAACAGGAAGAATCTGCTCTACATAAGTCTTATCGGCATTTTTTGCATCCTTCAAAAGCTTATCCTCATCCTTGTATGCAATGCTTGTCCTCGATGTAAGTCCTGCAGGAAGAAGCAGTGTTGCATACATCTCAGGTGTATAATGCTTAACATATTTCGGCACTTCAGGTCTTGTCCCAACAAGTGTCATATCACCAGCTATTATATTAAAAAGCTGTGGAAATTCATCAAGTCTGAATTTTCTTAAAAATTTACCAACCTTTGTTATTCTTGCGTCACCTGCCACTGTAACCTGGCTTCCGATACATGAAGCATTATTTACCATAGTTCTGAATTTGTAAATCTTAAAAATTCTTCCATACTGCGTAACTCTTTCCTGCCTGAAAAAAACAGGACCTTTTGAGTCTAACTTTATCATGGCTGCAATAACTGCCATAGGAATTGCAAGAAATACAAGCATTATTAATGAAACTATGACATCAAATACCCTTTTTGCACGAAACCAGCCTCTTCGCTGTGCGATTATATTATAATATTTTCTGACCTCACGCGTTCTCATACGGTCAGGCAGCTCATTCCACTGTCTTAACTCCATAATTAAATCTTCCTTAATCTGTTAAAATTCTCAATGATATACTCTGTCTGCTCATCTGTAAGACATGTGTGAAGCGGAAGTGTAATTTCATTTTTATACATCTCGTATGAATTTGGGAAATCTTTTATATCAAATCCAAGGTTCTTGTATGCCGTATGCATAGGAAGAGGTTTGTAATGGACATTAGTTGCAATACCTGCCTCTGCCATTGCTGTTATAAGGGAATTTCTCTTTTCTTCATCATATGGAAGCACTCTTACAAGATAAAGATGTCCACTTGAAATATTACCGCCATCAAAGTGTTTAAGTGTCATTATATCATCATCTTTAATCCACTCATCATAACGCTCAATAATCTCTTTTCTTCTCGCAAGAAGGCTCTTATAACGCCTCTGCTGTACAAGACCTACAGCGGCAAGAATATCTGTCATATTACATTTGTAATAAGGTCCCTTTATGTCATATTCCCATGCACCTAACTTTGTCTTTGCAAGTGCATCTTTTGACTGTCCGTGAAGCGTAAGAAGCATAAGATTATGATAAATCTCCTCATCATCAACACCCGGCACAGGTCTCCATACAAGCCCGCCACCCTCAGCTGTCGTAAAATTCTTAACAGCGTGAAATGAAAAGCTTGTAAAATCAGCACATTCTCCACTCATCTTTCCATTCTGTGAAGCACCATATCCATGTGCAGAATCAGCAAGAATTAAAATATGTCCCAATGCTTCCTGCATCTTTGAAGAAGGTCTAAAAAGGCTCTTCTTTGATTCAACAATAGCTCGTATACGGTCGTAATCAACCATAACACCGCCCAGATCAACAGGTATGATTGCCTTTGTATTTTCATTAATCATACTCTCAACCGCAGCATAATCAATGTGGAATGTTCCTTTTTCTACATCCACAAGACGCAGTGTCGCACCAACATGACATACAACACTGGCACTGGCAGTGTATGTATATGCCGGCACAATAACTTCATCTCCCGGTCCTATCTCAAACAGGCGTAGTGCCATCTCCATACATGATGTTGCCGAATTAAGGCATACACCTCTGTTTGTATGCGTAAATTCTGCCATCTTTCTTTCAAGTTCCTTAGTCTTTGGTCCTGTTGTAATCCAGCCGGAACGCATAACCTCGACAACTGCTTCTATCTCTTCTTCTGTTATATCAGGTGGTGAAAACGGTATATTCATAATATCCTCCTTCTATTCTTTCTTTGTCATATCCGGAAATGCATAATTCAAATCTCCGCTGCTGTTGGCAATAGAAATAGAATAACTAATTGTATTATATCCATTCTGCGTAAGAGTTATAGTCTTTGTACCCGACTTTTTCTCAAATGAACACGGCACAATCCCAACATATACGCTGTCTACATAAAGTGCTGCACCTGCAGGTGCTGTTACATTTACCTTGTAACCATTTGTTGATGCTGCAGTCGTCGATGAACTGCTGCTCTTAGTCGAGGCTGACTTAGATGTCATATCTATAACTTTTGTAGAATAAGCCGAACTTACTGTAAATGTCTCTGTATATGCTTCATAATAATTAGCTGCCAGTGTCAGGACATGACTGCCAAATTTCAACATAACAGGTTCTGTATAATCCACTTCCTCGCCGTCAATCGTCATGACAGCATTTGACGGAGTAACTTTAAAATTAACAGCTCCCTGCTCATCAACTGGAAGCTTATATTCACTGAAATCAACCGTTGTCTCTTTATTTTTCTCAACCGTAACAGTCTTCTTTCCGCTCATGGTTCCTGCATCAAGTTCAAGATCATATGTTCCGGTTGCTGCAGTAACAAGCATATTATCAGTCACACCTACAAGCTGGCTCTTTCCTATACTTGCATATCCGCCCTCAAATGCACTTACTCCTGTGAACTTAATATATCCGTGTCCTACATCAACTACAATTGAGTAAACCGTACTATCAACACCTCTTAATATTACAGTATCCTGTTTTACAATCTGGGAAATAGATATCTTTTCATTATCTGACAAAATCACCGATTTCTGTGCATATACAAGATTAGTTGAACCAATCGTAATCTTTCTTGTGCTTTCATCAAAATCAAGCCCTGTAATCCCGGTTCTTTCCCACGCATCCTTTGCACCGTAGATTGTCAGTGCTGTTCCTTTTTTATCACATGTAACTTCGTATATCTCACCCGGCTTCATGTTGGATGGTGCTATCTTTGTTCCATATTTTGTCTGAATATCAGTTCCCCCCGTATATGGAACTTCATATTCTATTCCTGATGAATTTTCAACAAATCTCATCTTTTTGGCATCTTTATCTAATGAAGACAAAACACCTTCTATTGTAATTTCATTTGTTTTTGCATTTACAGGTGCATCCGTAATTGACTTTGTCGGTGCCGGAAGTATTGAGCTTCCCGGTATGACAGAACTTGTTTTTTTCGAGCCGCAGCCTACAAGACCTGACACAGAAATGACAACAATCATCATAACGGAAACTGCCTTATATATTATATTAAAAAATACATTTTTGTTCATACGTACTCCAATTCAAAATCTATCCGTACTTGTAAGCTATATTATCACAATGCACCTATACTTGCAAGAAATTCCAGCCTGCGGCTGTTTACGGATGTAACTGCTTTCAGTTTTTCAACACTTTTGGGTGGTATCCATGCCTTATTCATATTATAATAATAATTGATTATCTTCCAGAATTTTTCCGGAAATGAAAAAAGCACTCCTAAAAGCTCCAAATCAATATCAGATACAGGTTTTACTTTGTCATATTCATCAAGCATTTTGTATGCCGTCTGAATATCCCACTCATATTTTTCAAGAATTTTTCTCATAAACTGGTACAAATCACTTATCTGACATTCATTGCGGCACTTCTCAAAATTCGTGACAAATACAGTGCTTCCGCAAAAACATACATTATGATATGTATAGTTGCCATGTACAAGTTCACCGCTAAGCTGTGCCTGCAAAAAACGTTTTTTTAATTTATCATCGCTCATTTTACGGACAGCATTCACCGCCTCACTGTAAAATGAACCTATATTTCTATATGCAATATTTTCAAACTCAGATTTCTTTTTCTTATTTTTAAGATAATTGGATGCCTGTTTCAGTTCTTTCATATGGCGCACATAATTATCCGCAAGCCTCATGTTTTCTGCTACAGGATTAACATCCATCTCCCTGAAACACACTGCCGCTTCATCAAGTGATGTATGCAGCCTTGCAAGCGTTGAGACACCGGCTGCTATATCCGAAATATCATTCACATTACACTCTCTTGCATCAACCCAGTTTTTCAGTATATACCGTCTGCCATCCTCCTCATTCTCACTCACAAGCCCGCCATCTGCATTTCTTATATATGTATCAACATTAATAAATCCATTATGTGCAATAGTTTTAGTAATTATATCTTCTCTTTCATAATATTTATCAGGATGATTACACTCGAGAAACAGCTTCACTCCCTGATTTGTAAAGAGCAGCATTCCTCCTCTTCCACGCATAGTTTTATACACATCTATATCATACTGTTTTAATACATCCAGTGATTTTTCATTCATTATAAACCTCCACACTTCCATATGTCTGTCTTATCATATGAAAGCTGTGGAGGAAAAATACCCTAAAGTTAATTAAGATGTTCTATTAATGCTATAAGTGTTGCTTTATCATTAAGACGTGGATTTTCTATTACAACGCCAAGGAGTTCATTGAGTGTCTTCCCTATTTCAGGACCTTTAAGTCCATATTCCATCAAATCATTTCCCGTTATATCAAGGTCTTTTATACAGATACAGTCACCTCTTTTTGTAATCTCATCATACATAGCCCTGAGAACGATAAGGTGTTTTTTCTTGCCAGCAAGCTTTATACCGGTAATTTCTTCCTTTGTGGCAATTATGGCCGCCTCATGCTCAAACATCATCTGTATGAGTTCTCTTCCGTATTGGTGGACTGCCTCTCTTAATGCCGGTTCATTTTCTTCTATTGTTACTTTTGAATTAGCAACAAGTTTTGTAACATGCTCCACCGTATAATTATCAAGTTTCAATTCCCTGAGCGTCTTTCTTACATTTTCCGGTTCAAGCGTGTTAAGAAGTGCTGCATATCTGAAAACAGGCTGTTTTTTAGAAAATTTCAACATTGTAAGTGCATTTCTTGAATATCTTCCGCCAAGCACCCGGCCGATATCCGGAAGCACATATTTAAACAGCCCCGTCTCATAAAATCTCATTACATAACCGGGGTTATGCGACAACAATGTTTTTACAAGCTCAACCTGTATGCGTTCCATGCTGACATGGCTTATTGATGGTGACAGCTTTGATATTGCATTGTATGTATTTTCTTCAATATCAAATCCGAGCTGGGCAGAGAATCGTATTGCACGCATCATTCTCAAAGCATCTTCCGTAAAACGCTCTTTTGCATCTCCCACACATCTTATAATACCTTTGTTCAAATCATTTATTCCGTCAAATTCATCAACAAGGCCTGTGCTGTCATTATATGCCATTGCATTAATTGTAAAATCACGTCTTTTTAAATCATCCTTTAAATCTGATGAAAATTCGACATTTTCAGGATGACGGCAATCCTTATATTCCCCATCAATACGGTATGTAGTTATCTCATAACCGGTTTTGCCTATCATCACAGTAACAGTTCCATGCTGTATGCCTGTATCTATTGTTCTTGCAAATATTTCTTTTATCTGTGAAGGCAGTGCTGATGTCGTTATATCCCAATCCTGCGGTGTTCTGCCAAGAATACAGTCACGGACACAGCCACCGACAGCAAATGCCTCGAAGCCTGCCGCCTCTATCTGTTTTATTATATCCTTAACCTCCTGCGGCATCACAATATTGTATTTATCCATACATTACCTCATTTCCACAAATTTTAATCTTTTATAAAAGGCGGGCTTTTGCCCGCCTTTGTCTTTATCTATATTAATAATCTTTTAGTATGCTTTACCCCAGTAAACCATCTTCTTTGCCGGCTTTCCGCAGCATACACATACATCTGAAAGATGTTCCTGTGCAAATGGCATACATCTTGAAGTAGCAGTTGTATCTTCCTTAATCTTATCCTCACATGCCTGGTCACCGCACCACATAGCCTTAACAAATCCTGGTTTATTAGCAACTATATCCTTAAACTCATCATAATTTGTTGCAACGTAAGTATGCTCATCTCTGTGCTTTCTTGCACGTTCAAGCATCTCAACCTGCATTGCATCAAGAATCTCTTTAATCTTGTCAGCAAGTTCAGAAATATTAACTGTAATCTTCTCTCTTGTATCTCTTCTTACAACGATAGCCTGACCGGCTTCAATATCTCTTGGTCCCATCTCAACTCTCACAGGAATACCACGCATCTCCTGTTCTGAGAACTTCCATCCCGGATTCTTATCAGAATCATCAACCTTAACACGAAGTCCTGCTGCCTTGAGTGTATCCATAACCTCAAATGCCTTATCAAGCACGCCTTCCTTCTTCTGCATGATAGGAATAATATCAACCTGAACAGGTGCAACTCTTGGTGGAAGCACAAGACCTGAATTATCACCATGTGTCATAATTACAGCTCCGATAAGTCTTGTTGTAACACCCCATGATGTCTGATGGACATATTTTAGCTTATTATCTTTATCTGTATACTGGATACCAAATGCCTTCGCAAATCCATCACCAAAATTATGGCTTGTACCTGACTGAAGTGCCTTGCCATCATGCATAAGTGCTTCAATTGTATATGTAGCCTCTGCTCCGGCAAACTTTTCTTTATCTGTCTTGCGTCCTTTAATAACAGGAATTGCAAGAACCTCTTCACAAAATGCTGCATACAGATTAAGCATCTGCTGTGTTCTTTCCTCAGCTTCCTGTGCTGTAGCATGTGCTGTATGACCTTCCTGCCACAAAAATTCTCTTGAACGGAGAAATGGTCTTGTCTCTTTTTCCCATCTTACAACTGAACACCACTGGTTATAAACCTTTGGCAAATCTCTGTATGACTGTACTTCATCTTTATAAAAATCACAGAAAAGAGTCTCTGATGTAGGTCTTACACACATTCTTTCCTGAAGCGGATTAAGTCCGCCATATGTCACCCATGCAACTTCAGGTGCAAAACCTTCTACATGGTCTTTTTCTCTTTCCAAAAGACTCTCTGGAATAAACATTGGCATGTATACATTCTCAACGCCTGCTTCCTTAAATCTTCTATCAAGTTCATTTCTTATATTTTCCCAAATGGCATATCCAGCGGGCTTAAAAATCATGCATCCCTTCACGCTTGAATATGACATAAGTTCTGCCTTCTTACAAACATCTGTATACCACTGTGCAAAATCAACATCCATCGATGTAATTGCCTCTACCAGTTTCTTATCCTCTGCCATGTCTACCTCCGATTTTGCTGTTACTTTACAGCTTATATTTCAAGTATTTTTTAGTGTACCACGTTCAATCTCTATTTTCAAGTGAAGTATCAATGCTTTCATTATACAATATGAAACAGGGCCTAATATAAATCCCATTATGCCATATATCATAATCCCCAGAAATATTACCATAAGCATGACAAACGGCGGAATCCCCGTTTTGTCTCCCAGGCACTTGCTCTCCATTATCTCACGCACAAAATATGTCACAACATACGCACTTACAAGAACTGCTGCCGATGTCACATTTTTATTAACAAGTTCAAATAATGCCCACGGAAGAAGAACTGTTCCGGTTCCGAAAACAGGAAGCATATCCACAATACCTATAAGTATGCCAAGCACAACTGCATACGGATTTTTTATTATAAGCAAAGCAATTATACATAGTATTGAATTAATAACCAGAATTAATGCCTCTATTTTAAAATATACATGTATAAGCCTGTATAACGAATCAGATACAGCTTTTATTTCCATGCGAAAAACATTTTCCTTTTTCCAATCCCTCACGTTGTCAATCACAACCGCAAGATACACAACTGATATAAAACAGATAATTACCGAACCTGTAACTGTAATTGTTTTTATTACAGCAGGAACCGAAATTGTCACAACTTTAGTCATAATCTGTGAAACACCGCCATTATCGACAGTTTTTTCAAATTTTTCCATACAGCGGCATATAAAATCAAGGCATTGTCCGTCCGAAAGTCCAAGCCATCCATCCATATTAAAACAGATTCTTGCAGCGGTCTGCCTGAATGTCACCATATTATACTCATAATTTTTTATAAATGACTTTATCTCAGCCAGTCCAAAATACGCTGCCAGTCCGATTCCCACACACAAAACTGCCGAAAACAAAATAACTATAACAGCCGACGCAATCATTTTTCTGCCCTTGAACACCCTTGCGAGTCTGTTTACAGGCTTTTCAATCATTACTGCCACAGCATATGCAATCACAAATGGTGCAACAAAAGGAAAAACATATTTAAAGCCAGCAATTACAGATACCGTAATAATCACGATTCCACTTATATACTGCAACTTCTGCCTGTTTGTCCAATATGCTTTTTCATAATGCTTCCTGGTTTCCTGCATCTGCCCTGCCCCTTCTATAATAAGTTCACAATGTTTTACATTCTTTATATATGTAATTATTGTCAACAGGCGGGGTAATTATTCAGTATTTCAGTTTCAAAACTGCCATGACGGCTCTATCGAATATTCATGTCCGTCAACGCTTAAAAATGTTGCACAGAGTGCTATTTCATTGTTAAATCTCTCATCTCCGTATTTTGTATCGCCAAGAAGCGGATGATTTCTATGTGCAAACTGCACGCGTATCTGATGATGTCTTCCGGTTATCAGTGTTACTTTTACAAGCGTGTAAACCTTATCATCTTTTTCTATCTCTTTTAATGTTTCGTATAGAAGTTTTGCGTATTTCGCACCGGCTGTCCCTTCCTTTACAACCTTTGAAACATTATTCTTTCCGTCTTTTAAGAGGTAATCCACAAACTCACCGTTTTTATCAGGCAGTTTTCCGCAGCACACCGCATAATACTGTTTACAAAAGCCTTCTTCTTGCATAAGGCTGCTCAATCTTGATGCCTCTTTTTTATTTTTTGCAAACAGCACAAGTCCGCTCACCGGTCTGTCAAGCCTGTTTATAACTGCAGCATATGCTTCTTCGCCTTTTTCACGCCTGTAATTTAACACTTCGCTTGTAAGGTCAAGTTCAAATGATCTGCCGCTCTGCACAAGCTGTCCTGCCGGTTTATTTACTACAATCATATTTCTATCTTCATATATTATATCAAGCATATTCCCTCCATATTTTTTATATTTATCATACAGAAAAACATTCATCTGTCTTTAATACAATATTTTTGTCAAGCCATCCTTTTTGTGCCATATCTTCAAGAATCCCAATTGCTTTTTCATGTGTCATTCCTTTTTTATACGGCCGGCTTTCTGTCAACGCCTGATAAATATCAACACATGCCATTATTCGTTCACATTCATTCAATTCGTCTGCACTCTTTCCAAACGGATATCCCGTTCCATCTAATCTTTCATGGTGAAAAGCTGCCCAGTCACGGATTTCGTCAAAATCATCAATATCTGACAAAATACGATATGTATATGATGCGTGATGCTTCATTGTATCAAATTCTTCATCAGTAAGCCTGTCCGGTTTTTCCAGTATGTCATTGCCTATTGCAACTTTTCCGATATCATGCAGTGCTCCGGCAAGATACATTTTCTGTACTGTTTCATCATCGAATCCCATATATCCCGAAAGTTTCCTGGCACATTCAGCCACGCCAATTGAATGTGTACTTGTAAATGGTGATTTGTAGTCTACTATTCTCGCAAAAAATCCGGCAATATTTTTTATCTGCTCAAAAGTTAATTCTATTTTTTCGCGTGGTACTTTTTCCCACAGACTCTTCTCTATCTGCGAATCTTCCATATTCATAACGGACACTCCTGTAAATGCATCCATAAATGCATCTGCACACTCATCATCAATAACCGTTCCACGTATTTTTGAAAGAAACTCACTTATTTTCTTCCATGTCTCAAAGTCAACCGCCCTACGCAGACATACCATATCAAGCAGGTCACACATATGTATAATTCGTGCAAAAAGCGGAATCTCGTTCCATTTTTTACCAAACGGACCACTTCCATCGGCATTTTCATGGTGATATAAAATAACATTTTTTACATCTGTATAAAATGGAATGTCTTTTATGTTTTGTTCACCCATTACACAATGTGCACCTGCATGCGGCAGTTCTTTTATACTATCTACATGTGAAATGTCATTATGAAATTCTTCCTGTATATATTGAGTAAGGGCATTGTCATGCAAAAGTGCACACACAGCCAGGTCCTGCAGTTTTCTGTCTGTGATTCCCATCTGCATTGCCGTGCATACGCTCATATATGCCACACGCTTTGCATGTTTATTCGTCACATGAACTAATTCTGCCTCAACACAGTCCAATGCATATGAGCATGCACCGATAAGTCCTAGAACATCTAATTTCATCTAATCTCTCCTGTATAAATAATTCAGGAGGCCAATCATCTGTTGACAAGCCTCCTTTTAATTATCTATAGAATAATATATTTATTTATATTTGTAAAATCCTTCACCTGTTGACATTCCAAGCTTGCCTTCATCTATGTATTTTTTAAGAATTTCTTCCATCTTCTTAAAATTATATGGCATCATCATCTTCTTTAATAATGGTGAAAATATTCCCGGAACACTGTGATACTGATGAACAATATTATATGCAGTGTTAAGTCCTACTGTATCAAATATCTGGAATGGTCCTTTAGGTGATCCTGTTCCTCTTGTCCACGCTATATCAATGCTCTCAGGGTCAGATACGCCTGCCGCATACAAATCAAGTCCGCTTAAAAGAAATGGAACAAGCATTGAATTAAGCAGATATCCACTCTTTTCCTTCCTTACTGGAAGTCCAATCATTCTTATATCATTAGCAAACTGCATAACCTCATCAAAATACTTCATGTCTGTCTGAGGCTGTGTCATTACTTCTGCCGTGTTATTCTTCCATATTGAATTAGCAAAATGAAGCGATAAATACTTATCAGGTCTTCCTGTATACTTTGCAAACATTGACGGGAGAAGTGTTGATGAATTAGTCACAACAACCGTCTTTTCAGGAAGAAGCGGGGCAAGCTTCTCATAAAACGCAATCTTATCTTTTTCGTTTTCTGCCATTGACTCAATTACAAGGTCAGCATCTTTAACCGCTTTTGCCATATCAAGTTCAAGTTTTATGCCATCATAAGCAGCTTCGACTTTTTTAAGACACTCTACCTTATCAAATGAATCTTCATCAGCAAGACCTGCACACCACACATTTTTATCGTCTGCCATCTTCTCAATTGCTTCTGTATATGTCTTTTTAAGATTATCAATCTTTGGCTGTGTACGACCAATAGACCCCTCACTTCTTAACCATATAGTTACGTTAAAACCACAATATGCTGCCTGAAATGCAATCTGGCTTCCCAGCACCCCACCACCGGCAACTACTACATTAGAATATTTCATAAAAACACCTTCCTTATCTTTTTGACTTTTTATGTCATCAACATATTAATATTATTATGAGTATATCATACAATCATAAAATTTACAAACTTATTTTTTTATTTATTTTAACAATTTACATGCAAATGCTATTTTTATTTTACTTTTTAGTAATAAATTTTAACTTGACGTAACAGCTTATATTTATTATACTCTAAGTATAGTATGAATCATACAGAAATGGAGGAGTTTCATGGATAACTATACACCAGATCCTTTTAATGATAATTCAGGCAACAACCAGAATAATAATCAGAATAATAGTAATAATACTTCCGGCAACGGAACTTACGGCAGCTATAATGATACATATGATGCCAATTACAGACCATCAGATGACTATTCAAACAATAGTTCAACATCCGATAATTCTGACGGCAATAATTCTTCTGACAACAATTATTACAATAACAATTCCGGCAGCAATAATTCCAATAACAACAATTATGGCAACGGATATAATAATTATTATAACAACAATGGCAATTCCGGTTACAATAATGGCTATAACAGCTATGGTAATAACAACGGCTATAATAACGGCTACAGCAACAACAATGGTTACAATAACGGCTATAATAACGGCTACGGTAACAACAATGGCTATAATAACGGCTATAATAACGGCTACGGCAACAACAATGGTTACAATAATGGTTATAGAAACAATGGCTATAATAACTATAATAATCAGTACGGAAACCAATATAACAACGGATATAATCAATATAACAACGGATATAATCAATATAATAACGAATATAACCGTCCGCCATATCCATCAAGCCAGAATGCACCATCTTTTGGCACATGGCTTACTCTGAGTATATTGTGTGCCGTATTTTTAAATAAAATATGTGGTGTAATCGGAATAATATTTATTATCATGGGTAACAACGCTTTCAAAATCGGAAACTTCGATGATTATGAAAAACAGCTCAAAAGATGTAAGATTGCTCTTCTGGTAGGTCTTATCCTCGGAATCTTAACAATCGTATTTTATGTTTTTGCTTTCATTAATACATCAGGTGACATGTCTATGTATTATTAATCATTGAAATTAAATATATTAATTCATTGAAAACAAAGGCACAGCTTACAGAAAAACTTCTGTCGGCTGTGCCTTAACTTTTTGTTCTAAACTTTTAGGGTTTTAATACATTTTCTCTTTGCAAACAACTGTTGCACCGACAAGTGAACCGGCACTTATAAACATAACAGCAAGCCAGAATATAAGATTGCTGTTGTCACCTGTTTCCGGAACTGTCTGTACAGGAGCAGGAGTATTATTCGAGATGTCAGCAGGAATTTTCTCAATTTTCTCAATTACAGTATTCTCATTGCGTTTGTAACCGCAAACCGAACACTCCTCATGTTTAAGTCCTGTTGCTGTTTCAGTTGCTTCTTTGTCAACTTTCCATTCAAAAGTATGCTCTGCCAAATCTTTTACACTTCCGCTCTTATCAGTACATGAAGCATCACTACATTCATGCCAGTGATTTGTTTCGTCATTGTTCCACTCACCGTATGTATGTGTATGAGCAGGAGCTTCATCAACTGTTACCCTCAAATTAAAATCAACTGACTGACCGCTGCCGCAGTCATAAGTATAAGTAACAAATTTTGCATTTTCATTAACGGTTAATACATTACCGCTTACCGTTCCGCCTTTCCAGTTGCTTGCTTTGCTCACATCAAAGCTTCCCGGCAAATCAGAAAGATTGATTCTACGGTCAGAATCGGCTGTAATATTATAAATATTATACTTACCGCTAAAACCATTTATTAAAGTATTATTACTTAAATCTAACGATGTAAGCTTATTATCGTTACAACGAAGCACCTCAAGGTTTGTATTATTGCTCAAATCCAATGCTGTCAACTTATTGGAAAAACACTCAAGGCTTTTTAATGCCGTATTTTTACTTAAATCCAATGAAGTTAATTCATTATCACCACACAAAAGATTAGTAAGAGCTGTATTTTTACTTAAATCTAATTCTGTCAATTTGTTTTTATAACAAGAAAGATTTTTTAATGCCGTATTTTTACTTAAATCTATAGATGTAATCTCATTGTGCCAAAACTCAAGATACGTAAGCTCTGTGTTATTGCTTACATCAAGTTTTGTAAGTTTGTTGCCTTCATTGCTTCCGCAGCTAAGATAAGTAAGTGCTGTGTTTTTACTTACATCTAATTCAGACAACTGATTACTTCCGCAGTCAATCCTTGTAAGAGCTGTATTGTTATTTACATTCAACTCTGTCAGTTGATTATACGAACAGCTAAGTTCTGTAAGGGCTGTGTTTTTGCTTACATTCAATTCCTTTAATTGATTGTTTGCACAAGCAAGATAAGTAAGAGCTGTATCTTTACTTATATCCAATTCTTTCAGTTGGTTATTTGTTACGGTAAGTTGACCAAGAGCTGTATTGTTACCCAAATCCAATTCCGTAAGCTCGTTATTTGGGCAGTAAAGCTCTGTCAATGCTGTATTTTTACTAACATCAAGCTTTGAAATTTTATTATGACCGCATTGAAGCCTTGTCAATGAAGTAAAATACTCAATTCCTTTCAGGTTAGTTACATCTCCGCCTTTCGATGAGTCCCCGTTTATTGAAATACTCCTAATATTTGATATTTCTGTGTCACTTAAAACGCCATCGTTATTTTTATCATATTCCGCAACTTTCTCCCTGAACAAGGCGTCCGGAAAATTTGTTTCGTTAATCGCAACGCCGTTTTCTGTGGCAGAAGCCGTTGCTGGCAACAAGCTTAATGTCATACACAGAACAAGAAAAATCCCCATACATCGTCTTTTCATTTTGTTTTGCTCCTTTGTTTATTAACATTTTATTAATTTTTTCTTAATTAATTATACTCCCCGATTTGTATATTGGCAAGAATAATTCATGACATGTTACTTTCTGCCTGTCACCTTCCGCATAACAACATTTGTTATGGCATATGTGGCAATATATATTTCAAGAATCACAACAAATCTTTTTACAAGACGAATTATAATCCATTGCCCTATTGTAAAAGACGGATTACACCCCTCCATGAAAGTAAGACTCATAAGCGGAGCTTCAAGGTACGGCATACCATACATTGTATACATAGTATACATATCCATGCCGTATATAAAGCAAAACAGAATTATTGTAAGCACAGCACCCGTTAAAGCTCTGTGTATCTGTATCCAGCATCTTCCGTGCCTTGAGGCATTTATTATATAATTCATTCCCGTTCTGTATTCAAGCACAATATTTTCAGCAACTATAAGAATTATTGCGGCAGCAAGTGCCAAAAACAGTACAGTCTCCCTTATAATCGAATATTTTCCAAAAATCTCCTCATAGCCCCTGTCCGAAATCATGTAGCCGTCTACTCCGTATTTTTCGTTAATTTCCTGCAAATACTCCTGTTTTTTCATGTATTCTGATACCCTGCCAAGTTTAACCGCATATAACGAAACTGTTGATGAGCTCTCTGTAACCTCCTCAAGCGTTGCTTCTCCTGCATTGTAACGGACCATACAATCTTGTGCATCTTTAACCGCACTCTGATAATCATTTAATCTTTCATTAACCATATCGGTTATATAATGATATTCTTTTCCGCCATTGGTAATATAGATATTATCAAGTTCTTTTGTGCTGTCAGAAAATGTCATTTGTCCGTATCTCACAAAATAAACCGCCAAAATCGCCAGCACGCCTATAACAATCAATCCTCTGCCTGTTATAAGCAGTTTATGGAATTCCTTTGCCGTAATCGAAAATCCCGACAATAAATGCTGATACATTTCCCATATTTTATCCGCAATTCTTGCAAGCACTGATTTTTTCTGTTCCGGTCTCATATATACGGTTCCAAGAATTCCTCCCGCACATGCGGCAATAAAAAGCACCGTCGTAACTGTCAGCATTATATTTGATTCGGAAACCACAAATGTTCCTTTGCCGCGATTGGCATACGTGCTTATTATATCATTAACCTTTAACAGTCTTATAAGATTAATCTGCTTAAAAATGCCATATACGCTCTGTGACTGTATTTTTTGATACAAAAACATTTCCACACCCATAAATACCGCAATTACCGTAACCGCTATATTGCGGTGCCTTATAAAAACAAATGCCATCCATACAATCGCTGTCAGCGTAAGCACTGCACAAAAACTATATAAAAAATCATATATTATATATTCAAGCTGACTCATCGGCAATGAAAATCTCGAAAAGCTTTCAATATTCTGAATCGGTGCATTAATTGACGCCGTTTTGTATAGTATAAACGATGTCAAAAATGTTGTAAAAAACAAAACTCCCGTAATTATAAATGCAGAAGCTGTAATAATCATTGTCCTGTTAAACGCAAGTTTTGCCCTGCCGCTTTTTGATGTATGAACAATGCACCACATTCCGTTTTCCCGTTCGCCGAAAAGTTCATACAGGACAAACACATTAAGTATCAATGACAGATAATAGATATAATAATATGTAACAAAACTGTCTACTGCTTTATTATCGGTAAGATAAACCTGTACGCCCTCTACCCGTTTGAAATCCTTTGCCGTCTTTTGAATATTGTTATATGTAAATGAATTTTTATCTGCAAATATAGAAAAACTCTTCAGGGTATCTGCGTTATTTTGTATATTTTTTATATCTTCAGGATATTTTACTATGTATTCTAATTGTTCTTTTATTTTGTTTAACTGCCTTGAATATACAGTCTGCTCCTCCGGTTCCAATTCGTCATATTTACGTTTTATTACGGAATCACTTTGTATATTGGCAATTTCCAGAGCTTCCTCGGGCTGCATATCCGACAGTTCTCCGATTATCCATTGACGGTAATGTGTCTCCTGCCTTATATCGGACATACTTTTACCCTCGGAACTGCTGTATACAAACAAACCGATATTTAACAGCATTGTCACTGTAAATACCATTATAAATTTTATGCCAAAAACCCTCTTAAACTCTTCCATAATAAGTTTCTACTCCGCATTTTCCCAAACACACGCACCGTTTCCGAGACTGCTCTTATCTATATAAACAAGCTTATCACTCTTTGTCCCAAATAAATATTTTTCATCGCCGAAATATAAATTCTCTATTTCATTTCCAAGCTTAATTGTATCTATCTGTTTTCCCGTCGTATCAACAACTTGAATTTCACGTTCAACGGTCTTAGATAAATCTGTCGTACTTCCCATTCCGCCATTACTCATATAAATATATCTGCCATCATATGACATTACCGCAGATACCATATTTTCGGACGCCTTGTATATGAGTTTATTATTCTGTCCGTCAAGCGACTGAGAATACAATCCCTTTCCAACAACAAAATAATATAACATTCCGTTGTCAGCATCGACACAGAAATCACATATATTCATATCCGAAACTTTTTTATTCTCACCGTCGGTATAATCATAATAATAAAGCTGAAAATTCATATTGGCTTTTAATGTCTGCTTATTTATGGAATACTGAAAAATTTTGTAAAAAAGTTTATCTCCGTAACTTCTCGCTCCCATCACAGCACTGTTTTCACCCTCATATTCGACTATATCCTGTGAACTTCCATCTGAAATATTTATTTTTTTAATTATCTCTTTACCGCTTTCAGAGCTTCCTATATGACCTATATGGTCGTACGCATATACATATCCGTTATGAAACACCATAGAAATTGACGTTATCCTGTCATTTGCAAACAAATTGGCAACATCTTTTCTGTCGCTTCCGTCAGCCTTAATACTTACAAGTTTAGCCATTCCACCTTCCACACGTACAACATATATATTATTTTTGTAATAATAAATCGGAGAACTCAGATATTCATCGGTATCCAGCCACGCATTACACGTTTTTGAATTATGACTGCACTCTGCTTTCGCACATACCGGAACAGACCTTTTTGATGACCCGTCAAAATATTTCACTAAAAGGTTCTTTCCGTCATAATGCAGGTAATAATATCCGTTTTCCGCCTTTGAAATGCTGTGAATATCAGGATTCCAATAATTCTGCTCATCACCCGACAATTCACCTACATTCATATTTATGCCTGACTTCTTCCTGTTAATTGTAAAAATCACCGCCACACATACCACTGCTGCCAATACTGCTGCCACTATGTATTTTATTTTTTTGCTCATAAATACCCCTCCGCTTGTTTCTGATTACCTACTCTAAAATACCTTTTGTGTTCCGATAGACACACTATATTTGTATTAAACATATCACCTGTAGTCAAAACATTCAAGTTTTTTGTAGCATCTTGTAATAAACAGTAAGTTTTTCACGAACAACAGTATTTTTTTGTATACACTCCACCTTTTTAGCCACATTAAATGTCAGTAAGCACTTTCACACCTCAAATCTGCAATCTGCCGTCTCTATCGTAGACGGGCGGTGTGCTATCATAAGGATAAGCTTATCCTTTTTCACCGACATAACAGTTTTGTTTATATATTTTTCCGTCTCATTGTCAAGTGCCGATGTCGCCTCATCAAATATGATTACAGGTGCATCTTTGAGAATTGCTCTGGCTATTGCTATTCGTTGCTTCTGACCTCCCGAAAGTGTATTTCCTCGTTCGCCCGCCGGCGTTTCATAGACGTTTTCAAGCCCCGATATGAAATCATGTGCCCCCGCCTGTTTTGCCGCATTGTAAATTTCTTCATCTGAAGCATTTAATTTTCCCATTCTTATATTTTCCTTAATTGAACAGTTAAATAAATACGGTTCCTGCGGTATATATGCGATTTTATCACGCACATTTACAAGTCCGAGCTCCGTTATGTCAGTTCCGTCAATAAATATGCGTCCTTTCTTTGGCTGATAAAATCCAAGCAGAAGTTTTGTAAGCGTACTCTTTCCGCGGCCTGATTCTCCCACCAGTGCATAACTTTTTCCGCTGTCAAAAAATGCACTGTAATCTTCAAATATATTTGTATTTTTACCCGCGTAACCGAATGTTATATTTTTAAATTCTACCGTATGGTAAGCTTTGCTGTTTTTTTGACAAATATTATTTTTTGTATTTTCTTTATTTTCGACGTAAAAATTCTCGTTCGGAGTATCAAGAAACTCGAGAACACGCTGTGCATTTACAAGCCAGCTTGACAGACTCGGTATATACACGCCCATGAGCAGAAAATTATATTGAAACGCTCCGTATATTGAGTACAGGCTTATAAGATTTCCCAGTTTTCCCCCTGTTTTGGTTGTATATAATATTCCAAGTGCAAGAAATACCAATGCCCCTATAAGGTCAAATGCCGCTCTCAGTGCCGAAATCAAAGCCTCTGTCCGTCCCTGGATTTTCATGTTTTTACCGCAATTTTCATTGGCATTATTATAAGAATCGCTTATAACTTTTTTAAGCGGAAACATTCTTATTGTTTCCATTCCCTGAAGCATATTTGTTACGGATTTGCTTATTTCTTTATTTGCATCTGAAATTTTGCGGCTGTATTTTTCAAGCACAGGTATCATCACAAAATTTAATGTAAGCGAAATTATACATAAAACAAGCAGCCCCGCCGTAACGGGAGGGCAAAGAACAAACATCGGTATTATGCAGACAATAACCATAATAACAGGCATCATGACACGCCTTATTCTTGAACCGAACACTCCAGATGCCATGTTTGTATCATATGTAAGTTTCGACATAAATTCTCCCGTATGATGATTGTCATAGAATTCCATAGGAAGCGACAGTGCCTTTCCGTATACAGTATTACGCATATTCGCACCTGTCCGCTTTGCTTCGTCGTTATACAAAACAGCCAGCAATGTCTGTATAATAATTTTAAATATTATTGTAAGAATTATATATTTTACCAGCGGAGTGTCGCGTAAATTTCCTTTTGACACGGCAGTGTCCGTAATTATACCTATAATTCTTGAAACCAGAACCACCGAAATTCCATCTGCTACTCCCATTCCTATTATTTCCGCAAAATAAAGAACCGCACGGACTCCCTGAAATCTTTTTATCAGTTCTTTTAATATTTTAAAATTATTCATGGGACACCTCCTCTTTCGTATCATACAGCCTTTTATATATTCCGTTTCCGGCAATCAATTCATCATGCGTACCGCTTTCGGCTATAACACCGTTATCCACAACATATATGCAGTCTGCATTTTCTATTGTATTAAGTCTGTGTGCTATCGTAATTATTGTATGATTTTCTTTGATTTCTTCTATTGCCTGTTTTATTTTTTCTTCATTTTCAATATCCACGGACGCTGTCGGCTCATCGAATAATATAAGCCTGGCATCTTTAAGCAAAGCCCTTGCAATCGCTATTCTCTGCTTCTGTCCGCCCGAAAGCATATTTCCGCGTTCCCCTGCATCGGTATTGTAACCCTGAGGCATTTTCATAATATCATCGTGAATTCTTGCTTTTTTGCAACATTCGATAATGCATTCCATACTTACCGATTCGTCTCCGCAGGCAACATTCCACGCAATCGTCTCTGGAAACAGATAAGTATCCTGCGAAACAAGTGCTATATCTTTTCTTATTAAATCAATATTTTCTTCGCCGATTCTCTTTCCGAAAATCTCCACTGTACCGCCGTTTACTTCATACAAACCACAAATCAGCTTAAAAATCGTGCTCTTTCCGCCGCCCGAGGAACCGACAAAAGCAACATTTTTTCCCGCTTCTATATTAACATTGAAATTTTTTAAAACATTATTTCCCTTAACATACGAAAATGTAACGTCTTTAAATACTACTGCCGCATTATTGTTCTTCCCGATTTTGTCAGCGTTTACAATATTACTGTTCTTCCCGGTGTTATCGGATTTTTTAGAAAAATCTCCTGTGTTATCCTCGGAATTTTCCATATTTGTTTCAACAGGATAATTCATCAGCTCTTTGAGCCTGTTTTTTGAAACCAAATCAATTTTTGCGTCAATAATCATATACGGAAGATTTCCAAGAGGCTGCAAAAGCCTGTCCATAAAAAGTATGAAATATGTCATCCCGCCCACAGTCAGATTTCCCGACAAAACTCTGTGTAACGCAAATATACTCAAAATAATATAAGGTGCCGTAGATACAAGGCTTCCCGTAGCCCAGCCTATTGACGAAATTGCATTTCTTCTGTATTCAAATTTTAATATTGTTTTTAACGTATTTTTTATCTTATTTTTAAAATAATTTTCAAGGTTAAAACTTTTTACAACACTGATACCGTTTATGGCATCATATGCTAGTTCATTTACTTCATCGTTATATTCAGTATGTTTTCTCGTAAGCTTTGACACCATATTTCCCGTAAAACTTGTGATAACCGCCATTACGGGTATAATAACAAGAAGCAGAAGTGCCGTCACTCGGTCAACTTTTATAAGTGTAATAAAAATCGTCACGCTTGTTATTATTGTTTTTACTATATCAGGAAGAAGCTCAGAATAATATTCCGAAATTTTAGCCACATCATCAATAAAATTATTAAGCACTCTCGCCGACAAATGCGAGTCGAAATATTTAAACTGAAGCTCCGGCAGCTTCTTTCCCGCCTCTCTTCTGAAATCAGTCTGCATATTTACCGCAAATACTTTTGTCGCATATGTCTGAATATATGTAAAAATAAATCCCGCCGCAACAAGAACGGCAACATATATCCAGAATTGTTTATTGATATACTCCGAAATTGTATTATTAAACAATGCGTCTATCGCCTGCGATATTTTTGTATTTCCCAAAACCAATACTTTTGTTGCAATATACGCACTTAATATTTCAATAAAAAACAGCGGAAAATTTTTTATAAAAATTTTTGTAAAAATATTTTTATTCTTCATCTTATGTTATTCTCTCCTTGCATTGTTCTTTAATAACATTTTATAATATAATTATATAAAAAACATTCATTATATTATTAATCCGATTAAATTATTACAATTTTCTATTATTTTACAAGGAGATTTTTATGGCAATTCCTCTTAAAAAAGGCTACAAGTTCAGAGTTGAGCATGTAACAAAACCCGCTTCCAATTACATGCCTTCTTTTGACATATATGAAAAATATTACGGAATAGGTTATCTGGTAAAAGGCGACCGACAGGTCTCGACTCCCGAGCGTACTTTTTTCGTCCATGACGGATACCTCTCACCTGTCAGCATGGGCGTATATCATAAATCATCACCTTTATCGGACAGGAATTACGAGGTTTATGCGGTGCGTTTTGTCAGCTCGGTAACAACAAGAATAAAAGAAATAATAGGCGAGAACGAATTTAACGATTTAATGCTGCACACTGCTTTATCTGTTCCCGACGAAATAAAGCCAAAGATTATCGATATTTATGAACAGATGCTTATTGAATATGATAATTACGACAGCGTTGCGGAATTCGCCCTGCAAAATCTGCTCGAACAGCTCATACTTATAATGTATCGATACGGTACCGTAGCAGAAACGTCAGAAATCCACATTTCGACGGCAGACACCGAAATAACGGATATTCTTTCTTATATAGACACAAATTTTATGAATAATCCTTCAGTCTCCGAGCTTGCAAAAAAGGCAGGATTATCCGAATCTCATTTTATGAAGCGTTTCCGCGACGCAACAGGCTGTTCATACAAAACTTACGTCAACAGATACAAAAACAAAATCGCACAGACAATGCTCACCGAATCGCCAAAAAGTATCCAGGAAATATCCAACGAGCTTGGCTTTTGCAATTCCAATTATTTCTGCACTCTTTTTAAACAAATAAACGGTATGAGTCCTCTGCAATACAGGAAAAAGGCGGTTAAGTAAAGAACAAATATTAACAAAATATTCAAAAGAAGAACTCGCAAAAGCTGAGGCTGCTCTGGCTGCCAAGCCATAACCATAAGAAGCATCCCCTGTGTTATATGCAGTGCTTCATGCACATAACAACAGAGCGGAATATAATTGATAAACCATATCCCGCTCTGTTTATTATTAGATTATTCCAAGGCTTTTAGCCCAGTTTACAAAAAGCTGTTTCCATTCCCCGGTCTGTCCGTTATCATCTCCACAACCGAAACCATGTCCGCCTTCTCTGAAAATATGCAACTCAGCAGGCACTCCTGCTTTTCTGGCAGCCATGTAAAATCCAATACTGTTTTCTGCCAGTGTTATCCTGTCATCATCTGTTTCAAATACAAATACCGGTGGCATTTCCGGTGATGCCAGCTCCTCCGGATTGTATTTTTTCAACATATTTTCCTCATATGAACGCACATTTGCAATTATCACTTCTTTTGGAAAATACCTCTGTCCGGCTTCTATACTTTTATCATAACTTATCACTGGATAACCGCATATGCAAAAATCAGGTCTTGCCGATAATTCGTCAATATCGTCTTTTTTGTCATATACATTTTTATCAAATGCTGTAGATAAAAGTGCCGCAAAGTATCCTCCTGCTGAAAATCCCATAACACCAATCTTATTTGCATCTATGTTAAATTCATCAGCTCGTGCACGTATTATTCTCATACTTCTCTGTGCATCAATCAACGAAACATTATATGAGTCATTATGCTCATCTGCCGGAAGTCTGCACTTTAATACAAATGCTGCTATTCCAAGACTGTTGAGCCATTTTGCAACTTCTTCACCTTCAAAATTGTATACAAGCCTTCTAAATGCACCGCCCGGAATTATAAGTACCGCCGGAATTTTTTTATCTTTAGATGAAGATGGAATATATGGAACCATCTCAGGATTAAGGACATGTTGTACAACCTTCTTTATCCTGCCATCTTCCATTTTCTCCTCATAAAATATCTCCTCAAGTTTAATACCTTCAGAGCCGGGAGCCTCACAATTAAAAAGTCTTATTGCATTATCTTTTTCAAGTCTCATTATTAAGCACTTCCTTATACTTTAAATCTGTATCCAACACCCCAGATTGTCTCAATATACTGAGGTTTAGATGTATCATACTCTATTTTTTCACGGATTTTCTTGATATGAACAGTTACAGTTGCGATATCTCCAATTGAATCCATATCCCATATTTCCTTAAAAAGTTCATCCTTTGTAAATACATGATTCGGATGCTCTGCGAGGAATGTAAGCAGATCAAACTCTTTTGTTGTAAATACTTTTTCTTCGCCATTAACAAATACACGCCTTGCTGTCTTGTCAATTTTGAGACCTCTTATTTCTATAATGTCATTAGCTTCTTTTGCACTGCTTACAAGTCTTTCATATCTTGCAAGATGTGCTTTTACTCTTGCAACAAGCTCACTTGGGCTGAATGGCTTAGTCATATAATCATCAGCTCCAACGCCGAGACCTCTTATCTTATCAATATCTTCTTTCTTCGCTGATACCATGATAATAGGTGTATTTTTCTTTTCTCTTACCTGTTTGCAGATTTCATATCCATCAACACCCGGAAGCATAACATCAAGAATCATAATATCAAAATCTTCCTCAAGTGCTGTTGCCAGACCACTTGTTCCATCTGATTTAATCACAACTTCAAATCCACTAAGTTCAAGGTAATCCTTTTCAATTTCTGCAATTGCATCTTCATCTTCAACAATTAATACTCTGCTCATACTATTTTTTCTCCTTTTTTCTGTTATCTTCTATGCAAATGTAGTTGCGTTTATCCATATCTTTCAAAAGATTAATATGCATTGTAGTACCTTCTCCTTCAACGCTTTCTGCCCATATCTTTCCCTTATGATCCTCTATAATCTTCTTTACAATAGCAAGTCCGATTCCACTTCCGCCTTGTTTGCTGTTTCTGGATGAATCAGTACGGTAAAATCTGTCAAAAATATGTGGAATCTCATCCATGCCAATTCCTTTGCCGTTATCTGCGATAATTATATGAACATAATCTCCTTCATCATAAATATCTATGCTTATTTTACCTTTTCTTCCCGGCTGCATATATTTTACAGAATTACTGACAATGTTATTAACAACTCTTTTAAGCTGTTCTGCATCAGCCACAACAGTACAATCTGAAGTTGCATGAAATCTGTATTCCAAATCTATGTCCTGGGTTTCCAAATCCATTCCTATCTCTTCGCAACAGTCATCAAAATAATTTTTCAAATTAATTTTTGCAAATGAATACGGAACCCTGTTAGTGTCAAGCTTTGAATAAATTGTAAGTTCATCTATAAGCTTATCCATATCATTAACTTTATTTGCAACTGTCATAAGATATTTATGCTGTTTTTCAGGTGTATCTGCAATTCCGTCAAGAATTCCTTCAACATATCCTTTTATTGCTGTAAGCGGCGTCTTTAAATCATGTGATATATTTCTTATAAGTTCTTTTTCTTCTTTATCAGAATTAAGCTTGTCTTCTGCCGTTTTTTTCAGAATAACTCTCATTTCTTCAAAGTCGCGACACACATCTCCAATTTCATCATTGGAGCTTTTAGGCATTTCAAAATCAAAATTACCATATTTTATATTTTGCGTTGCAAGCTTTAATCTGTCAAGTGGTTTTATAATTGAGCGATAAATCCATACATTAAGCAGAAGACTTGTCAATATAAGTATAAATACACCTGATATAAGAACCTGTATGAAAAACTTCTTTATCTGAGGTATAGCCTGCTTTAAAGGTGTTATAATCGAAACACTGTACTGATTTCCATATGAATCACAAAAATCTATCTGTTTTACAAGACATTGGTAATCGCCACCTTTATAAATACCCTCATCTGATATATTTTCTCCCGCTTCATAATCAGGAAGAACTACATCAAGCTTTTCTATATCAAGATTATCAGATACATATGTATAAAGGCCGTTACGTCTGACAACAATACTCGAAAGTTTGCACTGTAATTCCTCATCAAGCTGTTTCACAAAATCCACCGAATTATACTGCCATGGTGACGTCTCAGCAACTTCTTTCATTTCATTGTATATATTTTCTGTCATCCTTCCCATAAGAACAACCGGAGAATAAAAGTTATCAAGCAGTTCACCGCTGTCAACCTCATATAACTGGTGTATTGTTGTTGCCTGATATTTAAAAAATGCATATGCAAATATCGAACACATTATTACAGGCAATATAACCATTATGCAAAATGATATTTTTAACTTATTTCTTAACTTCATATAAATTCCTTTAACCAACGCATTGCACAAGTGCATCATCCATGTCTTATCCATGAATGATGCACTTTAATGTTTTTATCCTATTTTAAGGCGTGCTTTTAAAGCCTCACGCTCTGAGTCAACACGTTCTATCATGGCACCAAGACCTCTGAGTTTACCTTCAAAATCTTCATAACCACGCTGTATATATTCAATGTCTTCTATTTCAGATATACCGTCTGCCGAAAGAGCAGCAATAACCAACGCCGCACCGGCTCTTAAATCAGGGGCAGACATCTGTGCACCTGTTATTTTATCAACGCCTTCTATATATGCTGTATTGCCCTCTACCTTAATATGGCATCCCATACGATTTAACTCATCTACATATTTGAATCTGTTTTCAAATATGCTCTCTGTTACCATACTTGTTCCATGTGCAAGTGCAAGAACAACTGCCATCTGTGGCTGCATATCTGTAGGGAATCCCGGATATGGTAATGTCTTAACATTAGTGCTTTTAAGATTGCCTTTACTTATAACTCTTACCCAGTCATCACCTTCTATAACTTCACAGCCAACTTCAATAAGTTTAGCAGATAATGATTCAAGATGTTTAGGTATTACATCTCTTACAACAACATCACCGCGTGTTGCAGCTGATGCAAACATAAATGTTCCTGCCTCAATCTGGTCAGGAATTATTGAATACGTTGTTCCATGAAGTTTACTTACACCTTTAATTCTGATAACATCTGTACCGGCACCTTTTATATTGGCACCCATGGCATTAAGGAAATTGGCAACATCTACTATATGTGGCTCTTTTGCCGCATTTTCAAGAATTGTATCACCCTCTGCAAGACAGGCTGCAAGCATAAGATTAATTGTCGCACCAACTGTCACTACATCAAAATAAACATGACCACCAACAAGATGCTCTGCCTTTGTACTAATCTTGCCATGCTCAATCTCAACTTCTGCACCAAGTGCCTTAAAACCTTTAATATGCTGGTCAATCGGTCTGCTTCCAATATTACATCCACCAGGCAATGCAACCTGTGAACGCTTATATTTTCCAAGCAATGCACCTAAAAGATAGTATGATGCACGAATCTTTTTTATATACTCATAATCGACATTAATGTCACATATACTTCCACCGTTAATCTGAACGGTGTTGTTATATACATATTTAACCTTAGCTCCAATTCCCTCAATAGCCTGAAGCAATACTCTCGTATCCCTTACATTTGGCACATTTTCAATTGTAACTGTCTCATCTGTCATAATTGCTGCTGCAAGAATTCCTAACGCAGCATTCTTTGCACCACCGATGGACACCTCCCCGTTAAGTGGGACGCCTCCCTTAATTACATATTGTTCCATCTATGCACCTCTAACAATCAGATTAATCTCAAAACTACTCATTACTTATTATTATAAGTATTTCTTCTATATTTGTAAATATTCACATTTAAAAAGCTTATATTTATTTATTTTCAACTGCAATATTATAACACAAAGATATCCTTTGTAAAGATTATTTTTTCATAACCTCTAAAAACAGTACCATTATTCTATAACAAACACCCCACAGCATGTCAATTCATACTGCGGGGTTAAATATCACAATATATAATCCTAATTTTTATTTACATAGTATAAAGGATTAACAGGTGTTCCACCTATCCATATTTCAAAATGAAGATGTGGACCAGTGCTATAGCCTGTATTTCCTGAGTAAGCAATCAAATCGCTCTGATTTACATACTGACCATTAGAAACCGTAACAGAATTAAGATGTGCATATCTTGTCATAGAACCATCTGAATGTCTTATATCAACACAATATCCATATGTTGAATACCAGCCTGCTCTGATAACAGTTCCTGCTGCCGCAGCTCTTACAGGAGTACCAACTGATACATACCAGTCAACGCCTGAATGAAGTGTTCCCCATCTGTAACCAAATTCTGATGAAACTGAACCACCTGAAATCGGTCTTAAATATGTTGGAGGTGTAAGTGTACCAACTGATACAACCTGCGGTTGTGATTCAACCATAACCTCTTCATTAACATAAGAAACATCCGTCTTTACTCCGTTAACAAATGTAACATCAGCCGTAACCTTATGATGACCGGTTGTTCCCTCAGATATAACTGTATTTGTTCCTCTGTAAGCTGTGTCATCATCTACATACTGAACAGGAGCATTGTAATCTTCTTCATAAGTCATTCTCTGTGTTACAACAACTGAAATCTCTGACTTAGGGACTGTTACAACAAGTTCATCTCCCGGTATTATAAGTGACTCTTCTGTAAGTCCCTCATTAAGTGCAAGCAAATCATTAAGTGCAATATCACACTTGCCTGCTATAAGTGAAAGACAGTCTCCTTCTTCGACCACATACATGGTCTTCTCCTCTTTTTCCTTTGTTATCTCGTCATATGCCTGCTGTACACTCACAATATTAGCTCCTGCTGCAAGTGTCTCATTAACTACGACATTCTGCTCAAAACTTATTCCTGTTATTCCATCCTTAGCTGTATCACTGTCAGTGGCAACTGATGCCATCTGTCCGTTGAGAGCAGCTGCTACTATATCTGTATCTGTATTCTTTAACTCTGACTGGACAACATCTACAGAATATGCACCATAGCTTCCGTCTCCTGAAGAAAGCTTAACCTGAAACTCTTTCTTTGTATCATACTTATCTGTAACTTTCTCCATGAGTTCAACAACATCATCTTTTGATGCAAGTGTAACTGTAAAATCATTGATTCTTACAGTATATGCAGTTGCATTCTCCTTATCTGTAACACAGTTGAACAGACTGCTGTAAATAGCTGTCTCAAGCTCGTCCTGTGACATTCTTGATGCAACAAGCTTATGCTCTTCTACAATATCAATATTGTTATCCATATATACAACAGAATCATATTCCTTACTGAACTTGAGTCTGGCTGCTGCCATTGCCTGCTCAGCTTCCTGTCTTGAGTTGGCACTGCCAATCTCCTCACCGTTAAATACAATGCTGTAATATCCAACTTTGTTATTAAACTTATTCTCTGCAAATGGTATAGCAAATATGCATGCAAAACATGCTGCTGACATTCCGGCTATAAGAGTCATCTTAAGTCTTCTGCCATACCTGGTTAAGTGTGTCATATATTCCTCCAAATAATGTTATTTTATAATTCCATATTTGTAATTTTTCTGTAACATTTTTGTAACAAATACATCTTAACACTAACATGTCCCTTTGTAAAGTACCATTTTGTCAAATTTCACAAAGTTTTATCATTTTATCTTCTTCTTGAGTCAAAATATACAAAGCCATCAATTTTATCTAAAATATCAGCAAAAATTTTTCTCGGTGCAAGTTCTATATATCGCGAAAGCACATCATTCTCATTTGCCTTGAATCTTCCGTAAAAAATATCATAAAGATTATGTCCTCTGACATAAATCCTTATATTTTCTATATTTGCAATTAAATCATTGCGTGAATCAATACTTATATCCAGCTTGCTTAACATTTTCTTTACACTTGTCAGTTTGTACAAATATTGATTGTATTTCTCCCACAAAATATCATAAAACTCATCAACACTCTTAACAACACCAACCTTTTCCATTATTTCAGGAAACAGAAAATAATTTTCAAATGAGTAATACTTTAATATAAGTACATTTCTATCCGTAACTCTTGGCATATTCCCTTTATCTTCTTTTGCACGCTCACCATAATAGCGACACAGCTGTTTTCCCAGCATCTGTTTATCCTTGCCGTCGCTGTCACGAATCATCATAAACTGATCTTTAAGATAGAGAGTGTTAATATATTTCAGATTGGCATACGTTTTGATATTGGTACAGCTGTTGGTAGAAATAATAGCTATACGCCTTAAACGCCCATTTTCGTCATATACTTCAGAATAATACTTGTTAAGAAGAAGTGGCAGCCTGCTCCTGTCCTGCTTTCCCTCAACAATAAACACAAAGCTCACATTCATCATATCATTTGCCGTAAAACCAAGGTCATTTAAAATATCATCTATATCTGTATCTTTTCTGACGGCTGTCATATGAAATTCATCGCAGTAAATCTGCCTTATCTGTTTTGTTGTAAAATTAAAAAGCATCTCCGGTTCATGAGTCGAAAAAATAACCTGATTCTTTTTTGACAGTCTGTACAAAATCTCACTGGCGATTTTCTGCAGTTGTGGATGAAGATATGTCTCGGGCTCTTCAATCATAATGATATATGGTGCCGTATCATTATCAGAATTTATATATGTTTCAAGCAGCGACAAAATATATATACTCCTGAATCCTTCTCCCATTGAATCAAAACTGTCGTATGTTTTTCTTGACGGATTTTCAACTATTGTTTCTATATTAAACAGTTCATCCGCATCAAATTTAATTTCATAACGTATTTTCAAATCTCCCCCACCGTTTTTTGAAAAATACGAATTAAGCCTGTCCGCAAATGTGTTAAGGTTCAGGCTGAACATTTTATACTGCATGAGTCTGCTTGTCTCAACAAGTGTAAGCTCCTGCGGCTTTTTTCTGTTGATTACGCCCATACAGTCAAAGCATTGGCTGCATTTCTTTGCACTGTCGAATATGCATCTGTCAGCCTTAAATTCCGCAAAGTTATCATCATTAGAAAACATCATAATATCTTTTAAAATATCAATATTATTTCTATAATGATCAACAAAATAAATTCTCGGAAGCACATTTCTTATATATGTATTATTTTTCTTTATTCCATCGCGGTATTTCTCATTTCCATTCCTGTCAAACACATACTCAAATGTCAATATTCCACCGCCCTCTTCATCAGGAATAAATGACGGCAGTCTCTGGCAGAAGCTTTTGAGCCACAAATCATAATTTTTCATTTTTTTAACAATCCCGTTGCCATGAAGAAAACTCAGGTCTTCATATGCAAACTCCAGTTCCATTCCGATTATAATATTTCCCTCCGGGCCATTAAAATCCGGCATATTAACTGTTTTATCGCCAAGAGCAACACGGATTGCATCAAGAATTACTGACTTGCCCGAATTATTTCTTCCAACAAGAATAAGTGCATCCTGTGCATCATCTATTTCAAGTTCTTTTATCGACTTATAGTTTTTAATATGAAGCCTTTTTATTTTCACTATGACACCTCCGGATTACTGATTACCGCATTATTTCTTCTTTGCTACTGAAAAACCAAATTTGCCTATTTTTTCCCCAAGTTCAAAATATTCACCATGTGAATATGCCAGAAGATTAGCATCTTCAAGTCTTAATCTTCCCTTATCATCAAGAAGTTTTTCATCTACATGCACTGCTTCAACTTTTGCTATAAACATATCATGTGAGCCAAGTTCAATAACATTAACAACTTTACATTCTATATTAACCGGACTTTCTGCGATTGCCGGAGCATTGATTTTTGATGACTTCTGTGGTGTGAGATTCATTTCTTTAAATTTATCAACATCTCTTCCCGAACGCACTCCGCAATAATCTGTTGCACGGCATAAATCCTTTGTTGTAAGATTGACAACAAATTCCTTTGTCTCTGATATTATCTGGTGTGAATATCTTTCTTTTCTGACTGAAATTGATAACATAACCGGGTCTGAGCATATTGTTCCTGCCCATGCAACTGTTATAATATTCGGTTTCTCATTTTCTCTCTGGCAGCTTACCATGACTGCCGGAACCGGATAAAGCATGTTTCCCGGTCTCCATTCCTGTTTTTTATTCTGCATAAAATCCTCCTTAATGAAAACGGCAGCCACAGCCGGAATCACCGGACTACAGCTGCCGCAACTGTTTTAATTTATCATTTAAATAATAATCCAAGAATTGTTGAAAGAACTGCTGATGCGAGTGCCGCAAGACCATATACCAGAGGCATATTATTATCATCCTTCTCTATTTCCTTGATACCGATAAAAGTGAGTACAAGTCCTGCACCATTTGCAAATGAAATCATCCATGATTTGAGATATCCGAAAAATGATGCCGGAATCATTGCGATTATTGTTCCTGCAAACGTAAATGGAATTGTTACAAGAATTGATAAACTTGCTATTGCAAGAGTCTGCTTATATGTAACCTTTTTGTCTTTTTCAAATGCATTGATTATGAGCATAATAATTGCAGCTGTTAGTGCAGCAATCGCAATAACTTCCACAAAACGAGTGAAAAATCCTGCAGCAATCTGTCCTGCAGAATAAGCTTTTGTCTTTCCCGAAATAAGATTAGCAAGGTCTGCGAGGCTCTTTAATGAACTTTTTGTTGTAAAATTTACATATAACATTCTTAATAATTCACCTAATGCACTTATAAATGCAAGAACAAGTATAAGAATTGCCGGTGCTTCCATTGATGCATTGGAAACATACTTTTTCACGGCATCTGCCGGTTTCTTAAATATTCCCGATAATAAATCTGTAAGTTCTTTTACCATAGGTGATGTCTGCTTCGGAGCCTGCTGTGTACTTTGTGTCTGTGCGTCAGGCTGTACCTGCTGTGTATTTTGTGCCTGACAGTTACAAACCTCTCCATCGGATAACTGTCTGCCACATTTAGGGCAAAAACTCATAATTTTCTTCCTCCTCAGAAAATATTTTATATTGTATTTTATATACTAACACAAATTATAATTTCTATCAATTTATTTTATTTGTCTTTTTATTTTTGTATTTTTTCCTGAAATACTTATCAAGGACTTCTCCAACACTGCACAGTTTATCTGTCATAACTATTACATATGTTTCTTTATATGATGGCGGTGTCAGTGTGAGCGGGAACATATGCTTGGTAATCATATCTCCTTCTTTTTTTGTAAGAGAAAAGTTATCATGTGCATTTTTCAAGGCTTTATTCGGATGTTCAAATCCATGCATGCGTTCTCCTTTTTCAGGTTTGTGCCCATGCCAGTCATAAAGAAACAAATCGTGCAAAAGTCCTGCTTTTGCTGCCGCATTATCGTCCAGTCCAAGTTTTTTACATACTATGTAGTTCATATACGACACATGGACAGAATGTTTAAAGCAGCTTGTCTGACTGTGATGATTAAACTTCTTCATACTCTGAACAACCGGTTTTGTCGCAATTGGTCTTACAGTCTTTCTGTATTCTTTTGCCGTTAATCGTCTCTGTTCATTTTTTTGTTTTATATAGTTTTTTACAGCACCCGTCATCTGTCCCATAACAGATTTATCTCTTCCAAGTGCATTTTTTCTATATATATATCTTTTACTATTATTGCTTACTTTTGTCTGCATATTATTAAACCCTCCGGGTTATTTATTACTAACTATATCATAACACCTGACGGCAAAAAAGTCATGCTTGTACCTTTTATAAAAATATGGTAAAATCTTTTTAGAATACTTCGTGCAGTAATATTATATTCTATAATGTCCGGGCGTATGTTTTATAGAGGGTATTTTTTTGTCCGGATTACACGGGTATGTTCCGCACAGCGGATAAATAAAGGAGGATTTTATGGTTGGAAATGTTATTGTTGGTCAGTCAGGCGGCCCAACAGCGGTAATTAATTCAAGTCTTGCAGGTGTATTCAAGACTGCTAAAGACAGAGGTGCTAAGAAGGTTTATGGTATGCGTCATGGCATCAAAGGTCTTCTTGATCGTCAGTATGTTGATTTATCTGAAAAAATCAAGACTGATATTGACATTGACTTATTAAAGAGAACTCCATCTTCTTATCTTGGCTCTTGTCGCTACAAATTGCCTGAAATCAGTGAAGGTAAAGAAACTTATGAAAAAATATTTGAAATACTTAATGAACTTGACATCAAATATTTCTTCTACATAGGTGGTAACGACTCAATGGATACTATTAAGAAGTTATCCGATTATGGTATTCTTATCAACAGTGACATCAAATTCATGGGTGTTCCAAAGACTATTGATAATGATCTTGCCGTTACTGACCACACACCTGGATTTGGTAGTGCTGCAAAGTTTATTGCAGCAACAATGAAAGAAATTATCAGAGATGGTCTTGTATACGACTATCCTACTATTACTATTGTTGAGATTATGGGACGTAATGCCGGATGGCTTACTGCTGCCGCTGCTCTTGCAAAGGGTGAGGACTGTGAAGGCGTTGATTTAATCTATCTTCCTGAAAAGGTATTTGATATTGACCATTTCATGGAACGTGTTAAATCTATCGTTTCAAAAGGTCGTTCTATGGTTATTGCCGTATCCGAAGGTATCCGTGTTATGGATGGCAGATACGTATTTGAACTTTCAGACCATGTAGAATTTGTTGATGCTTTCGGTCACAAACAGCTCGCAGGTTCTGCTAAGTTCCTTGCAAATAAGATTGGCTCAGAACTTGGCATCAAGACTCGTGCTATTGAACTTTCAACTCTTCAGCGTTGTGCTTCACACATGTCATCACGTACAGATATTACAGAAGCTTACAATGTTGGTGGTGCTGCGGTTAAGGCTGCATTTGAAGGTGAATCAGGCAAAGTTGTTGTATTAAAGAGAGTTTCTGACGATCCATATATGTGCATTACAGAAACACATGATGTTCATCAGATTGCTAATATTGAAAAGAAAGTTCCTCTTGAATGGATTACAGAAGATGATTTTGTAACAGATGATCTTATCCATTATATCAGACCATTAATTCAGGCTGAGCTTTCACCGATTATGGTAGATGGTCTTCCAAGACATCTTAACGTAGATATGTGATTATGTTCAGATTGTGGTGTAAATTATTCGATGAAAGCGGACATCTTTTAAAAGATACCGTTATTGCAAACGATAACCCTGATTTGAATCGTACAAGAAAAATTTTTGATGGAATACATGATGCATGTTATGAGTTTGATTTAAGCGAGCCTATATGGCTTGAATCAAATATCGAAACCTTTAAGCGTCATTCCAAAGTACGTTTTAATCATGATAATTTTATTGATTCGATTGATTTTTCCTATATGGAAATTGAAGTAATTGAAGAAGACTAGATTAATAAACAGGCTGTCTCATCGAATGGTGGGACAGCCTGTTAGTTTGCTTTAAAATATAGTAATTACGCTTTTATGGTATTACTGAAGAAGTGAAAGTACGCCCTGGTTAGACTGGTTAGCCTGTGCTGAAGTTGTTACGCCAAGCATTCTGTTAGCATTCATTACTGTTAAATTGTGTTGTACTACCATATTTTTGTGCTTCCTGCGATATTCCCTCTTCTTTCTTATATTCATCAACTTTTTCACCGGCTGCTTTTTTTACCGAACTTCTTACAATGTTGACCTCTCTCAATGCATCAACCAGCAGATGAATATTGTTTCCTTTTCAAAATGTAACTATTTATTACAAAATGTCGCATTTTTAACTTTTTATTTGTAATAATTCATCTGAACTATAAAAATTATGATTGGAGAATATTTATGATTTTGAAAACAAGAAATTCATAAAGAGGCTCACCATAAGTGAACATAAGACAGGAAAAATAAATATTATCCCTATAAATGACAATTTATCTATTGCTCTTCAAAAACTTTTTTCCAAACAGAATCCTCAATACAACGATTACATATTTACAAAATCGACAGACCACACAAGACCGCTGAGCCGTACCCAGGCATACCGCATAATAAAAACCGCAGCTGACAAATGTAATATTACAGGAAACATTAGTTGTCATTCTCTCAGAAAAACTTTTGGATTTTTTGCATGGAAACAAGGAACACAGCCGGCTTTACTCATGGCAATCTATAATCACTCCTCATACAATATAACAAAACGATATCTTGGAATCACACAATACGAAAAAGATGATATATATATGCATATTAAATTCCCTCGCTAAACCATTTTTATAATATTAATTATAAATTTAAAAAATTTTTATTTTCAGAAAAAAGGGGTTAAGGAAAATCACTTACAATCGATATAATAAATGTAAACAAAAATGCAACATTTTGTAATAAAAGGTTGCATTTTTGTTTTTTTATATGTCAAAAAAGGTATCCAATACACAACAACATATCGGATACCTTAATTTTTATATTTTATTTATTTAACTACAGACACGTCAACGCCACATCTACTGTCTCTTTATCAATCCCGCTTGCTATAAGTTCCTCTGTCCTCTAATCTTTGTGCCACATCACACATATTGCTCACTCCTTCCGATTCTCCCAGTAATTTCTCATATCTTCTGTCACCCGTCATCACTGAATAAGTGTCTAATGCTTGTAAGTTACTTTGCATTATGCCTGACACACATTACTTATTTCTTTTTTTACGTTTTTTTATAATAATTACTGCAAGCACAATTATACATGCTGCAGCACCGCCACATATATAGTAAATCATATTGCTGCTTTCTTTATGAATCACCGCAAAATCTGCTTCGTAAGGAATTTCAGCAGTCATATAACTTCCATGCTCTTTCGCATCTGCCTTAACCCAGCCTGAATCTGCGTTGTCACGATACCATACTTCGCTGCTTCCCGAAGTATTTTTTATGTAAAAATGGCATGTTTTTGTACCTTTATCTTTTACGTCTGTGCCTCGCATTTTCCATGCATATGAATATTCTATATCCCCTGACAGATTATCAGTATCACATTTTGATAATGTAATTTTATTATCATCATAGAATTTTCCTTCCGCAATAAAAAGCGGTTTATCATTCTGCGATGCAATGTCACCGGCAACACTTTCTATCCACACATGATATTCTGCTTCAACAACAGTATTCTGCAATATTGGTTTTGATACTATATTTTCCGGCCATTGTGCATAATATCCATCCTTATCAGGAATTGAGGGAAGTTCCGATACACCAAGATTTGCATTATATGCAATATTTTTTGTATCAATAACATTTCCATCAGCTTTGAATACAAGTGTTACACGATGAAATCCATCAGGTATATTCTCCATTGCCATAACAGCTTCATAGCTCGCACTGTCAGCCTTACCGCTATAATTAATATCATCAATTCCGCCATATATATCATTTACAAATATATTTGTGCTTACTTCACCGTCAGATTCAATTATTCCTGCAAGGCTTCCCTTTGCTTCACCATCACCAAGAATTGCCGGAATCGAAATACAATTTTGCATTGTATAACCTTTTCCACAAATTCCGCCTGTATAATCTTCACTTTCCACATTGCAAAGACTGTAACTGTCTGTTATTGCACTTGCACTGTTACCGGCTATTCCTCCGGCATAGTTACCCGTCTCCGACTTTACTGTTCCATAACCCTCGCTTCCATATACAAGTCCAAGTTCCTGTAATCCGACAATTCCTCCAGCACAGTCTTTTTTTGAATTAACCTCACCATAATTAATACAGTATATTACAACATCACTGACAGTTGAACGAAGCCTTACATTTGTAGTCTCAGTTATGTCAAGATCATACTCTGGATCAACATCATATTCAACGTTCATTGTTCCGGCTATTCCTCCGGCATTAATATCTCCATGCACTGCTCCCCTGTTTACTGACTTTGCAATAACACCATCTGAATTTTGTGCACTGTCAGCAGATGATATATCTTCTATATAGTCATCATCACTTGTCACAACATCCATTGTTTCTGTTACTGTATTACCAATATTTTTAATCTGTGCAGAGATTCTTTCAATACTATCTGCAATTGTTCTTATTTCACTGTCAACTGTGTCCGCAACTCCATGTATATCATCTGCAACAGTGCTGTTTTCAATATCTTTTGAAATATCATCAACAAAATCTTCTATTTTTTCATCGTTATCGTTATTTCCATTAAGCTTATCCTGTAACTTATCAAGCAGTTCTTTATACTGGTCAATAATATTTTCTGTATAAGACTTAACATCAGATGAAGCATTATTCATCGATGATGACATGTTATTTAATGTACTGTTAATAATATCTATTGAACTCTGCACATCATCAACACGGTCATTCAGATACTCAGACTCAATATCCGGTTCTGTCTGTCCGACAATTCCACCGACATCTTTTCTTCCATAGATTTCACCTTCATTAGAACATGTTATAACTTTACCGCTCTGTTTTCCGGCTATTCCACCGACATTATACCCTGTATGTGCAAATCCAATCTTACCATAATTAACACAATCCGATATTATTCCTGTTGACTCACCGGCTATTCCACCCATATCATTACGGTCTATAACATTCTGCGTAAGATTGAGAGTTCCTACATCAACACCACCTATGTCAAGTGTTGTATCCAGTTCCTGCGTATTAACACGGCTCTTTGATGTACAGCTGCTTATAAGTCCATCATTAACTCCGGCTATTCCGCCTGTCTGATTTGTTGCTAAAATATCAGCATCACTGGTACAGCTCACTATTTTGGCATTTTCATGATTATAGCCTGCAATTGCACCTGTTGCAGTAGATGCATTTACTTTACCCGAAAATGAGCTTTCATTTATTACCCCTTTATTTACACCTGCTATTCCGCCTATATTTTTCTGACTTCCGGTAACATTAATACTTCCTGAAATATTAAGATTAGTAATAAAACCACTCTCTGCTATATAACGGAAAAAGCCAAAATCCGAACCTTTATAATCAACATTAAAACCACTTATTATATGAGAACCGCCATCAAATGTTCCGGCAAAATATGATATTCCTTTAAAATCTGAGCCCGAAACATCTATATCGGCAGTCAGTTTCACAATCTTGTCTTTGCTATAACTGTCATATTTGCATTTATTGGCAAATTCAATAAGTTCATTTACTCTTGAAATCTCAATAACATTCAAAGAATCTTCAGCTGACACATTAATCGTCATGATGCTTATTACTGTCATTATAATAAGGATTAGAGAAAGTCCTGCCGGTATTATCCTTTTCTTTAAATATTTTTTCATTGTCATGACTCCTCATCTCCTTCCTGTGCTTTATTGTCTGCAATATCATCATCTTCTGATATCTGTTGAGAATCCAAATCATTCTGCTCAATCTGACCCTGCCTTCCTGGAATCACAGAGTCTACAGACACTTTCATCTGTCCCTGGAATGTACCCTGTATATCAGCATCAATTTCACCTTGTACATATCCACGTACATGTCCCGTTACTCTTACTCTTCCTGCAACTTCTCTCTGTGGTCTTGTAATATTCATTGTAAGTGCTGTCTTTTCTATAATAATGTCTCCCATAAGAAGTATTTGAGGCAATACAAATAATACAAGAATTATTGAGATTAAAGTTCCTCGTCCAAGTGCCACACCAATCGAAGCAACTGTGGCATCTGATGCAATTTCACCAATCAGAAAACCGGCACATGTAAGTATTGAACCTGATGTAAATATTGTCGGAAATGACTGGTTAAGCGTCTCGGTTATGGCTTCTTTAAGCGGCATCTGCTGTTTAAGTTGCAGGTATCTGTTAGATATAACTATCGCATAATCAATTGTAGCACCCATCTGAATTGCTGATACAATCAGATATGCTATGAAAAATACAGTCTGCCCCTCAATTGACGGAACTGCAAAGTTTATCCATATACTTCCCTGAATTGTAAGTACGAGAAGTACAGGAAGACCTGCCGACTGGAATGTAAAGAACAATATTATCATAACAAATAACGCTGTCAGCACGCTTATTATAATATTATCTGACGCAAATGATGACTCAAGGTCATGGTCACTCGTTGAATTGCCTACAAGAATAACACTGTCTTTTGAATAATATTGTGCAGCGATTCCTCGAATTTCCTCCAGTGCATCATATGTCTCCTGACCTTCAACAGGAAGCGAAATATTAAGAACAAGCCGCGAATAATCCGAACCCTGAAGCTGGAGCTGTGCATCATGAAGTGTGTCATATAAAGTTGTAAGCTTTTCATCCAGATTGCTGTCAAGAGTCACATAACCTTCCTTATATTGGTCATATAAGAACAGAAACATATCAATAATCGGAACATCGTAATCATCAATTCCTGTTACAACCGGCCCGTACTGCTCCTGATTATATGCATATGCCATATATAAAACTTCAACAACTTCCCTGTCAATTCCCACAAGTTCCGAAAACTGTCTTGGACTTAATTTATCTGTAAGTACATACTCATCATTTATTGAAACATTGGAAAGAGCCAGTGCAGATGTCACGTAATCAAGATTCTGAAGTTTTTTTACAACTTTATGCTCAGATTCATAATCACCCTTAGGTACCATTACTACAAGCTGGTTACTTGCACCAAAAGTTTCTTCTATTGTCTCCTGTGCAATCTTTGATTCGCTCTTTTTTGCACTTACAATCGAACTTGTATCATAAATATACTGACAGTTATTTGATTTCATAAATGCAAATACAAGACATATTATAAAAAGCGGAGGTATAATATATTTTGTCTTATTGGCAAACTTACCAACAATAGTAATCTTTGGAACATAACATTTGTGATGCGTCTTATCAATTCCTTTTGCAAAAATTAAAAGCACCCCCGGCATAAGGAAAAATACCGAAATAAGACTTAAAATAATCGCCTTTACAAGAATTATACCCATATCATATCCAAGTCTGAACTGCATGAACATCATTGCAACCATACCTGAAATAGTAGTAAGTGATGACGAACTTATTTCCGGAATAGCCTTTGAAAGTGCTACCTTTACAGCCTCTTCAGCATCAAGCGTCTCATGCTCTTCCATAAATCTGTCGCACAGAATAATAGCATAGTCAATAGCTAGTGCCAGCTGCAATACAACCGCAATAGAATTAGTGATTGATGAAATCGTTCCAAACCAGTAGTTAGTTCCCATATTAAGAATAGCCGCTACCCCAAATGTAATCAAAAGTACCGGTATCTGCAGATATGCCTTAGTTGAAAGCAAAAGCACAGCAACAATGACAACTACAGCAAGCACAAGAATTATATTCATATCCTTCGCAAGTGATTCGGCACTTGACTCTTCTGAACCAACTTCAGTTGAAACATAAACATCATAATCCGCCAATATATCCTTGACAGAATTCAATGCGTCCTTACTTACCTGTTCATCCGATGTCCCACTGAAAGTAATGTCAAATAATGCATTAGTCCCCTTAAAATGGTCAGATGAATCATCAAATGCAACTTCCTTGACACCGTCCACATTTTCAAGACTATCGACAAGCGAATCCGCCTGATTAAACGTGACATTTGCAAGCATAACCTTTGCACTTCCATATGTCATAAACTGTTCATCCATTATAGACAGACCTTGTCTTGTCTCACTGTCAGCCGGCAGATAAGATGTTATATCCTGATTGACCTGTACCTTATTAATACACAGCACACTGTAAATAATTGCCAGCACAAAAAGAATCTCTATGGCTTTACGCTTATTTACAATAAATGTTGCCACCGTAAGCCACAGATTTCCTTTCTTCTTTTCTTCCTGTTCTTTCATACGAATCTCCTGTTTTCTTAACATTGTGTTGATTATTTTTGTGATATAATTATAATAATATCATAATAATTGCTCAATAACAATTTTTAATCAAACTTGTATCAACTCAACCGGAGCGAAATCACCTTTGTAATAAAAAACGGGACAAAACACTTTCACATGTTTTGTCCCATAAATTTTATACTACTGCATTACGGCTTTCTCCTGCCTCAAATGCTTTAATATTTTCATATACCTCGTCCATCAGACGAACGCGTGCTTCATAAGTTGCCCATGCAATATGAGGTGTAATAATAAGCTTGCTGCTGTCCTGTATCTCAAGAAGAGGATTATCTGCTGCAATCGGCTCTTTGTCGATAACATCAAGACCCGCACCGGCAATTATATTCTCTTTTAATGCTTTTGTTAAAGCTGCATTATTTACAATAGGGCCTCTGCCGAGATTCAGAAGAACAGCATTCTTTTTCATCTTTGCAAATGCTGCATCATCAAAAAGATTATTTGTTTTATCATTAAGTGGTGCATGTATTGATATAATATCTGAATTTTCAAGAAGTTCATCAAAGGAAACTCTCTTAAATTCAGTATCATATGTATGTCCGCTTGCCGAAAAATATACCACCCTGCATCCAAACGCTTTGGCTACATCTGCAACTCTTCTTCCTATGCTTCCAAGTCCGGCAATCCCCCATGTCTTTCCACTGAGTTCATTAAATACTTTGTCAAAATGTGTAAAACACGGACTTTTGACATACTCTCCGGATTTTACATATTCATCGTAATATCTTAATTTTTCGTATACATAAAATAAAAGTGCGAATGTATGCTGCACAACTGATTCCGTTGAATATCCTGCAACATTAGCAACCCTTATTTGGTGAGCCTTTGCATATTCAATGTCAATATTATTATATCCTGTTGCAGTCTCAGCAACCATCTTTATATTTGGTGATGCTTCAAACAACTCCTTTGTAATCACAACTTTATTAGTCACAACCACATCAGGCTGTATTTCCTTAATACGCTGTAACGCTTCCTCCTGCGTACTTGTCCGGTATGTTATAACTTCACCGAGTGTTTTAAACTTATCAAGCGAAATATCATCACCATATGTAATTGTATCAAGCATTAAAATTTTCATGATAAATTCCTCTTATTGTTAATTGTTAAAATTAAATTCTCTTACGGAGTTCTTCTCCTTCTGCTTCATACCCCGGCTTTCCAAGAAGTGCAAACATATTCTTCTTATAGCTTTCAACACCAGGCTGATTAAACGGATTAACACCGAGCATGTAACCTGAAAGTCCACATGCAAATTCAAAGAAATAGAATAATTCGCCGAGATAGAATGGTGTCTGCTCAGGAATATCAACTCTTAAATTTGGTGTATTACCATCTGTATGTGCAAGAATTGTACCATTCATGGCACATTTATTTACAAAATCCATCGTCTTTCCTGCAAGATAGTTAAGTCCATCAAGGTCTTCATCTTCTTTTTCAATAACAATTTCTCTTGATGTCTTCTCAACATTAAGAACAGTCTCGAACATAATTCTTGAACCATCCTGTATAAACTGTCCCATAGAATGTAAATCTGTTGTCAAATCAACACTTGCCGGGAACAATCCCTTGTTATCCTTGCCTTCTGACTCGCCCATAAGCTGCTTCCACCACTCAAGTGTATAATGAAGACTTGGCTCATAATCACAAAGAATTTCTACTGATTTGCCTTTTCTTAACATAATATTTCTGAGTGCTGCATATTGCATTGCATCGTTATTGTCAAAATCATTCTCAATGCAGCGTTTTCTTGCTGATGCTGCTCCTGCCATAAGTTCGTCTATATCAACACCGCTTACTGCAATTGAAAGAAGTCCTACTGCTGTAAGAACAGAAAAACGTCCGCCTACATCATCAGGTACAACAAATTCTTCATAACCTTCTGCGTCAGCAAGCTTCTTTAATGCTCCTTTAGCCTTGTCAGTTGTAGCGTAAATCCTCTTTGCAGCCCCGTCTTTTCCATACTTTTCTTCAAGCATTTTCTTAAACACCCTGAATGCAATAGCCGGCTCAGTTGTAGTTCCTGACTTTGAAATAATATTTACAGAAAAATCCCTGTCACCTATTACATCAACAAGCCCAGCAAGATAATTTGAACTTATTGAATTACCTACAAAATAAATCTCCGGTGCTTTCCTTAAATCCTTAGAAACTGAATTAAAGAAATTATGTCCAAGAAATTCAATTGCAGCTCTCGCACCGAGATAAGAACCACCAATACCAATTACTACAAGCACATCTGAATTTGACTTAATCTTTTCTGCTGCCTTCTTAATACGTGCAAACTCTTCCTTATTATAATCAACAGGAAGGTCAATCCATCCGAGATAGTCATTACCTGCACCACTCTTAGAAAGAAGAAGCTGTCTTGCACTCTCCGTAAGTGCTTTCATTGATTCAACTTCATGTTCATGTACATAACCTGCTGTCTTAGAATAATCAAATTTTACCTGTCCCATATATAACCTCCATTTCTTTACTTTTTTAAGTAAAGTCCACAAAATAATATAATACTAATTTAGTTTAATTATACTTCCTGCCTAGGTATTTTTCAAGATTTGCTTGTACTGTTTATTAAGCCTGCCAAACTCAGCTGCTGCCTGTCCCCTCAGCTTTTCCGTATATATTCCTTTCACATTTCCCTTTAAAAGTTCCGAATATTTTTCAAAGTGCAGGAGTTCATTCTGCATTATAATAATAATATTCTTTTTATTTTCATTATAATCTGTCATTTTTTCTAAAACTCTTAAAGCAATTATCTCAAGGAGAGTCATTGATATGTATACAAAACATTCCTGTAAATTATTAATATGAAAAATTACACTCAGAATTCCCATTACAATAATTATATTACCGGTTTTTTTTGACACATCAGCAATCAAATCCAGCGAATATCCACCATAAATACACGAATCAAATGTGTTTTCCACAAATCTTTTTACATTGTCAACCGGAATTTCCAGCTTTGAGCACTCTTCATATCTTAAAATCGTATTTTTCACGAATACCGTTCTCATCATTTTACGGCTGCAGTCCTCTTTTATGTACGCCATAATCGTATAAACCACAAGCTGTGCCGTCATCCCCAGTAAAAATATAATTAACATCCCCAATAAAATTATTTTCATACAACCTCCATTTATTTATCTGTAACATTAAGAAGTTTATGACAGCATTTCTTCCATATCACTTAAAAATATTATAATTCAGACATCATATTTTTTAAAGTCCTCATATTAATAATCGTTTTACAAAAAATACGGCAATGTGCCTTTTTTTGACACACCACCGCATAAAAATCATATAAACATATCGTCTTAGACACCGCTGTATGCACTATATCCGCCGTCAACCGGAAGAACAATGCCATTTACAAAACCTGATGCATCATCGCTTGCAAGAAAAAGTGCCGCACCTATAAGTTCTTCCGGATTACCAAATCTGCCCATCGGTGTTCCGGCAATTATCTTTCCTGCTCTTGCAGTATAACTTCCATCCTCATTAAATAAAAGAGAATGATTCTGTTCTGCTGCATAAAATCCCGGTGCAATTGCATTACATCTTATTCCGCTCTCTCCAAAATGAACTGCAAGCCACTGCGTAAGATTAAAAATTGCACTTTTTGCATTGCCATATGCAACAACCTTTGTAAGCGGAAGAATTGACGTTACAGATGCTATATTAATAATACTTCCACTTCTTTTTTCTACCATATCTTTTGTAAAAACCTGAATCGGAAGAAGTGTTCCCATATAATTAACGTCCATTACATCTCTTATTTTATCTTCATCAAGATTCCAGAACGAATAATCATCTTCTCCTTTTTCCTTCTTTAACATCTCTGTTGAAGCTATTGCACCCGGCTGGTTTCCACCTGCACCGTTAATAAGAATATCACACGTCCCAAGTTCACTGCTTATTAGGCTGTACGTTTTTTCCAGTTCATTTTTATCAGTCACATTACAGCTGTATCCTTTTACAATAACATCTTTGCCATACTCATTTAACGCATCTTCTGTCAGTTTATTAACTACCTTCAAAAGCTTTTCCTGATTACGCCCTATTATGGCAGTTTTTGCTCCACTAACGGCAAGCCCATATGCCATAGCTGAGCATAATGTTCCGCTTCCTCCTGTTACAATTGCTGTCTTTCCCGTCAAATCAACCTTAAATGGTATTTTCATACGATAATCCTCCTGTATTTTTTAAGATTACCTTTTTTCCTTTTATATTATACTGCAACAATTTTATAATTTAAAGCACTGCTGCCATATTACCTCATGTGGATTAGCATTATGCTCCCCAATCATTTTTTCCATCCATATCATATCAAACCACTGTCCGAATTTATAACCGCTGTTATGAAAACGTCCGACCTCAGTAAATCCCATATTGTCATGAAAACGTATGCTGTCATCATTAAGATATCTTCCCTCCTGTACCGGGCAGGCAATACATGCATTCATATTAAGTATACCCATATCTTTAAGTTCCTGTTCAAGTACCTCGTACAATGCCTTGCCAATACCCATTCTCTTACAGTTATTTTTTACATAAATTGTTGTTTCAACAGACCAGTCATAAGCTCTTCTGTCTTTAAAACTGGCAGCATATGCATATCCGACTACTTTTCCTTCATGTACAGCTTTAATATAAGGATATTTTGCAGAAATATTCTTTATTCTTTCTTCAAATTCATCTTTTGATGGAACATCATACTCAAATGTTATTGCTGTATTTTCAACATATGGTGCATATATCTCTAAAAGTTTTTCTGCATCTTCAACTGTTACTTTTTCAATCTTCATAATTCAATACACCCCGCAAAAATCTTTTCTGTATCTTATAAATTACATGCTGAGCGTATGTACTACATCTTCATACCTTTCCGTTTTTTCCATGATATCCCGTGCGGACACCCCATAATATCTGTATATGTCTTTGTATATGCAGTTAAATTTTTTTACCATTTTATCACTGCCACATACTCCACCGCTTATTGAAGAATAATTTTTTTCAATATCTATATGCATATAATCATTTTTATCATTAAATCTTTTTATAAGCTTATGATAATCTATGTCAAACAGGTCTTTAGGCACATTTTGTGCTCTTTCCATGCGTTTTGCGTTCTGTTCCATCAATTCCATCATATCCTGTTCAGATGTGCCTTTCAACTCAGGTTCTGATACCAAATCACCCAACAACTCAGGTTTATATTGGATTATAAAAGAGGAACGCATCTGATTATACTCTTCTTTATACTCGTCAGAATCTTTATCAGCCTCTTCAAATCCGTATTTATTCTTTGCATAATAAATAACCTCGTCAACAGTGTGCCCTTCAGGTTTCAGGCTTTTTTCGACAAATTTCATTTTTCTATTAAATATATATTTCTTTATTTTCTGTCTGAGCGTATATCTATGATTTTTTCCCGCCAAAAATACTGCCGTCGGACCATCAGTCCCTTTAACCATTGTAATATTTTCTACCATATATCCACCAATCTTTCTTTTTGTATACTGATTTTTCATATCAAATACTTTTAAAATAAGTCCAGCATATTATCAAGATATACTTTTTCTCTCACATGAACATGATACTCTGGCTTTGTCATATAATAAAGCAAAAATTCAAGAATTAATGCACTTCCAAGTCCTCTGCCCTCTATCTTAAAGTTGGAAAATCCCATAGAAATATACTTATCTTTTATATCATTAACTCCAATAAATCCCGGATTTTTCATTGCTTTGGAAAATCTATAACCTTCGTTAGAACCGGGAGCACTGCATATATGTTCAGATATATTCTCCCCAAGATTTTTACGGCTGACAGCTTCATAGCATTTTTTTCTGTCATTGCATCCAAACCAGCAACATTCATTACACAAAAACTCTACTTTGTCCTTTTGCCCGCATGTCATACTGCCAAGCCTGTCAAATATCTTATTCAGGCGGAAATCCGGCACAACATACTTAAAATCATCCCTGTCAGTTTCCATAAGGAACTCATCAAAATCAGTAATTACCTTTGTTGTAGATGATACAAGATATAATTCCGGATAATTATTTTTCAGATAATCAAGTAATAATTCAGAATGAACAATTACACCATTTTGTACTTTATTATTTTTCTCAAATAATCTACAAAGTTCATTGCATTTTCTATCTGACAGATGCTCTTTTTTCAAAAGTGAATTACTAAATGTAAGCCTTGATGAAATCCCATATTCTTCTAAAAGAGTAAGAACTTCTTCAGGATTACTATCTCCGTCTGAAACACGTCCACCACCCCATATACAGTCTGATGGTGCACCATATATTGAACCAATATCACACCAGTCATAAAAATATTCTCTGTGTTCATAAAATAACGGCAAAAACACCCGGTAAAAGTCATAAAATTCAAACAATCCCGGGAGATGATAGTAAACAGTGCCTGTTAATGAACTCTCTATATTTTTAACTTCCAAAAAGTTCATATAGTTATCAATTTCCTTATTAATTAAATTCTTGAAACAAGTTCCTTTAATAAAAGGACTGAATTGGCAATTGCCTGCTTCTCAAAAGTTGGATAATCCATTGTTGCACTGTCATCTGCCTTATCCGAAATTGCTCTCAAAATCACAAATGGAACCTTATTAAGATATGCTGCCTGTGCAATAGCCGCACCTTCCATCTCTGTACAGTATCCTGCAAATTCAGACGAAATTCTATCCTTTACTGCCTTATCCGAAATAAACTGGTCTCCACTTACAACTCGTCCAACATGAACGCCTACTGAAGTGACTGCCTTCGCACACGATTCCTTTGCAAGCTCAATAAGTCTTTCATCTGCTTTAAATGAAAGTGTATCCATTCTTGGAATCTGACCAAGTGGATATCCAAATCCTGTCGCATCCATATCATGATGAAGAACATCTGATGATATAACAATATCCGCAATATCAATCTCAGCCCTTAAAGAACCAGCAATACCTGTATTGATAACATAATCAACGCCAAAATCGTCAACAAGAATCTGTGTACATACAGCAGCATTAACTTTACCAATACCACTTCTTACAATTACAACATCCTTACCGGCAAGAATTCCTGCCTTAAATGTCATACATGCCTTAGTCTCTTCTTTTTTTATATCCATAACTGCCACAATCTGTTCAACTTCTTCATCCATGGCTCCAATAATACCTATCATATAATCCTCCTTAATTTGTAACAAAAACAGCAGCTGTCAGCATCTTCACTGCATATTCTCATTTATGTATTCATTAATATATGTTTATAATAATAGATTTTTCACATTTTTGCAAGACCTTGCGGCACATTTTTTTGTGTGATATACTTAGCATAAATTTCAAAGGAGGATTATAAAATGAAATATAAAACATCCGGTGTATGTTCCCGCTCAATTGATTTTGATGTTGTTGATAATAAAATAACTAATGTGCATTTTGAAGGTGGCTGCTCAGGCAATACACAAGGTGTTGCAGCACTTATAGAAGGCATGGATATAGATGAAGCAATAAAGAGAATGTCCGGCATCAAGTGTGGATTCAGACCAACATCCTGTCCTGACCAGCTTGCCAATGCATTAACACAATACAAGGAGCAGGCGTGAAAAAATACCGTGTCACACGATTCAAACGTATTTATATAGAAATAACAAGTTCCTGTAATCTTACATGTTCATTCTGTCAGGAAACAAAACGTGACAAACGCTTCATGAGCCTCGATGAATTTTCTCATGTAATAGATCAGGTCAAGCCTCTTACGGAATTTATATATCTTCATGTAAAAGGCGAGCCTCTTCTGCATCCGCAGCTTGGTGATATTCTGCAGATATGCCATGATGAAGGTATGCGTGTAAATATCACAACCAATGGAACGCTTCTAAAAAAACAACTTGATACACTTATTGCTCATCCGGTTCATCAGATAAATATTTCAATGCACAGTGCTGATGATAATGACTGTATTGATATGAACACGTATTTTAAAAATATAACTGAATGTTGTAATATGCTTAATGAAAAAACTGACACGGAAATATCGCTTCGTCTTTGGACAACACTCCAAAAACCTAATCTTTTTGGTCAAAAAAATCTTACAATCAGAAAAAAATTATATATAAATGTACAGTCACCATTTGAATGGCCCGATATTAATAATTCATACTATAATGACAGAGGATTTTGTCAGGGATTACGCACACATATTGCTATACTTTCTGACGGAACAGTAGTTCCATGTTGTCTCGATGGCAATGCATGCATTTCGCTTGGAAGTATATTTGTGCAGGATATTTCTGAAATCCTTGAACAGGAACGCACGCAGAATTTCATTCGGGGATTCCGTGACAAACGTGCTGTTGAGCCACTTTGCTGTCATTGCAGTTTTAAGGAAAGATTTTCACATAAAATGTAATTGAATTGAAAGGAAGTTTCAAAAAATGAAACAGATAATTTTAACCGGTGGTGGCACTGCCGGACATGTAACACCTAATATCGCATTACTTCCAAGTCTTGCGGCAGCCGGATATCAGGTAACTTATATAGGTTCTTATACAGGTATTGAAAAACAACTTATTGAAGACCTTGGAATAACTTATTATGGAATTTCATCCGGTAAATTACGCCGTTATAAAAGCTGGAAAAATCTTACTGATCCATTTCGTGTTATTGCAGGATATTTCCAATCAAGAAAATTAATCAGAAAAATCAAACCCGATATAGTTTTTTCAAAAGGTGGATTCGTATCAGTTCCCGTTGTTCTTGCAGCAAGCCATAAACATATTCCTGTAATAATACATGAATCTGATATGACGCCCGGTCTTGCAAATAAAATAGCAATGCGTGGAGCCACAAAAATATGCTGCAACTTTCCTGAAACACTTAAATATCTGCCAAAAGACAAAGCAGTTCTTACCGGTTCTCCTATAAGACATGAACTTCTTCTTGGAAATAAACCTGCCGGACTTAAATTATGTGGTTTTAACACATCAAAACCAATTATTCTTGTTGTCGGTGGAAGCACCGGTGCTGTAAAAGTAAATAATGCCGTAAGGGCAATCCTTCCCGAGCTTCTCAAAAAATATCAGGTTGTCCACCTCTGCGGCAAAGGAAAAACTGACGCCTCTTTAAATGGAATTGATGGCTATATCCAGTTTGAATATATAAGTGACCAGATGCGTGATTTATTTGCCATAAGTGATATAGTAATATCCAGAGCCGGTGCAAATGCAATATGCGAACTCCTTGCTTTAAGAAAACCTAATATTCTGATTCCGCTTTCTGCCAATGCGAGCCGTGGTGACCAGATTCTCAATGCTAATTCTTTTAAAGAACATGGCTACTCAAGCGTCATGACCGAAGAAGAAATCACTCCTGAAAAACTTATTGCTGCTGTTGATGATTTGTATAAAAACAGACAAAAATATATTGATGCAATGGATTCAAGCCCTCAAAGCGAAGCCGTTGATAAAATTATGGCTCTTATTAAGGATTGCAGTAAATAATATTTTCTATTATGAGCATATTAACCATGTAATGTCAGTAAATCAAAATTTTATATATTGACATAACATGGTTTTTTCTTTAAACTAATAATAGTAATAATTATCATTATTAGAAGAGGTATATATTATGGCTATTACAAAACACAGTAAGCAGCGTGATGCAATTAGAAACTTTCTTATTTCAAGAAAAGACCATCCTACCGCCGAAGTAGTATATGCTAATGTAAGCAAAGAATTTCCAAATATAAGCCTAGGGACCGTATATCGGAATCTCTCATTTCTCGTTGACAATGGTCAGGCTGTTAAAGTGCCTTGCGATGATGGCTCGGTTCATTTTGATGGAAATGTTATGCCTCATTACCATTTTCAATGCACAGAATGTGGAGCTATTATTGATTTAGACTTTAATGATTCCAAGCCTGAGAAAGCTCTTGTTTCTGCTGCAGCAAACCAGTTCGACGGAATAATCGAAGGAAGTGTTTCGTTTTTCTACGGAAAATGTCCAAAATGTTCCAAGAAACAAAAATAGGAATTATTACTATTTAGTGTTGACAAACAATAAATAACGTGATATATTAGTTGCATAGAAAACAGTAACAATTACTATTTTTAAAAATTTAAACGTAAAGGAGATTAATATTATGAAATTTGTATGTTCAGTATGTGGTTATGTTTATGAAGGTGATACAGTTCCTGCAGAATGTCCAGTCTGTCACGCAGGCTCAGATAAATTTGTTGCTCAGTCAGATGAAAGAACTTGGGCTGCAGAACATGTTGTAGGTGTTGCAAAGGGCGTAAGCGAAGATATTCTTTCTGATTTACGTGCTAATTTCAATGGCGAATGTTCAGAAGTAGGTATGTATCTTGCTATGGCAAGAGTTGCCCATAGAGAAGGTTATCCTGAAATTGGTCTCTACTATGAAAAAGCTGCATGGGAAGAAGCAGAACATGCTGCTAAATTCGCAGAACTTCTCGGCGAAGTTGTAACAGATAGCACAAAGAAGAACCTCGAGATGAGAGTAGAAGCTGAAAATGGAGCTACAGCTGGTAAGACAGACCTTGCAAAGAGAGCAAAGGCTGCAAACCTTGATGCAATCCATGATACAGTTCATGAGATGGCTCGTGACGAGGCTAGACACGGAAAAGCTTTTGAAGGTCTTTTAAAGAGATACTTTGGTTAATTAAAAAATTATTTGAGTGGGCTGTATTTCCTGTTGGGAATACAGCCCACATATTTTCTAGCCTTTTAATTCCTTTATAATATCATCCACATTATACTCGGGTGCTGACATGATTACAGCATCGTAAACCGGCTTAATGTCACTTTCCTCCTCTTCAAGTTCATCTGCTATCAATGCAACAGACTTTTCCTTTTTTACTTTTTTAATAACAAGCTTAATTTTGCTTATCAATTCATTTTTCTCTACAAGCTCTACAGCCATCTCTTCCGCCATCTCCTCCGCCATATCTCTGGCTACAACCATTCTGACTTCCTCTTCATCATAATCATATATACTCACTTCAACGACCTCCTCCCTGTGTTTCTCAAAGAAATCGACAAGTATATTCTCATCTACACATTCATCTATTGCCTCTGTAACTGCTGTTTTAACATCTTTATCTTCAACATCTGTCTTATATCTGGTTTTTTCAACAAATGTCATATAATCCCGGAGCGTCTTGCACTTATTCAGGATATCTGCATCACCATTAATATTTATTACCCGTACCTTTAACTCCATTTCGGGATTGTCTGTATATTCTTCAAACATATCTGACAACTTGATTATCTCTTCTTTTTCAATCCACTTTTCTTTTCCATTATAAAATGTAATGAAATGCGGAACCGGAATTTTCAGCATACTTCTTCTATGAAGTGTACTGTTACTAAATATCTGTCTCATCACATCTGATACATAATGAAGAAATCTTAAAGGCATATTCGGATTCTTTGACGACTGCTGCTCAAACATATATAAATTCATGCTTAGCAGAAATGAAGCATCATTTTTATACTTCATATACGAGCCGCCATTTAATGTAGTTACCTGTAAATCATCCACATTTTTATAAGATGAATTGTTAAGTGCATTGTACAAATCCAGCAAATTAGCTTTGTCGGCATACAACATGCAGAATACATTATCCTTAAATTTTGCTGATACATTGTCTTTTTTCTCTGCCATAGATATCCTCCTTTTGTTTAACAGGCTGATATCCACACACATACTAATATTATTATTTATTAGTATATTATCATTTGCAGATAATGAAAACAAGCCTGCTGTAGTCCAATTAATTTTTGTGGGATTCATGCTGAATGAATACTCAGCTCTGATAGACAGCTAAATAGAAATATATTTATAATTAAAATACATATGCTGTCCATAAAAAGAATTCTTTTAATATATTAATATCACACATAATTATATATGTCAATACTTTATTTATAAAATTATAAAAATAATCAGGCTGTGTCCAAATACATTTATACATGGAACAATCAGCCTGATTAACTTTATCATAATCTTATTTGAATGTATTTCATATTATTTTATTCTGCCTGCTGCACATCTTCATTTCCTGTATCAGTAGACTTTCCTTTAATCTTATCCTTTAATGCAAATGCTCCGGCAAGTAATGTACCTGAAATTGAATGCCATGTACATGATACTGCACAGATAATAGCTGATTCAGGTGTTGAAGCAAACTGGGCTGTAGTAGTTGCAAGATTAGTTGCAAGTCCTGCATTCTGCATACCAACTTCAATAGATATTGTTCTCTTCTTTGCTGTATTCATTCCTACAAGCTTTCCGGCACCATAACCAAGCAGATATCCAAGTCCGTTATGTAAAAGAACAGCTACAAATATTACCGCTCCTGACTCAAAGAATTTAGCCCCCTGTGATGATACAACACCGCCGACAACACATGCAAGTCCAAGAACAGCTATACCTGGCATGATTTTCTGTATTTCTGCAAATATTTTTTTCTTTCCAAATAAATAATTAAATAAAAATCCAACGGCAACCGGAAGTATTACTGTTTCAACAATAGAAACAAACATCGGAAGTGCCTTGATTGAAATATGTGTTCCACTTGCAAGAAGTGATACAAGAAGTGGCGTCATAAATGGTGAAAGTAATGTTGATACCGTAGTCATTCCAACTGAAAATGCTACATCACCGCCACAAAGATATGACATGATATTTGATGAAACACCTCCAGGACAGCAGCCTACAAGTATAAGTCCAAGACCTATTGCATCTGAAAGTCCAAGAACCTTTGTTATACCAAATGCCAAAAATGGCATTATAAGATACTGTGCTATTGCACCAACACATATATCAAATGGTCTCTTTGCCAGTATTTTAAAGTCCTGTGTTGTAAGCGTAAGCCCCATGCTAAACATAATAATGCCTATAATTATTGACTGGCTTGTGAATTTGTTTGATGCAAAATCGACAAACAACTTGTGATTTACCCATGACATCATACCCGGTACAAAAAATGTCACAACTGCAATTGCGATAACTACTATTGAAGTGTAATCTGATAAAAATTTACTAACTTTTTGTAATGCTTTCATTACGTCCTCCTTGTTTTCCGAAGGAAAATGCCAGTTTCTTCTGCGAGCAGAGGACTTGCACTCCCCTTGTTTTTTTGTCCACTAAAAAAGTCCCTTTTCCAGCCATTAAGACTAAAAAAGGGACGAATATAATCCGCGTTACCACCCTGATTCTGCAGTATCACTACAGCACTTTACATACCTGCATATGCTATCCATATAACGGTGGAGACCGGCGAGGTTTACCGACACAGCATATACAACTCTGCTTTCAGCCTGCTTCTTAGAGAGGATATCCTGATATGATTATTACCTGTTTACACCAGCCACAGGCTCTCTGAAAATAAATCAATAACAGACATTGTTCTCTTCAACGAATTTCGGTGAACATATTTTGTTTTCCAATGAGTATTATAGTCCTCATTTTCTATATGTCAAGCACTAAATTATAAAAATACGGACTGCACACCATATTGATGTACAATCCGTATTCATGTTGGAAAAAAGGTATTTATTACACTAATCCCAATATCTTAGGTAGGAACATAGATATTGCAGGGAAGTATGTAACCAGTAATAAAGCTACAAATATAATTGCGAAGTACGGTAACATGTACTTAATAACACTTTCAATAGTCACACCGCCAACACGGCATCCTGTAAAAAGAATTGTTCCAACAGGTGGTGTAATTGTACCAATTGATAAGTTGAAGCAGAGAAGGATACCAAAGTGTATCGGACTCATGCCAAATGCTGTACAAATTGGAAGTAAGATTGGTGTAAATATAAGTATTGCCGGTGTTACATCCATAAATGTACCAACTACAAGTAACAAAACGTTTATTAAAAGAAGAATTAAATATTTGTTAGTTGTAAGTCCGAGAATTGTTGTAGCAATCATATCAGGAATTTCTGTAAATGCCATTGCCCATGACATAATAGATGAAAGACCAATCATGAATGTTATAATACCTGTAGTCTTTGCTGACTCAAGAACAATTCTTGGGATATCCTTTATTTTAAATGACTTGTAAATAAGTGATAAAACTGTTGCGTATACTACTGCGATTGCTGAACCTTCAGTTGCTGTGAATATACCGCCAAGTATTCCACCAATTACAATTACAATAAGCAAAAGACTTGGGATTGCCTGCCAGAATGTCTTTAAAGCAACTTTTAATGTAACTCTCTCTTCTGCCTGATAACCACGTCTTTTTGCCATGATACCTGCAAGAATCATAACAGCACCGCCCCAGAGAAGACCCGGAATATATCCAGCCATAAAAAGGGCTGCAATTGATACACTGCCTGCAATGCTTGAATATACAATCATTGTGTTACTTGGTGGAATAAGCATTCCGACTGGTGCTGAAGCCACATTTACAGCAGTGCTGTAATTTTTGTCGTAACCTTCTTTTTCCTCTAATGGTCCGATTGTACTTCCCATTGCTGCTGCAGCGGCTGCACCAGAACCACTGATAGCACCGAATAACATATTTGCTACTACATTTGACTGTGCAAGTGCACCAGGCATCCTTCCTGAAATTACTTTTGCACAATTAACAAGTCTTGTTGCAATACCACCATTGTTCATTATATTACCAGCAAGGATAAAGAACGGAATGGCTATAAGTGAAAATGAATTTGAACCGGCAAAAATTCTCTGGGCTGATGTTGCAAAAGATACATCTGCCGGAATCATGCATATCATTGAAACTGCTGAAGAAAGTCCGATTGCTACACCGATAGGTGCTCCGATTATCAGCAATATAACTAATATTGTAACCATTACCAAGGCTACCTGTAATGCTATACTCATATGTATGTCCTCCTCCTGTTTATTCCTTGTTTTTCTTAAGTTCAAGTCCAATATTATAAATACTGTAGAATATAATAATCACACCACAAATAGGAATAATTGAATAAATAACACCTGTAGGAATGTGAAGAATTGAATCTAACTGTACAAGATTCATTCTTGTAATTACAAATCCGCCATATACCATAACAAGTCCTGCAAAAATAATTGTCACACATTCGATTATAATGCTTACTACCATTTTTGCTGTTTTTGGCAGCTTATCTTTTATAACAGAAATATTAATATGTTCTCTCTGTCCAAACATGTATGTTGCTGAAATAATAATCAGCCATACGAAACAATATCTGGTAAGTACCTCTGTTACACTGCTCGGGCTCTTAAAGAAGTATCTTGATATAACCTGATATGTTACCATAAGAACCATTGCTATAAATATTACAACACTTGAATATGCTGTTATTTTGTCCATTATTTTTTTTGATTTAGTCATATCAATTCTCCTCCCTTAAAGATTCAACTTTATCATATATATTCTTAGTCACTTCTGACTGGCTTGAAATACTGTCAAGGAGTGGCTGGCATTTTTCTCTGAATAAACTTATATCAGGATAAATGAAAATTGCTCCATGTTCCTCTGCTTCTGCCTTTGCTTCCTGTACAGATTTTTTAAATGCAGTAAATTCATAGTCGGTAGAATCATCTACAAGCTTGTCAAATATTGCCTTATCTGTATCTGATAAACTATTAAGGAAATTGGTACTTGCTATTACTACATCAGGGTGAACAATATGTTTTGTATATGAATAATATTTTGCGACTTCATAATGTTTGAAATCAGTGTATACACGCTCACTATTTTCACCTGCATCAATAACTCCCTGCTGTAATGCTGTATATACCTCTGACTGCGACATTGCTGTACCAACACCCCCCATATATTTAACCATGCTAAGATATGTTGGAGAATCATTAACTCGTACAATCATACCCTTGAGGTCATCTGGTGTGTTAATTGGCTTATCTGCATAAATATTTCTCTCGCCGGCCGTATAAACTGTAAGTACCTCAAAATTAAATTTTCTTGTTGATTTGAATAATTCATCAAATATTCCTGCCTGTACAGATCTTCTTAAATGATCCATATCCTGATAAAGGTAAGGTGCTCCGACAATAGCAAAATCTGCATCATATCCTTCTGGAACTGAACATGGAACAATTGCCATATCCAAAGCACCAGTTCTTATGAACTCTGCCATTGACCCCTGTTCACCTAACACACCATTAGGATAAATAACCATTTTATATCTTCCGTTAGTCGCTTTTTCAAACCTGTCGCCTAACTCTTTCATTGCCTTATACTGAGGATGATCCTCGTTCTGGTTAAATGCAACTCTTATAATTTTTACTTCTTGTCCGTCTGCTGTAGTTTTTGTGCTACACCCTGTAAGTGCAGAACAGACTAAAATACCCATGCACATTAATACCGCAATAAATTTTTTACCCATAATAGTCTCCTCACGTTTACTTTAATAATTCAGTGCTTACTTTCACTACAACCTTTCTTACTGTCATAGGTTCGCCATCTTCACATGCCGGTCTGTGAACATCTGATGGGAAGAACACGCAGAAACAGCCCGGAGTAGATGTTATAAACCCTTCATTTTCTACAGATTTATAAAAAATAAGATCTCTTTCATCAAACTTCTCATCAATCTCGTAACTACCTGTATCTGGCGTAAATCCTAACTTTTCTCTTCCTGACGCAAGGAACTGCACATCCAGATATTTTTCATGCACTTCAGGTCTTTTCTCACTTACAGGACCTGTCGCAGCATCAAACACCTGTGCATACATAAGTTTTCCCTCAATCTCATAAACACCAGCTTCCATATTTACAAAATCATTTTCTTTTAAATATTTAATTGCTCTCTGAACTGCCTTTGGATAATTAGTAAAATCGTCTTTAGAATTAATAGATGAAAAAATCATTATTTTATTTCCTTTCTTTCTCTGTCTTCCATTGCATGAACCATATTTACAATCATTCTGTGTGTCGGAACATCAACGCCAGTCTTTTCTCCGGCTCTGACGACTGCACCACTGATTGTATTTACTTCTGTACGTCTTCCTGCTTTAAGGTCAGCGTATATTGACGTTTTTCCATCAGGTGAATTAATAGAAGTTGCTCTTACTTTTTCAATAACCTCATTTTCATCAAAGGTAAGTCCTAATGCTTTTGCAACCTGCAAAGCTTCTTTTATGAGAATTACAGTCATGTTCCATGCATATTCGTCTGATGCAATAAAACCAATTGGCACCTGAAGAACACCTGTAAGTGCTGAAAGTGATACATTTGTAAAAAGCTTATCCCATATCAGCTGCTGGATATTATCATAAATATGTGTGTCAAATCCACATAAATCAAAGCTTTCTTTAACTTTCTGAAGCATTCCTTCTTTATCAGGAACTAACATTCCAATATTAGTTTTTCCTTTACCACCGCGTCTTACATACGCATTATCAAGAACCGCCCCATTATCCTCTGTTGTTCCAATAATAATTCTTTCTTTTGGAACAAACTCAGATAAAATATCTTCATGTCCTGCCCCATTCTGGAGTGTCATCAAATAAGTATGTTCTCCTATAATGTGCCTGTTTTCTTCAAGTGCAGCTTTTGAAAAAAGTGATTTAACGAAAAGTATTACAAGGTCAACTTCTTCAAGATTTTTACTGTCTGACATTGCTTCAGGTCTGTAAACCACATCTTTGTCATTTTCAAAAAGTTTAAGTCCGTCAGCATTGATTTTCTCGACAATTTCCTGCTTCTTATCAATCATGTATACATCATTGTATAATGAAAGATGTCCGCCATATATTGAGCCCATAGCTCCCGCACCAAGAACCGCAATCTTCATAACTGTAATCTCTCCTTCAATGTGTTAAAATCTTATTTTATAATACCAGTTTCCTAACCGGCTATTCCACTCTTATCTTGAAAATTCTGCAAGTCCTTCAATTGCATATGCACGGATTGGACATGAGTCAAGTCCGTAAATCGGAAGTGGTGTATATGACATGAAAAATGTATCCTGTGTAAGTTTGTCCAAATTCTTTAATACTTCAAGAAATACAATATTTTCTGCCATACAGATGTCATGGAACGGTTTAACATCTTCATTGCAGTTTTCAATTGAAACTCCATCACCAAAACCTACACATTTAATCTTGTGGTCTACACACCACTGTGCTGTCTCACCATTTACAAGTAATCTCTGGTCCTTATCAGTATTTGTATCTGGTGTAAATGGGTCTATCTTGTAAGAAGAATCAATAATAAGAATATCTCCTTCCTTTACCCAGCCTTCTGTTGCCTTGTCAAGGTCTGCTGCACTGATATGTTTTCTATGAGGAAGTGTATCTTTAAAGTCTACATAAATTGCTCTTCCCATAAATGTTGTAAGTGGAAGTTCTGCAACTGATGGCCAGTTATCATCATGATGATAAGGACACTCACAATGTGTTCCGAGGTGGCTTGTAAGATCCATAGCTGTATGGAAATCAGGAATAGGACCACCTGTATTATATCTTATAAGGTGACATCTTCTTGACTCTGTCTTTGGATCAAGTGGCTTTGTAAGATCCACAATTTTTAAGTTTCCTAATTCATATGTTGTATTCATTCTTTTTTCCTCCTGAACTGTTTTAAATGATTTGTTGTTTTGTTGTTGATTGCAGTATACCAGTATACCGGTATAGAATCAATTATCAAAAATAGTCAAAGTTTTCACAATTATTTTAGCAAATTTAAACAAAACCGGGATACCGGTATCCTAATTTTAAAAATTATTATTGACCACAAATATATTTTGTTCTATTATTTTGTGTATAACGTACCACCATAAATAAATACATTTATTGTTTATATAGCGATATCTGATACACATATTCAGGAAGGATTATCAAAATATGAAGATTATGTCTTCGCTTCAGCAGGAAGCATACAACTACATTAAAAAACTTATTCTCACAAACCAACTGGATGTAAATATGATGTACTCCGAGACTAAACTTTCAAAAGAACTCGGTATATCAAGAACACCTATGCGTGAGGCATTGCAATGTCTCAGCCAGGATGGTTATATAGATGTAGTTCCGAGCAAAGGCTTCAGAATACGTCAGTTAAACCAAAAAGATATGAAAGAAACTATTCAGATTAGATGTGCAATAGAAGGTTTTTGTACTCACTGTCTGGCTTCTACAATAAATACTCCAAAAGGTCAAAAAGTTCTACGTGAACTTGAAAATATACTTGATTTACAAGCTAAAGCTGCAGAAAATAGTTCTACAGACGGCAATTATGAAGATTTCATTAATTATGACCACCAGTTTCATCTTCTCCTTGTAAATTATATAAACAATGAAGAAGTCAATCACATTTTTCAACGGCTTATGTACTTAATAAAACTTACTTCACAGTCAGCACTTGAAGTTGAAGGACGTGTTACAGGTACATTAGAGGAACACAAAAAATATTTTGATTATCTTAAAGCCGGTAACGGCGATGATGCTTACCGCATACTCATTAATCATCTTATGATGCCTCTTAATGTTGTTAAAACTAAAAAATAACGGACAAAAATCATATAAAATATTTAAAAAACAGGCAGGTATCTTATTAAAGTTGATAATAGAATACTTGCCTGTTTTTTATTTTATTTAATTGCTAATGATGCATCCGCAAGGCGGCAATACATACTTTTGCCATCATTTTCTGTATATGTTTCAAATATTCCAGATATTACAACCTGTGTCCCTCTCTCAGGATATTCATCAGGATACACATGGGCTCCATCATCCCATACAAATTCTATTCCCTGTGCACAACATGCTGTTGCATCCTGTATTATACAATAATGATAATATTTTCCTGTAGGTTCATAAAATATTGAATAGTATGTTCCAGAAATTTTAAAACTTTTGTTTTCATATTGCTCAGGTGAATTCACCATCTGAAACACAGTAGCATATACCATATCACTGCTCATACTCGTGAGGTCATAATCAACAGTAAACATTTCCTTCTTAACATAGTTTCTTTGTTCAGTTTCCACCCCAACTACAGTTGTAGTTTCCTGTTCCGCTTTTTTGCCATCATTTTCATTATCTTCTTTTGTCGAATTATTTATCTGTTCATTAAGAACTTTATCTACCGAATTTGACGTATTTAGTTTTCTATTTGCTTTTGTATTTTTTGAACATCCTGTCGCTAAAATAATACAGATACATAACAAAATAAGTTTTAATTTTTTTCTCATACTCACACTCTTCCTGATATTTTTCCAATTAGTGAACACACACAAAATGCAGCTATATCGACTGCAACAATCGTTGCTCCTACTGGTGTTCCAGCTAAAATTGATAATAAAATCCCTATAACTGCACACGTAACCGACAGTATTACAGAACATACCGTAACCTGAAAAAATGTTTTAAATATACGCATTGACGATAATGCTGGAAATATAACAAGTGCTGATATAAGCAGCGAACCTACAAGATTCATTGCCAGCACAATTATTATTGCTGTAATTACCGCAATAACCAGATTATAAAAGTCTGTTTTCATTCCTGTAGCTTTTGCAAATGTCTCATCAAATGTAACAGCAAATATTTTGTGATAAAAATATACAAATGATACTACAACTATTATTGATAAAACAAGGCACAGCTTGACATGTTCAGATGTTAGTGTAAGTATCGATGTTGAGCCAAAAAGTGTACTGCAGACATCACCTGAAATATTTGGTCCTGCCGCAAAAATATTCATCAAAAGATATCCTATTGCCAGTGCTCCAACCGAAATCATTGCAATAGCAGCATCTCCTTTTATCTTGGTATTCTGTCCCGTTTTCAGCAAAAGAATTGCACATATTATCGTAACAGGTAGTATAAATATCGTATTATTAGAAAGATTCAATACAGATGCCACTGCCATAGCTCCAAATGCAACATGTGACAATCCATCACCTATAAATGAAAATCTTTTTAAAACAAGTGTTACTCCAAGAAGCGAAGAACACAATGCAATTAAAACTCCAACAATTAGTGCGTATCTTACAAATGGATACTGAAAATAAAAAATTAATTTATCTATCATATTGCCTGTCTTCATACTCCTTCTTTGTTCCATAAAATACTTTATTTCCTGTATAAAGTACATGACTCGCATATTTAACTGAATCTTCAATATCATGAGAAATCATAATAATAGAGATGTTATCTTCTTTATTTAGTTTTTCTATAATTTTATACATCTCTTTTGAAGCCTTAGGATCCAGTGCTGCCACTGGTTCATCAAGAAGCAGTATCTTTTCTGTTGCACACAATGCTCTTGCAAGCAATACACGTTGTTGCTGTCCACCGGAGAGTTCCCTGTAACATCTTCCTGATAAATTACTGATTTCAAATTTTTCCATCATATTTTTTGCAGTCTGTTTTTGAACTTTATTATAAAAAGGACGCATTCCACACCTATTCTGGCATCCGGAGAGAATTATTTCTCTCACGGATGCTGGAAAATCTTTTTGTACAAATGTCTGCTGCGGAAGATAACCTATCTCATTTTTTTTAAGTCCATCACCATAAATGATATTTCCAGCAACCGGCTGCTGTAAACCCAGTATAGTCTTCATAAGCGTTGTTTTTCCGGAACCATTCTCACCAACAATACATAGATAATCTCCCTCATCAACAGAAAAATTAATATTTTTAAGTATTGCCTTTCCATCATAGCCAACTGATAAATTATTACAATTAATCTGACTCATTTATCCTCCTATTGCAATGCTTCTTTAAGTACATTAAGATTGCTCTTCATTACAGAAAGATATGTAACACCATTCTTTACATCTTTTGAAGTAGTTGACTGTAATGAATTAAGCTCAAATATTTTCTGATTTTTATTTTTTGTATTAGAAATTATTGTATTAGCTATCTTTTTATCTGATTTTTCAATTGTCATTACATTTTTAAGTCCAAGTTCGTCTACCTTTTTCGCCAAAAATGATATAGTTTCAAAACTTGCCTCACTCTCTGCAGAACAACCCGCAAATGCTGCATAATACTTTAATCCATAATCATCCACCATATAACGGAATGGGAATCTGTCTCCAAACAGCAAAGTCTTATTAGTTGAATTTTTTACAACATTCTGGTATTGATCATCAAGCTCTTTTAATTTATTTTTATAAACTGCTGCATTTGTACTATAAACATTCTTATTTTCTGAATCTATATCGCACAAAGAATCTGCTATAGCATCACATAATTTTTCTGCATTTCTAAGTGACAGCCATACATGTTCATCATATTCTTTTTCTTCATGTTCTAACATATCTTCTTTAATTTCATTACTTGTCATTCCAGCAGGATAATATGTCGGCCAGTTATCCATTTCTTCTGACTGCATACCAGGCATTGCTTCTTCAGTTTTAACTGTGTCTTTTAAAACATCCAGCAAATTAATAACCTTCATATTTTTATTGACAGACTCTTTTAAAGCATCCTCAACCCATTCATCTGACTCTCCGCCAACATATATAAACATATCACATGAAGAAATCTTCATTATATCTTCTGCCGTTGGCTGATAACTGTGTAAATCAACACCATTATCAAGCAACATTGTTATATCAACATTTGAATTTTCTCCTGCAATTTCCCTTACCCAGTCATATTCTGGAAAAATTGTTGTAACAACTTTAATTTTATCATTTTTTGATGAATATTTTGATTTATTCTGACCGCATGCAGCAAGGCATAATAACGCCATTACCACTACTAAAATTATAGAAATACGTTTTTTCATAAACAAAACCTCTGCTTTCTTACCACTATAATATAAAATTAAGCACAAGAACCAAAGGGGTCTGCTTTATCCCCTTTGCTCTCACAGAAATTTTATTCAATTATTCAGTCTTACCTTTTGACGTATTGGAGAATTTTTTATTATAAATAAAGACCTGGTAAATACAGCTGTCACCACAGCCACAACAATTAAACCAGCCACTTGGCTTACAACCGTACCTGTTGACAGTTTCTTTAACATCTGCTGTGCCTGCTGTATACATGCACAAACAGGACAGTCTTCACCATTACATTCATGATTTAATTCTTTTTCTATATAGAAAAGGCAAGCAAATGTCACAACAATAAATAAAATGCACATAATTAAAGCTGTCTTTTTTTGTCTCTTTATATGTTTATCCATCTGCTTCTCCTTTCCCAAATTAAATTTTTATTTTTTATTTTTACACTGACTGCACACGCCATAAAAAACTGTGCGTTTGGAATCTATAATAAAATTATGGTGCTCACATATATGTTCCCTCAAATGTTCAACTTCATCACATTGCAAGTGAATTATCTTTCCACATACTTCACATTTGCAATGATAACATGAAGTCTCTGCATCATTATGTAAATCACCAATATACTCAAAACATGCACTGCTTGTTCCATCAACAACATATTTTGCCACTACACCTTCACTAACAAGTTTTTCAAGATTACGGTATATTGTAGTCATTCCGACATCTATATCTTTTTCCCGAAAATAATTATTAATATCCGATACTGTTACATGACTGCCTTTAACAGACTGCAAAAAATCAAGCAACTCCGTCATTTGTTTTGTTTTATATTTAACTTTTGTCAAACCTCTGCCTCCCAGTAATATGAAAACGATTTTCATTTTATCACATTATATAGATTTGTCAACATAAATTGAAAATGATTTTCATATTCTCTTTTTATATTTTAGAAAAATAAGGTAAACAACATTTAATAAAATTCCGAATATTGTCGCTGCCGGTGCTGCAAATCCAATCTTTGTAAGACTTGCGTCAAGCTGAATACTCATATAATAAGCAAGCGGAAGACGCACAAGAAGTGTCTGTATAAGTCCCTGTGCCATAACCCATATAGTCTTATCATGTCCGTTAAAATATCCAATCATGCTGAAAAGAATAGCTGTCACTATTGTTTCCAATGCAAATCCTTTAAGATAATCATATCCCTTTTGTACAACAGCTGCATCCGTCGTAAATATTCCTGTGAGTATGTCACCTTTAAATATTATTAATAAAAATGCAATACATCCTATAACAAGTCCTACACCAATACCTGTAAACATCGCCTTTTTGGCTCTTTTCTCATTACCAGCACCGACATTCTGTGACACAAATGATGCCATTGACTGCATAAGTGAACTTGGAATCAACATTGCAAAGTTTACAATTTTACAGGCAACGCCATATCCCGATGAAGCCTCAAGTCCAAGCCTGTTGATGAATGCACATAATGCCAGAAATGAAACCTGAGTAAGAAACTCCTGTAATGCAAGAGGAATCCCGATTTTTAATGCTCTTTTACAGTGCATATTTATCTTGAAATCACTTTTTGTTATCGTAAATATCTTATTCCTTTTTACAAGCATAAATAATGCCAGCATAACACTTACCGCCTGTGCAAATACTGTTGCTATTGCTGCACCTGCCGCATCCATTTTAAGACCGGCAACAAGCAAAAGATCACCCACAATATTTATAACACAGGCAACTGCAACAAATATAAGCGGAGATTTACTATCGCCAAGTCCTCTGAAAATTGCAGATAAAAGATTATATGCCACAATAAAAAATATTCCACCGCCACAAATCTTCACATATACTGATGTAAGCCCTACAGCTTCTGAAGGTGCCTGCATGACAATGGCAATGCGGCGTGAAAAACATATCATCACAAAAAATAATACTGCTGAAATTATCGCAAATATTATAATTGAACCACCTATAACCTGCCCTATCAGCTCCTGTTTCTTTTCACCTATATATCTTGCAATAAGCACCGTTATGCCCATTGCAAACTGGGTAATTACAAATGTCACAAGATTAAGCACCTGACTTCCTGTTGAAACGGCTGACAATCCAGAAGTTGTACCGAATCGTCCAACAACAAGCAGATCAACTGCACCATACGCAGCCTGCAGTATCAGTGCACCGAGTATAGGCATCATAAACGGAATTAACTTGCCAAGTATACTTCCCTGTGTAAAATCCGATTTTGAATTATTCAATGTCAACTCTCCTTTCACTCATTACTTTATAAAACTTTTCTATTGTATTAATCATGCAATCAGCCTCTTCCTCTGTAATACCATCAAGATATCTGCATAAGCGGCTGTAATAATTTTTATCATATTTTTCAGACAGTTCTTCACCTTTAACTGTAATCTCAATATATGTTATACGTGCATCCTCATCAGACGAAATCTTCTTCAGATAACACTTTTCTTCCATCTCTTTGACCGTCCTTGTAACGCCCGGACGTGGTATTGCAAGTGAATCGCTTATATCAGAAATCTTGACTCTCTGCACTCCATTTCCCTGCAATTTGTGAATTGTATCCATATACTGTATATATGCCGGCTTTACTCCATCTGGCAGCTCCGGGAGAAAATCACGGATTCTTTTTGCCAGAAAGCACGCATCTAACATTCTTTTTATTTTTTCTTCTGTCATAAATACTTCCTTTCATTTTATCTGCATATAGTTATCATTGATAATTACCTTTGGTAATTATATATTTAAAAAATATAGAAGTCAATAACAATCTATGCACATTTTATTGACTTCTAATAAAATTATTCTTTTCAGCATGCGGCCTTTATAAATCTTGCCTTTAATATCTCATCAGTTTTTTTGTACACAGCATTCGCAAATATTTTATGTGCCTGTGCGTCAAGATGTTCCTGATCCTTCTCACTGCATGAAACAAAATCCTGTGCCCTCAGAAAATGTACATTATTTTTTAATGCTATTTTTTCATAAACTGCCTCAAGATTTTTTGATACCTGTATAGATTCTTTTGAAAATTCAACATCAAAGCCTTCTTTATATACATTTTCACCAAGATATATCGGAGAAATCAACAAAATATCGCTGTCAGGACTGTAATTTTTTACCTGTTCAAGAAGCGTCTCCACTCCTTTTCCGATTATGCCCGCAGTTGCTCCGTAAACGGTCTTGCAGTCATTAGTTCCAAGCATGATTATAATAAGGTCAAGCGGTGTGTGACTTTCGAGAATTGCAGGAAAACTCTCACTTCCTTTGCGTCCAGCACGGAATACATCGTCAAATATTGTTGTCCTTCCGCACAATCCCTCTTCTATAACATTGACATCTCTTCCAAACTTTTCTGCCAGAATACTGGTCCAGCGTACACCCCACGAAAATCTTCCGCTCTTATCAGGTTTATATCCATATGTATTAGAATCTCCAAAGCACAATATCTGTTTCATAAAACCCTGCCTTTCCACAGCCTGCCGCTGTCTCCCAATAAATTTTGACAATTATGTAAGTATAATATATTCCGCTTTCAGCGTTTCAATTCATACTTATTTGATAGGGTTAGTATAGATTAAATTTTATATACTGTCAATACTGAATTTAAGAATTTAGCAATTCTTATAAAAACAATCTGCCTCGTTAATATATGCAACTAACTCAAAATACAGGCAGGCAAAATAATGTACCAGCAGAAAAAAGAACATTATTCGTCAAAAACAGATTTTGTATAAATTTATAAATAATGCTGTCGCATATTGGAAAGCTTAATCATTTCTATGCGACAGCATTATCTTTTTATTTTGCAAGATATGCAACAGCTGAAAGAGCCGCAACATTTCCTTCCCCCGCAGCTTTCACATACTGGTATGGTGCTCCTGTTATATCTCCACACGCAAAAAGTCCTTTGATATTAGTTGACATGTCACGCTGTACCAATACCTTGTTTTCTTCTGTTTTAAGTCCCGGAACAAGTGTCTTAGGAGCTACATGTTCCCTCATCACAAATATTCCATCAAATTCATAGCTGCCGCCTGCCTGCGTTTCAAGAATAACTTTCATTCCGTTCTTTTTTATTCCAACAGGTTTTACAGCAGACAATACCTCAATATTTTTGATTCCAGCAAATGTACCCTCAACACCATTTGAATCTTTATACATCTTTATATATGTCACTTTTTCAGCAATCTCAGCAAGAAACTTTGCCTCTGCCTCTTCTTTATCCGAAAATGCAATTACTGCAGCACTTTTTCCACGATAAAATGCAGCATCACATGTCACACAGTAGCTTACTCCCTGTCCGAGATATTCTTCTTCACCCGGATATGCATTTACATTAGAAAGTCCTGCTGCCAGAATCACGCTATCTGCCTCATAACTGCCATTTTGCCCCTGTAAAACAAAATAATTTCCAAGCGAATAAACTGCATTAATTTTATCCTCAATTATTTCAATCCCCATGCTGCCAATATGTTTTAAAAATGCTTCTTTTAGCTGCTCACCGCTCACAGCCGGAATTCCCGGATAATTATTAATAAGTGACGCTTTTTCTATTTTAGTGCTAAGTTCACGGCTTCCTATAAGAATACTATTTTTATTTCTCACTCTTGCTGTTATCGCCGCTGATATTCCAGCCGGTCCTGTACCTATAATTGCTATATCATATCTATCCATATTATCTCCAATCACCTTTTATAAGAATCTGTTTTTTCATATATTTTTATAATAAAACATAAATTTATAAAGAAATCAATATTTTATTAATCATAACAGGAGGCTTCGTTTGAATCAACAATTAAAACATACCTTAAAAACTTACGGCAGGGAACTGATATATGCCCTTATAATACCACTTGCTGCCGGTGCTTTTTCATCTGTCCTTACTCCCGACAGCTCAGAAATTTTTAACATGTTTAACAAACCACCGCTATCACCTCCCGGCTGGCTTTTTCCTGTTGTATGGACTGTCCTTTATATATTTATGGGGCTTGCTTCTTTTCTTGTATACACATCCGATAAATACACAAACCCCGCACTCACATTATATTGTACCCAGCTTTTCCTTAATTTTATGTGGTCAATTATATTTTTTAATCTGCAAATATATCTCGCAGCATTTTTCTGGTTATTTTTGATGTGGTTTCTTATAATAATCACAATTGTTCTTTTTTATGAAATCTGTAAACCCGCCGCATATCTTATGATTCCATATCTTGTATGGGTAACATATGCCGGATATCTTAATCTTGCAATATATATGCTAAACTAAAAAAATACAAAACCGGTCTTAGCTGTAAGATTATTTCCTACATTACTAAGACCGGCTCTGTTGCTTTTATATTCATTAAAATTAATTATTTAAAAATAGTTTTAATGAACTCTCTAAGCTCTTAATCCTCTTTTTTTGTTCTTGTCATGAGAACATATGCAACTCCGATAAGAGCAATTCCCATAACTGTTACAAGTGGCATGATTGTTCTCATTGCCATATCACCTGTTGAAGGTGATGAAGGTGTTGTATTTGCATCACCTGTTGTACTTCCTGCGTTGTTACCATTATCAGCTGATGGTGTATCAGGTGTTGATGGTGTGCCTGGTGTTGATGGTGTGCCTGGTGTTGATGGTGTACCAGGTGTTGATGGTGTGCCAGGTGTTGATGGCGTGCCTGGTGTCTTATCAGCATCTGTGTAAACAATAGCATATGTTGAGAATTCAC
>OJME01000005.1_pt1 | contig 155642 bp, 137 predicted proteins | sample 1597151 | NCBI WGS metagenome assembly OJME01 (sample SAMEA2452118, study PRJEB22498) | human gut metagenome | biome: human feces; feature: human gut; material: feces | place: Australia | collected 2012
CCCAGGATGGATGATGTCGGCACTCATGCCGACATAAACTTTCTTCTTTTCCATTACGATAGTCTATATTTAAATTTTATCAATTTCGAGATCTCATTATAGTGTCGTTCACAACTGCGATTATCCGTATAATAATGAACTACATCTTTAAATCTTCTCTGTTTATTAGGTACTGAAAAGTTATTCGTGACTTCGAGCAATAAATTTAAAAAACAGTTCATATCTTTAGGTGAATTTATAAACTCAAATAATTCAAAATCAAAATTTACATTACGCTCTGAAATATATTCAGACTCATCATAAGGAAGTAATATAATAGGCCTATCTAATAATAAAAAATCAAAAATAATACCTGAATAATCAGATATTAATCCATCAAAAATATTCAATATAGCCATTATATCTGCAACCTTATCTTCGTTTAATAATAGTATTCTTTTGCATGCTGTATAATTAGTTGCATTATTAATATCCAATTGATGAGTTCTTAAACAAATAATCATTTTATGCTTTTCTAAAAAATCCTCCAAACGATTTAAAGAAAAATCTGCAAAAGGGAAGAAAGTCGTTTTATGTTTATTTCTCCAAGTAGGAGCATACAAAAAAACTTTATCTACAGTTGGCAAATCCGGCCCGTAAAGAGATTGCAATATTTTCATTCTATTATTTAATTTCCATAATTGATCATTCCATGCTTGTCCCAATATTTTTACTTGATTTTGCTTTACAGCAAAACTTCTTGTCATAATTTGCTGGAACAACTCTGATGTAGCTGAAATTAAATCATACTTTGAGTAAATAAAACGTATAAGAATATTTTGAATCACTGAATTTTCTCCATTAGCAACACCTATACCTTTAAAAGGAATTCCATGCCACAAATTAACAACTACACGATTTCTATTTACATAAGGAATTCTAATCGGTAATCCTCCTGAAGTTATCCAAGTAAAAGCAGTAAAAATCAGCTTTAAATCTTGTTGTTTCTTGGTAGTTATAAAGAAATTTCCTATTGTACTATTCAAATGTTCTCTCAAACTATCATCATTGATTATAAAATACGATTTATAATCAGACTTCGTAAGAAAATATTCAAACAAATATTTTGAATTGAAATTATATTTTAGACCATTATAACCAGAGAAAATAACAACTTCCTTTTTTCTCGTAGAAAACTCATATAATAAATATGAAAGAAATAAACGAACAATGCGTACTACCATACAACTACTTTTTAGAACACAATCTTTTATACTCAAGTAAAGAAGTCTCCCCTATATCAACAGAATCGTTAATCTCATAAAGTTCACGAGCCGCTTTACGAAACTTATATGGATTTTCCCTATATTCTTTCAAAGCAGTCAGTAACATTGAAGCTAAACTATGTTGATCTAGTATAGAAGCCCAACCAGCTCCATGCTCTTTTATCATGGAACTCATGTTAGTCCCAGATGTTACAAAACATGGAGTACCAACAGACAAAGCCTCACTAATACTAAGTGGCATGGCTTCTGATCTGGACGTTAGTATATATATATCACTGTTCTTCAATAGTTCCATTTTATTCACTCCAAATACAGGCCCTCGATACTGTACTTTGGACCCTAAATTCAGATTTGAAATTCTTTTCAATAATTGCAATATATCCTTTTCTGAAGGAGGAATATTCTCGATATCAATAGATTTTTTATTTCCATACCCATAAAATGTCAAAGAAATATCTTCTTGTGCAAGATTCTCTCTTATAGAGTCCAAAGCATCAAATAAGACATCAAGACCTTTATAATAAAAATCAATTTTAGATAAATACACTATTTGAACACTATTCGCATGATACACATTTATCCTAAAAGAATATCTCGAAATTTGAATGGGATTGGGAACTATTATATATTTTTTGTCAATATACGCAGAATGTATTTGTTCTTCTTTAGATGTAAAACATAAAGATAATGCCCTATTAACAAAAGTATCTAAAAACAAGTACTTAAAAATCTTTTTCTTAATAATATTTTTTCTTAATGCAACTCTAGATAACCCACCGTGGCTAACTATTATATAAGGGATATGATATTTACAGCAAAAATAGAAAAGTAATATAAACTTCAGATTATAAACAGAATGAAATATTACAAGATCAAAACTACGTAACGTTTCTATATAATTACCCTCCATATATAAAACAGGGAATAAATATTTTTTATTTTTTGAGGAACTTTTCCGTAGTATAAACAATACATTCTTTATAGAGGCATCATATTTTATTTGTCGTTTAATAAGTTCTGGAATAACAGTGTTCATTCCCCCAGCATCAGAGTTAATATCAATATCAGACACATGCAGTATATTCATTTCTATTAGCTTTAAATGGATATTTAATTTTTAATAAAATTGCAGTAAAAAGAATTATAAAAAGAAACATATAAATATTTCTCAACAAACTGCTTCTTGATATATATATACAATTAGTTATTACATAGAATGACACTATAAGATATGTTCTATTTTGAGTTACTTTCCGTTCAAACCACCCAATAAAGTATCCTAATATGATTGAAAAAACACTCATAAAAACAAGTCCCATGTCATATAATTCCGCAATAAAACTAGATCCTAATCCATGTCCTTCTCGAAACCCCTCAACTGAAATATTATATGCAACTGCATTGCCTAACAAGTTACTCATGCCATTAGCATCATAATATCCTGTATCTAAATTAAATATAGGAGCAAAAACAAAAGGAATATCTGATTGTAAATTATAATATTGAAGCAAAGGAAGAATATAAAAATTTGTAGATTGGGCATAAAAAAAATAGTTAAAAATAGATCTATTATCATCCAATAAAAATACGCCAGACTGTCTGAACAGTTGCACTAATAACAAAATAACGATACACACAACAGCAACAGATAACATAAATATCAATTTAGGAGGCTTATTCGCATAAAAACGATAATAGAACCATAACACAAATAAGAAAGAAAGAACTGCCCGATTTCTAACACCAATTAAAAAAAACAAACTAATTACCAATAAATATATCTTAGAAACCGACAAGAATTTCTTCTTAGAAGGTAATGAAGATAAAAATATAAAAAATCCAAACTCAAAAAAGAAACGAGATATTGAAATAAAAAATGGAATTGATAAAGAGGATGTATAATAAGAATAATATCCTTCAGTTAGCACTAGCTTTATTTCCATAAAAAACTTAAACAATGTAAAGGGCAGAAAAAAACAAAAGATAAAATATCCCCATTTTTGTAATCTATCAGAGTTTAAAATCGAAGAACTAATTTTATTATTTTTTACTGGCAAATAAAGAACAGAGCTTAAGCACCCTAAAAACATAGAATGCAAAATCACTAAATTTGAACATAGAGTAATATTTATCTGTTCTTCTGAAAACATAAAGAAAGTATTCATTAAGTTCCTTTCTAATAATGTATCCAAAGACACAAACAATGCTGAGACTTGAAATATAAAATAGCCTAAAAGGAATAGATTAAAAGCACTAAACAAGGCAAATATTCTTACACTTAAAAATGTTATATAAACAAAAGAGAGAATCAAATAATAAGAAAAAAACACATATGAGAATACCGATTCAATAGAGTTTATAATAAACAATAATACAGCAATAAAAACATTTATATACTGAACAGTTAATATAAATCGAAGATTCTCTCTATTTCTTATCTTATATAATTCCATGAATAATAAATACGTAATGAAAATTCCACAATCTTATGAATCAAGAAACTAAAAGACAGTAATAATATAGAGTTATCCACATATGCTAATAAAAATATCAGGCAAGGGAAAATAAGCAATGAACTATACAAAGAGCTTCTTATTAAACATTTTTCCAATGAATGCGCAACCATTATGTTATCCCCTATGAAAATTGATAAATTAGCAAAGATTGACGATAGAAGAATGATACTCAATGTAAAAAGAACTTCCAAAGAAGGAACAAACGAATAATATACTAATATATATGATTTAAGTAGTAGCAACAGGATAAATAAAGCAACACTAAAAAAGAATATAAATATCAAGATTTTTCTAATAAAGATTCGAGAATTTCTCACTGAAAATCTGCCTAATATCACAACACTTAATATTTGCGTTGGGATTACAATCACTGATAGAATCTTAAAAGATATATCCAGTAATGCTGCAGCAGACAAAGAAATAAAAGATGCACATAGTATATTATATAATTTATCCGATAACAATAAATTTATTTTACTTACAAAAAAAGGAGAAGATTGAATTAAAGTCCTTTTTAACGTTTTAACTCTAAGTTTTCTATAATAATGCAATTTATACTTAATAAAAGTATATAATAAAATAATCAAATTACTAATTACAAAAGAAAAAGAATAGAACAAAACATATCTATATCCATCACTATCATTTTTTACAAAAATATATGTAAGTACAAATATGACAAGAAACCTTAACACAGAAATACAAGGGAGAATTTTTACATCTTGTAAAATTACTAATAAATGACTAACAGAAAAAATTTCAGCTAAACAAACTAAAAGTAATACTAGTACATAAATATTTATATCTTCAGAAATTTCAAATATTTGTCCCCCCAAAAAATAAAGACTAACATAAAAAAGAAAAAGAACAAATCTTAATTGAATGATTCTTGATATAAATATAGAAATAGGATATATTTTCTGATAAAAAGAATATAATGGGATTTTTTTTAGAATAAGTAAATCCGATCCAAAATTTACAAATGAAACTCCTAAATATGCTATGGATTGAGCTAAAACAATTTTTCCATATTCAGCACTCCCAATCTTATCAATTAAATATGGAATAACAATTATTCCAATTAAGCTATCCAACCCTCTATTAGCAACAAGAGAGATAAAATCCTTCACAATACGATTAGATAATATATTCATTAAAGATATTCCCAAAACAATAACAAAATCATATATTCAAAATTTGGAATATTAGTAAAGGATAGGTAGGAAAACAAAGCAACATATAACAAGAAGATTGCATACATTCACAACGAAACAACATACGTGGAGAGATTTTTTTTAAATCATTTATTCAATAATAATACAACTATATAACTATTTCCTTCTATTATTACATAAAGCATTAAACCTCTTAAGCATAGTCTACAAATATCTTGTGTCACATATTCTACCTTCATTGAAATTTTACAAAGAGCGTCATATACAAAATAACAATCAAGGAAGAAATCAATCAATATGTGATCTTACATACCATACTAGTAGCATAAATAAACATACTTAAGATTAATCAAGTTAACTTTAACACAACATTAAAGTTAACTTCTCACCATCAATGAAGTTAACATCATAACTGCAAGAAACTAACTTCTTGCAAATAGAATATATATAACTTATTTTTCGCCTTAACATTGTTAAAGCATAGGAAAGTATTTCTTTGACAAAAACTTGAACGAATAAATGCCTTACCCGCGTCTCACATAGCTCACCGGCACACTAACCAATGCGCACCCCAATTCCTGCAATCTCACAGCGATATAATATTTACTTTCGTATTTCACCATTTCGCCGCGGATACCCTGCATACTTCCTTTTGCCACAGTTACCATAGTTCCCGGAGCAATCGGTTCATTAACCATTAATATAGAAGTGTCGGAAAGGTCGACCATGAAGCGAAAGTCCGCCATTTGTTGGTCGGGAATGATGAGAGGGGCATTAGTGCCGCGTTTACTAAAGAAATGATGAACATTGGGAGCATGTTCTACAATGGTAAGTTCAGGACGGGAAAGACAGACAAAAAGCATACCGCTAATTACCGGTTTAGTCACTTTAATACGCTTTCCGGCATGTTCCCGATAGACATCCTGCACAGGTAAATAAATTTCTATACCTTGCTCACGAAGCCACGACTCTACTCTGAATTCAGTATTGTGGCGAACATAAACAGCATACCAATGCCTATGAACCGTAGTAGTTAACAAATGCTAATAATAAATTATTAATAGTTTAGTAATAAGCGTTTTATGATTTCACTGAATTTGAGCTATTTTTATGGCTCCGCCGAACGTAGCTTTCACTACGTCTCTTTTTAAGAATGGTATTTACGTCCACGATTAGTTCGTTTTGTGAGCGCAAAGATAAACACTCCGCATGGAACTACAAAATATTTGATAGATAAAAAGTTTTGAATTAACATAATCTTCTTCCACGTACATCGAACATTATTCCCCTTTTTCGTTTATCTTTGTACACCCTTTCCAACGTACAAAGGAGAGGAAATCTTCAGCAAGTCTCAGAAAGACAGGAAGAAAAAAGATATTTTATTAATTAAAACACTAACTAAAAATTAGAAAATTATGGCAATGCATACATGGTTTGAGTGCAAAATCCGTTACGAAAAAACAATGGAAAACGGAATGAACAAGAAAGTAACCGAACCTTATTTGGTAGACGCACTCAGCTTTACAGAAGCAGAAGCACGCATCATCGAGGAAATGACTCCGTTCATCTCAGGAGAATTTACCGTATCAGACATCAAACGGGCAAATTATAGTGAATTGTTCCCTTGTGAAGAAGACGCGGCCGACCGTTGGTTTAAATGCAAATTGGTCTTCATCACATTGGATGAGAAAAGCGGTGCAGAGAAGAAAACATCTACCCAAGTACTGGTACAGGCCGCTGACTTACGCGATGCTGTGAAGAAGTTGGATGAAGGTATGAAAGGCACAATGGCCGATTATCAGATTGCATCCGTAGCGGAAACTGCCATTATGGATGTATATCCGTACAGTGCAGAACCGAATGACAAACCTGAAGTATAGAAAAGGGAGAAGCAAATAATAGAAATTGAAAATTTTATTGTGTATACATTATTATATTATATACGATGAGTATTGCAGAAAACATTAAAAAAGTGCTGAACGAGTTGCCTCAAGGAGTGCAACTGGTAGCTGTTTCCAAGTTTCATCCCAACGAAGCGATAGAAGAAGCTTACAGCGCAGGGCAACGTGTGTTCGGAGAAAGCAAAGTACAGGAGATGACTGCCAAATACGAAAGCTTGCCGAAAGACATCGAATGGCATTTCATCGGACATCTGCAAACTAACAAAATCAAATATATCATACCCTATGTAGCACTGATTCATGGCGTAGATTCCTATAAATTACTCACCGAAATCAATAAACAGGCAGCCAAGGCAGAGCGTACCGTAAACTGCCTGCTGCAACTGCACATCGCACAGGAAGAGACGAAATTCGGTTTCAGCTTCGATGAATGTCGGGAAATGCTTGCTGCCAATGAGTGGAAACAGTTTAAGAACATCCGGATATGCGGCTTGATGGGCATGGCAACAAACACAGATAATACCGAACAAATCAAAGCCGAGTTTTGTTCATTAAGTAGCTTCTTTCAAGAAGTAAAAGCCACATGGTTCGCTGATGCGGAATGGTTCCGGGAGTTGTCTATGGGAATGTCACACGATTATCACGAAGCAATCGCCGCGGGCAGTACTTTAGTTCGTGTAGGAAGTAAAATATTTGGAGAAAGAATATATTAATAACTAATAACTATTATCATGGCAACATTAGAAACTACTTTTGCAGGGTTGAAACTTAGAAATCCGATTATTATCAGCAGTTCCGGACTTACTGACAGTGCAGCCAAGAATCAGAAGCTTTATGAAGCCGGTGCAGGCGCTATCGTACTCAAGTCTCTTTTTGAGGAACAAATCATGATGGAAGCCGACTGGCTGGGAGATCCTAATATGTACCCGGAAGGAAGCGATTATCTGGTGGGATATATACGCGAGCACAAATTAGGTGAATATTTGAATTTAATCAAAGAGAGCAAGAAAGTTTGTGACATTCCTATCATTGCCAGTATCAACTGCTATCAGGATGCTGATTGGATTGAATTTGCCAAAAAGATAGAAGAAGCCGGCGCAGACGCTTTGGAGGTCAATATCCTTGCTTTGCAAACCGATGTACAATACACATACGGTGCTTTCGAGCAACGCCACATCGACATTCTGAGCCACATCAAAAAAACAGTAAACATCCCTGTTATCATGAAATTGGGAGACAACCTTACCAATCCGATAGCTCTTATCGACCAGCTTTATGCCAACGGGGCAGCGGCAGTGGTAATGTTCAACCGTTTCTACCAACCGGACATTGATATTGAGAAAATGGCCCAAAGCGCCGGAAACGTATTCAGTACAGATGCAGACTTGTCCAAGTCTTTACGCTGGATAGGCATTGCCTCCGCAGCAGTCAACAAGCTGGACTATGCAGCATCGGGCGGCATACATGCTCCCGAAGGAGTAGTGAAAGCTATCCTGGCAGGTGCTTCGGCAGTAGAACTATGCAGCGCACTCTATCTGAATTCCTATGCTGTCATTAGTGAATACACCCGCTTCCTGAACACATGGATGGACCGCAAAGGAATGGAAAATATCAATCAGTTCAAAGGCATGCTGAATGTCAGCGACCTGAATGGTGTAAATACATTCGAACGTACACAATTCCTGAAATACTTTTCATCACACAAATAAAAAGGAGTTGATACCATAAAAAAACGGATGATGCATCTTCAATGAACGCATCATCCGTTTTTTAATTCATAACCTCGTTAATTCAAATCCTTTTTTATCTTCATTTCTTCTTATCCAACACTTCAAAACAAGAATTCTTGCTGACAAATTCGGGAACGATATCCTTCATGGCAGCTACGATTTTCATCTGATCATAAGTATAACTGACATCAATCAACTTCTGGATACGCTCATTCACTTCATCATAGTCGTACTCGCGCACAGTAGCAATCATAATTTTTTCATGATAAGTGGGCTTAGTAAGTTCTTTGACATTCAGCAACTCCTCGTACAACTTCTCACCATGGCGCAAACCCGTAAATTCTATCTTGACATCCGTACGCCCGGAAAGGCTGATCATTCGCTTGGCCAAGTCCACAATACGTACCGGCTTACCCATATCGAAAATATAGATCTCTCCCCCATTTCCCATGCTTCCGGCTTCAAGCACCAAACGACAGGCTTCGGGGATAGTCATAAAATAGCGTATAATTTCAGGATGCGTCACAGTCACAGGGCCTCCACGCTGTATCTGATCGCGGAAACGAGGAATCACCGAACCATTCGAACCCAGCACATTACCAAAACGCGTAGTGATGAACTGAGTGACATGTCCGCCCTCTGCCAGCAATTTCTTTGCCAGTGACTGCACATATATCTCACAAATACGCTTGGAGCATCCCATCACATTAGTAGGATTCACTGCCTTATCCGTAGAAATCATCACAAACTTCTCCGCACCATACTTAACAGCCAAGTCGGCAACCGTTCTCGTACCGTAAACATTTACCTGAATAGACTCGGACACATTGTCCTCCATCATCGGCACATGCTTGTAGGCTGCCGCATGGAAAATGTACTGAGGCTTGTAACGTCTGAAGATTTCCTCCATACGCGTCACATTGGAGATATCGGCAATGATAGTCTCGGCATCAATATCCCTCCAACGGTCTTGCAACTCCAGACGGATGTCATGCAAAGGAGTTTCAGCCTGGTCCACAAGAATCAGTTTATAAGGATTGAAAGAAGCCACCTGACGCATAATCTCACTACCGATAGACCCGGCAGCACCTGTAATCATCACCCGCTTGCCTTCCAAATGAGAAGCAACTTTGTGAATATCAATTTCGATAGGATTACGTTGCAGCAAATCCTCTATTTGAATTTCTTTCAGCTGGGTACGATCCAGAAATTGATTGTTCCACTCGCTCAATGGAGGAGCCGTCATCAGCTTTATGTTATGTGCCAACAGGCGGTCTGCCATATCAGAATGTTTGAGCGCTTCCATTTTTGCAGGAGAAATGATAATGGTATGCACATCCCGGTCATCCAGATTCTCAATCAACGTGTCATCATTAGGGAAAACCTTAACCCCCATCATCACCTTGTTGATCAGTTCCGGTTCATCGGCTATGAAACCGCGCAGGCGGTAATGATTACGAAGACTGACGCGCAATGCCTTTGCAATATTTACTCCGGCCTCTTTGGCTCCATAAATAAACACATTGGCACTGCGAGAACCATCAAAATTCAACGCTTCGAAGAAGATCTTCACAACAATGCGGGAACATGCCATCATGGCAAAACTGATGATATAGGACATGAACAGCACCGTTATGGGAGCCACATTTATGTTTGTGAAGCTTTTCACCACTATACTCGCTATCAGCAGCAATGCATACGACACAGTCAGTGCCACGAAGATGCGCATGATATCTACAAACGATGAAAAGCGAAGGACATTAGAGTATGTACGGAATGCCCTGAAAAATATCAGGTTTACGGCTACTGTACATACAATCGTTACGTCTATGGACGACGACTCCGAAAAAAGACTCCGAAAATCATATCGCAGTGCATAAGCCAGCAAACTGGATACAACAATAATAAGGACATCTATCAATAGAACAGTCCATATCGGTAATACCTTTGCTGAAAGGTACCGATGAAAAAAGTTTCGCTTCATCACGTTTGACAGTTTTTGTTTTAGGCACCGCAAAGATACACTATTTTTTATCAAAGCGAAGAAGAATTTGATAAAATATTACATCAGGTTACTTGCTAACTCACTCAACTGGCTACGCTCCCCTTTCACCAAATTGACATGAGCAAACAAATTCTGATCCCTCATGCGATCTATCATGTAGACAAGCCCGTTGGACTGGCTATCCAGATAAGGTTGGTCAATTTGCTGAATATCACCCGTAAACACCATCTTGGTTCCCTCTCCGGCACGCGTTATAATGGTTTTGATTTCGTGAGGAGTAAGGTTTTGCGCCTCGTCAATGATGCAATAAGTCTCGCTCAGGCTACGTCCGCGAATAAATGCCAAAGCCTCAATAACAAGCTGGTCACTTTTCTGCATATCTTCCAGACGTTTCACCTCGCTCGAATTGGAAGCGAACTGATGCTTGATTACGTTCAAATTATCAAACAAAGGTTGCATGTAAGGAGCCACCTTTTCATTGGCATCACCCGGCAGAAAACCGAGATCCTTATTGGACAATGCAACGATAGGACGTGCCAACAAAATTTGTTTATAATCCGTCAGTTTGCCTAAGGCTGCAGCCAATGCCAACAGGGTCTTACCTGTCCCCGCCTTACCGGTAAGAGCTACCAACTTGATATTCGGATCATTCAGCACTTCAAAAGCAAAACTCTGTTCGGCATTGCGCGGTTCAATACCATAATTCTTCGTCTTGTTTACGCGACAAATGGAATGGGTAAAAGGATTGTAACGGGCAAGTACGCTGCTACGGTCGCTCTTCAATACAAAACATTCATTAGGATGAATAATATCTTTAAAATCGAACTCGCTAATATCCAATCCTTCTTTAGAGGAATAGATACGATCGATCAAAGTGGGGTCGACACCTTCGAACACCTCGTTCGATTTTTCAAATATATCTACATTTATTACCTTATCATTGATATAATCCTCACACAGCAACCCGATAGAACGTGCTTTCATGCGAAGATTGACGTCTTTGGTGACAAGAATGGATTTCATTTTCGGTTTCTTCTCCGTCAGCCAGTCAACGACGGACAGTATCTGATGATCGGGAATCCGTTCCGGGAAAGAGTTGTGCACACGCGATGAATCTATCGAACCGGCAACCACAAACAAACGTCCTAAACCTTCACCCAACGGAGCACCTTTAGTAAAGAGGTTGTCATCGGTGATCATGTCAAGTTCCCGAACAAACTCACGAGCATTGAAATTTATCTGTTCGTTTCCTTTCTTGAATTTATCAAGTTCCTCAAGTACTACAATGGGAAGATAAATGTCATTCTCTTGAAAGTTCTTCAAACAATTATAGTCGTGAAGGATAACATTGGTATCAATCACAAAATTTTTTTTAGCTCCCATACTCTTCAGATTTAAATGGTTTATAACTTCACCGGCAATATTAAAATAAAACAAGCATGCACACTTAAGCAAAATTGCCTTATCTTTGCCGTTTCTAAAGATAACACTTTAATGAAGAGAAAGGATTACTTTCCCGTTAATTTTTATGAAAGATGAACTATCAGAACACTTTAACTTACTTATATAACAGTGTGCCCATGTTCCAACACGTAGGCGGCGCGGCATACAAAGAGGGATTAGAAAACACGCAGGTACTGGACAGGCACTTCGGACATCCCCACCGTTCATTCCGCACAATTCATGTGGCGGGCACTAACGGCAAAGGCTCTTGTTCGCATACGCTGGCCGCCATACTGCAAGAAGCCGGATATCGTGTGGGGCTTTATACTTCTCCTCATTTGGTAGATTTTCGCGAGCGCATCCGCATAAACGGACAGCCTATACCGGAAAAATATGTAGTGGATTTTGTAGAAAAAGAACGGGATTTCTTTGAACCGCTGCATCCTTCGTTCTTCGAACTGACTACCGCCATGGCATTTCGTTATTTTGCCGATGAAAAAGTGGATGTAGCCGTCATAGAAGTGGGATTGGGCGGCCGTTTGGACTGTACAAACATCATTCATCCGGATTTGTGCATCATTACTAATATCAGTTTCGACCACGTCCAGTTTTTGGGAGATACACTGGCGAAAATAGCAGGAGAAAAGGCCGGCATCATCAAAGCCGGTATTCCTGTTGTCATCGGAGAAACCACGCCCGAAACCAAACCGGTTTTCCTGCAAAAAGCGGCAGAAGAGAAAGCTCCGATCATTTTCGCAGAAGATACGATGAAAAATGATTATCCTAAGATGAAAACAGAGTTGCAAGGACTCTACCAGATAAAGAACACGCGCACTATCCTCGCCGCCTTGCCGCTGTTGAAAGAAGCCGGTTACCGGATAGACGAGCAAAGCATACGCAGCGGTTTTGCCCATGTCTGCGAACTGACAGGACTAATGGGACGATGGCAGAAACTGCAGGATGCCCCCACCCTTATATGCGACACCGGGCACAACGTAGGCGGCATCACATACATTGTAGAGCAACTGAAACAACAGACTTATCGCCAACTTCATATTATAATAGGTATGGTGAACGACAAGGACATCAGCGGTGTGCTCTCCTTGCTTCCCAAAGATGCCACCTATTATTTCACCAAAGCCAGCGTGAAACGCGCCCTCCCAGCAGAAGAGCTATGCAAACTCGCCGCACAAAACGGACTGCAAGGAAGTTGCTATCCGGATGTTCCTGCCGCTGTGACTGCCGCACAAGAAAAAAGCCACCCGGAAGATTTCATCTTCGTAGGTGGCAGCAGCTTTATTGTAGCGGACTTATTAACGAACCGCAATACACTCAATCTCCACTAAGGCATCTTTCGGTAGTGCCTTTACGGCAACTGCCGAACGTGCCGGAAAGGCTCCGTCAAAATAAGTGGCATACACCTTGTTCATATCGGCAAACAAGGACATATCCGCTAAAAAGACGGTAGTCTTCACGATATTCGCCATGCTCAATCCTGCTTCTTCCAGGATGTGCTTTACATTCTCCAACGATTGGCGGGCCTGTGCCTCTGCTCCCTCCGCCATTACTCCGGTAGCTGCATCAATAGGTAGCTGACCTGAGACAAAAACCATTCCATTCGCTTCAATCGCTTGGCTGTAAGGGCCTATTGCGCCCGGAGCCTTTTGGCTACAAATCACTTTCTTCATAATCTTCTACTCTTTTTTTATCTATTCATTATCAAGTATATCACATTCTTTTATAACATTCTCAAAAAAAATCCAGCAAAGTCATGCAGTATTTCCAAGAACGGTGCATTTATTAGATGAATACACAAAAGAAATTTACACATATAACCTGTTAATACCTAGACTTAACTTTTATTTTAGTATGGGGAAGTTTCCCAAACAAAGGCTCTGCTTGCGAAAGCAGGGCCTTTATATTATTATCTATATGCTATTTACAGTGTTTCTCAATCAGCTCATCCACATTCGGATCACCCAAATCCTTTGCCTTGGCAAAGCTCTGGCACGCTTCCTGTTTCTTCTTCATCTGTAACTGTGCAATTCCCATAAGACGATAGGCCTCGGCATATTTAGGATCGATTGCCAAAGCATCCTGCAATATTTTCAAGGCTTCTTCATTGCGTCCAACACGAATATTGACAACAGCAAGTTCAGCACGATAAGTCAAATCTTTCGGGTTCAACTCAATGGCTTTCTCCAAATCATTCAGTGCACGCTGGAATTGCTTGGCTTTCAAAGCAGCCTGTTCACGATAATAATAGAACACATCATTTACCTTACCGTTCACCGTTTTATAATATGCATCATAGTCGAGCATCGCGGCACGCGCCTGATTTGCATTCATACGTGCCTGAGCACGTTCCAACAGATAAGGAGCAGCTTCTTCCGTATACGGCTCATTGAAATGTGTCATACAACTATCCATGAGTGCCAAAACTTCCTCGGCAGGTGCTTTCATCAGCTCTTTAGTCTTGGCTGCGCTAAAGAAAGTCGCTGCCGATGCCAAATCAGATTGGTTGACCTTTTCGTAACAGGCCAGCGCTGCCGGATAATCTTGCTTTGCAAACAAAATGTCACCCTCTACCTGCACATATACCGGTAGTTCTTGAAGAGCAATCGCTTTTCTGATTTCATCTGCTGCCCTGTCGTAAGACCAGTCCTTATAAGGCTTCTCCGGATTGCTCAGCATGTAGTTATATATCAATTTGGCACGATTGTAATACACATCGTCTTTCTTCTGGGCCACACTCAGCGCCTTATCCATATCGGCCTCTACTTTTTCCATCGAAGCATCGTCTTTGGACCGGTACAGCTGATTAGTGGCACGCCTCATATAGCCGTCTGCGCTATTGGGATATTCGGCAATAAAATCATCCAACAGCTGGGCATACTCATCCTGACTAACTTGCGAGGAAACCATGAAAAGGAACACCAACGCTTCTTCTTCCGTATCAGGTAATGCTTTTTTGATGCCGATATTCTTTAAGGTCATATCTCCGAAAGAGAATGCCGATACGCTTTGAGCCATTGCAAAGTTGGCATCAACCGCATAACAGATCGTAGCGGTATCAGCGCCGGATGATTTCTGTGCAAGAGCAAAAACTTCTCCTTCTTCGGTCATAACAGGACAGCTCACCATCTTATCTTTCAGACTCAAGTTGAGCGTATAGTAATAATATTTCTCAGAAAACTTATCCGCAGCCTTCACCTGACCGGCTGTATAGGAACGGTCTTTCTGGGTTGAATAAGGCAAAATATATACATTAGCACCCACTGCCGGAGATACGGCTGCCAAATTTAGTGCAGGCACTTTCTTGGCTGATATGTCTACGCGAAACTTAATGACATCGTACATATCATTTGCACCCAGAATAGAGACTACCGGCATCTGTACGCCCGCCGAATTCACCACTACCGCCCGCTGTGCTCCCTTAAACAAGGAATAATCGGACAAGGCAATGCCATCTTCCGTTACGAAGAATCCGTTACCGGTATTCAAAATCTTGTCATTCTCTCCATAAGTAACCACCGAGAATACGGCACGTTTAGCTTTCTCCACCCATTTGGGGGCTTGTGCTACACTCCACTGCGCTAAAAGGCACAGAGTGAAAAGCAGGAAAATCTTCTTTTTCATATTTAGTTGGCTCTTTGTTTCACAGCTTCATAAATCAAGATTCCGGCCGCAACAGATACATTCAGGGACTCGATCGTTCCCAACATCGGAATCTTTACCCATTCATCGCATAGCGCAAGATTATCATAGGAAACTCCTTTGTCTTCGGCTCCCATAATGATGCACATAGGACCTGTATAATCGGCTTTCGTATAGTCATAATCACCTTTCTCCGTAGCCGCCACAATGTGGAATCCACTATTCTTAAGGTACTGCAAGGTATCTTTCAGATTCTGTTCCCGGCATACGGGTAAGGTGTGCAATGCGCCAGCCGAGGTTTTCACTGCGTCAGCATTTACCGTCACACTGTTCTTGGCAGGAATAATAACGGCATCGACTGCCGCACACTCACAAGTACGGGCTATCGCTCCAAAATTACGTACATCCGTTATGCCATCCAGCATAACAAACAAAGGATTCTTGCCTTCTTCAAAAAGAAACGGCACTAAATCTTCCGTTTTCTGGTAGGTTACGGCAGAAACAAATGCTATCACACCTTGATGATTTTTACGCGTAAAGCGGTTGATACGCTCTACCGGCACACGCTGCACAGGAATCAAAGTTCCTTTTAAAGCGGCAAAGAGTTCTTTGGACAAATCACTTTGAATATCCTTTTTGACCAATATTTTGTCGATGTCCTTACCTGCTTGAATAGCTTCTATAACGGCACGAACGCCGAAAATCATTTCACTTTTATCTATCATTGTATCTTATTGTTTTTTGTTCTACTTTAGCCTGCTAAAGTCCTATACTACGGTCATAAACTTCTACTTTACAACCGCAGAGTACTACATTCTTCAGGCGATGCCTAACAGTGCCTTTGCATTGTTCAGCGCGGCATCAGTCAAGGTGGCACCACTCAGCATATGAGCAATTTCCTCTATCCGTTCTTCGTCAGCCAAACGACGAATATGACTGTTGGTTTCCGTCTCATTATCCTGCTTGTACACCTTATAATGAGCACGTCCGCGAGCTGCAATCTGCGGCAAGTGAGTGATGCTGATAACCTGACGGTCGCTATCCCCCATTTCCTGCATAATGTCCGCCATACGATCGGCTATCTCGCCAGAGACTCCGGTATCTATTTCATCGAATACAATAGTGGGCAATTTCACAGCTCCTGCTATCATTGCTTTGACGGACAGCATGACGCGGGCTATCTCCCCCCCCGAAGCCACCGAAGATATACTCTGCAAAGCTCCGTTCTTATTGGCAGAGAAAAGGAAGTTCACCGTATCCGCACCATGTACCCCCGGCTCCTTACGTGCTCCTATTTCCACCCGGAAGCGAACATTAGGCATACCCAAAGGTATCAGACGGGCGGCCATTTGTTTTTCAACCTCACGAGCAGCAGCAGTACGCAATTTAGTAAGTACGGCAGCCTGTTTCTTCACCTTACTATATAATGCTTCGCTACGAACCTTCAGTTCTTCAATCTGCTCGTCCGATGAAGTGATATTGGCAAGCTTAGCCGCATAATCATCTGCCAAAGCCAAAAGCTCATCTACCGTAGTGACGCGATGTTTTTGCTGAAGTGTATAAATCAGATTCAAGCGGTCATTCACCTCTTCCAAACGGACAGGATTAAATTCTATTTCTTCCTCCTTTCCAGAAACCTCCTGAGAGATATCTTTCAGCTCAATATAGCTGCTTTCCAGTCGCTCGGCAAGCTCTCCGGCAGAAGGATATACTTTCTGTAACCCCAACATCGTGTTCAGACATTCTTTCAGAGCAGAAAGCAAACCGCCTTCATCGGAGTTCATCACCTGTCCGGCACGAAACAACCCGGCTTTTATTTCTTCTGCATGATTCAGTGTATCCGCCTCCTGTTCCAGTTCTTCCTGTTCTCCGGCGGCCAACTGTGCATCTTCCAACTGCTCCAGCTGAAAACGGATATAATCTTCATCAGCCTTATTTTGTTCGGCAAGGACGATAAGATCTTCCAAATCCTGCTGCACCTGTTTCCATTCCCGGTGCAAAGACTGATAGTTGTTCAGTTCTTCTTCATCATGCGCCAGTATGTCCAATACATTCAGCTGAAACCCTTCTTTGTTCAACAATAAATTTTGATGTTGCGAGTGCACGTCAATCAACTGTTCGCCCAATTCTTTCATCTGCACCAGCGAAGCGGGCGTATCATTAATAAATGCACGACTTTTACCCGAAGCGTAAACTTCACGACGAAGGATACATTCATCCTCATATTCCAGTTCATTTTCTTCAAAGAAAGGCCGCATGCCATAACCGGCAATTTCAAAACGGGCTTCAATCACACATTTTGCAGCCCCTTGCCTGATAGACTTCACATCGGCACGCTGTCCCAACAGCAGACCGATAGCTCCCAGAATAATGGACTTTCCGGCCCCCGTTTCACCAGTAATCACCGAGAAACCGCTACCAAAATCTATATCGAGTTTCTCGATAAGCGCATAATTCTGTATGTATAGAGAACGCAACATTTTATTAAATTAAGAATTAAGAGTTCATCACTTCCACCAAATGGTCGATGATATCCGCAGCCACTTCCGCTTTGGACTTTAACGGATAATCCTTTTTACCACTCCGGTCTATGATACTGATTTTATTGGTATCGCAGCGAAATCCGGCACCTTTGTCATTCAACGAGTTGAGCACAATAAAGTCCAGATTCTTACGCTTCAGCTTATCTTCGGCATTATATTGTTCATTGTTGGTTTCGAGGGCAAACCCTACCAATATCTTACCGGGATACCTCTCTTTCATCTCTCCCAAGCAGGCAGCAATATCCTGCGTAGGTTTCAGGTTCAAAGACATGTCTCCGGTCTTTTCCCGCTTTATCTTTTTATCGGCAACCTGTTCCGGCGTGTAATCGGCAACAGCAGCAGCCATAATGGCAACATCAACATTGTAAAACAAGGATGTGGCCGCATCGAACATCTGTCCAGCAGACTCCACACAAAGATGCTGATGCATGGGATAATGAGTGTGTAGTTGCACAGGGCCGGAAACCAAAATAACTTCCGCCCCTCTCGCCGCACATTCATCGGCAAGCGCAAAGCCCATTTTGCCCGATGAGTAATTACCGATGAAACGCACCGGATCAATTTTCTCATATGTCGGTCCGGTAGTTATCATAATCCTTTTCCCTACCAGTTCACCCTCTTTCGCTGCAAAGAATTCCTCCAAATGACGGATTATTACTTCCGGTTCCTCCATTCTCCCTTTGCCAACCAAATGACTCGCCAACTCACCTGTTCCCGGCTCTATAATATGATTGCCATATGAACGGAGCGTCTCCAAATTCTTTTGGGTGGACGGATGAGCATACATATCCAAATCCATTGCCGGGGCAACAAAGACGGGAGCTTTAGCAGACAGATAGGTAGTTATCAGCATATTGTCGGCAATACCATTTGCCATTTTGCCGATGGTGGAAGCCGTAGCCGGAGCTATCAGCATGGCATCCGCCCACAAGCCCAAATCCACATGGCTATTCCACGTACCGTCACGCTGTGCAAAAAACTCGCTAATGACAGGCTTGCTCGTCAATGCCGACAAGGTAATAGGAGTTATAAATTCTTTTCCCGCAGGAGTTATAACGACTTGCACTTCTGCTCCTCGTTTTATAAGTCCACGAATGATGTAGCAGGCTTTATAGGCAGCAATGCTTCCTGTAATACCCAGCACTATTTTCTTTCCTTTCAGTGGATTTGCCATGAAATCTAATTACTAAGTTTTTAATTATAAGTGCAACATTTCTTGCCAGCGTACCCGTTACTTCTGAGTAAATTCACGCAAACGGATTTTAGTCAGCATAGCTTTGGTATTCAGTGTAAAATCACTGTTCAGTATCCAACTGTAATACCCTGGATCACGTCTCAACACATCAGCCACCGACATACCCTTATATTTGCCAAAGTTAAATACTTCCACCCCTTTATCATCGTAAACCATACGTCCTGCAAAGTCTACATTCTTGTTGAAACTGGAATAATCCGACAAGAAAGCCACATCATTTTGCAATTCAGGATAACGATCCAATTGTGACATCAGCACCTCATAGGTTGCACGTGTATCGGCTTCTGCCGTATGGGCATCTTCCAGATTCTTACCGCAATAGAATTTATAAGCAGCAGACAAGGTGCGTTGCTCCATTTTATGGAAGATAACCTGCACATCCACAAACTTACGGCGGCTCATGTCAATGTCCACATCTGCACGCAAGAATTCCTCCGCCAATACCGGAATATCGAAACGGTTGGAATTGAAACCCGCAAGGTCACAGCCTTCAATATCATTGGCAATACTGCGTGCCACTTCCTTAAAGGTCGGACAATCCGCCACATCTTCATCATAAATGCCATGAACGGCAGAAGCTTCTGCCGGAATATGCATTTCGGGATTGATGCGCATGGTCTTGGATTCCTCATTCCCGTTGGGATATACCTTGAGATAACAGATTTCGACTATTCGGTCGGAGTTGATATTTGTTCCCGTAGTCTCCAAATCAAAAAAGACAATCGGATTTTTCAGATTTAACTTCATTGCTCTATTTTTATTGTTGATACGAAGACGAGTTGACCATTAACTGAAAGAGAGTTCATGCAATGTCCTCTCCCTGCCTTGTTAACCGGTCAACCCGTCTTCGTATCAACAGTATTTATTATTAATCATTCAGCATCATAGGCATCAACAACATCAGCAGATCTTCGTTTTCTTCCTGTTCTACCGGGACAATGACACCGGCGCGTGACGGGTCAGCCAGTTCGATAACTACTTCATCCGCAGATATATTATTCAGAATATCAATCAGGAAAGTAGACTTAAAACCAATACTCATCGGATTACCGGCGTACTGGCATGTCTGTGTTTCCTCTGCTGAAGTGGAGAAATCAATGTCCTGTGCAGAAATCACAATCTGGTTCTCCTGCATACGAAGTTTGATGAGGCTACTTGCCTGTGAGGAAAAAATAGACACACGACGCAGTGCACCAATCAACTGCTGACGGTCTACCGTCACTTTATAGGGATTGTTCTGCGGAATTACCGAATTATAGTTCGGATAGCGTCCTTCAATCAAACGACACACCATACGGTAGTTCTCCAATGTCACAACGGCGTTACGTTCATCAAATTCGATAGTTACCATGCCCTGCTCTTTCGGCAACAAGTTCTTCATCAAGTTGGCAGGTTTCTTGGGCAGAATGAAAGCTGCACGTTCGTTGCCCTTAGCCGCCAGCGTCTTACAACGCACCAGCTTATGGCCGTCAGAAGCTACCATTGTGATATCTTCAGTCGTAATATCGAAATAAATACCGTTCATAACAGGACGAAGTTCATCATCAGCAGTAGCAAACACCGCGCGGTTGATGCCGCCCAGTAGCACCTGTGCATCCATTTCCACACGAACAGCGTTGTCGCCCAACATAGCCGACTGCGGGAATTCATCCGCATTCTGTCCCATCAGGCTATATTTACCGTTCTGATACTGTACCGTAATCTCCAAAGAGTCTGTGTTGATGTCAAACGTCAACGGCTGTTCGGGAATCTCCTTTAAAGCATCCAACAAAGTCTTGGCAGTCACAGCAAAACGTCCGTCAGTATCACTTTCGTTCACTTCGACCGTAGTAACCATGGTTGTTTCGCTATCAGAAACAGTTACAGACAGTGTTCCGTCTTGTAGTTCAAAGAGGAAACAATCCAAAATAGGCAGCGCATTCTTCGAATTAATCACGCGGCTGATAGCCTGCAAATGGCTGGAGAGCGCAGTACTCGAAACGATAAATTTCATATATTCTGTGTATTTAAGTTTTAATTTCAGCTAACTTGTTAACTAACGGACAAAGTTAAAAAAAGAATTCCCTACGACAAAGAAATAGTAAGAAAAAACAGCCGTTTATTCGTTTCATATCCCTAAAAAATTGTAACTTCGCCGCATCATTTAAAAAGAGAACAATGGAATTTACAGGAAAAATCATCGCTATACTCCAGCCCAGAGGCGGAGTTTCCAAAGCATCAGGTAATGAGTGGAAAGCACAGGAATACGTCATCGAAGATCATGGACAATATCCGCGTAAAATGTGTTTCGACGTATTCGGGGCAGATAAAATAGAGCAATTCAACATCCAAATGGGTGAAGAATTGACAGTTTCTTTTGATATAGATGCACGCCAATGGCAAGACCGTTGGTTCAATAGTATTCGTGCATGGAAAGTAGAACGTGTCAGCGCCGCTGCTCCTGCAACGGGTGCACCGGTTCCACCGCCCGCACCTTCCGCAGCCCCGGAATTCCTGTCCGGAGATGCGAAAGATGACTTGCCTTTCTAAGGTGGAAGCAGGGAATTAAGAAATAAAAAAGAACCATGCATATGCCATTAGATATATGCATGGTTCTTTTTTATTAGATAAATTACTATTCTTACTGCTTAACTTTTCATCTTCAATTATCAACTTCTTCCATTTTATCCCCTTTATACAGCAAGACCAAATTCGGATATACCATTCCCTCAGCACAGGTAAACTGTATGCCGATCATAAAGTGACGAAAGAATTCGGACTGACGAAAGAAAAAGTTCGGTATCAGCCGCACATAATTTTCCGGCTGATGCATCATCTCTTCCATATCCACCATCATGGCGAAATTATAATACGGAGAAAGGCTGCCTGCACCTTCTTCATACGCCGAAGTACCATCCAGTACATCTTCATTCTCCATTGCATCTATATAAGCGGAAAGACTTTGTGCATCAGGTGCCAGCAACAATGCCCCCTTATAAAAACAGGCATACGTGTGAAGTGCAGATTCCGTAATACCGGTCAATTGCGTTAACACAGTGTTTCGCGGCAACATATATTGGCGATATTTCCGCGCACGTGGATATTGCTTATAATTAGGAGAGGTTTGCGGAACCGGCGGAGCATCCTTTTCTCTCGGAGTGGCATAGAGCATGTTTTGCAAATAACGCTCTGCCTGCACTTCATCCTTTACAGCAATGCTCATTATGGCACAAGGATGTCTGTCAGCAGAATCTTTGGACTGAAACAGACAGGATATAACATTCTCTCCCGCATATTCTTTCATAAAATCCACCCATTCTTCATCCCGCTTCTTGATATAGTCCGAATAAGTAGCTTTAGCATACTCCTGTCGAGAAGTAAAATCGAATATGGATTCCAAGTCCGAAATGGCCCACTGGTTGTAGAAGAAAGTTGAAGACGGGAGACGTTCTCCTCCAAATCCCGTTATCGGCTTTTGTTTACGCAAAGCATTGATAAAAGTCCGGGTAGTATCCACTCCATGACTGATACCGGAACAATAAATAGCCTCCTCACTGAATTTCATATCAAACTCCGCCCAGCTCCCCAAGCGCGTCTGAGAACGAATACCATCCGTATCCTTGCCCATATCCACTTCTTTCATACGTACATACACCGTTGCCGCTACATTATTACGTTTGCCGGCATACATGGTGCGGAAAGAAGGCATATCCATTAGTGATTGTCTGGAACGGCGTGCATCAATCACCTGCTCAATCAAACGCTTCTGAAAACTGACTGCCAGGAAATCCGATGTGAAATAAGCTGCAAGAAAACGTCCGTCCGTCATGGGATAGATACGTATTTCCTCACCATTATAGTCAAAATACTTGGAAGGGAAAGTACTGGAGCAGTACTTACGCACAAAAGTTTCCACCAATTCATAATCCCCCGTTCCCAAACTACAATACAGCACTTGGTTCAGCGGAGTGTCCGGCTCGTGAAAACTAATAAGCATCTTATTCATCTGCTTGCTCAACCCATGTGGCGTATCGCCAACCAGTGCATTGAGATACTTCTTCAAATAGACAAAAAGATCCGAAACATAGAGGAAATGGTCGTCTTTGCTACAATACAGTCCGTTGATATCTTCCATCAAATCGGCCATACGATCCGTCTCAAGTATAGCGGTAGCATCCTGCGGCACTAATGTGAAAAGATTAAAGTCCTGTTGATTTTCCACTGCGTTCATACGCAGGAAAGAATATGCACCGAACCCCGTACATAGCAACACTATGGACACAATAACGGCTATTCGTATCAGAACTCGGAGCTTCATGGCATATATACATCAACTGTTGGCAAAAATAGGTATTTCTACTAATAAAACAAAACAAATGTTTCAATAAGTTTAGAAATTTATTTCCATACCGTCATAAGCAAAATGTACATGGGGCGGCAATTGGCTATTGATTTCGGCATGCAACCCAACATGATGGCTCATGTGGATGAAATAAGTTTCTTTTGCACCAATACGCTCCGCAGCTGCCAGCGCCTCCGATATGCTTTGGTGCGTTGAATGCGGTTGCGGCCGCAAAGCATTCATTACCAAAACGTCCAACCCTTGTAATTGTTCATACGAAGCGTCCGGCATCGTAAGCATATCCGTTACATATCCCAAGCGCCCACCGATACGATAACCAAGAATAGGCAAACGTCCATGCATCACAGCAACAGGCAATACTTCCGTTTGCCGGATAAAGAATGGCTTGCCGGCCTCCACTTCCTGCAAATAAATGCGCGGTACTCCCGGATACTTCTTATCCACAAAGCAATAAGGCATCCGTACCCGCAGATGAGCAGCAGTATAAGCATCCGAATAGATAGGTATCTCAGAAAAACGGCAAAACGGACGCAAATCATCCAGCCCGCCCGTATGGTCATAATGTTCGTGAGTGATCAACACACCATCTATCTGTTCATAAATAGACGTACGCAATATTTGTGCTCTGAAATCGGGGCTGCAATCTATCAGTATCGTCGCATCATCCGCATGCAGCAGAGACGATGCCCGCAAGCGATTGTCCCGCGGATCGGCAGACGTGCAAACAGGGCACGTACAACCAATCTCCGGTACCCCGGTAGATGTTCCACTTCCTAATATAGTCAATTTCATAATAACAACGATTGGTTAGCGATTAATCACTAAATCACTATATAAAGTTCACTTCCGGCCTTATTTCCACTCCAAACTTCTCCTGAACCGAAGCCCTGACGGCGTCCGACAATGCAATCACGTCTCTTCCGGTTGCACCACCCAGATTCACAAGCACCAAAGCCTGCTTGTCGTGTACAGCGGCAGGCCCTAAAGCTTTCCCTTTCCAGCCGCATTGATCTATCATCCATCCGGCAGGAATCTTAACCCGATCGGCATCCACCTCATAGTGAGGCATAGAGGGATAGCGACGTAACAATAATTCAAACTGCGCACGCGGCACAATAGGATTCATGAAAAAACTTCCGGCATTGCCCAGCATCTTTGGGTCGGGCAACTTACTTTCGCGGATATTTATAATCACATGCCGCAACGTAATCAAGTCTACCGCCGGATAGTTGGCGAGTTCCTGGCGGATCGTACCGTAATCCAGTGTATATCGCTCTTTCTTACTTAATGCAAAATTCACATAAGTTACAAAAACAGACTTCATTTCGGGCTTTTTGAAAAGGCTTTTCCGATAGGCGTATTCACATTCATTATTCTGATAGACACGCTTCTCACCACGAATATTTATTGTTTCCACAGATGAAATGAGATCCTTCACTTCCACTCCGTAAGCACCGATATTCTGTACGGCACTTGCCCCCACTTCACCGGGTATCAGCGACAGATTCTCTGCTCCGTACCATCCCCGCTCTACACAGCAAGCCACAAAGTCGTCCCATATCACACCCGCACCCACGCGCACAGACACCCGTTCGTCATCTTCTGCCGTCACTTCCACTCCTCCAATACGTGAATGCAGTACAGTGCCCTCATAATCTTTCTCAAATAGCAAGTTACTGCCACATCCTATATGCAAAAAAGGAGAAACGATGCACCCGCAGGCGATCAAGTTCTCCAATTCCTCTACAGAGTCATAGTCTGCATATGAAGCAGCTTTCACATCAAATCCAAACGTATTGGGTATTTTCTTATTTTTATAAATCATATTTCTTCATCACAGATTACACCAATTTACCCTGAATCCTACCCACACTCTATTTTCCTGCCGTTCCAGCACTTTTTCAAATACTCGTATCCTCGTATTTATACATTTCCCACTCCCCTCCACGTCTCCGGAAATAGAAAACATTGGAATACCCGTTGCCAATGCCGTTCACTTTAAGGATCTTCGTCCTCGAGGTATCCTCATTCTTCTGCCCATAATTAATATTAGACAACCTGTCTGTTGGCAATGAAGGGCGAAAAGCGTACCACTGATTTACATCAAGGGTCGTTTCCAATATTGAAAATTCATCGTCAGGATCAATGGTGACAAACTGCAGCGGAGTGGTGATATGTTTGCTCTGATATACGCTGTCCGTCACGAAACGGGTATAGAAATCCACAAAGTTCTCACCTTCTCCTTCCTCTATATGGCGCAGATTAATGGCTTCAAGCATCCACATGCCTTCCTTACGTTCAAAGTAGTACTTCTTCACCATACGCGTTTTCAGATAAATCCACTCCACTTGTACGGATTTCAGTGTTGTGTCTCCCACCATATCCATGTCGTTCTCATTATCAAAAAGCAGCGTATAGTAATTTTGTTTGGTGAACAGGTAGTCATGTTTCCAGAAACGCTCTTCTATTTTTACAGGAGTATCCCTATTGTAATAAGGCAAAGGAAATACCGTCCTCTTCCGTTGCAAAGCATCGTCCGAAGCATAGTTGAAGATAAAATCATCAAACAGTTCGTCCGCTTCCAACGGTTGGGGCTCTTCCTGCACTTCCACCTGTTGCAGCGTATCGGCCTTATGGCTTGCCGAATCCACCATTTCGGTAATGGTAGTAAAGGGATCCATTTTCGGCTTCTTGTTTCCACATGAAACCAAAAAGACCAGTACAATAAATCCCGCTAATAAATGTTTCATTCCTTACCGACCCTCTACGGTCACTTATTTAATTTTGCTCTTAATTTTTCAAGCATATCTACTGTCATGGAGTCCAGATCGAACTGTGGCATCCAATCCCACTCCTCGCGGGCACAGGAGTCATCCAGCGAATCGGGCCAACTATCTGCAATAGCCTGCTTTAAAGGATCTATCTGATAGGTCATTTCAAAGTCGGGCACATGCTTCTTGATAGCAGCATAGATCATTTCCGGATCAAAGCTCATCGAAGCAATATTGAAAGCATTCCGGTGTTTCAGACGTGCCGGAGCAGCCTCCATTAGCGAAATAGCAGCATTAATGGCATCGGGCATGTACATCATATCCATAAATGTACCGGCTTTTACAGGGCAAACGAATTTCTCACCTTTCACCGCTGAATAAAAAATATCTACTGCATAGTCTGTTGTACCACCCCCCGGAGGTGTCACATTGGAAATAATTCCGGGAAAACGTACTGCGCGGGTATCCACTCCATATTTCGTATAATAGTAATCACTCAGCAATTCTGTCGTCACCTTAGTTACGCCATACATGGTACGCGGACGCTGAATGGTGTCTTGCGGCGTCTTCACATGAGGAGTATTTTCTCCGAAAGAACCGATAGAACTAGGTGTAAAAACGGCACAACCATACTCACGCGCAACTTCCAGCACGTTCCACAATCCGTCTATACCTATCTTCCATGCCATAGCCGGACGGCTTTCGGCAACTACCGACAGCAAGGCTGCCAAATTATAAATTGTATCAATCTTGAATTGTCGAGCCACCACTTCGATAGATTGACGATCCGTCACATCGGCGATAGCCGAGGGCCCTGAAGCTTTTAATTCACCCTGCGGCATAGCACTCGGAATGTATCCGGCTACAACATGATCATCACCATAGCGCTTGCGCAACTCCAATGTTAACTCTGAGCCAATCTGTCCTGTGGCTCCAATTACCAAAATATTTTTCATACAACTTATTTATAAGGTATTCTTTCGTTACCGAAGTGCAAATATACACACTTTTTTTTCATTTTTCTATCAAAAAGATATTGTTTATTCCAAGAAAAATGATGTCCTTTGTAGAGCTTCAGCCAGCAATGTATCACCTAATTAAAATAAAAAGTTATGTATGGTAAAATGAAAGAGCATCTCAGCAAAACTCTCGCTGAAATAAAAGAAGCAGGACTCTACAAAGAGGAACGCCTGATTGAAAGTGCACAACAAGCTGCTATTACAGTGAAAGGCAAGGAAGTACTGAACTTCTGCGCCAACAATTACTTGGGTTTATCCAATCACCCCCGCCTGATAGCCGCTGCCCAAAAGATAATGGAACGCCGCGGTTACGGCATGTCGTCTGTCCGTTTCATCTGCGGCACACAAGATATTCACAAAGAACTGGAGGCAGCTATCTCCGATTACTTCAAGACGGAAGACACCATTCTCTACGCTGCCTGTTTTGATGCTAACGGTGGTGTATTCGAACCTCTTTTCACCGAAGAAGATGCTATTATCTCCGACTCACTGAACCACGCTTCCATCATCGACGGCGTACGTCTTTGCAAAGCCAAACGCTACCGCTATGCCAATGCCGATATGACCGAACTTGAAAAATGCTTGCAGGAAGCGCAAGCACAGCGTTTCCGCATCATCGTGACAGACGGAGTATTCTCCATGGATGGCAATGTGGCTCCTATGGATAAAATCTGTGATCTTGCTGAGAAATACGATGCATTAGTAATGGTAGACGAATCCCACTCCGCCGGTGTGGTAGGCGCTACCGGTCATGGCGTGAGTGAACTATACGACACTTACGGACGCGTGGACATCTATACCGGTACGTTGGGCAAAGCCTTTGGCGGTGCTTTAGGTGGTTTCACCACAGGACGCAAGGAGATTATCGACCTATTACGCCAGCGCAGCCGTCCGTACTTGTTCTCCAACTCACTTGCTCCGGGCATCATCGGTGCCAGCCTCGAAGTATTCAAGATGTTGAAAGAGAACAATTCGCTACATGACAAGCTAGTAGAAAACGTAAGCTATTTCCGCGATAAAATGACAGCCGCCGGATTCGACATCAAACCTACCCAAAGCGCCATTTGCGCCGTAATGCTGTATGATGCCAAGTTATCTCAGATTTATGCAGCCCGCATGCAGGAGGAAGGTATTTACGTAACCGGCTTCTATTATCCTGTCGTACCCAAAGACCAAGCGCGTATCCGCGTTCAGATTTCTGCCGGACACAACAAGGAACACTTGGATAAGTGTATCGCAGCATTTATAAAAGTAGGAAAGGAATTAGGTATATTGAAAGGATAATATAAAATGATAGGGTGGCAAGGCTTGTCGCCTTTACCACCCTATCTCTTTATTACTTTTTCTCTTATTTTCTTTCACCCAGCTTCGCATCAACAAAGAAAATTCCGGTAGCACCGGCTTTCTTCACCATATCTACGATGCCCGATGCAGTAGCTTCTTCTTCTACCTGCTCACGAACAAATCCCCACAAGAAATCTTGAGAAGCTTTATCCTTTTCAGCAGCGGCTACATCTACAAGAGCATCAATCATCTTTGACACACGACATTCATGTTCATAAACCTGTTCGAATACTTCCAGCGGAGTACCGAAGTCATTAGGAACAACATCAATTTTATCCAATTTTGCCTTACCGCCACGCTTAATAATATATGAGGCCAGTTCACAAGCATGTCCATGTTCTTCGAATGACTGCTTCTTCAACCAAGAAGCCATACCACAATAACCCTCTTTCTCCATATAGAAAGACATTGCTAAATAAAGGTTGGATGACCACATCTCAGCCGTAATCTGCTCGTTAATTGCATTCTGTAATTTTTCTGTTATCATAATTGTATTTATTAATTAAATTGAAATGATTACAAATATAACAAGAACACATATAGATTGTTCACACCGATAACATTATTTAGTAAAATAAGTAAAATCTAACCTTACAAATGTTCCAGTTACATTACAGGACAGCTACCGGCAGAACTCATAATTCCCAGCTGTACCTTCAAAAGAGAGAACACCCTCGGAAGCCCGCACCTCAGCCAGCGGAATAAAAACACGACCGTCTTTCTTTACCTGCCAGTTGCCTGCCTTAAGGTCAGTGATAACAAACTTAAATATTCCCGTACCACTCACAGAGAAAGCAAAGTCCCGGCATAATTGTTCGCTATTCTTAGCAAAAGTTACTACGCGATCAGCCAATTGAGCGCCTACAACCAGCTCATTTTCAATACGCTGTACGGCATTTAGTTTATTGCATTGATTATCGGCGACCTGTATTACATTCAAAAAGTTGTCGGTAGCGGCAGGAGCAACAGGAGACAACTCTACTCTCCACGCACCACGCTCATTGGCATTGTCAAGATAAGGGGCTACGGCATCATTGGGATAATTGGTTCCGAACACCCAATTTTCTTTGCCGGGACCGCCTACCTTATCAATATGCATATTGTCCGCTTGGGGCAAAAGTACGGTGTTATGTAACATACCGCTATCACCATCTTTGGTACGTCGCACTGTGAAAGTGTTGCTTTCAAGTGTAGGTTCCTCAATACTATGTAATAACCAATATTTACGATAACCGGAATTGGAAGCCACTACTTTGTCATAGACAATAAGCGCAGCAGGCACCTGCTCCGATTGCAGGTTGAGGAACACAAATGAACGTTTGGCCTCCTTCACCTTCCGGGTGTAGGCTTGAGTAATATCTCCTTTCAAATAAGAATAATCGGGCGTTTGTGCATCAGGACCAAACCCATGCGCCAACACTTTGCCCACCGTATACTCTTCGGACAAGAGACTATCAAGCAAATTACAAGTTTTCCAACCCTCGCCACACATACGCTGCCCGCCGTCATTGGTTGCAAACCGGGTCTTTCCACCTCCTCCATAGTTCCAACATTCAAATTTTTCATCAGGATCGTACACCAACAATGAATTGTGGGCAATGGTACGTTTAAAGTAGTTCTTGTTGTTGGGACTGTTATAGCCACCTGAACTACCGCTATAAGCGCCTGCATCAATTGCCAAAGGTCCTTTGTGGTAAATCTGGAAGCTACCTCCATCCATGTGCTGGTGGTTACCCACAAACTGTTCATTTATCTTCATTTCGGCAATTACACTATTGGCATCCCACCCCGTACGGGCAATCATCCAGCCATAAGGAGTACCGGAATAGCGGGTCAAAGGAAGATCATCAGGAGCTTTACCTTTCAGATTATAGTCACGCCACAGTAAATCGTATATCAGACAGTGGTTCATAGATTCATTGCCCGACTTATTCAAATGAGGATTACGCTCGAACTCATAAGCAAGATATTCATCCTTATAGTAACTGGAAGCTAACATCATTGGCGTAGGCATCGTGAGCAGTGCAGGACGATTTTGCGGATAATCATCTCCCGAAGGCAACAACACCCCGTCGGGACGCCGGCGATAAATAATGTCATAAAGCACAAATCTTGCCGAAGAATCATAAATGCTGCCCGCCCCCATTTTCTCTAAAATCCAAAGAGGAAAAAGGTCACAGGCAAAACGTACATGCACATAGTTAGTACCCTGATGATAGTTCTGTCCTTCGTAGAAATAGTTACGAGCCGGAATATAATCACGATAGAGCATAGTAATGACATGGTTGTACATATCGGGATATTCATCATAAATAGCAATGCCAGCCGACAGCATATCACGCATAATCATCCATTCTGACGGATGGCCCGCTATGGGCTGGTTGTTACGCGGCGGATAACCACACTCCATACTTTTTGCCAACCGGACAAACTCTTTGATATAGGCTTGTTTCTCCGAACTTTTCATTTGATCGTAGCACCAGTCATATACCATAGCACCCGTTATCAGCATAGCCCCACTGGCCCTCGACATATCGGAACGGGTACCAAAACTGGCACGTTGCAATGTGTCGAGCATGGCGGTAATAGCCCTACGAGCCAAGCGTTTATCACCATCCAAAAGATAATCGAGAGCCTGTAACTGTACTCTCGTCGTGACACCGCGCATTTCATAATAATAGCGAAATCCGCGATTTGTTACGGCAGCTTCTTCATCAGGCGTACGATCCTTGCCCAACTCCTTCATGAGAGAAAGGGTTTGTTGTGCCTGCGGAGTTTTCATTCGCTCCTTTAAAACAGGTAAATCGGACGAACGGACGTACAACCGGGGATGCGTTTGAGGTGGAATCGGTACATTAACCCCTTCTACTTTTTGCCAAACCACCTCTTTCGGCAATTCCTGTGCCGAAAGGGGAAAAAAGCTTAGTATCAGACTGATTGAAAAGAAAATTGATTTGTGTTTCATAATGGAATTTATATCAGATATTACTGTTGTAAAAATACAATAAAAAAATCAAGTAGCTATAAAAAATAAGCACAGAAACAAAAAGATTGTTTCTGTGCTCTATAATTCCTCTATAAACTTGTACGCTTACACTAACTCATCCGATGTATAGCCCTGCGGCAGCTCACGACAGTTATAGCCCGAAGCCATAATTTCACCGTAGGCTCCGGCAGAACGAAGCGCCATGAGGTCACCACGCTTCACGCCATTCAAATCAACAGCCTTACCAAAGACATCGGATGACTCACAGATAGGGCCCACAACATCATAAGTCTGCAGCGGAGCGTCGGACGTAAGGTTCTCTATCTTGTGGAAAGCCTGATAGAGTGCAGGGCGAATCAAATCCGTCATACCTGCATCCAAAATGGCAAACTGCTTATTAGCACCTTGCTTTACGTACAACACTCTCGAAATAAGCGAACCGCACTGCCCTACCACCGAACGTCCCAGCTCAAAATGAAGCGTCTGATAAGAACGAAGTTTCAGGCAATTGTCGTACGTTTCAAAATAGCTTTTGAAATCGGGTATCGCCTGACGGTTGGGATGTCCGTAATCAATGCCGAGACCACCCCCCACATTGATATGTTCAATGCGTATCTGGCGAGCTTCAAGCCTGTCCTGCAATTCATTGACACGATTGCACAAAGCTACAAAATCGCCCATGTCCAGTATCTGTGAACCGATATGAAAATGAAGTCCGATGAATTTGACATTCTTCATTTCCTGCGCCACATCTATCACATGGTCCATATCCTGCATACTGATGCCGAATTTATTTTCAGCTAATCCGGTAGTGATATTGGCATGAGTATGTGCCCCAACATTGGGATTGATACGGAAAGCGACATTAGCTATCTTACCTTTCGCCTCAGCCAGTTCATTAATAATCTCCAATTCGGGAATGGACTCTACGTTAAAGCAGAAGATGTCATAATCCAACCCGAGATTTATTTCCCAGTCTGCTTTGCCTACTCCGGCAAACACTATCTTATTGGCAGGAAACCCCGCCTTGATTGCCGCACGAATTTCACCACCGCTAACACAGTCCGCCCCCAATCCGCTTTCTCGGATAATAGTAAGGACTTTGGAATTGGCATTAGCCTTTACCGCATAATGCACCGAATAATTATCGTAGCGTGACGCTTCAGTGCGGATGCAAGTCAAAGTATCACGCAATACTTTCGTATCGTAATAATAAAACGGTGTACGCAGTTCGCGGAATTTATCAATAGGAAATGTTCCTTTCATACAATTATTATGGGTTGTTCGTCATTCAGTTAAAAAGAGCGCTTTTATCAAAAGGTAAAAGCGCTCATAATCTACTATTTCTTTATATTACTCATTGAACAGCGCATCACTGAGTGACTGCAAAGCCTGTTTCTTATCACATTCACGAATGAGGAAAGAAATGTTATAGTTGCTGCCGCCGAAAGAAATCATACGCACCGGAATATCACGCATGGCATCAAGAGCCTTAGCTTCAAAGCCTACATTTTCCCATTCAAGGTCACCCACTACGCAGATAATGCACATATCCTTATCCACCGTCACCGTACCGTATTTCTTCAAGTCATCCAATATTTCGTTAAGATGCTTGGTGTTATCGATAGAAACGGACACTCCTACCTCGGATGTACAAATCATATCGATAGAAGTCTGGTAGCTTTCGAAAATTTCAAATACCTTACGTAGGAAACCATGAGCAAGCAGCATACGGCTGGACTTAATTTTAATAGCCGTAATATTCTCCTTGGCGGCTACTGCCTTGATCTTACCCTTCTCCGTATCATTGGAAATGAGTGTGCCCGGAGCTGTGGGATCCATTGTATTGAGCAGACGTACGGGGATGTTAGCGTACTTGGCAGGCTGGATACAAGTGGGATGCAGGATTTTTGCACCAAAGTATGCCAACTCAGCCGCCTCTTCAAAGTGGAGATGACGCACAGGAGAAGTCTTATCTACAACACGCGGGTCATTATTATGCATACCATCAATATCAGTCCATATCTGAATTTCAGAAGCCTTGACGGCCGCGCCGATCAATGAAGCGGTATAGTCACTGCCACCCCGTTGCAAATTATCTACCTCGCCATAGGCATTGCGGCAGATGAAACCTTGCGTGATATAGATTTCGGCATTGGGATGCAGTTCGAGCTGAACCTGAAGTTTATCTTTGATATAAACCGGATCGGGCTCGGCATTTTTGTCCGTACGCATATATTCTAAAGCCGGGAGTAAAACTGACTTCACACCACATTCTTGCAGATAATAGTTCATCATAGCAGTAGAAATCAACTCACCTTGTGCCAGCACAACTTTTTCCTCGAACAGTGTGAAAAGGTCTTTGGTATAAGAACGGATATAATCGAAATGAGATTTGATAAGTTCCAAACCCTTCTGTTTATATTCAGGAGTAGCATAGAGTTCATCGATATGCTGGCGGTATTTTGTTTCCAGTCTATTGATAATCTCGTTAGCACCTTCCGGATTTTTCTTGTACAGATAGTCCGAAATCTCAACCAATGTGTTTGTGGTACCCGACATGGCAGAGAGAACCACAATCTTACGTTCACCATCGGTAATCAATTTGGCCACTTCCTTCATTCGCTGAGCCGAACCTACTGAAGTACCTCCAAACTTTAAAACTTTCATTTTCGTTCCTGTATTAAAATGTTATATAATCTTGTTTATTTTTCTTCTGTCGGCACTGCAACGGAATACTGCTCCGTCACATCCGTTATCAAATGATCTGCACAGCGATATACGCGTCCCGGATACTCCCAAAGCAACTGCATATTGTGCGTAGTCATAATGACAAGTGAACCTGCCGCACTGATATCATGCAGGAGTTGAGTAATGGCAAAACCGGTCTCCACATCCAAATTTCCCGTAGGCTCGTCGGCAAGAATCACCTCGGGAGAATTGAGTACGGCGCGGGCTATCACGATACGTTGTTGCTCTCCGCCCGACAATTCATTGGGATACTTATAACCTTTATTACTCATGCCCACCAACTGTAAAACTTCGTTAATACGGTCTTTTATTTCCCCTTTGTTTTTCCACCCGGTGGCGCGAAGCACAAACTCAAGATTATCATGTACCGTACGGTCTGTAAGCAGTTGGAAGTCCTGAAAGACAATGCCCAGCTTACGACGTAACTGCGGAATATGCTTACGCTTGATACGCAGCATGTCATATCCCAACACCTCAGCATCACCCGCAGCAACATCCAGTTCACCATAGAAAGTTTTGAGCAAGCTCGTCTTGCCTGAACCTACTTTACCGATAAGGTAGACAAACTCCCCCTTATGCAGTTCCAGATTCACACTGTTCAACACGCACAGCTCCTGCTGGTGTATCTCCACGTCTTTATACCGTATCAGCGCTTCGTCCATGATAATAATTACTAATTAGCTTAGTGTTTTTTCCAAGTAGCACTGTGGCGCTCTTCCAGCTCACGTGCCAGGTCTTCTATACGATAACCTTTGGATGTCAACAATACAATAAGATGGTACAGCAAATCCGCACCTTCATATATCAGACGTTCGTCCGTACCATTACATGCCTCGATGACAGTCTCAACAGCTTCCTCGCCTACCTTTTGCGCCATTTTATTGACGCCGGACTGAAACAGACTGGTAGTGTAGGAACCTTCAGGCATTTCGGCATGACGCTTGTCAATGAAATCCTGAAGAAGTTTTAGAAACATAACAGGCTGTTCGTTTTTCTCGCCCCAGCAGGTGTCCGTACCGGTATGGCAAACCGGACCGACAGGATGTACCTGAATAAGCAAAGTGTCCTTGTCGCAGTCTTCTTTCATGGAAACCACATTCAGGAAATTACCACTTTCTTCTCCTTTCGTCCAAAGACGGTTCTTTGTGCGGCTAAAGAATGTCACCTTACCGGTCTCTACCGTCTTATCGTATGCTTCCCGGTTCATAAACCCCAACATCAGCACTTTAGCTGTATCGGCATCCTGTATAATTGCCGGAACAAGTCCGTTCATTTTATCAAAGTCCAACATCTTCAATATATATTATTAGGTATTTATCACTTTATCATCCCTGCACTTCATCATCTTTTTCAAATTACCACCTTTTCAAATCCGGCGCATTGCAATTCCCTGGGCGCAAAGATACGATTTTAAATCGGGAATTTTAATTTCTCCGAAATGAAAAACACTGGCTGCCAAAGCGGCATCCGCTTTTCCTTCTACAAAGACATCGCGGAAGTGCTCTTTGGCTCCTGCCCCACCCGATGCGATAATCGGTATGGAAAGCCCGTCAGCAAGAGTTGCAAGGGCTTCATTGGCGTATCCGGTCTTTACTCCGTCATGGTTCATACTGGTAAAAAGGACCTCGCCTGCGCCACGTTCCTGCGCTTCTTTTGCCCAAGAAAAGAGTTCTTTGCCCGTTTCTACACGTCCACCATTGAGATAACACCACCAGCCTTTCTCTGTCTGTTTAGCATCAACGGCAAGTACACAGACCTGTGACCCGAAGTGCTTGGCTATTTCATCAATCAGTTCCGGACGACGGATAGCAGAGGAATTGATAGATATTTTGTCAGCACCCGCATTTAAAAGCCGGTCCACATCGCTCAATTCATGGATGCCACCGCCTACGGTGAAAGGGATGCTGATGTTGGCAGCGATACGCTTTACCAGTTCGGCAAACGTCTTGCGTCCTTCAAAACTGGCAGTAATATCCAGAAACACCAGTTCATCAGCCCCCTGCCCGCTATAAGCACGCGCCAGTTCAACCGGATCGCCTGCATGGCGCAGGTTCACAAAATTAGTTCCTTTTACAGTCTGTCCGTCTTTGATGTCAAGACAGGGAATGATTCTTTTTGCTAACACTCTTCTTTTATTTATGATTTTAGATTTATGATTTCAAATCATAAACCCTTCCAGTTCCTTGAAAGTTATACGTCCCTCATACAAAGCCTTACCGAAAATTACGGCAGGCACGCCCGCAGCCTCCAGTTGGCGAATATCATCGGCACAGCTCACTCCCCCGCTGGCAATAAGGTACAATCCGGAGTTCGCCTCTAATATTTCTTTGTACAAAGCCGTAGAAGGACCTTGCAACATACCGTCACAGTTGATATCCGTACAGATGACCTTGCGAATACCTTTCTCCACATAATCTTTCAGAAAAGGGAACAGTTCACAAGCACTCTCGTCTTTCCAACCGTTAACGGCAATCTTATGATCTTTAACATCAGCTCCGAGGATTATTTTTTCAGAACCGTATGTTTGCAACCAGTGGCAGAAACGTTCGGGGTTCTTTACTGCAATGCTCCCTCCCGTCACCATTTGTGCACCGTTTTCAAATGCAATGACCAGATCCTCATCGCTCTTTACACCACCACCGAAATCTATAATCAAGGAAGTACGAGAAGCAATCTGCTCCAATGTGCGATAGTTCACCACATGGTGGGAAGCGGCACCATCAAGATCCACCACATGAAGGCGGCGAATACCATGCGCTTCAAGCTCCTTAGCCACCTCTACGGGATTCTCATTATACACTTTCTTGCTATCATAGTCACCCTGGGAAAGACGTACACACTTTCCGTCGATGATGTCAATAGCGGGGATCAGTTCTATCATTTCAATCAATTACAAGTTATCAAATACCAACTCTTTTCGCTTATAAGTCCAGAAAATTTTGCAGGATACGTTCGCCTACACTACCGCTTTTTTCAGGATGAAACTGGGTGGCATAGTAATTATCCTTATGCAAGGCAGCGCTGAATGGGAGTATGTAATTTGTTACGGCAGCGGTACAATCATTAACCGGGACATAGAAACTGTGTACGAAATAGACAAACTCCTCTTTCGTAAAACCTTTGAAAAGGTCGCTGTTCGTTTGCGTAATCGTGTTCCATCCCATGTGAGGCACCTTATCTTCATGTTTTTGCGAGACAAAACGCTTCACATCAACATCAAAAATACCCAAGCAGTCCACATTTCCTTCTTCCGAATGCCGACACATCAACTGCATGCCCAGACAAATCCCCAGCACCGGTTGACGCAATTCCTTTATCAACTGCCCCATATTTCCCCCATTCAGAAAATTCATGGTCGTTTCCGCTTCTCCTACTCCGGGAAAGATAACTTTATCCGCAGCACGCAGCACAGCTTCATCCGCCGTAATCTCCGCCTCAACACCCAAGCGCCTCAAGGCATAATCCACCGATCGGATGTTACCTGCATTATATTTAATGACTGCAACCTTCATCAGCTACTAATTAAATATTACGGTCTTATTCTTATACGCCAATACCTTACGTTCAATATGTTTCTGGACGGCACGTGAAAGAACAATCTTCTCCAAATCCTTGCCCTTATTCACCAAATCCTGCACAGTGTCCTTATGCGTGATACGCACCACATCCTGTTCGATAATTGGCCCGGCATCCAGTTCCGTAGTAACATAGTGACTGGTAGCGCCAATAATCTTTACGCCACGCTCAAATGCCGCATGATAGGGTTTCGCACCTACAAATGCCGGAAGGAAAGAGTGGTGTATATTGATAATACGGTTGGGATAAGCATTTATCATCTTCTCGGAAATAACTTGCATATAACGCGCCAGCACTATGAAGTTCACTTTATGCTTGGCAAGCAGTTCCATTTCTTTCTTTTCCTGTTCCTCCTTTGTCTCCTTAGTAATAGGAAAAAGATGGAAAGGTATGCCAAAACGCTCCGCTACATGTTGCAAGTCGGGATGATTACTTATTATAAGAGGTATTTCTACATTCCACTCCCCTGCCGTATAGCGCGCCAACAAATCGAAGAGGCAATGCGACATTTTCGACACAAAGATAGCCATACGCGGTTTGGCATCTGAGAAATAAAGGCGGAAGCTCATTCCATACTTCTGTGCATACAACGTTTCAAAATAATCCTCTATTTTCTCCTGAGGAACCAGAAAATTTTCCAATTCCCATTCAATACGCATGAAGAATATATTTTCCACATGATCTACATATTGATCCAAATAGATAATATTTCCTTTGTTCACCGTTATAAAGTCTGTTACCTCTGCCAGAATACCCGGTTTGTCGGGACAGTGAAGCAACAGTTTGGCTGTTTTCATCATCCTAAAATATCTTTTTTGTTACTTTCTAATTACAACATTCTTGTTTTGAGTTCGCAAAAATAACGATTTATTGCAAAATAACGAACTTTTCGAGCAAGAAGTTTAAAAGTAGGCGTAAAATGTTTCGTTTTCTCCAAAAACAGTTTTCTAATCGGGTACTAAATGCTACATAAACACAGCTGGAACATGTTTCTAAATAGTTGTTAAATCACATTCTCCTTGTTTTTTACAATATTCTCAATATGAGGATATAAAGCAAACACAGCCACACACTATCAAAAAAAAGTTCATCACAGCTATTGCAGGTTCAAAAAAAACGCCTACCTTTGCAACCGCAATCGAGAGAGATAGCGACGGAAAAATGAAATCATGGTGCGTTAGTTCAGTTGGTTAGAATACATGCCTGTCACGCATGGGGTCACGGGTTCGAGTCCCGTACGCACCGCAAAGAAAAAGCTCTGAAATTCAATAATTTCAGAGCTTTTTCTTTATCTCCACTTTATACCATGGCTTCCCCTAATAGCGGATAAATCCATCTCGCGAAACATGTAAATGAATTACAGACATTTGTAACCTATTTACTGATTCTGTACTGTACGATGTACTACGTACGATTTAATTCTTTACATTTGTGCAGGACTAAAAAATGATATCGTATGAAAGAAGTTATTAAGCTGGACACAGTAGATCAATACAACCGGCTCTTTGGACTCGAAACATTACATCCGCTGGTCAGTATAGTAAACCTGTCGGAAGCTCCCCGGTTTCCCACACATTTCACGATGAACTACGGAGTATATGCCCTTTTTCTGAAAAACGTCAAATGCGGAGACATCCGTTACGGCAGGCAGACTTATGATTATCAGGAAGGAACGGTTACCAGTTTCGCTCCGGGACAGGTCGTTGAGGTAGAGATGCAGCAAGGAGTAAAGCCAAATGCCCATGGCCTGTTGTTCCATCCCGATTTGATCAAAGGAACTTCTTTGGGACAGGATATCAAACATTATTCGTTTTTTTCGTATACCTCAGCCGAAGCCCTGCATCTGTCCGAAGAAGAAAAGGGAATATTCATAGATTGTTTGGAAAAAATAAAGATGGAGCTGCAACGCCCCATCGACAAGCATAGCAAGCGTCTGATATCACGAAACATCGAGTTATTGCTGGATTACTGTATGCGGTTCTATGAAAGGCAGTTCATCACCCGTTCGGAAAGCAACAAAAGTGTATTGGTAAAATTCGAAACACTGCTCGATGACTATTTCCAAAGTGACAAACTGCAAACAGACGGACTGCCTTCCGTAAAATACTTTGCGGACAAAGTGTTCCTGTCCCCCAACTATTTCGGTGACCTGATAAAAAAAGAAACCGGAAAAAGCGCACAGGAATATATCCAGAACAGGATGATCGACTTAGCCAAGGAGATGATTGCAGGAACAGAGAAAACCGTCAGCCAGATTGCTTATGAGTTAGGGTTCCAATATTCACAGCACTTCAATCGTATATTCAAAAAGAATGTAGGATACACACCCGGAGAATACAGAAAGCTACAAATATAAAGGTTGCGGTTCAGATTGTCCTTATGAAAAAAAAGATACTAAACATAGATACCGTACATCAATGCAATTGCTGTATGGGCCATAAGACGTTGCATCCGCTGGTGAGTGTCATCGACTTATCCAAGGCACCCCTGGAGCAACGTACTGTCAGATGTGATTTCTATACAATCACCCTGATAGAAGGAGAAGCAGAGTATCTTACGTACGGACGCAAATACTACGATTATTCCAATGCATCGCTGATATTCCGTATCCCCGGAGAAACCATGAAGCTGGACACAGGCAATACGCTTGCCCGGAAAGGTTGGTTATTGGCCTTTCATCCGGACCTGATAGCATGTACAACACTGGAAAGCCACATCAAAGATTATTCATTCTTCTTCTATAAGCTGAACGAGTCACTGCACCTGTCATTACGCGAAAAGATGAAAATTATAGAGTGCATCCGCAATATCGAAGAGGAGCTCCAACACGCCATAGACTGCCATAGCAAGATTTTGATTTCGCGCCATATCGAGTTATTGCTGGATTACTGTGCACGTTTCAACGAACGCCAATTCATCACCCGCTGCGAAGCCAATAAAACAATCCTGCACAAGACAGACCTACTGTTGAGCAAATACATCCTGTCCGGTAAACTGGCAGACGGTGTATTGCCGACAGAAGAATACTGTGCGGATGCCTTCCACCTGTCTCCCCGCTATTTCAGCGATTTATTAAAATTCGAGACCGGAAAAAGCATTCACGAATACTTTCAGCTGATGCGGCTGAACATCGCCAAAAGAATGTTATTGGACAAGGACAATACGGTCCATATGACAGCCAAGAAATTAGGTTATGCAAACGTCCGGTATTTCACCCTCCTATTCAAGAAAATAACAGGAATAACACCTGCAAAATACAAGTACACACAGAACTGAAATAAGCCATTTTACGATTTTTCTCAATAAATCACTACCTTTGCGGCAAAATTGCAAATAAATAAACGAATAAAAACAACAGGGAACAATGAGTGTACACGATTTATGCTGCATCGGTTATATCACACAAGACAAGATAGTTACCACAAAAAATACGATATACATGCCGGGCGGCACCTCTTTCTACTTTGCGCATGCCATTAAGCATCTCGATCCGAGCGGTTTTTTATTGGTCACGGCCCTTGCCGACACAGAAATGAATGTTGTGGAGGATATACGGAAAGAGGGCATCGAGGTGAAAACTCTGCCCAGCGTCCATTCCGTCTGCTTTGAAAATATATACGGAGAAAACCAGAACGAACGTACGCAACGTGTCACAGCAAAGGCCGATCCGTTCACAATGGAAGGGTTGCAAGATGTCAGTGCCCGGATCATCCACTTGGGCAGCCTGTTGGCCGATGATTTTTCATTGGATGTCATCAAGTACCTTTCAAGCAAAGGGGTGCTATCGGTAGACGTTCAGGGGTTTCTGCGCAAAGTGGATAATGAGAAGGTGCTGCCGGTGGACTGGACGGAAAAGAAAGAGGCCTTGAAGCATATTCACATACTGAAAGCCAACGAAACCGAAATGGAAGTGCTTACCGGATGCAAAGATCCCCGCGAAGCCGCCTTGCTCATTGCCGACTGGGGCGTGAAAGAAGTATTGCTCACATTGGGAGATAAAGGTTCGCTGATATATGCCAAAGGACAGTTCCATGAAATCCCCGCCTACTCCGCCCTGCAAATAGTAGATGCTACGGGGTGCGGAGACACCTATATGGTAGGCTATCTGTATATGCGTAACAAAGGTGTCTCCTATCAGGAAGCAGGCTGTTTTGCCGCTGCCATGTGCACAATCAAGCTACAAACTCATGGACCGTTTTGCGGGACCGAGGCTGAAATCAGAAGAATAATCACTCCTGCTTAAAAAGGCATACAAATGTTTCATGCACGTCCGATGCGCCTCATCCACAAATAATAGCCTGTCAACGGAAGCGTTCCACCCAACAATGCAGCAATGAACGCCATGATACGGGTAACGATACCTCCCCAGCTTCCCACATGCATAGAATATATCCAGCCGCGTATCTTGCCCGAAGCATCGGTATCCTTATACAATACGGTTCCGGTGATTTCGCCGTTCTGCGGGTTAAAGGAGTAACGGTCAACAGCCCGCCGGTTGCCCAACCGCGCGAATGACACGCCGGCAGAACCGTCGGAAATCGTAATCAGCCTGTAATCGGCATTACGCGCTTTCAGTTCCTCATACACTTGCTGCCAGCAAGCATAAGAAGCTCTCCCTTTTCTTTCTTTCCCATGACCTTCCTGCTTCATCTCCGCTCCGAACACTTTGTAAAAACCTGTACGGTACCATGAGAAAGACCAGGTGAGTCCCGTCAAAGCCATTATTAAAAGAAACACAAGCGCATACATGCCACCCGCCACGTGCAAACCATACCAAAAGCGCCGCCAGCCTTTATTGACAGTAATCTTCAGGCTGTTTTTCAGAACTTTTTTTGTGCGGGGCCACCAAATGACGGCACCCGATATAAGTACGAACACGAACATCAAAGTGCTTACCCCTACAATCATCTTGCCCCAAAACACACCATCGCCCGGCTTCATGCTGTCCATCAGCCAGCGATGCAGCCTGAACATGGTGAGAAAGAACGGTGCACGTTCATTCCGTCCTTTCACCTCACCTGTATACTGATCCACATAGATGGAAGCCCGACGCGGTTTTGACAGGCTGACCTGATACGCACGTTCCGCATCAGAAGAAATGGAGACGCCCGTAACGGTAACGCTGTCCGGCAATGTTTCGGCAACTTTCCCAATCAGGTGTTCCACCGGAAGCGGAGCGCTGCCTGCTTTTTCCACATAATAGAGGTCGTGCCTGCACAACTCCATTACTTCATCTTCAAACACCAGTGCAGCACCCGAAAGACAAATAACCGTAATAATCAATCCGAATGGGACGGACAGCCATAAGTGTATTCTACGAAATGCCTTTTTCATGGTATTCAGCTCAGGGGACTCAACTTACCGATACCCGTAATCTGTGTAGCCTCTACCGCCACACCTTTCGTAGCAGTTGCGCTCGACGGATCTATCTTATAGACGGCAGGATATCCGTCCGTAGTCGTCACAGCCATATAAGCATAGCCGTTCTCCGCATACAGAGTATTTCCGAAGCCGGAAATCAGGTCTGCCGACGGAAGCCCGGTCACATATGTGAGTTTCTTGCTTTCCGCTTTAAAGACAGCCAGTTCTTTGGCTTCAAAGCCTGTCTCCGTCAGAGGGCGGTCGTACATCAGCAACAGGAAGTAGTCATCCGCAATATGCCAGCAACGCAGGAAAGATTTTCCGCCGCTTTGTTTCTCCAAATCGCAGTAGTAGCTGTCAAAGTCCTCCTGACCGTTGGGAATACGCACTACACCTGCCGACAACGTTGTTTGCTGACGGGCATCTTTCATTGTTTTGGCATAGCTTGGGGAGAACACATAAACATCGCCGTTGCCTGCCTCCCAGATAGTCTGGTAATACTGGGACTTGAAACGCCCGCAGGCATAACTGATTTTATCAGTCTTGATGAGCTTCTTGGTCGTCATAGTAGCATCATCGAAGATTGCCACCCAACACTCGTTGGGATACTGCGTCCATTGCAACTCACCTTTCTTATAGGCGCTGCTGTTGGAACCGCCGTCTTCGGTCTTCACCAAAGTCTCATTGCCCGGCAATATATACTTGCCGCCGTCTACGGCAGCGCCATACTGGCTCAATCCCATAGGAACGGCTGCGCTGTATATCTTCTTGTCATGCTCCAAGATGCCCGCCAATGTCACAAACTCACCATTGCCCAAGAAGTTCTCAGACATATAGGCCTTTACTTTCGTGTCGTTGGTCTCGAATGTTTCGGCCGCTACATCCAGATAGGAAAGCAAGAACATCTTAGGCAGATACAGGTTGCCGTCGGCATATTCCGTAGGACCATCGCCGGTGGAAGCAGTGATGATATATTTGTCATAAATGCCATAGGTAGTAAATCGCTTGACGGCAAACTCTCCCGAACGCGCCTGCACTTCGTTGTTGGAGTTCATGACATAAGAACGGGTGGTGCCGGCATTTCCCTGATTATAAGTCAGCCCATAGAGATAGCGGTCTTTATAGAACACCCACTGAGAAGCGCCGTCGTTGACAAGTCCGTTGTTGACGGTAGAGATGACACCCTCGTCCAAAGTCTTGGAAGTCAGCAACACGTTCACCGTATTGTTTGAAGCAGTGACAGAGGAGGCGACTACAAAATCACCTTTGGAACCATTGGCGTTTCCGCCGCCCGGCACTTCCGTATCCGTACAAGATGTCAATACCGGTCCCGCCATTGCAGAGGCGAAAAGTCCGGCTAATAAAAGATTCTTTTTCATGTTGTTGTTACTTTAATTATATTACACTAATCGTTACCGGTTTATTCATTGTTTCAATTGCCGAAGTATACGCGTACCTTTCCATAAAATGCCCGTCCGGCCTTCTGCAAGCTGAAATTATCATACAGTTGCTCGTCCGTAAAGTTCCTGCACTCGAATGACAGATTATAACGTCCGTCGCGAAGGCTGTAGGATAGGGACAGATTATGCGAGAACTGGCTTGGAACCACATAGTCGCCTTTATTCGAACCGATTTTGGACGAATAGTACGTGAAGCTGTGCAAGTACTGATTATCGTAGGACACAGTCAGTGCATTTCCTTTTCGTCCGAGGTCCCGCCAGTAGAATGTCACGTCGGAATCGGCAAAGATATACGGCAGGTTGGGCATACGTTCTTTGTAGGCAATGTTCTCCGCACTGCCGGATATGGAAGTCTTCATATTATCGCGCACGTCCATCTGCGTGAAATTACCGCCGACACTCACCCATTTGCCGAAGCCGTAACGGGCGGATATGTTATATCCCTTCGTCAGCACCTTTCCGTAGTTTATATAAGTGGCTGCGGACTTGCCGCCACTCAGGTCGGTTATGTTGCGCTGGATATAATCCTTGGTATTGCGATAAGCCAGCCCTCCTTCCACATATACGGAATGTCTGCCGAAAGTTCTGTTATAGCTCAGGTTCAGGTTTACGTTATCGCTGTTCTCCGGTCTGATGCCGATGTCTCCCATTTCCAGATCCTCATTGCCGAACATCTCTTCTATGGTGGGCAGGCGGTAGGCTTTTTCATAAGAGAGTTTTGCCTGCAGTCCCGGCAGGATGAAATAAGTTCCGGCAGCCCCATACCCTATGGAGCTTACGCTACGGGTAGTGCGCACATAGTCGTTTTGGTTGGCATCGGTGGCTACCGGTCCGGCAACAAACTGGTTGTAATACTTGCCGAACACAGATAAGTTCCAGGTTTCGGACGGCATCAGACGGTAAGAGACACCGGAGATGTTCTTGCGGGTCTCCTTCGCTATGGCATCCGACTGTTCCTCTTTGGCAAGCAGAGAAGTATTGGAACGGCTGAAAGTGTTCAGCACATGGTTGAAAGTCAGCATGTGCATCTTGCCAAGGCGATAATTGGCGGTGAACGTACCATTCCAGTTGTTATTGTCGGCACGCGAATGTTGGTAGGACTGTTCTCCGGGAGAGTTCAGCAACTTCCTGTCTCCATACCAGTTGTATTTATAGGAAGCGGTGTCCACATTCGTTGTCAGGTTCTTGTTGTAGTTTACGGTCAGCGCCACATCCAGCCCTTTTGCAAACAAATTACGCTTGTAATATTCCAACGAAGGCATCAGCGAATGTCCTTTCCTGTGTTTCTGACCGTAAACGATGTCCTGACGCACTCCGGTCTGTATGTCCTGATACATATTGGAGTAGGTGAAACCCAGCATCAAACGGTCCGCCCATTTCTTGTCGACCACCCCCACTTTGCCAACGACCGCTTCATTATGGTACGTATCATTGAAACGTTTGACGCGCACCTTTTTATCGCGGTCTATCCTGCCCGTCTCAAAGTCTTCTACCGGAGCTTCAATGTGATAATCATTGTCCGAATAGTTCTGAAAAGCATTGATCTCATAGGTGAAGCCGTTCTTGAAGGTCTGTCCGAAGTTCACGTTGGATTTATGCGTATTGAACGAGCCGTAGGAGTAGGATGCATCCAAAAACCAGCGGCGGCGTTTCTTGTTCGTGACGATATTGATGACCCCGCCGATGGCATCCGTCCCGAACCCCACAGGCACTACGCCTTTATAGACTTCGATACGGTCTGCAAAATTCACCGGAATATTATTCAGTCCGAAAGAGCTTCCCACACCTTCCTGCGGAACGCCGTCGATAAACACCTTTACATGTTTTCCGCTGAAACCGTCCAGCATAAGCTGCATGTCCGACCCTACCCCGCCCGACTCGCGCAGCTTCATGCCCGGCGCTTTGGCCAGTGCGTCACTCAGGTTCTTGGTTGTATTCTGCAATTCCTTCGTATCCACTGCCACAGCATTGAACGCCGAACGCTTGAGGCGGCTTACCCCCGTCGACACTACCGTCACTTCGTCCAACTGCTGGGTTTCGGGACTGATTGTTATGTTCTGCCTCACCCGTTGCCCTCTGAGCAGCGTCACCGGTTTCTCTACGGTTTTATAGCCGACAGCCGACACCACCAGCGTATAGTTTCCCGCGGGTGCACTCACATGATAGATACCTTCCTGATTGGTTATTCCCCCATGACCGGTTCCTTTCAGATAGACCGTCGCAAAGTCCACCACTTCTTTTTCCGTAGATATGACCTTACCGGAAATCATTGTTTTTCCCGGCTTCTGCGCATAGGTGGAAAAGGCGCACGCCGACAGGAAGAACAAGGATAGATTTAATATGGCTGTTTTCAATTTTAAATGACTGTTAAGTTGTTACTAATACCGGATGCAAAGGTCATCAGAAAAAGAAAGCCCCGCAATCACCTGTTTTAGGTAATTACGAGGCTGCCATATTCAGAAATATATCATACCCACAATCACTATTGATAGGTATATCACATAAAAAAGGACAGTTCTACTCCCGACTCATCAAACGATGTTCCGCCATTTGTTCGTATTTCGTGCCGGGACGGCCATAGTTGGCATAAGGATAAATAGAGATCCCGCCGCGCGGGGTGAAAATTCCCGTAACCTCGATGTACTTGGGGTTCATCAGGCGGATAAGGTCTTTCATTATGATATTCACGCAGTCCTCATGGAAAGCACCATGATTGCGAAAACTGAACAGATAGAGTTTCAGGCTCTTGCTCTCCACCATTTTCACATCGGGAATATAGCTGATGCGGATTTCCGCAAAATCCGGCTGCCCCGTTATGGGACAAAGGCTGGTGAATTCCGGACAGTTGAAACGTACCCAATAATCATTACCGGGATGCTTGTTGTCAAACGCTTCCAGCACTTCCGGAGCATAGTCCTGTTTATATTCGGTTTTTCTTCCCAGCAAGGAAAGCTGGTCTTTTAACTCGGCCATATTATTCTTGATTAAAATGTTAGTAATTATCCTTTTCCCGCCAGATACTTCTCCAGCCCCTCACGCCTCAGCTTACATGCCGGACAATGTCCGCACCCGTCACCGGGGATGCCGTTATAGCAGGTGAGCGTTTCGTGGCGGATCAGGTCGAGCACTCCCAGCTCATCCGCCAATGCCCAAGTCTCGGCCTTGTCAATCCACATCAGGGGCGTGTGAAAGACAAACTGCCCGTCCATGGCAAGGTTGAGCGTTACGTTCAACGATTTGATGAAAGTATCCCGGCAATCGGGATACCCGCTGAAATCCGTTTGCGACACACCCGTCACGATGTGATTGATGCCCTTTTCGCGGGCATAGACGGCGGCAATGCTAAGAAAGAACAGGTTGCGTCCCGGCACAAAAGTGTTCGGGAAACTATCCGCCGGTTTTTCCTCATCCATAGCCATACCGGTGTCCGTCAAGGAGTTGCGTCCCAGCTTGCCGATGAGCGATACATCCATCACTTCAAACTCCACTCCCGCTTTACGCGCTATCTCCCGCGCCAAGTCCACTTCCTTCCGGTGCTTCTGCCCATACAGGAAACTCAACGCATATACTTTCTTAAACTCACGCTTTGCCCAGAACAGGCAAGTTGTCGAATCCTGCCCACCGCTGAACACGACCAATGCTGCTTCTTTGTTCACCCTTGATATTAATTTATTGTTTGACGATTGAGAGACCATTAAATCTCACTGATTTTCCACACTTTATAGGATATTCCCTCATCATAGACATCGCTTCCGTCTATTCTCTTGATTGCGTTCACCACCCGGATTGTCACCGGAAGAATCAGCACCTCATACAGGGATTTCAGCACAATCTGGATGCACATCATCACCAGCAGCTCCTGCCACGCGATGATGCCTCCAAACGCCACCGGAAAGAAGATCAGCGAATCGGCAGTCTCACCCGCCACCGTCGACCAAATGGCGCGTGCTGAAAAGTGCCGTCCGCCGCTTGCCACTTTCATGCGGCTCATGACGTAGGCATTTAAAAACGAGCCCACCAGAAATGCCGACAAACTGGCCGCGACAATGCGCGGCGCCATGCCAAAGACAAAATTGAAATGGGGCGCCCCTTCCCAAAAGGGAGCAGCCGGCAGGGCAACGGCAATCAGTCCCAGCATCACCACAAAGAAGTTCATGGCAAAGCCGCTCCAGATGATCAGGCGCGCCTTGCGAAATCCCCACACTTCGGCAATGCAATCGTTGATGATATAGGAAACAGGAAACACTAACAGTCCGGCAGTAACGGTGATGCCGAAAACCTGAATGACTTTTGTCTCAAGAAGATTGGCCGCTATCAGACAGACATTGAACAGAATGCCCAGCAGCATAAAAGGTACAGATACTTTTTGCTTCATACTCCTGTTTTTTACGTGGTGTTCTAGAATACACGACCGCTATTCGCGGCATCTCATTGTTAAACCGGGCGCAAAGATACGCTTTCTTTCGGTGACCTCAAAACCATTTTAAATTTAAGTTGTTCAAAGCACATTCACCAAAACCTAACTTAAATGAAAACAATCTTAAAAGCAGTGTTTCTGCTGTGCTGTGCAATGCTGCCGGCATCCGCAGCCCGCGCACAAAAAAAAGTGATTATCGAGGAAGAATCCCCCAAAGGCGTCGTACTGGTGACCATAGACAAGGCAGGCGACGAAATTATCCGCATCATGAACGAGTCGCAACTCACCTACATCCACGAACCGCAAGCGCCCCGTTTCCTGCTGACGGACAGAAAAGGCAAGTTTGCCCTGGGTATCGGCGGCTACGTACGTGCCACAGCAGAGTATGACTTCGGAGGTATCGTAGACAACATCGACTTCATCCCGGCTTATATCCCCAACGGAAGCAAAATCAGGAACCAGTTCCAAATGGATGCCGGCACTTCCACCATTTTCCTGAAACTGGTGGGGCATACCAAAATCCTCGGAGATTTCGTGGTGTACACCGCCGGCAACTTCCGGGACGGCTCCAGCAAAGGATTCCAACTGCGCAATGCCTATGTCTCTTTCCGGGACATAACGGTGGGCTACACCTACGGCGGCTTCATGGACTTAGGCGCACTGCCTTCCACAATCGACTTCCAGGGTCCCGACGGAGCGACTTTTTATCGCGCCACCCAACTGGCATATACCTACAAGGGACTGAAGAATTTCCGCTTCAACGCTTCCATCGAAATGCCCTCCGTAGACGGAACAACCAATGACGGACTCACCATCGCACAACAGCGCATGCCGGACTTCACCGCCTATGCACAGTACGGCTGGAACAGCAAAAGCCATTTGCGCGTGGGCGGGCTTATCCGCAGCATGACCTACACCGATACGCAGAGCGACAAGGCGCATGCCGTCACCGGGTTCGGCGTGCAGGCATCCGCCACTTTCAATCTGGGCAGGCAATGGCAGGTGTTCGGGCAGGTCACTTACGGAAAAGGCATCGGACAATATCTCAACGACATCAGCAACCTGAATGTGGACATTGTTCCCGATCCCGACAACGAAGGAAAGATGCAGGCGCTGCCCATGCTGGGCTGGTATGCAGGCCTGCAATACAACATCAGTCCGAAGGTGTTCCTTTCGAGCACATACAGCATGTCGCGCCTCTATTCCGAAAACGGCTATCCTGCCAACGAAGCGGATACCTACCGTTACGGGCAATATTTCGTAGCGAACCTGTTTTGGAATGTCACTCCCGACATGCAGGTGGGCGCGGAATACCTGCGCGGCTGGCGTACCAATTTCGACAGTTCCGCCAATCATGCCAACCGCATGAACCTGCTGGTGCAATATTCTTTCTAATCTGTATAAAAACGAAGAAGGGGGATGTTCCGAACCTCGGAGCATCCCCTTTCTTTCATATATAAAGGTTGGATTATGAAATATCAGAAGCGATAGTCTATACTAAGGCCGAAAACCTTGTTGGTGCGGCTGTACACGTTTGTACCGGGCACGCCTATGCCATTATAGTTTTGAGTTGTCTTTGTATAATCTTCATAATTGGTCCACATATAGCCCACATTCAAATCGGCTCTTTCCGAGAGCTGCAACTTTGCTCCGAATCCCAAAGAGTATGAGTCGCAAGAGAAACTGGTGTCAGACTGATAATCATCGGACAAACCGTAATCGGTGAACTGTACGCCGCCACTCAGCGTCAGTCTGCTTATCACGTCCCATTCTATACCTGCCAGGTACTCGTTCGTTCCCTTTGTCAGATACTTCTGTTTGCCGTTGGCCATACCTGCGTTTTTATCATCATAGAAGTGATATTCCACCGATGCACGCAGCACAGGAAGGAACTCATAGGCAGCAGCCACCGAAAGCATGGCAGGGATGTCGTTCGGAGTGTTCACTCCATGCTTGTAGTCACCCAGCTCGGTTTCGGGAGCGCCCAACATACGGAGCGAGTTCACTTTGGTATTATTCTCTATGTTCAAATTGGCCTTAAACTCATATTTCGCACCAATGTTCAACTTGCCGAATTTGGCATCCAAGCCGATAACCGGAGTAAATCCCCAACCCGTCTGGCTGCAATCCAAATCAATACCGATGAGTTCGGTGCCGGTGGGTATCGTTCCTCCTGCGGGTGAAGGCAATTCAACGGCGGAACTTGCTTTCAGCGCTCCTTCGTACCCACCTGTGAAGTAGTTCATACGTCCGCCCGCAAAAGCGGAAAGCCAATCCGTTATTTTATAAGTCAAGCCCAACTGTACGGAATAGATATACTGTTTGCCGTCCATGTAGCTTTTCAATGAATAGGCATTGCCCGGAATACCCTTTTGCCCCAATCCGCCTATCACCATGGCGTCGAACATGGACAGACCGTCATCGAACGATGCCTTTCCTCCACCGCCGGTAATGGCAAAGAAACCGGAAATAGTCCAGTCGCCTTTCTTATAAGCGGCAAACACACTGGGGATGACGGGCGCCGATGCCTTACCCTCATAATACTTATCCAATCCCAAGGCTTCACACGAAGCATCAATATCTCTTGTCTGAAAAGCGCTTTGGACACTCAAGGATGTATAAAATCCGTCTTTCGGCAAAAAAGCCAGACCCGCAGGGTTGGACAAGGCAGCATCTACACCGGTAGTATTTGCACCGCGAGACAGCATACGAAGGAAAGCAGGATGTTGATTTGTATTTGTCAGGAGACCTCCCGCAAAAGTTGGAATTGAAACGATTAGCATCGCAATGCTAATCAATGAAATTTTTCTCATCTAAATCTTTTTTATTGTTTTCGGGCGCAAAGGTACAATAATCCTGCACATGAAAAACTGTTTTGTGCATTAATTTTATGACAGGGCAAGGAATTAATTGAAAAAATCAATAGTTTCTATTGAAACATTTAAGATATACACCTATATAAATAAGGTGTTTCTTTATAAGCCGGACATTTCTTTCCTTGCCACTACTACGTTCAGCACACAGCGTTCTTATCATTAAGAGAAAAAACCACTGAAGCTAAATCTTTCCACCATGGAGTAGTTTTCGTTCCTCCATGAGGTAAGTTTCTTTCCACCATGGTGGAACGAAACTTACCCCATGGTGGAAAGGAATGGGCAAAGCAAGGAAAAGCATTAACCGTCGGAAAATGAAACTATAAGATTAACCCGCCCGATATTTCCTAAACCTTATTATCTTTGTATGTGTTATTTCTATGTAATAATAAAGCATAACATTGCTAAAAACTAAAAACTCATGGCATATACTATTGCATTCTTCGGCAGCAAGCCCTACGATGAGGCTTCATTCAATGAAAAAAACAGCGAATACGGTTTTGAACTCCGTTATTATAAAGGGCATCTCAACCTGAACAACGTCATACTGACGCAAGGCGTGGATGCAGTGTGCATCTTCGTGAACGATACGGCCGACGCGGAAGTCATCCGGCAAATGGCGGCAAACGGCGTGAAACTGCTTGCCCTGCGCTGCGCCGGACATAACAACGTAGACCTGAAAGCAGCCGCCGAAAACGGCATCACCGTAGTACGCGTGCCCGCCTACTCCCCCTATGCGGTGGCCGAATACACAGTTGCCCTCATGCTTTCCCTCAACCGGAAAATACCCCGCGCCACTTGGCGTACGCGCGACGGGAACTTCTCGCTGCATGGACTTCTGGGATTCGACATGTACGGCAAGACAGCAGGTATCATCGGAACGGGAAAGATCGCCAAAAAGCTCATTACCATTCTGCGCGGTTTCGGCATGAACATCCTTGCCTACGACCTCTATCCCGACTACAATTTCGCCAGGGAACATCAGGTGGTATATACCACACTGGACGAACTGTACCATAGCTCGGACATCATTTCCCTGCACTGCCCCCTTACCGAACAGACCAAATACCTCATCAACGACTATTCCATCGGCAAGATGAAAGACGGCGTGATGATTATCAATACCGGACGGGGGCAACTCATCCACACCAACGCTTTGATAGAAGGGCTGAAAAACAAGAAAATCGGTTCCGCCGGACTGGACGTGTACGAGGAAGAAAGCGAATATTTCTACGAAGACCAGTCGGACAAGATCATCGACGACGACACCCTGGCGCGTTTGTTGTCATTTAATAATGTAATCGTAACCTCCCACCAGGCATTTTTCACGCGTGAGGCACTCGCCAACATTGCCGCCACCACCCTGCTGAACATAAAAGACTTCATGGAACATAAGAAACTGGAAAATGAAGTCAAACTGTAAAAGACTTTTTATAGAACATTAATCATCCGCGGCCCAAACTTTCCTACACGCTTGCTTGTTACATACAAATAAACCATTAAAAAAAACAGGTTATGAAAAAAGTAATAGACAAAGCCGAGAGCCGCGGACGTTCTTTATACGATTGGCTCGACAGTTACCATACATTCAGTTTCGACGGATACTACAACCCGCGCCGTATGAACTTCGGAGCCTTGCGCGTACTGAACGACGACCGCATAGCCCCCGGCGAAGGCTTCGGCACCCATCCCCATAAAAACATGGAGATTATCACCATTCCCTTGAAAGGCCGGCTGCAACATGGCGACAGCAAGCAGAACCACCGCACCATCACCCCGGGCTACATCCAGACGATGAGCGCCGGCACAGGCATCTACCACAGTGAGATGAACGGCAGCGACACCGAAGAAGTGGAACTCCTTCAAATCTGGGTAATGCCCGAAAAGCTGAATACCCCTCCCGCCTATCAGGACTATGACATCCGTTCCTACCTGCACAAGAACGAGCTTGCCCTCATCGTGTCTCCCGACGGCAACGCTCCCGCCAAAATGCTGCAACAGACTTGGTTCTCCATTGGAGAGGTGGAAGCCGGAAAAAAGACGGGCTACCACCTGCACCAGTCACACGCAGGAGTGTACATATTCCTGATAGAAGGCGAAATAAAAGTGGACGGCACAGTGCTTTCACGTCGTGACGGCATGGGAGTGTACGAAACCAACAGCCTGGAAATAGAGACCCTGAAAGACTCGCATATCCTGCTGATGGAGGTCCCGATGTAGGGCTTTTGCATAAAATAACAGCGAAAGCGGAAGTTTGTGTAGCGTTTTTCGTAATATTGCGCTATAATTGAATCCGTACAATGAAACTTGATTATATCTACCATAGCGGCTTCGCGATTGAAGCGGACGGCGTGACAGTCATCATCGATTACTACAAAGACACCTCAGAAGAGGCGCCGAACCGGGGAATCGTGCATGACTGCCTGCTAAAGAAACCGGGGATGCTCTATGTGCTTTCCTCGCATTTCCACCCCGACCACTTCAACCGCGAAGTTCTTTCATGGAAAGAAGAGCGCCCCGACATCCGGTATATCTTCTCCAAAGATATTCTGAAACACCGGCGTGCAGCGGCGGAAGATGCCACCTATATAAATAAAGGTGACGTCTACGAAGACGGGCACATCCGCATCGAAGCCTTCGGCTCCACCGACGTCGGCATCTCCTTTCTGATAGACTTGCAGGGCATCCGCCTGTTCCACGCCGGCGACCTGAACAACTGGCACTGGAGCGAAGAGTCCACCCCGCAGGAAATACTCAAGGCCGAAGGCGACTTTCTCGCAGAAATAAAAATCCTGCAACAAAAGGCCCCTCTGGTAGACGTAGCCATGTTTCCGGTGGACAGCCGCATCGGAAAAGATTACATGCGCGGTGCGGAACAATTCGTGGAACGAATAAAAACCACTATATTTGCACCAATGCACTTCAGCGAAGACTACCGGGGCGGCAACTCATTCCACACTTTTGCCGAAAGCAAAGGCTGCCGTTTCCTGACAATTTCCCGCCGGGGTGAGAGTTTTGATATTACTAAATAAAACATAGCATTATGAAAAATTTAACACAAGTTCTTTTTGCACTATTCTGCCTTTGCATGCCCGCCTTGCTGCACGCCCAACGGGATGACAGTAAGTATCTGGCTGGCGCTGTTCCCGAAGCAGACGGAAAAGTGGTATTTACCAAAGATTTCAGTATCCCCGGCATGTCTCAAGATACAATCTATTCCCGCCTGCTGAAGTGGATGGACACACGACTGGCCAAGAATGAGAATACCAGCCGCGTGGTCTATTCCGACCGGGAAAAAGGACAGATTGTGGGCATGGGCGACGAATGGATCGTGTTCAGCTCCACAGCCCTGTCACTGGACAGAACCAAAATACTCTACCAGCTCACCCTCACCTGCCAGCCGGAGAAATGTACCCTCGAAGTAGAAAAAATCCGTTTCAGCTATCGAGAGGGAAAGGAAAAATATACCGCCGAGGAATGGATTACCGACAAATACGCTTTGAACAAGTCCAAGACCAAACTGGTACGCGGCCTTGCCAAATGGCGCAGAAAGACGGTGGACTTCGTTGACGATCTCTGTGTCGATATAACAGAAGCCCTAAGCGCCAGCACTGCCGCCAAAGCTCCTGCTGTGGAAAAGAAGGAAGAGAAGAAAGCGGAAACAGCACTTGTGAATTCCGGCACAACGGTTATCACTCCCAAGACGCAGGTTACGGTGGAAACTCCCAAAACATCTGCAACTCCGGTTGCCGCCACCGAATCAGCCTCCGCCGCATACAGGGAAGTGTCTCCGGATGCCATCCCCTCGGATGCAATCCAGACCGGAAACGGCAAATTGGTAATCGTAATCGGCGAAGAACCTTTCAATATGACAATGATGACGGCCAATGCCGGCGGTTCATTAGGCAAAATAGCCGGCAACAAAGCGGTGGTATTCACCATCCTGTCGCCCGACCAGCCTTACGGACAAATGGATGCGGCACAGAATTACACCGTACGTTTCTATCCTAACGGACAGAACGAGCCTTCCATTATACTGGAATGTAAGAAGTTCCCGTCACAGGCTCCGATAGAAGGCATGCCGCGTACGTATATAGGCGAAATCCTGAAAGCGAAAATCAAATAAATCAATAATCAAACCTAACAACGGACAACAGTGGAAATAAAAAGTAAATTTGACCATTTCAATATAAATGTCACCAATCTGGAACGTAGCATCACTTTCTACGAAAAGGCATTAGGGCTGAAAGAGCATCATCGGAAAGAGGCGTCGGACGGCTCTTTCACGTTGGTCTATCTCACCGACGGCAGCACAGGCTTCCTGCTGGAACTGACCTGCCTGAAAGAACATCCCCAAGCCTACGAACTGGGCGAGAATGAAAGTCACCTGTGCTTCCGCGTAGCCGGAGACTACGATGCCATCCGCCAATATCATAAGGAGAATGGCTGGGTGTGTTTTGAAAACACCGCTATGGGACTGTACTTCATCAATGATCCGGATGATTACTGGATTGAGATACTACCTGCCAAATAGCATATAGCAGACTTGTGGCACAGCAATTTACATTATAATATTTAATACAATAGCAACGTGAGTATAGAAGAAGCAATGATGGGCGGTATTGTTTTCAAAGGCAAGAAAGACAAGCCTAAGGAAGAAAACAAGGTGAAAACCAAAGCCAAGAAAAAGACCTATATTACCGGCCTTCATGGTTCCGGTGCGGCGAAAATGAAAGCAGAGATTCGCAAGAAGCGCGCGAACAGGCATAAAGGAAAGTAAAAAATATTTTTCAAGTGAAAAGGTGTAAGTTCTATCAAATAGAATTTACACCTTTTTCTTTATATCTCCCTATTTTTATCCCGGAAAACCGTTACAAAATTATTCAACTAAAACAGAAATTAGCTATTTTGCGTTAAAAAAGGCTCAAGTCTCAAATAAAGTTAACGGAAAACTTTGTTTTTACGTTTTCGCTATATATTTTTGGCATCACAAACAAACAAATAAAAAATTTTAAAGAAAAGTGATTTTATCACAAGAGCATAAAAAAAAGCATTACTTTTTTTTATCCAAAAGAATTGTAGTGTGCTTTCTTATATCAATAACTTTGACTAACGCATATGCCCAAACGCAACGCGGCAGGAAAGATGATGCAAAAGCAGAAGAAATATCTTTCAAAGACCGCTGGGGAATCAAGACAAATGCAGTGGACTGGTTATTGACTATTCCCAATATTGGTGTGGAGTTCGACTTGGGCAATACCATCCGAAACAAGCGTACAATCAGCGCCAACATAAAATGGAACTGGAATACCTCCCAGACGTACACCCCTTCCCTGATATTTAATGTGTTCGACGCACGCGTGGAATGGAGGCAGTATTTCCGCACCCGCCAACGCGGCGGCGTCACCAAAGACGCCGGATTATACACCCGACTGAAAGAAACGGTGTTCACCACCCAGCGCAAGAATCCGCGACAAGAGCGTGCTTACTACTGGGGAGTATACGTCAACGCCTCCAGCTATAACCTGAAAATCGGCAAAGAAGGTAAACAAGGCAATGCTTACGGCGCCGGCATCAGCGTTGGTTATACCGCCCCGCTCTACGGTTACCGCAATAATTATATCGACTTGGAATTAGGCGGTTCGGCCGGACTTCTGTACACCTCGTATGATGTCTACACCCATGATGCTGAAAGCAACTGTTATCCGCGCATAGCAGACAAATGCAAGGGCGGGCACATCGTCCCCTTCCCCTTGATTACCGACCTGCGGGTAGCTTTCGTCTATCGGTTCATGTCTGTGGGAAGCAAGTACAAAGCATCTGTCTACCGCCGGGTACAGATACGCAGCGAGAAGCGTAATGCAATCAATGCCAAAATCAACGCTATGCGCCTGCGCATCGACTCCATTGCCGGTGCCGTCCAAAAACAAGGTTTCAGCCGTCCGGACAGCCTGCTCACCAAAGAAGAGTTGAAACAGTGGCGGTTGATGCAACAGGAGCGCAAGGAACAGGCCCTGAAAGAAGCCGCCGACAAGCTGCGCAAGCATGTAGCGGATTCACTGGGCATACAGCTTAGCGACACCCTTACATCCGAACAGGAGAAAACAATAGACAAGGCACTGAAAGAGTACGAAAAACAATTGAAGCGGAAAGCCGAAGCACAGGATTCCACCAAGCTCGGCAAACGTGCCGCCAAAGATGCCAAACAAGCAGCTAAAGAGAAGAAAGGAAAGAAAAAGAAGAAAGAATCCGGAAAAAACAAGAAAAAGGACGGGCAACAGGAACTAAAAGCCACCAAAGAAGATACGGAAGCGAAGCAAGAAGAAGCCGAAGCTCCCGACAAGGAAAAGAAGGAGGACAAAGCATGAAAAACAAGACACTGACATATCTTGGCCTCAGCCTGTTGTGCTGCTTCTGCTCCTGCACTTCGGTAGACCTCTGCCCGGAGGAAGGACACCCGCATATCACCGATATGCGCGTAAGGCTGAACTGGGGGGATACCGACAAAGATGAGATTCCGGCAGAGATGCACATCATAGCAAGCCGTATCATCAATACCTGGCGCACCCGCGGCATCGTGGACACATCCATAGATCCTGCAACAGCCGGCAATATCACACAACAGGAAAGCTCTTCGGACAATCCCCAAACAGAAGAGGGAGACGGCTCCTCTTTCTATCTGCGCGGAGGCGAATACAATATTTTCGTCATCAACGACCAGTGCACAGATGCTGCGGCACCGGCTGACGGCACAGAGCCTTCACCGCTTCCAATCGTCAGCATAAGCAATCTGGACAACTACATTCACGACAACCGGGTGAGCGTGAAAGACCTTTATCTGCAAATAAGCAACATGGGCGACAAAAAACCCGACATCGTGGCAGGTAACGACCTGCCGGACTTTAATCCGGACGAGGAATATTTGCAGGAATTGAAATCTCCCATATACTATGCAGTGCAAAAGGATATAGACATCCGGACAGGCGGACCGACCCTCATTGACTTTGACATGCAACGCATCAGCCAGCGCATCAATATCATCCTAAATATCCGCACCGAGGGAGATATAAAAAAAGAAGACCTCTTGCCGCCTATCATTGAACTGTCCGGCGCTTGCGGACACTTCAACATATCCGAAGCCTGCCTGGACACCACCCGCCTCTACCGGATGGTACACCAGGCACAGCCCTACGAGTTTACGCAAACCGGAGAGAACACCTACCGGTGCGTGGTGCACTTCCACACGCTGGGCGTCATACCGAGCGCCGCCAAAGGGCATCTCAATGGACCGGGCATCCTGCAGGTTGCCTTGCAGGTGTCTGCCAACCGGCTGGACGCTTCCGGAGCCCCGGTGCTGGACCAAGACGGCAAACCTGTAAAAAACAGCCGCTACATCTACGGAGCCATCAATCCTTATGATGAATTGACTGCGGCGCAGCTTATTGAAGTGCGCGACGGCAAAACCTATCTCCGTTACAGCAAAGATGACGTAAACATCGAAATAACAAGCCCTTTAGTAATAAAGGCCGACCAAATAGTATCCGATGACACCGGAATGGGCTGGCAACCCAACGACCCGACCAATCCGGACGACGACATAATAATAGAGATATAGGAATGCAACGACAGACATATAGGAATAAGATACATAAACGGAAATACCGCCATGCACCCGTCTTACTGTTATGGTGTATGCTGTTGCTTGGTGCCGGTTGCGGAAACCTGTACACCGGTGAGGAGCCACTCTACGACCCCAACAATCCGGGAGGCCAGGGCGACCAGACACAACTGCCCGTCATGGTAGCTTTCAGCGACCCTATATATAATGTGTTGACGCGTGGTTCGGGAGTGCTGGATCCTGAAGATGAAGAAAGTTTCAACAAGCATATATACGACGGAACATTCTTTGTGTACGCATTCCGGCGCGACAACCCCAACGGCATGACCTATGCCCATCGCCGCGCCGAAGACACCGACCGACGTTACTGCCTCATAGACGGCAGCCTGGACGGAATCACCGACGAGGAATGTGCAGCATTGGGAATCACCGCCGAACAAAGCAAAGAGCATGGCAAGCGCGCGGCATACGCAGGAAACGGTTCGTTCGTCAACTGGAAGAGTTCCGGCTATATCCCCTACTACAACCTGCAGGAGGAGTTCGACGCTTTCAATTTCTTTGCCTACTACTACGACAATGCGAAGATAGGCGAAGTGAAACGTGAAGCGGACCGCATCTGCTTCGATGTCACAGTGGACGGCTCGCAGGACTTGATGTGTGCCTCTGCCGCCGACCTAAAGACACTGATAGAGGACGTAGAAAACGGACGCGAAGTGGCTGCCGATTACAGCGAACAGGCTGCCCGGCTGAAACAGCTTCCTGCCGACGAGCGCCAGTTGATGCGCAGTTGTTATTACGGCACCTATACGGCACGCCGCAACATCTGGCCTATCATCCGGATGAAGCACCAACTGTCATACGTCAAGTTGAAGTTCTATCCTGCAAGTCAAAACCCGAAAGAGGTCGTCTACATCACAGGCGTATGGATAGAATGTGTAAACAAAGGCGTGTTCACCGTAGCATCATCGGATCCTGCCAAAGTAGGCGTCTACTTTCCTGCCGATGGAGAGCCGGGCAAACTGCCGTCACGCGATACGGAAGGAAATGAAAAGCCCTGGACCGATGAGAATGGAAAGTCCCTCTACCCCATACAAGTGAAGGAAGAAGATGTGGACAAGGATGTGAGCCGGCGTCCGGCAACAGACGGCGGTGTATTTCTGCTGCCACCGGGCAACAATGCCAAGCTGTTGATAAGTACGGAATATTATCCCAACGAAACTGAAAGCGAACCGTATATCACCACTTTCAGTTACGACCTGAAAGACGCTGTGCACAACAAAGACGAAAACGGTGCTTATCTCTCCAGTGGATTCATGGGCGGACGCGAATACAGCATCAGTGCCTATATATACGGACCGCAAGAGATAAAACTGAACGTACAGGCTGCCTCGTGGATAAACGGAGGAGACATAGAAATAGGAGAGGAAAAAGAATAAAAACAAACAGAGATTTATATATTTTCTTTTATTAATTAAAATTTTAATGATTATGAAAAAGCAATTTTTCTACGCAGCAATGGCTCTCGCAGTGATGAGCAGTTGTTCAAAAGACAATGATCCGGGTATCGGCAATCCGGAAGAGAACAATGACAAAGCAGTGATCGCATTGGGACTCGATGTACCTACTGTCACAGCCAGCACCAGAGGTACAGGTTCAGTGGGCGACGTTGCCGGTGACCAAAACACATGGAACAGCCAGAAACTGTACATCTACATGGTGGATAGAAATACCGGATTAGAAGCTGAAGAAGGAGCTGAAAATGCAAAAACCAAGATTCTTGACAATGGTGTTCTTGAGTTCAGAGCCCCCAAAGCTGACGCCCAAGACAAAGGCGCCATCAGAATCTATAAAAGCTATACAGAAGATAGTGACAACGGTGTAATTCAATATAAATATTACCCGACCAACGGTCAATATACATTCTATGGTTACCATATTGATGATGCAGCAAATGCAAATCCAAGCATTACAGCAACAGAAAAGAAAGTAACAAACGTTACAATCGATGGTACTCAAGACTTATTGGCAGCTAAAACCATAGATATGGCCGAAAATGATGCCTCTGCCGCTGATCCTGAAAGTTTCTATAAAGACATTGCTACTTCATTGGGAAGTGAATGGACTACTCTAATGAATTATCAATTCGGTGCCCGTACAGCCCGTAAAGGTATTGTTCCTGTCTTGAAATTCGAGCACCAATTGGCACGCTTGAAATTCTTTGTAAGAGCCGGTAGCGAAAGTGCAGCAGGTTATGAATGGCAAACAAATCAATGGGTAGAACGCAAAAGTAGCGATGCTGAGCCCAAAACTCTTGGTATGCAAGTTACCAAGATCACTCTAAAAGACATGGCAAATGTTGTTGATATGGATCTTACCGTTCCTTCTTCTACAAGAAACGGAGCCGGTGTTGCTGATTTTGTAGTATGTAGCAAGGATGATGCTGCTAACGATAAGCTGGACCCAACAAAAGGCTTGATAGTTCCGGTAGTACCTAAGTATCCTTATGGAGATAGAAATATTCCGGAGTCAGATCCTGATACCAAAGGCACTCAAGTAGGTGAGCCTGTAATGTTCTTCCCCATCGACGGCACCAACAACGAAGGTGATATTACATTGTCCATAGACCTCAAACAATATGTAGAAGATACCAAAGACGAAGCAACTGGTACAATTACATACAAAGAAGTTGAAAAGGCAGACAACAAATTAACTATCGAACAGTCTAAGATTTCAGGAGCAACACAAAAATTCATGCCCGGCGCTTCTTACAACGTATACATTACAATCTACGGTTTCGAGAAGATCGAAGTTACCGCTGTTTTGACCGCATGGGAAAACGGTGGCGATATCGATGCTGACATCGAAGACGGTAAATAATAACCGGCTTCCCTACGGAAGATAACTTCCGAAACAATCCAAAGACCAACGGGAGGTACAAAAAGTACTAACCGTTGGTATTGAAATACCCAAGCATGTAGAAGAAGTTTCGCACGTTGAAACCAATAGTCTCCTTGGAGAAACAAGAGACAATTAACGATATGTTTAACAATTACTCATTACAAAAATATGAAAAAGAACTTATGGCTTCTGGCAGCCGTCCTTTGCATGGCAGCATGTTCGCAAAACGAGGAAATCATTGCAGAACAGCCCACCACCGAGGACGACTTTGAGAGTCCCGACGGACAAGTAGTTATCCGGTTGGGTGGAGGTGAATTAAATGCCTCAGCCTCCACTACGGTGACACGCGCACCTATTACCGATGCAAACTTTATAGGAACCAATGTAGGCGTATTCGCTTTGGCCGTCAACAATGGCACCGATGTAGCCGCAACAGACTGGAGTACAGCCGCAGGCGCTCTCCTGAACAATATTCAGGGAGTAATCGCTGTTCAGACCAATTCACCCGGTTCTGAAGCAGATGCCAAGAAAATCTCCCTTTACAGAGACGGAACCTCGGGAGCCGTCTACTATTACCCCGTAGACAACAAGTACGACTACACATTCTATGGGTATTCTCCTTATCAAGCAACCGGCGCCACTGTAACCGCCAGCCAGGCCACAGTGAGATTCACATTCAATGGTTCGCAAGACATCATGTGGAACAAAGCCGCCGCACCTAACATTCCGGAGCAATCTATCTTCATCGACGGAAGTACCGACGAAAAGAACAGTTCCGTCCTGACAGGCTACAAAGCCAAATACATCCGGCAACTGAAATATCACCACGACCTGATCACTACCGGTGGAAAAAACGGAGATGATTATAAATGGGTGCCCAACATCAACTTCACCCACTTGCTTACCCAATTCACTTTCCAGGTGATAGCTGCCAAGAAACAATCCGAAGCCGATAAAGAGGCTGCACAAAAATTGAAAGTAAAAAATGTACGCATCAAGAATCATGGCACCAGCGCCACTCTGAACGTGATAGACGGAACGCTCACATGGGCCGGAAACAAATCATTGTCCATGTTGTCAATCGGCACTGATAACGTTGCCACAGGTACATTCACTCCAAGCATAGCAGGAGACGGCGGTGACAAAATCGGTTATCTGATGGCAAAGCCAACCGACGGAACCGCAGCCCTTGAACTGGAAGTTACCATAGAAGCTCCGGACGCAGCCACCAGCGTACCTACCGAACAAACCGTAACCCTCCAAGTGAATACCCCGGGCGGATTCAAGAAAGGCATTATCTACAATGTGCAAATCGGAGTGTATTCAATGCAGGAAGTAATGGTGGACGCCACCCTGACAGAATGGCAAGACTTTGACGGCGGCAATATTGACGCACCGATTGAATAAAACAAGAAACAAGTTTCTAAGATAAGTAATGAGGAAACCAACAAACATATTATTCTATTTTGGCGTTACACTCTCTTTGTTGACAGGATGTAACCAAGAAAACTCCATAGTTCCTCCCCTATCCGGGGAGGAAAACGTGGAGGTTTGTCTGAACGCCTCCGTCAGCACCATAGAAACAACCATCACCCGAAGCGGAATTATCACCGGAACAACATTGGAAGAGAGGGCTCCGGTAGGAGTGTTCGGATTGACAGAACAAGGAGGCAATTTTATAGAGCCTTATCTGAAGAACCTGGAATATCTGAACGTAGGGCCGAGTGGTGCATTGACCATAGCCGATGGCTCCACAGTCAACTACCCTCCGGGACAGGATAAGCTATATCTGTATGCCTACTATCCATACACAACCGATGTTTCGACAGACGGAAACGGAAACGCTTCCATCCCTGTAAACGGGACTAAAGGCAGTGAAGCTGTGACCGACTACCTCTATACCGGCATGATAACCGGCAGCAAAGCCCTTGCCGCAGCCGGCAACAAGGTGTCACTTCCGCTGAAACACGCCTTGGCCATTCTGCGTTTCAACATTTATACCCACACGCAGGAATATACCGTAGACTCACATCCGATACTGAACAGCATCAGTTTCACCACACGCGAAGGACAGGAAGGAACCATGGACTTAGCCACCGGAGTGATTACCTCCAACAACAGCAGTAACCGGACAGCAGTATTCCTTGACTACCAAGCGGAGAACTTAGGTATCATCGCCAATAAAGCCCCTATCGTAAAAGATTACCTGTTGTTTCCCTACGAAGCTGCAGAGAATAGCGCCATCCGTAAACTGACACTGAACGTCTCTATGCCGGAGGAAACGGAAAATAAAGAAATTGTAGTATTCGACGAAGCAGACAAGGACGAGAACCAGAACAAGGTAATCGTCAGGTTGAAAGCCGGATACATCACCACCATTAACATCAAGTATACGCAAAGCATGGCAGCCAAGGCCAGCGTAAGTGAATGGCAACCAGGTGAAGAACATACCTTTGAATAACAAATAAAATAGATTATGCCGAAATTATTTCATTTTCTCCGCCCGCGACACGCACTGCCGCTACTACTGTTGCTTGGCAGTTTCACCGCCCTGCATGCCCAGCAAATAGCAGTAAAGACCAACGGACTGATGTTTGCCGCCATGATGCCGAACGTAGGCTGCGAATTTGTGGTGGGCGAACGGAGCAGTATAGACATCTCGGCTTTCGGCGCAGTCAATATCTACGGAAACAAAGCACAGATAATAGGCCTTATGCCCGAATACCGCTATTGGTTCAACGGACGTCCCATGACGCGCGAATTTGTAGGAATATCCGCCCTCGGCACATCCTACGACATTACGTGGGGAGACAACATCTATCAGGGCGACGCAGCCGGCGCAGGAGTCACCTTTGGCTATGCACTCAACTTGAGCAAACGCCTCAACGTGGAATTTCATGGCGGATTCGGCGCCGTATATTTCAAGCAAAAACAATACTACAAAAACGACAATCTTGAGGACTACACCAACGGAACAGCGCAAGCCAACGCCACCGGCTACAAACTGCTGCCCATCAAAATCGGTGTCTCCATTTCTTATATCTTCAAATAAAAAGAACAACACGCCATGAGAAATTTCATCAGAACATTAGCTGTCTGCATTGCTGTGATTTCGACTTCCATACCAATCATGGCGCAACAAATCTCTATCGTATCCGGCAAAGTGCTGAACCTGCCCGAAGGCGAAAAGAAGCCAAGACCTTTCCCCATGGGAGAGACAGTACGCATCTTTGCATTCAACACAGTGGCATCGGCGCGCGACGCCCTGAAAGCACTGGAAACCGGCGGAGGAGGTACTTTACTCTTCGATGCCGATGCCGTAGCGGGAGCCGACGGATACTATGAAATACGCGTTGCCGAAAACGGTGCGCTGATCTTCAACGTGCAAATGAAAAATGAACTGCGCGAAGTGAACTATAAACAAGAAATAAATGCCAATATTGACGGTGGCATCGCCCTTGACGAAGTGGAAGTGGTAGCGGAGAACCCTAATCCGCAACCCCGTCCCGTAGCAGGAAAGATAATAGGAAACAAACTGATTGTAAATAACTCGGTAGCGATTCCGAGCAATTACGGCGCTCCCAACCGCCGCCTCATCATGCAGCCCTATATCATGGACTGCACCACAGAAGAAGTTGTAAGCTACATGGCCCCCACCGTCATGGACGGACCGGAATACGGACTGACACAAGACCGCCGCATGGCTTATGATATAAAGAATGACAAACTGGCCCCCTATATCAACACCCGCCGGCAACTGGATGCCACACGTTTCAATCTGGACATCAACGACTCGGTACCCGTCCCCGACCCCCGGCGCATATACAGCGTTTTATCCAAAGTGATTATTGCAGACTACACCCACTCCACTTACGAAGCCGAATGGAAAATGACTACCTGCAAAATAAAACGCCCTTTGCAGTTTCTGGAGTTTTCATTTCCCGATTTCGAACTGGATCCCGACAAATACAAAGAAACACCCCGACGCGAACGAAGAAATACGGCAGGAAACATCTCACTGACATTTCTCGTAGGCAAAGCGGAACTGGATCCGGAAGATTCCACCAACATAGTGCAAATGAACAAACTGCAGGAGGACCTGATGAACATCGTGAATGGTGAAGGAACCACCCTGAAAGAATTTAAAATCACCGGTGTGTCATCTCCCGAAGGACGTTATGCCAGCAATCTGGCCCTCGCCAAACAGCGAACCAACTTTGCATTACACAAAATCACATCCGTAATACCGCCCGCTAAATGGAGCCGGGTGTACAAACATCCCACAGAAACCCGTGTAGCAACCTGGAACGAAGTGGCCGACCTGCTGGAACAGGACAGCCTGACAGCCGAAGCGCAGGAGATAAGGGAGATTACCGAAAAATACAAGAACCCCGATGCGCAATTTGCCGCCGTATCACGCCTACCCTACTACGCCACTGCCATCAAAGAACGATTGCCCCAACTCCGCACAGTGCAGTATGAATACAAACATGAAATCTTCCGCGAACTGAATCCGGATGAGATATTGGACAAATATCTGCATGACCCGCAATATGCCGACGGCAAAAAGTCGTTCACACGATACGAGTACTGGCATCTGTTCCAAATGATAAAAGAACCGAAAGAAGCGGAAAAACTTTACCGGCGTGCATACAGGGAAACAATGGCATACGATGCAAAAGGAAAAGAAAAGCCATGGATACTGGCAGCAAACAACCTTGCGGTAGCCCTTCTGCGCAGAGATACTTTCGATGTGGAGATACTGAAGCCCCTGATAGACCTCAAACGGAAAGTCAATATGGTAGACTCCTTCAATGACGGCATCAGCGTCACAAAAACCGAAGTCAATCCTGAGACAATCGTTGCCAATCAACTTGCCATGTACATACGCGCCTATAACTTTGAAGATGCCAGTATCCTTGCCGATAAGCTGCCTGACACCGAGCGCTTCCAAATGATAAAGGCATTTGCCAACTGCCTCGGCGGATACTATGATTATCGGGGCGCCGCCACCGTAAAAGAGGGCGAGGAACGTAAGAAAGTGTTCAAGCTGGTAAAAGAGTCGTCACCGCTGAACAATATTGTAATGTGCATGGCAATGGAAACAGACAGTTACAACAAAGAAGCCGAGAAAGCCCTGGCGGAACTTCCTGAAACACCCATGACGAACTATATGAAGTTAGTGATTTACATCCGGGAAAAGAAGTTGTATGAATGGAGCTATGACAATGCCTTGGATTTTGATGAAGCCTGCAAGAAACTGGAAGCAATCATCAAACAGGACAAGAAATACTATAAAACAGCTATGAACGACGGTGAAATCAGTAAAGAATTTATGGAGTATTACGACCAAGGCGACTGGAAACTTTATTAATCTGAATATAGAGAATTGAAAATATGAAGAAACTACTGATTATACTGATTGTATTGAACATTGCAATGCCAACAGCCTTTGCCCGGCAGCAAGGAAGCAGTATTCCGCCCCGGACTGTACTTTCCAAAGATACAATCAACCCCGGATTCGACGCTACGCAACAGATTTTCCAGAAGCGCTACCAACATCCGGATGCAGTCCCCTTTGATACCCTGTGGAAAAATAATGTATATATCTCATTGTTCGGCGGTATGGACAAGATGATTCCACGAGGAAACGCCGACTTCAACACAGGCCCCGTAGGCGGCATTGCAGCCAACTGGCAGTTCGCACCCGCACATATTTTGCGCGCTTCACTGTCAGCAGGCAATTTTTCACGAAAAATAGACAACGAAACATTAGTGCGCTTCGGATTGCAGGCAGACTATCTGCTGAATGTGTCGTCCTATGTCAACGGTTACAACCCCGGACGTATCTTTGAGTTCCTGACCGTAGCGGGAATCGGCTACCAACTATCCTCACTGGCAGGCAGAATGGAGCACGTAGCCGACTTGCATTTAGGATTTCAACTGAAACTGCATCCCACCGCACATGTGGATTTTTATCTGGAACCGCGCTTCACTATCATGAGCGACGGCATAGATCATTCTTTCCAGAAAAACTGGCATAAATATGACATGACCTACGGCGCAGTGGTAGGAATGAACTATCGCTTCAAGGCATGGAAACCCTTTGGCAAAATACCCATACTGGAAGGTGATCATTTCTTGGACAACACCTTTGTCAGTATCGCTGCCGGCGGACAGTTTCAGGGCTCCCGCCTGACAAGCGAAATAGGACTGGTGAATTCTATAGGACCGCATATCAGCCTGTCAGTCGGAAAATGGCTGATACCGGCATTCGGCCTACGGCTATCAGCGTTCAAATCATCCGATACCTGGCATAAAAAAGTGATCGCCCCCTCTGCAAGTGCCGCAGGCGAAGAATTCTACGAGATGTCGGCATACGCAGGCAGCCGTTTGGAAGGTATGCTGGATGCCACTTATTTCTTTAACGGAAGACAACTCGATCCTAAGTTTTCCATTAACGTGTTAGCCGGCGGTGAACTGGGATACATTCAGAAAGAAAACGGTTATCGTCCCGCAAAAGGCGGATACACAGGCTTCACAGGCGGTTTGCAACTGAAATACCGTCTGTTCGGTGATGTCTCCGTATTTTTGGAACCACGTGCCAGTATGGCATCATATTCCTTAAAAACCAATGAAAAAGAAGAGGGGCGGTACGTTGCCAGAAAGTTCACAGACAATCTGTACAGCATCAATGTGGGTATTGAAATCAAACGTGCCAATGAAGAAAACCGTATGGCCCGTTCTCTAAATCGCGACTTGTTCAAACCTTCTTTTTTTGCAAGCGGAGCAATCGGCTTTGCAACTCCCATACAGATGAAACGATATGAACCGAAACGCAACTTTAACTATCAGGCCATGATAGCAGCAGGACGCACTTTCACTCCCCTATCTTCACTCCGCTTTGCAGCAGACTTCGGACCTTTCTCCGCAGAGTTGAAAGGTAAGGCAATAGAATATAACATGGCAAGCGGAAGCCTTGACTATATGCTGAACCTTACCAATCTAATGACAGGATATGACCCTGAACGCAAATACGATGTGCAGCTGTTTGCCGGAATTGTGGCATCCATGAGATTAAAACAGGACAACCGTTTCTTTATCGGCGGAGAAGCGGGACTGCAAACTTCCTACCAAGTGAGTCGCCGCTTCAAAGTATTTCTTGAGCCCAAAATCCGCTTTTACGGTAAAGAACTGCTGATGCAAGACAACGTACAGGGAAGAGATGTCATGATGTCGTTACATGCCGGAACGAGCTTCTCTTTCTAATAAAAGATTAGGCTTTATATCCAACTTTACAGGCTTAATCATATTCTCCGGTTTCAGAATAGTATCCAAATCTTCTTTGGAAAGAATGTTATGCTCCAATACCAGCTCATAAACGCCCTTTCCCGTTTCAAGAGCTTCCTTGGCTATTCGGGTAGAGTTCTTATAACCAATCACCGGATTAAGGGCGGTAACCACACCGATGCTGTCGTGCACATATCTGCGACACACATCTTCATTGGCAGTGATACCATCGATGCAAAGAGTACGCAAAGTGTCGAACCCGTTCATCAACAAATCGGCAGACTCAAAACAACATTGTGCCATAACAGGTTCCATTGCATTCAATTCCATCTGTGCCGCTTCACCACTCATAGCCACGCAGAGGTCATTGCCTATTACCTTATAGTCAATCTGATTCATCACTTCCGGAATAACCGGATTTACCTTGCCCGGCATAATAGAAGATCCCGGTTGCATGGCAGGAAGATTTATTTCTCCCAATCCGCAGCGCGGTCCGGATGCAAGCAGACGAAGATCATTGCATATCTTATTCATCTTCACCGCAACTCTCCTCATAGCCGAAGAATATCCTACAAGACAGGAGGTGTCCGAAGTAGCTCCCACCAAATCATCAGATAATTTAATATCCCAGCCTGTAAGCTCCTTCAAAGCCTTCACGCATTTTTCAGCATATTCCGGCTCTGCCGTAATACCGGTGCCGATGGCGGTAGCCCCCATGTTGACAGTAAGAAACTCTTCCGCCGCAAAGTTCAGGTTCTTTATTTCATCATGCAGGATGCTGGCAAATCCATTAAACGTTTGTCCGAGAGTCATCGGAACAGCATCCTCCAACTGCGTACGTCCCATTTTAATGATATGCTTAAACTCTTCCGCTTTACGCCGGAATGCATCAATCAGTTCTTCAAAATGCTTCATCAGTTTGAGGTGAGTATAATACATACCTATATGTATAGCAGTAGGATAAGCATCATTCGTTGATTGTGAACGATTTACGTGGTCGTTCGGCGAACAGTATTGATATTCACCACGTTTATGCCCCAATAATTCAAGAGCGCGATTGGCTATCACTTCGTTGGCGTTCATATTGGTAGTGGTTCCGGCTCCACCCTGAATCATATCCACCGGGAACTGTTCATGATGCTTACCTTCAAGTATTTCTTTACAAGCCTTCAAAATGGCGTCCACTTGTTTCTCGGTAAGCAAACCAAGCTCATAATTAGCAATAGCTGCTCCCATCTTGGTGATAGCGAGGGCGTTGATGAATAAAGGATACTCGTTCAGATGAAATTTACTAATCCGAAAGTTCTCAATACCTCTAAGGGTTTGCACTCCATACATGGCATTTTCCGGTATTTCCCGACTGCCAATCAAATCACTCTCAATGCGAGTTTTCTTCAATGCTTCTTCTTTCATAATATATATACATTTATTAACTATTTACACAAATAGTCATCAAAGGATAACCAAATATACAATAAAATGTTTTGTAAACACAAAGCTTTAATATCAGGTTAACAAACTTTAAATACAAGAAAGTATTAAGTATATTAGCGAACTTATCATATCAAATTGATACATATGAATTAATCCACAATGAATAGGAAATTTAGTTAATAAACATTTTATTTAGAAAATATAAAATAACAAACACAACACATTCACCCCCTTTTTTTGTTATATAAAAGATATTTTCAGAAATTAGCCAACATAAAAAACGGAATAACCTTTATATCTGATCTTTAAACAAGAAATATATGATATTACAACTATTGTTTGTGCTGACCGCTATTATCATAGGCGCACGTTTAGGAGGCATAGGCCTCGGAGTGATGGGTGGTGTGGGTTTAGGTATACTAACCTTTGTATTTGGCTTGCAACCTACGGCACCGCCAATTGATGTAATGTTAATGATTGCCGCCGTTATTTCCGCAGCTTCCTGCATGCAAGCAGCCGGCGGACTTGATTATATGGTGAAGTTAGCGGAAAAGCTATTACGGAAAAATCCGTCTCACGTAACGATCCTCAGCCCTATCGTAACCTATTTATTTACTTTTGTAGCAGGAACCGGACATGTTGCCTATTCCATTCTTCCTGTCATAGCCGAAGTTGCCATTGAAACCAAAATCAGGCCCGAACGCCCGTTGGGCATTGCAGTTATCGCTTCGCAGCAGGCCATTACAGCAAGCCCTATTTCGGCAGCAACAGTTGCCCTGCTTGGCCTACTGACCGGATTCGATATTACTTTATTCGATATATTGAAAATAACGATTCCTGCTACAATCCTCGGCGTTCTGGTAGGTGCACTGTGTTCCATGCGCGTAGGAAAAGAGCTGGTTGATGATCCTGAGTATCAGAAGCGTATGGCTGAGGGATACTTTGATGGCAGAAAAATAAAGATTGATGATGTAAAGAACAAGCGCCATGCCATGCTTTCCGTAATTATTTTCATCCTCGCTACCGCCTTCATTGTCCTTTTCGGTTCATTTGAAGGTATGCGTCCTTCTTTCCTTGCCGGTGGAGAGACAGTCACCTTGGGCATGTCTTCCATTATAGAAATCATTATGCTTTCGGCTGCAGCCATTATTCTATTAGTGACCAAAACAGATGGAATCAAAGCGACACAAGGTTCTGTTTTCCCGGCCGGGATGCAGGCTGTAATCGCTATTTTTGGCATTGCTTGGATGGGCGATACATTCCTGAACGGTAATATGGCACAACTTACCGCCTCCATTGAAGGTGTTGTGCGCCAAATGCCCTGGTTGTTCGGCATCGCTTTGTTTGTCATGTCCATCCTGTTATATAGCCAGGCAGCTACGGTACGCGCCTTAGTGCCACTCGGCATTGCTTTGGGAATATCGCCCTATATGCTGATAGCCATGTTCCCCGCCGTCAACGGATATTTCTTCATTCCCAACTATCCTACCGTAGTGGCAGCCATCAACTTTGACCGTACAGGAACAACCCGGATCGGCAAATACATACTCAATCATTCTTTTATGATGCCAGGTATTGTTTCCACTGTGGTTGCAATTGCTTTGGGGTTATTATTCATACAAATATTCTGATATATTATACTTCAACCTATTTTTTAATTTAAACAAATTATGTTATGAAAAAATTAGAAAGACTCAGTATGGTAGCCGCTATGCTACTGTTTTCCGCAATGATGACTTTTGCGCAACAAAAGCCTAATATTCATATCCTTGCCACCGGTGGAACAATTGCCGGAACAGGAACGTCTGCTACTGCCACAAATTATACTGCCGGACAAGTAGCTATCGGTACCCTGCTTGACGCTGTGCCTGAACTGAAAAATATAGCTAACGTAACAGGAGAGCAAATCGTAAAAATCGGTTCACAAGATATGAACGATGATGTCTGGCTAACTCTTGCAAAGAAGATTAACCAGCTTCTGAAACGCTCTGACATTGACGGTATCGTGATTACCCATGGAACCGATACAATGGAAGAAACAGCCTATTTCCTCAACCTGACAGTAAAGAGCGATAAACCGGTTGTTTTAGTTGGAGCCATGCGCCCATCCACCGCCCTCAGTGCCGACGGGCCTCTTAACTTATATAATGCCGTTGTTGTGGCCGGAGCAAAAGAGTCCAAAGGAAAAGGCGTTTTAGTGGCAATGAACGGAAGCGTACTCGGTGCTGCAAGCGTACTGAAAATGAATACCGTTGACGTACAAACATTTCAAGCCCCCAATGACGGCGCACTTGGCTATGTCTTGAATGGCAAGGTCACATATAATATGTCATCCGCAAAGAAACATACTACTCAATCCGTATTCGATGTTACCAACTTGAACTCACTCCCCAAAGTTGGTATCGTTTACAGTTATTCAAACATCGAAGCCGATATCGTCGCCCCAATGTTAGATAACGGATATAAAGGTATTATCCATGCAGGAGTAGGCAACGGAAATATTCATAAGAATATATTTCCCATACTAATAGATGCACGCAAGAAAGGTATACTTGTGGTCCGTTCATCAAGAGTGCCGACAGGCCCGACCTCTCTCGATGCAGAAGTAGACGATGCGCAATATCAGTTTATCGCATCACAGGAGTTAAATCCTCAGAAGTCACGTGTTTTGCTAATGCTTGCGCTAACCAAGACCAATGACTGGAAACAGATTCAGGAATATTTTAATGAATACTAAAAAACGGTGGCAATGATAAAAAAACTGACATTTATACTCCTGGCAGCAAGCTGCATGCAAAGCATGTATTCTCAAAATACAGAAAAAAACGAGAAGTTCCTTGAGAATAAAACGCTGTTTGAAGAACTCACCAACGTAAAGAAAAAACAGGATAAGTTCAATTTATTCCTCAACATGCAAGGCAGTTTCGATGCCAATTTCCGCAATGGTTTTGAAGAAGGGGCTTTCAAAATGAGACAACTCCGCATTGAAGCCAAAGGAAATCTCAACAACTGGCTCTCATACCGGTACCGGCAACGGCTAAACCGATCAAATGACAGCAGTGGAAATATAGACAATCTTCCTACCTCTATCGATATTGCCGGAATTGGTGTAAAGTTAGGAAAGGGGTTCTCTATCTTTGCCGGCAAGCAATGTACTGCATACGGTGGCATTGAATTCGATCTGAATCCTATCGAAATATACGAATATAGCGATATGATTGAGAACATGAGCAACTTCATGACCGGTTTGAACATCGGTTACGATATTAACGCCCATCAGCAGCTGAACCTTCAAATATTGGACAGCCGCAACGGTTCTTTCAACAAGACATATGGTGTTGAAAACGCCGAAGATGAACTCCCCACAATAGAATCGGGCAAACTTCCACTGGTGTATACTTTGAACTGGAACGGAAATTTCAATGACATCTTCAAGACGCGCTGGTCTGCTTCTATCATGAACGAAGCAAAAGACAAGTACCTCTATTATTATGCGTTCGGTAATGAACTAAACTTAGATAAGTTCAATATGTTCCTCGATTTCATGTACTCCAAAGAGAGTATCGACCGCAAAGGCATCATGACAGGAATAACAGGCAGCATGGAAGGGCACAATGCTTCCAACGTCGGATACTTTTCAATGGTAACTAAATTGAATTACCGTTTTCTACCTAAATGGAATGTCTTCGTAAAAGGGATGTACGAAACAGCATCTCTCACCAAACAACAGGAAAATTTAGAAAAAGGGAAATACCGTACCGCATGGGGCTACTTTGCCGGTGTAGAGTTCTACCCTATGGATACCAACCTGCATTTCTTCCTCACTTACGTAGGCCGTACTTATGATTTTACAGCCCGCGCTAAATCACTTGGACAAGAAAACTACTCTACGAACAGAGTATCAGTAGGATTCATATACCAATTACCGATGTTTTAATGTCTTATAAAACCTACGTTTACCCGAACCCACAAGTTTCTATGATGATTTTATGAAAAAGAAAACTCCGGAATATTCAAATAGATATTCCGGAGTTTTTGAGGTTCCTGGCGGATTCGAACCGCCGTACACGGTTTTGCAGACCGCTGACTAAGCCACTCATCCAAGGAACCAGTCTTTCTCGTTTGCGGATGCAAAGGTAGTACATTTTTTGGAACTACCAACTATCCGCAGCATTTTTTCTTTGTTTCTTTTCTTTCTTCACTACACTCCGAACGTTTCTTCTCATATAAATTCTTTAATTCACAGCCAGTTGCACAATTTGCACAAGGATTACGTTTTTCCTTCACTCCACGAAAAAAAGAATAAATACTCTGCCCTATACGGACAATACACAGTAATAAAATAAGGGCTACTGCCCAATTCTGCCAATTATTCATCCAAACATTCCTCCTATCTGATAAATAGCAAAGACCACTACCCATGCAAGCACAGTGGTGTACACTGCTGTAAACAATGCCCACTTCCAACTTCCTGATTCTCCTTTAATGGCAGCCAGTGTAGCGATACATGGAAAATAAATCAGTACAAACACCATATAGCAAAAAGCCACCAAAGGAGTAATCGGGATACGTTCACCCAAACTCACCGCATCAGCTTCGGCGTCATCTGCATACAGTACGCCAAGTGTACTTACCACCAATTCCTTAGCTCCTACACCAGAAAGAATACCAATGCCCAGCTTCCAATCGAAGCCCAACGGTTTTATCACCGGCTCCATGGCCTTACCTATCCTACCGATATAAGAATTTTCCTGTTGTTCGGCCACATCTGTATATGCGTCATGGTTCGGATAGTACCCTAAAGCCCATATAACAATGGAAGCTATCATAATGATTCCCCCCATTTTACGTAAATACTGCGCACCTTTCTCCCAAGTATGGCGGAAAATAGACTTGGATGTGGGTATGCGGTAAGGGGGAAGCTCCATAACAAACGGCGTATCGTCTCCCTTCACCAGAAAACGACAGAAAAGCCGCGCCATAACTACCGCCAGCAAAATACCGATAGCATAAATTACCAATAATACCAGACTGGCATTATTGGGAAAGAACGCCCCCACCAACAGCAAATAAATAGGCAAACGGGCACTACATGACATCAACGGATTGATGAGCATGGTTACCAGCCGACTTTTACGGTTCTCAATGGTTCGTGAAGCCATAATGGCCGGCACATTGCAACCAAATCCCATAATCAAAGGAATGAAAGACTTACCATGCAACCCCATTTTATGCATTATCTTATCCATAATAAAAGCTGCACGCGCCATATATCCGGAATCTTCCATTAAAGAAATGAAAAAATACAAAATCAAAATATTCGGCAGGAAGACGATAACCCCGCCTACACCACCAATGATTCCGTCAACCAGCAAGTCTTTCAGCGGACCTTCTGACATGTTATTCCTCACCCAATCGCCCAGTACTCCTACCAGCCATTCAATACCCTGCATAGGATAGTCCCCCAGTATAAATGTTCCTTCAAACATCAGATACAGGAACAGAAAAAAGATAGGATACCCCCATACGCGATGCGTCACAATCGAGTCTATCACACGCGTGGTACGTGCCGTATCTTCATGATTGTCGACATAGGTTTCACGAAGTGCACCGGAAATAAAACCGTATTTAGCATCCGTAATGGCCTGCTCGCTGTCCTCGTTTATCGCATTGCGAAGGCGTTGCTCTTCACGATTACGAACTTCAATAATATCTTTTCCATTAGGAAACTCCTGTACTATTTTCTCCAAGTCACCGTCATTTTCCAGCAACTTGATAGCCAAAAAACGAGTAGAATATTTATACCGTATGTTTTCATTGACGCTGATAACGCGCTTCACCTCCTCGATGCTCCGTTCCAGTTCAGGCCCATGATTGATATGAATATGGCGGTAAAAGCCAACCGGATGTTCCTTCTCCTCCTTGTGAGTCCCAAAATCATGATCGGGCACATATTCCTTGTGCCAATTGCGCAGGTCATTCAGTATTTCAGCACGCACTTTCCCTTTCTTATCCAAGAAGTCTCCGCCTTCGTAAATACCGATAATAACATGAAAAAGCTGTTCAATCCCCTTCCCGGTTCGGCTAATAGTAGGCAGCATCGGCACGCCGAACAATTGTCCGAGCTTTACGTAATCCAACGTATTACCACTCGCTTCCAGTTCATCGTACATATTGAGCGCAATAACCATACGTACATTCATGTCAATCAGCTGGGTAGTAAGATACAGATTACGTTCCAAATTGGAAGAATCCACTACGTTGATTATAATATCCGGCGTTTCATTGATAATGTGGTGACGAACATAAATTTCTTCAGGAGAATATGCAGAAAGAGAATAAGTTCCCGGCAAGTCTACAATGCGGAAGTGATAGCCCTGAAAGTCGAAATAGCCTTCTTTGGCATCTACGGTTACACCGCTATAATTCCCTACATGCTCGTGCGAACCCGAAGCAATATTAAAAAGAGACGTCTTACCACAATTGGGATTTCCCACCAAAGCCACATTAATAGTACGACGTTTGCCCAAAGCGATACGTTTCAGTTCTTCTTCACTCAGACGCATATCCTCGCTCATCCCCTCGTGATAATCAAGATGTACCGCATCCCGGAGCATTTCCTGTTCGCCAACAATCTCAATCATTTCAGCTTCCTGATGCCGCAATGATATTTCATATCCCATTACCTTGTACTTAACAGGATCCTTCAAAGGGGCATTCAGCAGTACCTCCACCGTTTTTCCCTTGACAAATCCCATTTCTACGATTCGCTTACGGAAACCACCATGTCCCAATACTTTAACAATTACACCTTTTTCACCGGTTTTCAATTCGGACAAACGCATAGTCTTCTGTCTTTCTTTATTTTTGCCGCAAAGATAAAAGATAAGTTCATACAGCGCAAATAATTTAGAATGTTTTTAAATAAGAAGAGACTTAAGGAAATAAACGCGTAGCACATACATCACTCCGAGCGATGTTTCCATACGGAAATAATAAAATTCAATAAGAAACATGTATATTTGCCCCCATGGAACAGGAAAGAGTAGCACAATACATCAATCAGAAACGGCTTTTTATGCCAACGGACAAAGTAATCATAGCCTTGAGTGGCGGAGCCGACTCCGTTGCGCTGTTGTGTTTGTTGCAAACGTTGGGGTACAACTGCGAAGCCGCACACTGCAATTTCCACCTCCGCGGCAAAGAATCTGACAGAGACGAGGCATTTGTCTGTCAACTATGTGCAAAGCGGCAAGTTCCATTACATATCGTCCATTTTAATACTGTACGTACAGCCGAAGAACGACATATCTCCATTGAAATGGCAGCGCGGGAACTACGTTACGAATGGTTTGAAGAAATACGCCGAAAAAGCGGTGCCAATGTCATTGCCGTAGCTCATCACCGGGACGACAGCGTAGAAACTCTTCTGCTAAACTTAATCCGCGGTACAGGAATTAACGGCTTAAGGGGAATACGCCCCAAGAACGAGCACATCGTACGCCCTCTCCTTTGTCTGGACCGCAAAGAAATTATTAATTACCTGAACCGCACAGGACAGGACTATGTAACAGACAGCACCAATCTGCAAGATGAATATACCCGTAATAAAATACGGCTTAACCTGCTCCCCATGATGCAGGAAATCAATCCTTCCGTCAAAGAAAGTATTTTCAATACAGCCGAACATCTAAGCGAAGTATCCATCATATATAAGAAAAGCATAGAAGAAGCAACAAAGCGGGTACAAACAGCAGAGGGAATATGCATTGACGCTCTGATGCAAGAAACTGCTCCCGAAACATTATTGTTTGAAATATTATATCCGCTCGGTTTCAATGCTGCTCAAATCAGAGATATATACCGGGCGTTGGAAGGACAACCGGGAAAAACCTTTTCTTCGGAACACTGGCGCGTTGTGAAAGATCGTAAGTACCTTTTAATTGAAGCGTATCAACAGGTTGAGCAGCCCTTGCTGGCAATGGAAAAATACTCTTTCACCCCGGACTTCATCATTCCCCGCGATAAAGAAGTCGCCTGTTTTGATGCTGACAAGCTTCTGCATCCCCTTTCCCTACGGCTTTGGCAGCAAGGCGATGTCTTTACCCCATTCGGCATGAAAGGCAGAAAAAAAGTAAGTGACTACATGACCGACCGGAAGTTTTCCCTCCTGCGCAAAGAACAACAATGGGTGTTGTGTTGCGGCAAAGACATTATCTGGTTAGTAGGCGAAAGGACAGACAACCGCTTCCGCATTGATTCCTCCACACAACGCGTGCTCATAATCCACATTATTAAGAAAAAACAGTAACTCCTATTCTCTTTATTCAAAACATGAAAAGACGTTTGTACCTTAAATATAAGTTTCCTTTGTAACTTTCATAAGATAATCCTGTTTTCTTTCTGTCTCTTGAAACAATCGGCAAGCAGAGCGGCAAATGGCGTATCAAATGTACGAGCTTTTTGCGGGCAACCTTTTACACAGGCACAGCAACGGATACACTTTTCCGCATCAGTGTAACACTCATCACCTTTCTTGATGGCACTTGCCGGACAATGCACCGCACAATATCCACAGTGATTGCAAAGTTCTGTATCGACTGCCGGAATACGAGGCATGGGCACACCGCCTTTACGCAGTTTCACCACTTTCCGTAAAAAACGGAATAACGGAAAAAATGCCTGATAAGGACGTTGAATACGGTTGACATCGACAGCATATAATTTATCCATTTCGGCTGCAGTTTCAATCTTTGTCCGTATTTTAGCGCCAAATGTCTCCGCAAATTGCAGATCATCCACATCCGGCCGTCCTACTGCTATGGGATTCTGCTCCGTACTGTATGAATGTTCGCCAACAAACGTTCCTCCTGCAATTACTTTAAACCCTCTTTCCGACGCAAATGCATCCAACTCCACCAACGCCTTTTCATAGGCCCGGTTACCATAAACAACAACCAACACCGCCGGTGCGCCCGAAGTATGAATATCCTTCATCCGTTCCAATGCCAAAGGTGCCACTTTCCCACCGTATACGGGAACAGTAATTACTGCTAAAGTATTTTCCGGTATTTCCAGCTTTCCTGCCGGGTGCAAAGTCAGATCCGTTTTCATTATTTCAGAAACACCTGTACCTCGAACAATTGCCTCGCCCACTTGTTTAGAGGTATGGGTAGGCGAAAAAGTAACTAAATGAACTGCGCATATATTCATAAATCTATTTCTTGATGATAATGGAACAAAGATAGACTTTTAAAATTAAAAAAAAGACGATTTATTTATGAAACCAAAAATTATTATTACCTTTGCACCGTTGAAACATTCTGTAACTCCTTACTGAGGTGAGGATTGTTAACCAGATTTCCGGTTCAATAATAAATATCCCTATTAAATCATAATTTACAAGGTAGACTTACCAAATAAGTAAAAAACCATTCACACATATACTGTATGTATAATATCATTCAATTAAACGACAAAAATTTGTCGGAATTGCAAGCTATTGCCCAAGAGCTTGGTATCAAAAAAACAGATTCTCTCAAGAAAGAAGAACTTGTCTACAAGATCCTTGACGAGCAAGCTATTGCAGGAGCAACCAAGAAAGTAGCTGCCGACAAATTAAAAGAAGAACGTAAGGGGGACAAACAAAAACGTTCTCGCGTAACAGTTAAGAAAGAAGGAACGGACAAGGTGTTCACAGCCAATAAAAACGGCGAGCTTACAAAAGGAAAAACAGGAGAAACACCTGCCACACAAGCTTCTGCACAAACAGTAGAGACAGCTAAAGAGACGGCTGCTTCCTCAACTCCCGCAACAGAGACCGAAGCTCCCAAACGCAAACCGGGACGTCCTCGTAAAGTAAAGCAAGAAGCGGCCCCCGTAACTGAAGTATCCAAGACTGCCCAGACGGAAACTAAAGCAGAAGTTGCAGAACCCCAAAAAGCGGAAATAAAGAAAGCCGAACCGAAAGTAACCCCAGCTGCTCCACAACCGACACCGGATGAAACGCCCGTCTTACCGGAAGTAGAGGACGATTTCATCCCCATCGAGGATCTGCCTACCGAAAAAATAGAATTACCTTCGGAACTCATCGGCAAGTTTGAGGCCACCAAAGCAGAAACTCCCGTTCCCGTAGCAGAGCAACCGCAACAACAGCGCCCCCGTCTTCGTCTCCGCGACAACAACACTCCATACAATAACAATCGTAACAATAACAACAGCCAACGTCCTGCACAGCAGCAACGTCCCGCACAACAGCAGAACAGTAATGACAACAATTATGCTGCTCCGGAACGCAAGCCGGTAGCAGAACGTGAAAAGGCATATGAATTCGACGATATACTTACCGGAACCGGCGTATTGGAAATCATGCAGGACGGTTATGGCTTTCTGCGCTCATCCGATTATAACTACCTTTCTTCTCCTGACGACATCTATGTTTCACAATCACAAATCAAGCTGTTCGGCTTAAAGACCGGTGATGTAGTGGAAGGTGTGATCCGTCCTCCAAAGGAAGGTGAAAAATATTTCCCGTTGGTAAAAGTGTCCAAGATTAACGGGCGCGATCCGGCTTTCGTGCGCGACCGCGTACCGTTTGAACATCTCACCCCACTTTTCCCTGACGAAAAGTTCAGACTTTGCAAAGGTGGATATTCCGATTCCATGTCGGCCCGCGTAGTAGACCTTTTTGCCCCTATCGGTAAAGGACAGCGTGCATTAATCGTAGCCCAGCCCAAAACCGGTAAGACTATCTTAATGAAAGATATTGCCAACGCCATTGCAGCCAACCATCCCGAAGTTTACATGATTATGCTGCTGATTGACGAACGTCCGGAAGAAGTTACCGACATGGCACGTACCGTAAATGCAGAAGTTATCGCTTCCACTTTCGACGAGCCTGCAGAACGTCACGTAAAAATAGCAGGCATCGTTTTGGAAAAAGCCAAAAGAATGGTAGAATGTGGACATGACGTTGTTATTTTCCTAGACTCCATTACACGTCTGGCACGAGCTTACAACACTGTTTCTCCCGCCTCCGGTAAAGTCCTCTCCGGTGGTGTAGACGCTAATGCGCTGCACAAACCGAAACGTTTCTTCGGTGCTGCCCGCAACATTGAAGGAGGAGGTTCGCTGACTATTCTTGCAACAGCGCTAATTGATACCGGTTCCAAAATGGATGAAGTCATCTTTGAAGAGTTCAAAGGTACAGGTAACATGGAATTGCAACTCGACCGCAACCTGTCCAACAAGCGCATCTTCCCGGCAGTCAACATCGTTGCCTCCAGCACCCGCCGCGACGATCTGCTGCAAGACAAACAAACGCTGGATCGCATGTGGATTCTCCGTAAGTACCTTGCCGACATGAACCCGATAGAGGCAATGGACTTCGTAAAAGACCGCATGGAAAAGACCAAGGACAATGACGAGTTCTTGATGAGTATGAACAGTTAAACTCTCGCATGAGAAATAGTGATAAGGGATAAGAACAAGTATCTAAAAAAGAGCGGGATAAATTAGATTATTCTGCTCTTTTTTATTTAAATTTGCCACATGTTACTATTTTTCGTGCAATGTAAAGGATAAGAAAGTGAAAACATACAAAACAAGCCTAATCTTAATCTTCTTACTGCTTGGAATATCTCCTTGGGCTTTTTCAGCCCTCCCTGGAATGAGTAGCAAACATCTTCGTCTGGTAAAGGACTTAATGAACAATAATCTTGCCTACTCCCAAGACGCAACAACAACCAACATCATTGAATGGGAAGAGGAAATCGTAGACTCTCTCCGACAAAAAAAAGATTACAGAAATATGTTTCTTATGAAACAAATGGCTGTATATGCTTATTCCCTTCAGGCCAAAATATCAGAAGCATTAAAAAAAGCCGACGCCATGATGGACGAGGCACGGTTAATGAAATACAACATTGGTATTTCTCTCTCTTATCAAGCCTTAGGAGATGTCTACCTCAATGCCGGAATGAGACCTGAAGCCGTAGAGAAGTATGAAAAAGCAATGAAAACTTTACAAGCAACTCCTCATGCAGAAAAAATACAAGAAAGAATATTCATCCAATTAGTTCCCACACTCATCAAGCTCAAACGGATGGACGAGGCAAAAGCATACTTAGAGCATATGAGCGAAATTTGCGAAAGCAAATGTCTCAGCCCTTTTCTTCTCTATGCCTACCATGCATACTATTACCTACGCAATAACGACTTGAGTAAAGCCCGGGAGTATATAGATGAAGCCATAAAGATCAACAACAGAACTCCCTTCCATTTTTACGACAATATCTTGAAATATATGCAGGCCGAATATGCACTGGAAACAGAGGACTATGAAAAGGCGATTCTATTTTTCACAGAACTTGCCAGCAAGTCCAGCAGCATAGACACATATAACAATTACCTGAAAATCCGAAAAAAGATAGCCTATATCTATAAAGAGTTGGGACAATACAAAAAGGCCTGCGAAACATATCAGACCATTAAAACAACCCGCGACTCTATTAATGCCCATAATTACACTTCTCAAATAAATTTACTGCGTACCATATATCAGATAGACCGTCTTGAATTGGATAACCAGACACAAAAAAACCGGATGTTGTTTTACCTGATTATCGGCAGTAGCATCATCCTGACCATAATCATTATCTTTGCTTTCCACATCAAACAGGAGAACAAAAGTTTGGCAGCATCCAGAGAAAAGCTGAACAAGGCACAAAAAAGCGCAGAAAATTCCATTCGTGCCAAAAGCCTGCTCTTATCCAATATGAGTCATGAAATTCGTACTCCCCTGAACGCATTATCCGGTTTTTCCTCTATTCTGACCGACAACAACATAGACGCAGAGATGCGCAAACAATGTAACGACATTATCCAGCAAAATTCAGACCTTCTATTAAAATTAATAGATGATGTGGTGGATCTATCCAGTTTGGAAAGAGGAAAAATGCAATTCCGTTTTGAAATCCATGATGCCGTATCTCTTTGCCAAAATGTTATTGACACCGTAGATAAGATAAAGCAGACTTCCGCTTCCATTGTATTTCAAACTTCTTTAGGAAAGCTGGAATTATACACCGATGAAGCCCGTTTGCAACAACTGCTTATCAACCTGCTTATCAACGCAACCAAATTCACGACGGAAGGCCGCATAACCCTGACCTTGGAAAAGCAGGACGGCATGGCATTATTTGCTGTAACTGATACAGGATGCGGAATTGCTCCTGAAAAGCAAGGCAAGATATTCCATCGTTTTGAAAAACTGGACGAGAATGTGCAGGGAAGCGGATTAGGCTTGTCCATCTGCCAACTGATTGTCGAACGTTTCGGCGGTGAAATTTGGATTGACACAGAATACAAAGACGGTTCACGATTTGTTTTCACCCATCCTATCCCCAACACCACCCCAAATAACAAGGAGGCAGAACTATGAAAAAACAACTTATCACACTGTTTTTCATCTTACAAATGCTGCCCGGCTGGAGCAACAGCCATGCAACGTCCATAACCGACAGTTTACTGACCGTACTATCCGCACTACCTCACGACACTACCCGGCTGAAAACATTACACCAAATAATATTAACCTCACAAGACACTCCACTGGCACTCAAATATGCACAGCAACTATACAAAGAGGCGAAATTGCAGAACAACAAGTTATACATCTGCGATGGCGCATACTTCCAGACCCTTTATTATTACAATAATGACGGCGAGCAAGACAGCATCAGCAAATGGGTCAACCTGCTAAAGCCCATAGCCCAAAGTATACAATATTGGAAAGTCTATTTCAACTCACAGAAATTACTCATCAACACCTACGTATACAATAACCAGTATGAATACGCTTTCAACGAAGCATCCAAAATGTTGGAAAAAGCCCAAAGTATAAAGAGTGTGACCGGAGAGGCCTCAGCCTATCAATGCCTGGCAAATATCTACCATGAAACCAACCGCCGGAAAGATGAGGAAAAAGTACTCAGGAAACTTTATGAGCTGTTTCCACAAATCACCCACCCCGGTACGCAAATCAATATATTAAGCCAACTCATTACTTTCAGCAAACAAACAAAATGCTATACCGACCTTGAAACATTTTTGGATAAGAGTAAAGAAGTTTTGGATAAAATGGTACATAATAACCCCGCAATATTAAAAAGCATTTCCAATCAATATCTCTACGTAGAGATATATTATACCTATCTATATTTAGAAACCGGCAATCAAAAACTGGCAAAAGAACATTATAAAAAATGCTCCGCATACATCACCCCCAACAGTTTCCTCCCCTATCTGGTTCTTTACCGGAATATGGCAATGGAATATCATCTCACTCTTAAAGAATACGATACGGCGCTTGCTATCGCCGACAGTGCGATTCACTTTGTACAGGAAAATGATTTCGACATATCCGACTATGCTAAAGAAACTGGTTATAAGGCCGATATCCTAAAAGAGATGGAGAGATATACCGAAGCGTTGCCACTCTATGAAGAGATTATCCAAATAGAAGATTCGATAAGTGACGCCATTTCCAATCAGCAACTGGAAGAAATAAAAGAGTCATACCATTTAAGCCAACTGATACTGGAGCAAGGACAATTAAAAGGCTACATACAGATTATCATTTTAGTAGCAGTGGCTGTCATACTGATGTTATATATCATGTATACGATACGCATTAACCGGATACGGAAAGAGCTCAAATCCTCCGAGAGGCAGACCAAAGAAGCCACCCGAAAAACAGAGGAGGCCAACGAGCAGAAAAACCGCTTCCTTGCCAACATGAGCCATGCCATTCGCGTACCGCTTCATAGTGTGGTCGGGTTCTCACAGCTCATAACCACCGATACTGACATTAACGAAAAAAGCCGTAAGGAATATTCTGAAATCATACAGCAGAATACGGAGAAACTCATGTCGCTGGTCAACAACGTCTTGGACTTATCCCGACTGGAAGCCGACATGATGAAATATCAACTGACGGACTACGATATTGTCCAACTCTGCAACGATGCCATCTGCTCCGCACAGATGCAAAGAAGCAACCTGCATATCCACTTTCAGAAATCAGTAAACGAATATATCATACACACGGACTGTAACCGGATGATGCAGATTATTACCAGCACACTTACAGGCTTTTCCACTGTTCAGGAAGAGCGTGAAGTCCATTTCAGTCTGGACAGAAATGGAGAAATCCTATGTTTCAAAATAACCAACTCTCCTTTGGCAGACAAGAAATACAACAATCAGGAAACCTCTATACACCATGAAATCAACCGCCTGTTGCTGAAACATTTCAATGGTACTTATCAGATTATTCCCGATGCACCGGCAGGCCCAACAATTCTTTTCACCTATCCTGCTACAAAACCATAATAATATTCTGCCTCTAAAAGAAGGCAGTTACAGGTATTTTTTGTACTTTTGCGCCTCAATAAGAGTAAATTGTAATTTAGTAATTGTAATTAGATAGTATGTTCGATAATTTAAGCGAGAGACTTGAGAGGTCGTTTAAAATTTTGAAGGGTGAAGGCAAAATCACCGAAATCAATGTGGCAGAGACGCTGAAAGACGTGCGTAAAGCACTTCTGGATGCCGACGTAAACTATAAAGTAGCTAAAAATTTCACCGATACCGTTAAAGAAAAGGCTTTGGGACAAAACGTGCTGACAGCGGTAAAGCCCAGCCAATTAATGGTAAAAATCGTACACGATGAGTTAACCCAGCTCATGGGGGGCGAAACTGCGGAAATCAACATTGACTCCAAACCGGCCGTTATTCTGATGTCCGGTCTGCAAGGTTCCGGTAAGACAACTTTCTCCGGAAAATTGGCACGAATGTTGAAAACCAAAAAGAACCGGAAGCCTTTGTTGGTAGCTTGTGACGTTTACCGTCCCGCTGCTATCGAGCAGTTACGCGTGCTGGCCGAACAGATTGAAGTACCTATGTACTCCGAACCGGACAGCAAGAATCCGGTAGCCATTGCCCAGAACGCCATACAGGAAGCTAAAGCCAAAGGATACGACCTCGTAATTGTCGATACAGCCGGTCGTCTGGCCGTAGACGAAGAAATGATGAACGAGATTGCTGCGATAAAAGCCGCTATCAATCCCAACGAAATCTTGTTTGTGGTAGACTCTATGACCGGACAAGATGCTGTAAATACCGCAAAAGAATTCAATGACCGCTTGGACTTCAACGGTGTAGTATTGACTAAGCTAGACGGTGATACCCGCGGTGGTGCCGCCCTTTCCATCCGTTCCGTAGTAAACAAGCCTATCAAATTTGTCGGTACCGGTGAAAAGTTGGATGCTATCGACCAATTCCACCCTGCCCGTATGGCCGACCGTATTCTCGGCATGGGTGATATCGTATCACTGGTAGAGCGTGCACAAGAACAATACGATGAAGAAGAAGCCAAACGTCTGCAAAAGAAAATTGCAAAGAACCAGTTCGACTTCAACGACTTCCTGAACCAAATTGCCCAAATCAAGAAAATGGGTAACCTGAAAGAACTCGCTTCCATGATACCGGGTGTTGGAAAAGCCATTAAAGATATTGACATTGACGACAATGCCTTCAAGAGCATCGAAGCGATTATCTACTCCATGACTCCGGAAGAACGCAGCAACCCGGCTATTCTGAACGGTTCTCGCCGCCAGCGTATTGCCAAAGGTAGCGGTACAAACATTCAAGAAGTGAACCGACTGCTGAAACAGTTCGATCAAACCCGTAAGATGATGAAAATGGTGACCGGCAGTAAAATGGGTAAAATGATGCCGAAACTGAAAAGATAAGAAGGTAAATACCCCGCTGCATATCAATCCCGCTAATTTCATATATTGAATGAAGTTAGCGGGATTTTTGCTTTATTCGGTTATTTACTCTACTTTTGCGGATAATGCTGTATAAATAATAACTAATACAATAATATTGAATATGACACTGATTGACGGAAAAGCAATTTCCGAACAAGTAAAGCAGGAAATTGCAGCGGAAGTAGCTGAAATAGTGGCGCGCGGCGGAAAGCGTCCGCATCTGGCAGCTATCCTTGTGGGGCATGATGGTGGCAGCGAAACCTATGTTGCAGCCAAAGTAAAAGCCTGCGAAGTATGCGGATTCAAATCCTCGCTTATTCGTTATGAAGCCGATGTAACGGAAGAAGAGCTGCTGGCGAAAGTGTGCGAATTAAATGAAGATGCAGACATAGACGGCTTTATCGTGCAATTACCCTTGCCGAAACATATCTCGGAACAAAAAGTGATTGAAACCATTGACTACCGTAAAGACGTGGACGGTTTCCACCCTATCAATGTAGGACGCATGTCCATAGGGCTGCCCTGTTATGTTTCCGCAACCCCTAACGGTATTCTCGAATTACTGAAAAGATATAAAATAGAAACTTCCGGAAAAAAATGTGTAGTATTAGGACGCAGTAACATCGTAGGTAAGCCCATGGCTGCTCTTATGATGCAAAAAGCCTATCCGGGCGATGCCACAGTAACCGTTTGCCACAGCCGCAGCAAGGATTTGGTAAAAGAGTGCCAAGAGGCGGACATTATCATCGCAGCTTTGGGACAGCCCAACTTTGTTAAAGCAGAAATGGTAAAAGAGGGTGCGGTTGTCATAGACGTAGGTACCACCCGCGTACCGGACGCAACCAAAAAATCCGGTTTCAAACTGACCGGTGACGTTAAGTTCGACGAGGTTGCTCCAAAGTGTTCATTCATCACTCCTGTGCCCGGTGGCGTGGGACCGATGACAATTGTTTCTTTAATGAAAAACACCCTGTTAGCCGGGAAAAAAGCTATTTACCAATAGACAAAGGTAATGAAAGCGCTCATTGCCTCTATCTTTCTACTGTATAGCGTAGTCCTTTCTGCACAAAAAAGGATTACGCTATTATTTGTAGGAGATTTGATGCAACACCAGGCACAAATAGACGCTGCCCGTACCCCCGACGGAAAATACGATTATTCTTCTTGCTTTGCTCTCGTAAAGGAACAAATCTCCCATGCCGATATTGCAATCGGCAACCTTGAGGTGACTCTCGGCGGAAAGCCCTATCGGGGTTACCCTACTTTCAGTGCACCCGACGAATATCTGCAAGCTATTAAGGATGCCGGATTTGATGTTCTGCTCACAGCGAACAATCATTGTCTGGATCGCGGCAAGAAAGGGCTGGAACGAACGATTGCTCAAATAGACTCCCTTTCCATTCCTTATGCAGGCACTTACCGGAATGTAGCCGAACGCACACAGCGCTATCCTCTTTTTATCCGGAAAAAAGGTTTCTGCATAGCCATACTCAACTACACCTACGGCACTAACGGAATAAAGGTCACTCCGCCCAATATAGTCAATTACATCAATAAAGAAACAATATTAAAGGACATCCACAGTGCCCAGGCCGTACGTCCGGATGCCATTATAGCCTGCATGCACTGGGGAGAAGAATACCAATCACTCCCCAACCGGGAACAACGCGAACTTGCCGACTGGCTATTGGAACAAGGCGTAACCCATATCATCGGTTCACATCCGCACGTAATCCAACCTATGGAATTACGCGAGGACGGCAATCGGCAACACGCCGTCGTTTATTCCTTAGGAAACTTCATTTCCAATATGAGCGCGGCAAATACAGACGGCGGACTCATTTTCACCCTACAACTGGAGAAATACCCTCTGCCCTCTCCTATTCATCCGCTACAAGGCAGATTAAGTTATTCACCCTTGCCCGACTCTTTCATCCCTTCTTTTCCATTCTCCCGAGTCACACAATGCGGATACACCTTAGTATGGACTGCCCGTCCCACTCTTACCGGAGGAAAAAATTACATTTTATATCCGTCCTACTCTCCCATTGACCAACTGCCACAAGCAGCCCGTAACCGCCTGAATATCTTTACAAAGAACTCCCGAAAGTTCCTGTTCAAGCACAATACAGGAGTTTGCGAGAATAGCAAATAGCTATTTTTTCTTGAAAATATTCACCGAAATATTTGCAATATCAAAGTTTATCCCTATCTTTGCACCGCATTTAAGAAATGTACCAACATGGTGACTGTAGTTCAGTTGGTTAGAGCGTCAGATTGTGGTTCTGAATGTCGAGGGTTCGAGTCCCTTCAGTCACCCAAAAGAAATCCTTAATAGTCAATAGATTATTAAGGATTTTTTTCTTTACAAAGACAAACTTGATCAGATATGAAAATCCTCTGGATAGACCTAAATAGTTCTTATGCCCATTCCTCACTGGCGCTCCCCGCACTACACGCGCAGATAGCAGACGACACTTCCATCGAGTGGGCCTCCGTATCCGCTACAATCAATGAAAACATAGGAACTATTGTAGAGGAAGCCTACCGGCATAAGCCCGACATTCTTGCCGCTACGGCCTGGCTCTTCAACCATGAACAATTACTGCATATCACATCAAGGCTAAAAGCCTTGCTCCCTGAAACCTGCCTCATATTGGGTGGTCCGGAATTTCTCGGAGACAATGAATTCTTTCTACGTAAAAATCCTTTTGTGAACTGCGTATTCAGAGGAGAAGGAGAAGAAGCCTTTCCCCGGTGGCTGTCATGCTGGAACCATCCGGAACAGTGGAATACAATCTCCGGGCTGTGCTTCCTGGATTCTGATGCGCAATACAGAGACAACGGAACAGCCCGGGTTTTAAATTTCTCCGGACTCATTCCACCCGAAAAAAGCCGTTTTTTCAATTGGAGCAAGCCGTTCGTACAACTTGAAACCACACGCGGATGCTTCAATACATGCGCTTTTTGTGTCAGCGGCGGTGAGAAACCCATACGTACCCTCTCCATCGACAGCATCCGCCGGCGACTTCAAATCATCCACGAACATGGCATCAAAAACGTACGCGTACTCGACCGTACATTCAATTATAATGCACGCCGGGCAAAAGAACTGCTCCAACTGTTTTTAGAATTTCCCGACATACGTTTTCACTTAGAGATACATCCGGCTCTTCTTTCCGAAGAATTAAAAGAAGAATTGAGGCGGTTACCTCAAGGGCTACTTCACCTTGAAGCAGGAATCCAGAGCTTGCGTGAGCCCGTTCTCAAACAAAGCCACCGCATGGGTAAATTGTCCGATGCGTTGGCCGGATTGGAATTTCTCTGTTCACTCCCCAATATGGAGACTCATGCCGACCTCATTGCCGGACTTCCACTCTATCATCTCAATGAAATCTTTGAAGATGTATACACCCTTGCCGGATATAATGCGGGAGAAATACAGCTGGAATCGCTTAAGCTACTTCCCGGTACGGAAATGCGCCGACAGGCAGAAACACTTGGCATACATTACTCTCCTTTCCCGCCCTACGAAGTTTTAGAGACAAACGAAATCAGTGTTGGCGAGCTGCAAACAGCCCGCCAACTGTCCCGCCTTTTAGACGGCTTCTATAATACACCTGCCTGGCAAGCCCTAACCCGGGAACTAATATTGAACGACAAGACATTCTTGCATAAGTTCCTCGAATACCTGATACGGATAAATCTCATCGACCAGCCTATGAGCTTGGAAAAACGAGGACTTATACTTTACGAATACTGCAAACAAAACTGCCCAGAATATCAGATGCAAGCCAGCATTGCATGGATAGAAGCCGGCATGTCATTAAAAAAAGCCCCGGCAGAAAAAGCCAAAACCAAACATCAGGTACCACCGGAAAAGTGGGAAGTCATATACGGGCACTACAAAGACAGCCTCAGACTTTGCTTTCTCCCGACCGACGATAGCAGCCAAAGCGGCTATTGGTTTGGATTTGAGTCTGAAATTCAAAGAACTACTCCTGTGTTCAAAGCGAAAACTATTTCACAGCAATCACATCGAGCCACGCACGAATAGCCTTCTCGTCCGTACGATTGAGCAAACGTCCCTCCTTCCAGTTCAAGTCGGGGTAGGTTTTCTTCAATACAGTTGCGCTATTGCCAATCGAACTGCCTCCCGAAGTGGCAAATGGGACTACCGTCTTGCCTTTCAGGCTATGACCTTCTATGAATGTGTTGATAATTCGCGGAGCAAGGTCCCACCAGATAGGATAACCGATAAAAACCACATCATAAGTGCCGATATTTTCTTTTTTACTTTTGATTGCCGGACGCATCTTCGGATCGTTCATTTCAACCGAACTACGCGACCGCTTATTGTTCCAATCAAGATCTACACTTGTATAAGGCTGTGCAGGAGCTATCGGATAGAGGTCTCCACCCACCGCTGCTCCCAACTTTTCTGCTGCGCGGGCTGTCGTACCGGTTGCCGAGAAATAGGCGACCAGTATTTTGCTGTTCGAATGTTTACTGTTCATCTTCTGTTTTTGCTGTGCGCACATTGCCGTAGTCATTCCGACTGTCATCAGCAGTGCAAATAGTAATTTATACATAGGAATTATTTTAGTTTATCATATTGTTCATCTGTTACCGGTTCCAGCCACTCATTGGAGGTATTCTCACCAGAAACCTCGAATGCAAGATGTGCAAACCAGCTGTCGGATGCCGCACCATGCCAATGCTTCACACCTGCGGGAATATGGACAACCGTACCGGGAAGAATCTCCACCGCCGGTTTACCCTCTTCCTGATACCAGCCTCGTCCGGCTACACCGATAAGCATCTGGCCGCCGCCTTTTGTAGCTCTGTGTATGTGCCAGTTGTTGCGGCAACGCGGCTCGAATGTGACATTGGAAATGTTTACCTGCTCTCTCGAAACGGGTGCAAGATAACTGTTGCCAATGAAATACTGCGCGTATGCCGTATTCGGTTCACCGATCGGGAAAATCATCTCACGCTGGAATGCTGCCTTAGCATCCTCTCCGTTTGCATCTTCCGCCCACACATCCTTGGCAAGACGAAAAGCCGCCCATGCCTTTGGCCAACCTGCATAAAACCCGATATGCGTGATAATCTCCGCAATCTCCGTACGGGTGATACCGTTCTTTTTTGCCGACTGCAAATGAAATGTCAGCGAGCTGTCGGTAATGCCCTGACTGATGAGCGATGTAATTGTAACCAGACTGCGGTCGCGCAAGCCGAGTTTATCGGTACGGCTCCACACCTCACCAAAAAGGACATCATCGTTGAGTTCCGCAAATTTTGGGGCGAACTCACCCAACTGGTCGCGCCCTGCGGTTTGTACAATCTTTTTCTGTGCCATGACATTGACTGTAAAAAAAGTGAATACTGAAATTAAAATGATTCGGTTCATAATTCTCTATTAATGCATAATTCATTGTTGCAATTCAGATCTCATCCTTTGTCTCATTTCAAGTGCTCCTTGAAAAAAAGCTCTATCTTATCGAAAGGAATAATGTCCATACGGTCATACAAATCCGTATGCACAGCACCGGGAATAATCATCAGCTCCTTGTTATCACCTTTCAATTTCTTGAAAGCATCTTCGCTGAAATACCGGGAATGAGCTTTCTCTCCATGGATAAGCAATACGGCGCTACGAATTTCATCACTATAAGCAAGGATTGGCGCATTGATGAAAGCAAGTGCCGAAGTCTGGTTCCACCCCAAACCGGAGTTAATGGAACGGGAATGATAGCCTCGTTTCGTTTTGTAATAATCGTAATAATCTTTCATGAACTGCGGTGCATCTTCGGCTGGTTCAGGATTCATTGTCGTGCAGGGGTAAGTACCCGTACGATAATCTTTTGTGCGTTGCGCATTGAGCTCCCGACGCATCCGGTAGCGTGCATCTGCATTGTCCGCTGCATCGAAATAACCGTTGGCATTGGCGCGGCTGATATCGTACATGGTAGAAGCCACCGTAGCCTTGATGCGCGTGTCATTGGCCGCTGCATTGATAGCAAAGCCTCCCCAACCGCAAATGCCGAGTATGCCGATACGCTCCGCATCCACATCGGGACGTGTGGCAAGGTAATCCACTGCTGCCGAAAAGTCCTCCGTATTGATATCGGGTGAAGCCACACTGCGAGGTTGTCCGCTACTCTCACCCGTAAACGACGGGTCGAAAGCAATGGTCAGGAAACCCCGTTCGGCAAGTGTCTGTGCATACAGTCCTGACGATTGTTCTTTCACCGCACCAAACGGACCGCTGACTGCAATGGCCGGGAACTTATCGGCAACAGCGATTTTCGGTACATACAGGTCTGCAGCGAGCGTGATGCCGAAACGATTGACAAAGGTCACTTTACTATGGTCCACTTTGTCGCTCTTCGGAAATGTCTTATCCCATTCTTCCGTAAGTTTCAACTTTTCCATATTCCTGTTATTTTGCATGTTTTGTGCACGACTCTCCATCAGGCCTAAGAGAGAGAGGAAAACTGCTGTAAAAAAGATTGTCCGTTTCATAACCGATTGATTCTTTTTGATTACCAATGTTTTCTTTTCACATTGCAAAGTTACAGGAGATTATAGAAAGGATTGGTAGATGAATTACAGATGTTATAACCTCAATTACAGAAAATCTTGCGGAATAGTTACCGCTCATGCATCCGGGGTGTCTTAGCCAAGAAGAGCGCCCGGAAAACAGCAACTTTCTCAGCAGTGTGCGGAAATCTTTCAGCACACTGATTGTCTCACCCTCGCCGACACCGGAATTGCCACTGATTTCTTTGGCAACTCTTCCGTCAACATGGCTGCCTGTCCATACTTGTATGTGATGGTGAGAAAAACTTTCTTTGCAGAATTCTTGTCCGACAAGTCAGTGAGACGGTAATGTTTACGATACAAAATGTCATAATGTTCTTTTTATTAATGAATGCTTTGGTTTAATTATCTCTTTGTCAGCCGATTTAATAATATCGACTTGGGATGATTCATCAATGATCAGGTAGTCAAAAAGATATTCACCCAAAATACATGTTTTCAACGATAATGTAGAACTTAGTATTACAGGATAGCGTTTAAAAGTGATTAAACTTATAACAATAATCTTTTATGTTCTAACGGGTTACGATTCGCCAACTTGCAGATTTCTTTAGATTGCTCTGATTTGCTTTTTCAAATAATGCTTTTTATCCGGTACAAAGATCACAATTATTTGAACCTATATTATTTCGTCTTTATTTTTGTGGCCGTTTTTTAAACATGGGTGTTTAATGCCTAAATCACACCTGCCAGTATATGATAAAAGAATAGCAATAGTATTGCCCCCATTCGTAATTTATGTTATAATGAAAGAGACGTTTTCGACAAGATCATAATTATAGAAGACAAGGCCCCCCCTATTTAAGTTTGCATTTAAAATGATTCCGACTTTTTTCCTATTCTGACTTTTTTTGTATTTTTGCATCGGATTTCTCAATCAATAGTGCCCGAAATTCTGTTCTCATTTTTTAATATTCCCTGATGAGGCAGTTTGTAGCGCATTGTGGCAGATGTTGTGCTGTCCGGACTCTTATGGTTCATTATTAGTATTTCCGAGGGAATGAACAGAGGTTAACAGCTTATAGTTAACGGTTAGAGGAAAAGAATAATGAACAACAATACATCTATTTTTATTTCATGAACAAACTTATGGTTTATTCTGCTCTGGCTGTCGCCCTGATAGCCGGAGAGGCTTGTCTTGTGCCCATATATGCACAAGACAGGGCTGTGCAGGCGATGACACTCACGACACTTTACAATCTTGCTGACCAACAGAGCCAGAAGGTGAAGGTGAGTGAAGTGGCTTTGCGGGCAGCTAACGAAGGGTTGGCAGCGGCCAAATCGGCTTTGCTGCCGAGTGTGGATTTGAGCCTTCAAGGCAGTTATACGGGCAATGCCTTCATGTTGTCGCGAGGTTTTTCGGCTAATGGAACAACTGACTACATCGTGCCGGGTGTGGGAGTTATTCCCGTTGCAAACGGCAAGCAAGACACACCTCATTGGGGAAACAGTTTTACGGCTCAGGTTGCACAAGTGGTCTATGCCGGTGGAGCTATCCGTTCGGGCATCCGTATGGCGGAATTGGGCAAGGAAATGGCAGAACTCGATGTGGAGAAGAACCGCCAGGAAGTGCGCTTCTTGTTGACGGGTTACTATCTTGACCTCTGTAAGTTAGGTAATCAGATGGAAGTGGTGCGCCAGAATATCGCACTTACGCAAAAGGAGATTGCTCAAATGAAAGCTCGCCGTGAGCAGGGTACTGTTTTGCAGAACGACATCACTCGCTATGAATTCCAGTTGCAGAGTCTTGAACTTACACTAACAAAGCTCACCGATGCTTCTACCATTATCAACCATCAACTGGTAACAACACTTCATTTGCCGGAACAGACGGTTATAGTTCCTGATAAGAACGAGCTCAACACAGAAATAAATGCACTCTCGGCAATCACTGCTCAAGATACGTGGCAGCAGACGGCGACAAGCAACAACCTTGGCATCCGTCAGTCGGAAGTGGCCGCAAATCTTGCAGAACAGAAGGTGAAGCAGGCAAAGGCAGAATCATTGCCTTCGGTGGCTGTCGTGGCAGAAAATCATCTCTTTGGTCCTTATACACAAGACCTCATCCCGAAAGATTGCAATGTAAACGTGTGGTTTGTCGGGATAGGCGTAAAGTTCAGCCTTGGCAGTCTTTGGAAGAACAAACATCACATCCGCAAGGCACGTACTGAACATCGGCAGTCAAAGGAAGCGCTCGCCTTGGCTCGTGAGGGTGTGGAAAATGCTGTACAGGCAAATTACACCAATCTCCTTACCTCCTACACCGAGGTGAAGACACAGCAGAAGCAGGTGGAACTTGCCAATCAGAACTACTCCGTGGTGCAGAATCGTTATCAAAACGACCTTGCACTCCTTACCGACATGGTCGATGCCTCCAACATGAAACTCTCTGCCGAAATGGCGCTGGTTAATGCCCGCATCAGCATGCTTTATAATTTCTATACACTCAAATACGTAACAAACACTTTATAATAATGGAAAAGAACAAGATACACATCTATTTATATAATGTGCTCATCGTGCTTTGCCTCTTGGGTGGAGCCGTTTATGTGGTGAGCCAGTTTATGCACTTCGGCAGTGGAGAATTTACCGACAATGCCCGTGTACGCCAGAACGTCGTGCCTCAGAGCAGTCGTGTGCAAGGCTTTATTCGCGAGGTACGTTTCGCGGATTTCCAGCAGGTAAAGAAAGGTGATACGCTCGTCATCATCGAGGATGCCGAATTTCGCTTGCGACTGGCCCAAGCCGAGACCAACCTTATCCGTGCCGAACAAGGTTCGCAGGGAACGGCAAGCAGCATCGTTACCACCAAGACAAGCATGACCGTTACCGAAGCCGGCATCGAATCCGCACGTGTACAGATGGAGAATGCCATGCGTGAGGATACCCGTTTCAAGAAGCTCCTCAGTCAGGATGCTGTCACCCGACAACAATATGATAAAGTACATACAGGCTATCTGAGTGCCAAGGCAGCCTACGAGCAGGCAGTTCGTTCACGTCAGATGCAGTCGGCTGTTATGACCGAACAAGGGCATCACCTTTCCGTTTCGGAGCAGGGCATCGAACTGGCTCGTCGTGCCGTCGACCTCGCCCGTCTCAACCTCTCCTATTGCTACATCATTGCCACTTGTAACGGTACCGTTGGTACGAAGGACATTCACGTAGGTCAGCTTGTCAATCCGGGCCAAACACTGGTAAGTATCGTTGACAATGGTGAACGTTGGGTTGAAGCTAACTATAAGGAAAGCCAGTTGCCTCACATCAAAGTGGGCAGTAAGGCTGAGATTACAGCCGATGCCGTTCCAGGTATACAATATACGGGGACGGTGGAACGCATCTCTGATGCTACCGGCAGTGCCTTCTCACTTATTCCCATAGACAATGCTACGGGCAATTTTGTAAAGGTCGAACAGCGCGTCACCGTACGCATCAAGCTCAATGAGAATGCTGATGTTGCCAGGCTTAAAAGCGGTTATAATGTGGAATGTATCATTGAGGAATAATGGGACAATTGACTGAATTCTTTATGAAGAGTGCCGGTGGCCCTCCACCCGGCATGGGCTTTTCCATGCCTATGATGAAGGGGTGGGTGCCTCGTCGTATACAGCCATGGCTGTACGTGCTGACCGCCCTTTGCTTCCAGTTCAGCGGTGGCATTTACCTCGGTGCACTGGATGGCATCCGTGGCACCACCAACTTTATGATCGAGGACATACTTTTCCTACTTTATGCCACCCTCGCGGGTATGGCTGTCTATTTTCCGATGCTCTTCCGCATGAAGTTCCGCTTCACCAACAAACAGTTGCTCTGTGGTTCTGCCATCGTTCTTGCCATATGCAATGTGCTGACGATGCATTGCCAGTCGATGCATGTGCTCATGATAGTGTGCTTCATAGCCGGAATGGCTAAGATACAGGGTACGTTTGAATGCATGAGCAACATCCAGCTTTGGATTACTCCCCGACGTGATTTTGCCGTTTTCTTCCCTGTGCTCCACATCATCCTGCTCACCGCCATCGAGGGTAGCGGATGGCTTGCCGCCTGGTTCGGTCATCATTTCACATGGCAGATGATGCACGTCTTCACCATCGGCACTATGTCGTTTGTACTGCTCACGCAGGCCATCTTCTGTCGTCCGTTTTGTCCCATGCCTCAACGTCTGTCGCTCAAAGGTATCGACTTTCAGGGAGCATTGCTCATCTGCGGACTGATGCTCGTGATGTCGTACATTGTGGTGTACGGCGACTATTTCATGTGGTTCGATACCCTCCGCATACGCCTTCTGTTCGGTGCTGCCATTGTACTTTTCGGCATTGTGCTCTACCGCCTGCGCTACTACCGTTATCCCTACATCGAGCTCAGTCTTTTTACACGTCGCAACGTTGTTCCCATTCTCATCGTCACCTTCTTTGCCGAACTCGCTTTCGGTGCTGAACACACGATGGAAGAGATACTTTACAGCGAAGTCATCCGGTTGGAGGAACTGACCAAAGAGTCGCAGTATATGTGGGCACTTCCCGGCATGTACCTCGGTATCCTACTCGATCTCTATTGGCTGAAAGTCAGGAAATGGAAAGTGTGGAAACTTTTCGGCATTGCCTTCATCGGCATCGCACTCTATGGTATGCTGATGTACTTCACGCTTGACATAAACATCAATATCGAACAGTACCGCTTTGCTATCTTCTTGCGAGGGTTTGCGTATGCCATCCTTGCCCCAACATTGATGTGGGCTTTAGACGAATCGGTCCCAAGTCTTGAACAGTTCTTCATGGGCTTGTTCGTATTCAACATCCTCCACATGTATCTGGCAGGAGCGGCAGGTTATGGCATTTATACCACTATCTTCTCGCACTTTATGAACGACAACATGACGAGCTACGGACAGCAACTCACTCTCACACACTTGGATATGGCGCACTTCAACCTCGGAGAATACGTTAGCCACGATTTCCTGCACTCCATGATGATGGTGGCAATGAAACAGGTCTATGGCTATGTTATCTGGTTCGCTTTAGCCCTTGCCACCCTCTTTCTGCTGTGCGACATTCCTGCTGTCCGCACAAATATCCGCAAAGTTCCCCGCTGGCCTGTTTATGCCATTGAGTATCTTGCGAGAAGGAAGTAAGAGGATGTTACACATCAAGGATGAGAGTGGTTCTTGTTTGGATTCACTCTCATCTTTGACATTCAGCCAGACAGAATTAATAAAAACGTTAAATATTTCACCCTTTAGAATTTGCCCTTTTAAGAATTACAAGCATATTTCCTGTTTATCACCTACAACTAAATGCCTGAAAACAAACCTGTGCAGAACGGTGCAATGCAGACTGTTCCATCCTTGTTTATTTGATTCTTTCTAACATAGAAAAGAATCTTAAATGTACTCTTGCCTATATACCTTGTTTTTTATGTCCGTAACAATGGGGTTACAACTTCCCACTGCAAAGGAACGATTAACAATTAGTTTATGAACGGACATCTAAGAGACAACAAGCGACAAATCAACAACTTAGAAGCAAAATCGTTACTATTTTATTTCGTCTGATTTTCAGTAACGATTTAGTAACACTACTTTGTCCAAACGGGGCATTTTCTTGTCTTTTGCTTGTCTGCCGACAAAATAAAAAAAATCCCGTAAAACCTTGATTTTACGGGACTTGTCTTAGTTTTTCCACCATTTGTCTTTAGTGTTTGGCGGAGAGACAGGGATTCGAACCCCGGGTGCCTCGCAGCACAACGGTTTTCAAGACCGCCGCAATCGACCACTCTGCCACCTCTCCAAAACTTCCTTTTCAAGAAGCGCTTCTCTCTTAAAGCGGTGCAAAGGTAACACATTTTTTTTAATCCACAAATAAATCCTGAACAAAATAATTCAGGCATCATCAAAAACAAAATCATATTATGAAAAGAACAAATCATGAAAAACACAAAAACCATAACATGAAAAAAGCGACAAACCGCTAACACCTTTTCATCCAATACCCATCGCTACCTAATAATAGTTATTTTATGTTCTTCAGCATAAAAACTGTTCATTTCGTAGTGCAATTACGGAAATATTTCCGTAATTTTGCGCCCTCTAAAGGATAACATATCTAATCACTTTCAAAAAAAATATTATGGAATTAAACAAAACCTTTATTGATGGGCTTTGGAACAAAGAAATCAATGTCAGTGATTTCGTTAGTAAAAACATCACACCCTACACCGGAGACGCCTCTTTCTTGCAGGGACCTACGGAACGTACCAAACGTATTTGGGACCTCTGTCTGAAAGCATTGGAAGAAGAAAGAGCCAACAACGGCGTTCGTTCACTAGACCATAAAACAGTATCTACCATTACCTCCCACAAAGCAGGCTATATTGATAAGGAGAATGAACTTATCGTAGGTTTGCAGACGGACGAACTGCTGAGACGCGCCATCAAACCTTTCGGTGGCATTAATGTCGTAGCGAAAGCGTGCCGCGAGAATGGTGTGGAAGTAGACGACAAAGTAAAAGACATCTTTACGCATTACCGTAAGACACATAATGACGGTGTATTCGACGTATATACTGAAGAAATCCGTTCATTCCGTTCTTTAGGCTTCCTCACCGGACTTCCCGACAACTATGCACGCGGACGAATTATCGGTGACTACCGCCGTCTGGCATTGTATGGCATCGACCGCCTCATCGAAGCTAAGCAGGAAGATCTGCATAACCTCACCGGCCCGATGACCGAAGCACGCATCCGCCTGCGCGAAGAAGTAGCAGAACAAATCAAGGCTTTGAAAGACATCAAGACCATGGGTGAATACTATGGCCTCGACCTCAGCCGTCCTGCCACATCTGCTCAGGAAGCTGTTCAATGGGTATATATGGCATACCTTGCAGCCGTAAAAGAACAGGATGGCGCAGCCATGTCACTGGGTAATGTCTCCTCTTTCCTTGACATCTATATCGAATATGATTTGGCTCATGGCAAGATTGACGAAACCTTTGCACAGGAGCTGATTGACCAGTTCATCATCAAGCTGCGCATGGTACGCCACCTGCGTATGCAGTCCTACAACGACATCTTTGCCGGAGACCCGACTTGGGTAACCGAAGCTATCGGCGGACGCTTCAACGACGGCCGCGTAAAAGTGACGAAGACCTCCTTCCGTTTCTTGCAGACATTATACAACCTCGGCCCGTCTCCCGAACCTAACATGACTGTGTTGTGGAGTCCCGAACTGCCGGAAGGCTTCAAAGACTTCTGCGCCAAAGTATCAGTGGATACCAGCTCCATCCAATACGAAAATGACAATCTGATGCGCGAAGTCCGCAATTGCGACGACTACGGCATTGCGTGCTGCGTGTCCTACCAAGCTATCGGCAAGCAGATCCAGTTCTTTGGCGCACGTGCCAATCTTGCCAAGGCCCTGCTGCTCGCCATTAACGGCGGACGCTGCGAAAACACCGGAACTGTAATGGTGAAAGGTATCCCCGTATTAACTAACGATACGCTGAACTTTGAGGAAGTAATGGCCAACTACAAAAAAGTGCTGACCGAAATTGCCCGCGTTTACAACGAGGCGATGAACATCATCCACTATATGCACGACAAGTATTACTACGAAAAAGCCCAAATGGCGTTTGTAGATACCGATCCACGCATTAATCTGGCTTATGGTGTGGCAGGATTGTCCATTGCCATTGACTCACTGTCCGCTATCAAATATGCCAAAGTAACGGCCCGCCGCAATGACATCGGCCTGACAGAAGGCTTCGACATCGAAGGCGCTTTCCCCTGCTTCGGCAATAACGACGACCGCGTAGACCACTTGGGTGTAGATTTGGTTTATTATTTCAGCGAAGAATTAAAGAAGTTGCCGGTTTACAAGAATGCCCGCCCCACCCTGTCACTGCTTACCATCACCTCTAACGTGATGTATGGCAAGAAGACAGGAGCCACTCCCGACGGACGCGCCAAAGGAGTTGCATTTGCTCCGGGAGCCAACCCGATGCATGGACGTGACAAGAACGGTGCCATCGCTTCTTTAAGTTCCGTAGCCAAACTGCGCTATCGTGACTCGCAAGACGGCATCAGCAACACCTTCTCTATTGTTCCGAAATCATTAGGCCCTACGGCAGAGGAACGAGTTGAGAACCTGGTTACGATGATGGACGGTTATTTCACCAAAGGCGCACACCATTTGAATGTGAACGTGCTGAATCGTGAAATGCTGGAAGATGCGATGGAGCATCCGGAAAAATACCCGCAACTCACAATCCGCGTTTCCGGTTATGCCGTAAACTTCGTGAAGCTAAGCCGCGAACATCAGCTGGAAGTTATCAGCCGTTCATTCCATGAGAGGATGTAATATGATAAACGTACATTCATACGAAAGTATGGGAACTTTCGACGGGCCGGGTCTCCGGCTCGTCGTTTTCCTTCAAGGGTGTCCTTTCCGCTGCCTTTATTGCGCCAACCCCGACACCATAGACTCCAAAGGCGGCATCCCCACTCCTGCCGATGAAATCCTGCAAATGGCGGTCAGCCAGAAAGCATTCTTCGGAAAGAAAGGGGGAATTACGTTTTCCGGTGGAGAGCCCACATTGCAGGCAGAAGCCTTGATACCTTTGTTCAAAGAGTTGAAAGCCAACGGCATCCACACCTGCCTTGACACCAACGGCGGCATCTGGAACGAAAAGGTGGAAGAACTGCTAAGCCTGACGGACTTGGTACTGCTTGACATCAAAGAGTTCAATCCCGAACGCCACCGCGCCCTCACCGGACGCAGCAACGAGCAGACCCTGCGTACGGCCGCCTGGCTGGAACAACAGGGACATCCGTTTTGGTTGCGTTATGTGTTAGTGCCGGGATACAGCGATTTTGAAGAAGACATACGCAGCATGGGCGCACAGCTTGGCAAATACCAAAGCATACAACGGGTGGAGATACTCCCTTACCACCGTCTGGGAGTGCACAAATACGAAGCGATGGGCTGGGACTACCAACTGAAAGAGGTCGTAGAGAATACGCCTGAACAATTGCAGCGAGCCGAGCGACTGTTCAAAGAATACTTTCCCACAGTGGTGGTAAATTAGGAAAGTATTCCAACAAAATGAAGAATAAGGAAGGGCTTCATCAGTAAGTCAACCGTATCCCCCCCTGTAATGTGAAGTTGCAGGGGTTTTCTTTTCTTATCGTCTGGACATCAGAACCGTCATCAAAGAAATAAGACACTCCCGGTTCCACGTAGACACCCACTCTCCTGCTTATATTATACTGTGCGCCCACTGCTCCCATTACGGAGAATTGCAGCGGTTTCACCGTTTCGCTCTCACTGCCAATCTTGCCATAGACACATTTCTCCATAGCCCCTCCTGCAGAGACATACATGATAAAAGATTTTTTGTCAACGAAGTTCCAGTTTGCCCGCAACGGAATTCCCAAGTAATGCAGTTTCTGGCTCACCTTCTCCGAACTTTCCACAAACTTCACATCCGAAGCAAGATACGTATACGTCAAGCCGGTCTCCACCGAAAAGCCCCTTGCAAGCCCTTTGCGCACTGAAAAGCCGAAAGACAAAGGCTGTTTATGGTCTATATCCACAATCTGTTCCGAATTCCTCATCAGATAGGGCATGCCGTTCTTGAACACAAGCGCCTGCCCTTCCGGAACATCCATGATGCCATTGGCTATTGTGCTAAGATCTACTTTTCCACCGGAGTATCCGAAGTTCGGATCGCTTTGCATCAACCCTCCTCCACCGATACTGTTTCCTGAGATTAATCCACCCGTATTTCCCACAGCCAGTCCAACCGACCAGCCGCCCGACTTCTTCTTTTTTCTGTCGCCAACAGGCAGTTGCAGTTTGTCCCTGCCCGACGGACGGCGGCGCTCCACCTTCCGGTTCTCCGTACCGCTATTCCCGGCGGCAGTCGTCCCGGCTTCCTCATTCTCCACCGATGACGTTTGTTCCGATGCCTCTCCTTGTATTTCCGGTTCCGCATCCAAAGGCTGCCGGGATTCCGTTTGCCGGTCCGTTTCGGCAGCAACATTCAGTTCTTGTGCCAGCAGAGAACGGCGGTTTGTTCCGCCCGGCGCAGCAGTTTGTCCTTGCGCCCGGTAATCGGGTTCCGCAACCTCTGTGCGCATCTGGGGAGACTGCCTGCCCGGCAACTCATCCGGGACAACCGCCAGCGTCGGCGTGGCCGTATTCCGCATTTCCTCTCCCACAGGGCTTTGCAATAGCCATATACTGACAGAAGACACCGCTGCAAGCAACACCGCAGCCGCTGCCACAGCCCAGCGCCGGAAAGGAATGATTCGCCGCTTCGGCTTGGAAGCAGGCATATCCTTCTCCAATCGTTCCCAACCGGAAACGGGTAGCGGCTCAGAGTAGTCCTCCAACCGTTCCTTTATCTTTCGCATCCACAATTCATCTTCCATACGCTTCTTCATTTATGCATTCTTTTTCATCCACTCCTTCACTTTCGCCGCCAAAGCTGCTTTGGCGCGTACCAGTTGCGAGGCTGATGACTTTTCATTAATACCCAGTAACCGGGCAATCTCCTTATGAGATTTATCTTCAAAAATAAACAAGTTGAATACAGTGCGGTAACCTGCCGGAAGCTCACTGATGAACTGCATCAGCACCTTTTGAGGAATAGTGTCCACTGCTGCGGCATCCGGTTCTTCGTATGCCTCCGGAGCGTCATCCAAAGCAGCAGACTGGCTCATCACATCGTTCTTCCGCAAATACTGCAATACGGTATTCACCATAACACGTTCCATCCAAGCCCGCAAAGATCCTTCTCCCCGCCAAGTGAACTTATCGAAAGAGTCGAAGAGCTTCAGGAAACCGTCGTGCATCAAATCCTGCGCAGTCTCCCGGTCACCGGCATAACGCAAACATACGCCGAGCATCCGCCCTGCATATCGCTCATACAGTTCTTTGCGGGCAAGATTGTCGCCTTGCCTACACCGTTCTGCCAATACCTGTTCTTCCATTCTCTCTTCCAACACGTGTTTACCTTATAAATACAATGCGCACAAAAATACTGCATCCGACAGAGAAGAAAATCACTCTTTGTTTTCTTTAACAGTAGGATAAGCAGTATTTGTGCAGTTCCGGCATTTTCCGAATACAAAATCGAGTTAAAAACCAAAGAATAAAACCTCTGACTTATGAAAAAGTTAAAAACGACATTTGTCACATTTCTGCTATTGCTCACAACGATGCCCATGCTGCAATCCTGTCTGGATGATGATTGGAACGGCAGTGCAGCTTCATCACTCGCCATCGGAACCGTACGCATCGTCGATGGAAAAGACTATTACTTCGCACTGGACGAAGGAACCAAAATGTTTCCCGGCGACACCACTCGGGTAAACAACTATGCACTGGTAGAGGGCCAGCGCGCTTTCGTGTACTTCAATCTGCTGGACGAGAAGGTAGACGGATACGACTACAATGCCCAGATCAACCATGTAGAGAATATCCTCACAAAAGACATCTATTTCATGCCTGCCGAAAAGGCCGACAGCATCGGCGATGACCGCATCAATATAACCAACATGTGGATTGCAGACAACTACCTGAACATCCAGTACCAACTGTATTACAGCGGAAATCCCGACAAGAAGCACATGCTGAACCTCGTGGTGAACGAGGCTTCCGACGGCAAGAACGACAAAGAGGGATACATCACGCTCGAATTTCGTCAGAACGCCTATGATGACGAGCCCAACATACCCGGTCCGGGCATCGTTTCGTTCAAACTGGACAAAATTGCAGATCAGATGGCGGGCAAAACCGGACTTAACATCCGCGTAAGAAGTGTGTACGACGGTGAGCGCTACATGACTATCGACTTTGCAGAGTGAAAAGAAAGGCGTATCTTTGCAGCCGATTTCACAAAAAACACTTTCTATGAAAAAAGGACTGCTATACGCCATATTGGCATCTGTACTGTGGGCTATCGTAAACCCGTTTATCAAACAAGGACTCAGTTATGACTTCACTCCGATGAATTTTGCCGGCATCCGTTTCACCAGTGTCGGCATTTTGCTGTTTGCCTATACCTGGCACAAAGGCATGTGGGAGGAAATCAAGCGGCACCGCAGGCTGTTCCTCAACCTGATTTTCATCAACATGCTCATGGGATACACCGCTTTCTACTTCGGAGTGGATTTTGTGAGCGGAGCCATATCATCTATCATTATGGGCATGACGCCGCTCATCAATGTGCTGCTTGCCCACTTGCTGGCGAGCAACGACAAGCTGAACGGTTACAAGATAGTCAGTCTCATTGTCAGCCTTGCGGGACTGCTGCTGATAGTGGGAACAGGCAGCGATGGCGAGCCTTTGGATTGGAAAGGCATCACAGGCATTGTCCTGTTGCTGCTCAGCATCATCTTTCAGGGATATTCCGCCATCTCCGTATCCGAGGAGAAAGACAAGGTCAACCCCATTTTCCTGAATGCCGTACAGATGTTTTTTGGTGGCGCACTTATCTACATCATAGGGCTAAGTACGGAAGGCTACCACTCTTTCATCGGCAAACCTGCCGGATTTTATATCAGTCTGGGCATTCTGGTGTTCATTTCCGTATTCGCATTCAGCTTCTGGTTTATGGCGCTGCAAAGTAAGGGCGCAAAAGTCAGCGACATCAATATGTGCCGTCTCATCAACCCCATTCTCGGAGCAGTGTTAAGCTGGATAATGCTTGCAGGCGAATACCCCACTTTCAGTACGGTGGCCGGAATGTTGATTATCGTCAGCTCACTGGTTATTTACTTCAAAGGGGCGGAAATTGCAAAATACTTCAGTACGCGGAAGCGGTAAAGGAAAAGGAATAAAGGGGGAGGTTCTCCCCCACTGAACTCTCTCTCAGGTGTTCCATAAGAACAATCAGAATAATTTCCCCCAGGATAAATTAAAGAAATAATTTATCAATAGCACATTACCGGCTTATTAGCGCAACGCTGTCAGTTCATTAGAATTAAATCATAAGTTTATTAGGAGTAAACCATTAGTTTATTGGGAATAAACTACCAGTTTATTAGGATTAAATTATCAGTTTATAATCAATAAACTAAAATAAACTCATAATAGATTGATTAGTAACCTATTTCATTACAAAATCTTGCTAACTTTGCCCGAATCAAAAACAACTAAGAAACATGGAAAAGAAGAAAAAAAAGATCCTTCTCGGAATATTGATATTTATCTCGATTATAGGCATCGCAGGTGCAGGTGCGGTGTATTATTACCTGTTTGCCCCACAATTTCATCCTCAAAAGACAGCCTATATCTATATCGACCGCGATGATACGGCAGATTCCATATATAATAAGGTGAAAGCACAAGGAAATCCCCGCAGCTTCATCGGCTTCAAATGGATGGCGCAATGGCGTGACTATCCCCGCAACATCCACACCGGACGCTATGCCATACGCCCCGGCGAAAACACCTATCACGTATTCAGCCGCTTATACAGGGGTTACCAAGAACCGCTGAACCTGACCATAGGAAGCGTACGCACGCTGGACAAACTGGCACGTAGCGTAGGAAGGCAACTAATGATCGACTCCGCCGAAATAGCCCGGACAATGAACGACTCACTGTTCCGGCACAAACTGGGATACAACAAAGAGACAATGGCCTGCCTCTTCATTCCCGAAACCTATCAGGTGTACTGGGACATGAGCGTAGAGGATTTCTTCAAGCGGATGCGGAAAGAACATCAGAGATTCTGGAACCAAAAGCGGCTCGACCAAGCCAAAGCCATCGGTATGACCCCGGAAGAGGTATGCACACTTGCCTCTATCGTCGAGGAAGAAACCAACAACAACCCGGAGAAACCTATGGTGGCCGGCCTGTACATCAACCGCCTCCATGCCGGCATGCCACTGCAAGCCGACCCCACCGTAAAGTTTGCACTGCAAGACTTCGGGCTGCGCCGGATCACCAATGATCACCTCACCATCGACTCGCCCTACAACACCTACCGCAATCCCGGCCTGCCCCCCGGCCCCATCCGCATCCCCTCGCCTGTCGGTTTGGATGCTGTGTTGAACCATGCCAAGCATAATTACATCTATATGTGCGCCAAAGAAGACTTCTCCGGCACGCATAACTTCGCATCCAACTATGCCGACCACATGAAAAATGCAAGAAAATATTGGAAAGCCTTAAACGAAAGAAAGATTTTCAATTAATATTATAATAAAATAAAAGCAAAAAACTATATTTGCGATTATTATTAAAATCATGACTAACACTTAAACAATCAACAATGAGCAAGCAACTCTTACTTGGCGATGAAGCCATTGCACAAGCTGCATTAGATGCCGGACTTTCCGGTGTATATGCCTATCCGGGCACTCCCTCTACGGAGATTACCGAATACATCCAAATGTCCCCGGTCACCGCAGAAAAAGGAATCCACAGCCGTTGGTGCTCCAACGAAAAAACCGCTATGGAAGCTGCCTTAGGAATGTCTTTTGCAGGAAAGCGTTCACTGGTCTGCATGAAACATGTGGGCATGAATGTGGCTGCCGACTGCTTTATCAACTCTGCCATTACCGGCGTCAAAGGCGGTACAATCGTCATTGCAGCCGACGACCCCAGCATGCATTCATCACAGAACGAACAGGACAGCCGCTTCTACGGTGATTTCGCATTGATCCCAATGTACGAACCCAGCAACCAACAGGAAGCCTACGACATGGTTTACAACGGCTTCGCCTTCTCCGAACAAACCGGAGAACCCTTGCTGATGCGCATGGTCACCCGTCTGGCACATTCCCGTTCCGGCGTAGAATGTAAAGCGCAACAACCCCAAAACGAACTTTCTTTCAGCGACGACCCGCGCCAGTTCATCCTGCTTCCGGGCAATGCACGCAAACGCTACAAACTCTTGCTTCAACGCCAGGATGAATTTATCAAAGCATCGGAAAATTCTCCATACAACAAATACGTTGACGGTCCCAACAAAAAACTCGGTATCATAGCTTGCGGTATCGGGTACAACTACCTCATGGAGAATTATCCCGAAGGATGCGAATATCCGGTATTAAAAATCGGACAATACCCGCTTCCCAAAAAACAACTGATGCAACTCGTGGAAGCCTGCGACGAAATACTTGTACTGGAAGACGGTCAGCCGTTTGTAGAAAAACAACTGAAAGGCTACCTCGGCATCGGCATAAAAGTGAAAGGACGCCTGGACGGCACATTGTCACAAGACGGAGAATTGAACCCGGACAGCGTGGCACGCGCCATCGGAAAAGAGAACAAAGCGGAATTTACAGTCCCCTCACTCGTGGAGATGCGTCCGCCGGCATTGTGCGAAGGCTGCGGACACCGCGATATGTACACTGTGCTGACCGAAGTGCTACGGGAGGAATATCCCAGCCACAAAGTGTTCAGCGACATCGGCTGTTATACCTTAGGAGCCAACGCCCCCTTCAACGCCATCAATTCCTGCGTTGACATGGGAGCTTCCATCACAATGGCAAAAGGCGCTTCGGACGCAGGGGTGCATCCCGCAGTGGCTGTCATCGGCGACTCCACCTTCACCCACTCCGGCATGACAGGATTGCTGGACTGCGTAAACGAGAATTCCAACGTCACCATCGTCATCTCCGACAACGAAACTACCGCCATGACAGGCGGACAGGACTCCGCCGGAACAGGCCGTCTTGAAGCCATTTGCGCCGGCATCGGCGTAGCGGCGGAACACATCCGCGTGGTTGTCCCGTTGAAGAAAAACTATGAGGAAATGAAGCAAGTGATTCGTGAAGAAATCGAATATAACGGCGTGTCCGTCATCATCCCTCGCAGAGAATGTATTCAAACCTTAGCACGTAAGAAACGAAACAAGTAAAACCATGAAAAAAGACATTATACTTTCCGGCGTAGGTGGACAAGGCATCCTCTCTATCGCCACCGTCATCGGTCAGGCAGCCTTGAAAGACGGATTATACATGAAACAAGCCGAAGTACATGGAATGAGCCAACGAGGCGGCGACGTACAGTCCAACCTCCGCATCAGCGACCAACCCATATCTTCCGACCTCATCCCTACGGGAAAATGCGATCTCATCATATCGCTGGAACCCATGGAAGCCTTGCGCTATCTCCCCTACCTTAGCCCCGAAGGCTGGCTGGTGACCAATGAAGCCCCCTTTATCAATATTCCCCACTATCCCACCGAGGAAGCCCTCAAAGCCGAACTCGACAAGCTTCCGCACAAGATTGTGCTGAACGTGAACGAAATAGCCAAAGAAGTAGGCTCTCCCCGCGTTGCCAACATCGTATTGCTGGGAGCCACCATTCCATTCCTCGGCATAGACTACCAAAAAGTCAGGGATAGTATTCGTGACATCTTCCAGCGCAAAGGAGAAGCCATCGTCGAACTAAACCTCAAGGCTCTGGCAGCGGGTAAAGAAATCGCAGAAAACCTGATGTAAATCAAAATTCCAATAACCATGAATGACAAATACTGGGAAGAAGAGATAGAAACCATGCCGCGTGAGAAGTTGCGCGAATTGCAACTTCAGCGGCTTAAAAAGACAATCAATATTGCTGCAAATTCTCCCTATTATAAGCAGGTGTTTCAAAAATACGGCATTACGGCAGACAGTATCCGGTCAGTAGATGACATACGGAAAATTCCGTTCACCACAAAGGCAGACATGCGCGCCAACTATCCATTCGGACTCGTGGCGGGCAACATGCAGGAAGACGGCGTACGCATCCACTCTTCCAGTGGAACTACGGGAACGCCTACCGTCATTGTACATTCACAGCACGATCTGGACTCGTGGGCCAACCTTGTGGCACGCTGCCTGTACACAGTAGGCATACGCAAAACCGATGTTTTTCAGAACAGTTCCGGATACGGTATGTTCACCGGCGGATTGGGTTTCCAATACGGAGCCGAACGCTTGGGAGCACTGACCGTACCGGCAGCAGCAGGCAACAGCAAACGGCAAATCAAGTTCATCACAGATTTCAAGACCACCGCCCTGCATGCCATTCCCAGCTACGCCATACGCTTAGCGGAAGTGTTTCAGGAAGAAGGCATCGATCCTGCCTCAACTACCCTGAGAACTCTTGTCATCGGAGCAGAACCTCATACAGACGAACAACGCAAAAAGATTGAACGGATGCTGGGCGTCAAAGCCTACAACAGCTTTGGAATGACCGAGATGAACGGTCCCGGCGTGGCCTTTGAATGTACCGAACAAAACGGCATGCACTTTTGGGAAGACTGCTATCTGGTTGAAATCATCAACCCGGAGACCGGAGAACCTGTCCCTGATGGCGAGATTGGAGAATTAGTATTGACCACCCTCGACCGCGAAATGATGCCGCTAATACGCTACCGTACACGCGACCTCACCCGCATACTTCCCGGTGAATGTCCCTGTGGCCGCACTCACCTGCGCATTGACCGTATCAAAGGACGCAGCGACGATATGTTCATCATCAAAGGTGTCAACATCTTCCCCATGCAGGTAGAGAAGGTCTTGGTACAGTTCCCCGAATTGGGCAGCAACTACCTCATAACTTTGGAGACCAACAATAACCAAGACGAGATGATTGTAGAGGTAGAACTCAGTGACCTATCCACAGACAACTACATCGAATTGGAAAAAATACGTAAAGCAATCTCCCGCCAATTAAAAGATGAGATCCTTGTCACCCCAAAAGTAAAGCTCGTGAAAAAGGGTTCTTTGCCCCAAAGCGAAGGAAAAGCCGTCAGAGTGAAAGACTTAAGGGATAACAAATAAAAGGAAAAGGAAAACAAAGAAAAAGGAACGGTAGTCAACCAAGATTACCGTTCCTTTTTTATAGAAAGCCGCACCGATGATGTGATGAAACTCCGTATGACATGATTTGAGTGCTCCTCCTCTTTGTAATCCACCGACTCAAGAGTTACCCCGAAGGGCGTGGCCCGCCATTGAGAAGCGAAGCTTGTCTCGGTATTTCATAAAAATTGATGAGTTTCCCGATCCAATCAATGCGGCTATTTTTTCTACTTCAAAGGTAATGAGTTTCTAGGAAAGAAACAAGAAAAACAGGAAATTTGTTTGCCTGTACCTTACGTTTTCACACTTTACCGCTATTGCCCAAAACAAAAGGCGCTGATTACCTGTTTGTAACCAGCGCCCTAGGATTTATCTTTTATCCCAGCTTATGCAGCCTTTGCTTTAGCAACAATAGCTTTGAAAGCTTCCGGATGATTCATCGCTAAATCAGCCAAAACTTTACGGTTGATTTCAATACCAGCTTTGTGCAAAGCGCCCATCAGTTTGGAATAAGACATACCTTCCAAACGTGCAGCAGCGTTGATACGTTGAATCCACAAAGCGCGGAAGTTTCTTTTCTTGTTCTTACGGTCGCGGAACGCATAGGTCAAACCTTTTTCCCAAGTATTCTTGGCAACGGTCCAAACGTTCTTTCTTGCACCAAAGTAACCTCTGGTCAATTTCAAAATTTTCTTTCTTCTTGCTTTAGAAGCAACATGATTTACTGATCTTGGCATAGTTTTACTTGTTTTTGAATGTTAGCGCCAGTGCTTCACGCAGCGGACTTAAAGCTAATGCATTCGGTTAATAACTTTAATAATACTTCTTACGCTTTTGATTACTTCATAGCTAAGAGTTCCTTAACCTGGCTCACATTCGTTATATCAACGGTTGTAGAGTAACACAGATTTCTCTTTTGCTTCTTAGTTTTCTTAGTCAGAATGTGACTGTGAAAAGCGTGCTTTCTTTTGATTTTACCTGTTCCGGTAAGAGTAAATCTCTTTTTAGAACCGGAGTTAGTCTTCATCTTTGGCATCTTACTTATTTTTTAATTATTTAATTATATGGCAACGCACTATACCTGTGGCGTTACTCATTTCTTTAGTCTTCGCTTTGTTCTTCAGCCGGAGCAGCCTTTGAAGCCTCTGCCGGTTTCGGTGCAGCAGGTTTCTTGGGAGCAGCGCTCTTTTTCGGAGAAAGCTGAATAGTCATTCTCTTTCCTTCCAGAATTGGCATCTGATCTACTTTTGCATAGTCTTCCAAATCATTGGCAAAGCGCAACAGCAAAACCTCTCCCTGCTCCTTGAATAAGATAGAACGCCCTTTAAAGAACACGTATGCCTTTACTTTGTCTCCATCTTCCAAAAAGCCTTTGGCATGCTTCAACTTGAAGTTATAGTCATGGTCGTCCGTTTGGGGACCGAAACGAATTTCCTTCACGTTTACTTTCACCTGCTTCGCCTTTTGTTCCTTCTGACGCTTCTTTAACTGATAAAGAAATTTAGAGTAATCAATAATACGACAAACAGGGGGTTGTGCATTTGGAGAAATCTCTACGAGATCCGCTTCCATCTCCTCGGCCATCTTTAAGGCCTGAGCTATCGGATATACTTTAGGTTCCACTTCATCGCCCACAATGCGGACTTCTTTGGCACGGATTTGCTCATTAATCCGATGTTGCCCTTTTAAGCTGTCATTTTTCATTAAATAACGTTTACTTCCAGTTTGTTTCTTGTTTATTACTCCCAAATTATTTTTTTTGTTAAGTAAAAGCTGTCTTTAGAACATCGTATGTATGCTATGCTTTTACAATTGGGCGCAAAGTTACCATTTATTTATCATATTTTGAACTTCTTCGTTCACTTTTTTAGCAAATTCTTCAAATTTCATGGTTCCCTGGTCGCCTTCGCCTTGTTTGCGGACGGAAACTTCTCTGTTTTCAGCCTCTTTCTCACCTACAATCAGCATATAGGGAATACGTTTCATTTCGTTATCACGAATCTTACGTCCGATCTTTTCGTTACGTTCATCCACAATGGCGCGAACATCGTATCTCTTCAGATAGTCTTTCACTTCCTGGGCATAGTCATTGAATTTCTCACTGATAGGCAGGATAGCTACTTGATCAGGAGTCAGCCACAACGGGAATTTACCGGCTGTATGCTCGATAAGTACGGCAACGAAACGTTCCATAGAACCGAACGGCGCACGATGAATCATTACCGGACGGTGCTTCTGGTTGTCAGCTCCCGTATATTCCAGCTGGAAGCGTTCGGGCAAGTTATAGTCTACCTGGATGGTTCCCAACTGCCAACGGCGACCGATAGCGTCTTTCACCATAAAGTCCAGCTTAGGACCATAGAAAGCTGCTTCACCATACTCAACTTTAGCTTTCAGCCCCTTTTCTTCACAAGCCTCGATAATGGCCTGTTCCGCCTTTTCCCAGTTTTCATCGCTACCGATATACTTTTCGCGGTTCACTTTATCGCGCAAAGAAATCTGTGCTTCGAAATTCTCAAAATGCATGGACTGGAACACAATCGAGATTATGTCCATCACACGCAGGAATTCATCCTTCACCTGATCGGGACGGCAGAAGATATGCGCATCATCTTGCGTGAAACTACGGACACGAGTCAACCCATGAAGCTCGCCACTCTGTTCGTAACGGCAAACCGTACCGAACTCTGCCAAGCGCAAAGGCAGATCTTTATAAGAACGGGGAGAGTTCTTGTAAATCATACAGTGATGAGGGCAGTTCATCGGCTTCAGGAAGTACTCCTCACCTTCTTCCGGCGTATGGATGGGCTGGAACGAATCTTTACCATATTTGGCATAGTGTCCGGAAGTGATATATAACAACTTATTTCCAATAGGCGGACACATCACTTCCTGATAATCGTAACGTGCCTGAATACGACGCAAGAACTCTTGCAGACGGATACGCAATGCGGCACCCTTCGGCAACCACATCGGAAGTCCCTTGCCTACCGTATCGGAGAACATGAACAAATCCATCTCCTTGCCAATTTTACGATGGTCGCGTTTCTTGGCTTCTTCCAGCAGCACAAGATATTCATCCAACATCTTCTTCTTCGGGAAAGTGATACCATAGATACGGGTCATCATCTTGCGGTCTTCCTGTCCACGCCAATAAGCGCCGGCAACAGAAGTCAGCTTAATAGCCTTGATAGGTGCGGTAGTCATCAAGTGAGGACCACGACACAAGTCCGTAAATGCACCTTGCGTATAAGTGGTGATATGGCCATCCTCCAATTCCGAAATCAGCTCACATTTATAAGTTTCACCGCGATCGCCGAACATTTTCAGAGCATCTGTCTTTGATATACTTTCTCTGACAACAGCTTCTTTCTTGGCAACCAACTCTGCCATTTTCTTTTCGATAGCAGGCAGATCGGCTTCCTTGATAGTGGCCTCTCCCGGATCTACATCATAATAAAAACCGTTCTCAATAGCCGGACCGATACCAAACTGAATACCCGGATACAACTCTTGCAAGGCTTCCGCCAGCAAGTGGGCACTGGTATGCCAAAAGGCATGCTTGCCTTGTTCGTCTTCCCATTTATAGAGAACCACTTCGGCGTCTTCACTGATAGGACGCCCCAAATCATAAGTTTCTCCGTTCACTCCACAAGCCAGCACGTCTTGTGCCAAGCGTGAACTAATGCTTTCTGCTATTTGCAGTCCCGTTACTCCTTCGTTGTATTCACGAACAGAGCCGTCTGGAAAAGTTATCTTTATCATAATGTTATGTATAGTTCATTTTTTAGAACGCAAAAATAGCTAATTCTTTATTGATATTCTATTTTTTAGCAAAAAAATGTTATTGCTGCGTATTGGTAAATCGCTTGATAATGTTGTAGGCGGAAACAATACCCAATTCACCCGCCTTGCTCAAATCCGAAATACCCTGCCTGTTATTACCCAGAAAGATATGTGTCAATCCACGATTGAAATATGCCTCGGCAAAGTCGGGGTTCAGTTCAATTGCTTTATCGTAATCCACCAGTGCCGCACGATAGTCTTTCAGCATGGACAATATATTTCCGCGATTATAATAGCCGTAAACAAAATCGGGCGCTAACCGGATGACATGGTCCAAATCATTTTTCACAATGTCGTAGTCCATAGCCGTCACTTCCGCTTTTTTCACTTCCGATGCGCCGGAAACAGCACCCTCACTCATTCCGGCCTCCGCTTTTTTGTATTCCAATTGCTTATAACGCACCAAAGCACGCATAAAATATGCCGGGAAGAAAGTATCATCCAATAAGATACTCTGTGTAAAGTCGTCTATGGAACTTGCGAAATCTTGTACCAAATAGAAATCCAGCCCCCGCATGAACCGTTTTTTGGCATTCTTCTCATCCGCTACAATCTCTGATGTATGAGCGTCGATCAAAGCAAAATGGAAACGCACCTGCTCTTCTGTCAACGGAGACTCCATATTGGTGATTCGCAGCGGCTTGGGAAGCAATTTCGAATGATTCAATTCATCGATGTACTTATGATAGTGCACTATCCGCTTCACATCGCTCAGCTTCTCATAGTAGGTCAGCGCATACATCGGTTCGAGCTTGATAGTTACATTCCGATCTTGCACACGCCCACGATAGTCGCTCTTGTAACGCTGATCGGCTTCCGAATCATCCGCTATCACAATCTTGCGATAGTTCTCCATATTCTTATCAGACTTCTTACGGGTCTTACTGCTGTCCTGCCCGGAATCTCCGTTATTATTATCCGCCACATCCTTACCGTTACCACCGGAAGTTACACCGTTACGCTTGTCGAGCTGCATCTTCATAACCTTAAACTCATCCTGCTCCGCCCCCTTACGATCACCAATCTTCTTTCTGGCTTCAGCGCGATGATAGTAACCGGCCATGAAATTGGGATATTCATCTATCACTCTGGAATAATCGCTGATAGCACCGCGATAATCTCCTGTCTGTGCACGCAACAAACCACGATTGAACGTTGCCATCATATTATCCGGCTCTATCTTCAGCACAAAGTCAAAATCTTCTATCGCCCGGTTGTCGTCACCAACTTGCGCACGCAACAAACCGCGATTATAGTGTCCGAGGAAATTATTAGGATCAATATCCAGCGCCAAATCGTAGTCACTCATGGCACCTTTCAAATTATTCTGATGAAAACGCGCCAAAGCACGATTAATGTAGTTGCCTGAGTTACGCACACTCAGATGTATCGCCTGGTCCAAATCACTTTCAGCCTCTTTGTAATCGGCTTGCTGGAGACGCACAATAGCTCGTGCGGCCCAACTGTCCGGATCATAACGGTCCATATCGATAGCTGTATCAAAGTCCTTCAAAGCCTGTATCGTATCGTTCTGCTTCAGGTTGACTTCACCTCGCATCAGATACGCCCGCGTATATCTCGGAGCTATGGCAAGCAGCTTACCTAAGTCTTCCTTGGCAGAGCTGAAGTCCTCTTTCTGCATATGGCACAAAGAGAGATTATGCCAGAGCACCACATTTTCCGGATCATATTTCAAGGCAGTTTTATAGTCTTCTATCGCACCATCAAACTTATCCTGGCGAATACGCGCCAATCCTCTTATCTGATAAGCGCCCACAACAAAAGGATTGCGCTGAATAGCCAAATCACAATCCATTTCAGCACCCTGAAAATCATCCAAATTAATTTTGGCCAGTGCACGAAAGAAATAAGGCTCATATAAATAAGGCTTCGCGTTGATTACCTGATTGAAGTATTGGATAGAAAGCACGTAGTCCTCAAAATACAATGCGTTCCGGGCAATAGTCATCACCCTTTCCGTATTGATTTGCGCATATAACAACGTGGGCAATAACAAAATTGCCAGCAATATCTTTTTGATCATATTGTCTTATAAATGCTTGTAAACAAAACAAAAGTAGCGTTTATTCATTTATATATCAGGATATACGGAAGACTTTTTATTTTTTTTGAGCCTTTTATACCTTATTATATGGTTTTCTTACTTAACAGTTTTCACTTTGTAAGTGCAATGTGCCTTACCTTTCAACATGGCATTCAATTTTCCTTTTATCATCTGCTTGCGCAAAGGCGACAAATGGTCGATGAACATCTTACCGTCCAAATGGTCAAACTCATGCTGCATTACACGAGCAAGATAACCTTCCACGATCTCGTCATGCTCCACCAAGTCCTCATCCAGATATTTCACACGTATTTTATTGCCTCTTTTTACAGATTCATGAATACCGGGCAAGCTCAGGCAGCCTTCTTCCATAGATACTTCCTCGCCCGATACTTCCAGAATGTGTGCATTGATATATGCTTTACGGAAACCTTTATATTCAGGATAGTCCTCCGACAGCACATCCAAATCTACAACAACCACACGAATCGGCAAACCGATCTGCGGTGCTGCAAGTCCCACACCGTCAGCGTGGTCCATTGTTTCAAACATATTCTGAATCAATTCTTTCAGGTTCGGATAGTCAGGAGTGATGTCCTCGGCCACTTTTCTCAATACGGGTTGTCCGTATACATAAACGGGTAAAATCATTTCTTTAATTATGAATTATCAATTATGAATTATTTCTTATACACTTATAAAGAAGCGAAACGCTTGTTCTCCAAATAAGTTTGCAGGATAATAGTCGCACTGATTTCGTCGACTAACGCCTTGTTCTGCCTGTCTTTCTTCTTCAATCCGGCTTCCAGCATCGTACGGTGCGCCAATACCGAAGTAAAGCGTTCATCCACGTACTCCACCGGCATATCCGGTAACTTCTTTTTCAGAGAGCGCACAAAGGGTTCGATACGCTTCATGTTCTCAGAAGCCTCGTTATTCATCTGTTTCGGTAAGCCGACAAGAATCCGTTCTACCGGTTCTTTTGCCACATAGTCAAGAATAAAGGCGAGCAACTCATGCGTAGGTACAGTAGTAAGTCCGTTAGCAATCATCTGTAACGTATCGCTAACGGCTATACCCGTACGCTTCTTACCGTAATCAATAGCTATTATTCTACTCATAATGGGCTACAAAATTACGATTAATATTTTAAATCAGCTTAAAAGAGATAAGTTTTATCTCTACGACAGTTTTTTACTACTCAATAAGGTATCTTGTCGCTCTTCTCCTGCCATTTACGGAATGCTTTCTGAGCCTCATCACGCAGGAAATGTTCACAACGAATGGAACGTTGGTCGTACCCCAAGTCCAGCTGGTCATAAATGAAAGAGTCGTCGAAGTCAATGGCCTTGGCATCAGCTTTCGTATTGCCGTAACAAATGCGTTTCACTCCCGCCCAGTAGAGGGCACTCAGGCACATCGGACAAGGCTCGCACGAACTGTAAACAGTACATCCTTCCAATTGAAAAGTATCCAACTTCTGGCAGGCATTGCGAATGGCATTCACTTCGGCATGGGCAGTAGGATCATTATTGGGAACCACCCGGTTCACTCCCGTAGCAATGACCTCTCCGTCACGAACAATAACGGCGCCAAAAGGACCGCCTCCATTATCAATGTTCTCAACAGACAAGTCAATAGCCATCCTCATGTAACGGGCATCTTCGTCGGAAAAATCCGTCTTTTCAGGAAGTCCATTCCGATTATTCCGCCCGGAACCGGAAAACAAAGAAGCTATTGCAGCTCTGATATTAAAATGTTTCATACCACAACCATTTATTTTTTTATATTCTTCATTAAAGTTGCAACCACCCTGTCCGGCCAATCGGAAAAAAGAATCAATATACCAACTTCACATTATCCACATAGAACGAGTTGCCCGGAGAACCGATGTACGCTCCGCCATGACTGGATGTAAATTGCAGCTGAATATGGGTAGGGACATCATCTTCCGTTCCCCACGCCACTTCTTTGATAGGCACACTTTCGCCCTTGCTGTTCACCGCATAGCGTTCCTGTACTTGCAGACGCATCATATGCGCTTTATATTCAGGATTACCCGTAATATCACCATACATAATGGAATAAGTGGCGTTATTGCGCCAGTCGTCCGTAGTGTTGTAATAGCGTACCACTACCGTACCCACACGTTTGGCGTAGATATTTCCATCCTTATCCTCCCAGCGTTTCTGCAAAAAGAGGTTCATTTCCGGAAAATCCTTACCTTCTACATCGGTTATCTTGCTGAAACCCGTTGCACGAATACGCTTTTCCCGGTCGGACATTTTCACCTTGTAGTCAAACTGGATTGCAATGGGCTTTTTCGTAAACGGAATACCGGAGTTCAGCATTTTCTGCGGATTTTTCGTTCCCTTGATAGGCTCGTGCACATTACCGAGGAATATGGAACCGGCAGCCAGCACCGTAATATCCACAATGCCAAATACCTTTACACTTTCCATACGGGTGTCCATACGGGCGCAAAAGCCATCACCCCGTTTTTCCGGAAATACCGAAGTATTGGTTTTGGTAATACCCGCCACGCGTGCCATTACATTGGAAGTAGCCCAGGGAGAGCCCCCCATATTCGTATATGCCTTATTCTCTGTGATAGTAGCAGTAGGCCCGATAGCAAATACATTCTTGGTGGCGCCACCGATAATCCCCGACTCTTTAATCTGACGATCAATCCATTGATCCATATTTCCAAAAGGAATCATTTCGACTTTATGCTGTGCCGATGCTGCTACGCTACAAAGCATTACGGACAGCAAACTCAACATACGAAGTTTTTTACGAATCATTTCTTTAGCCTCCTACAATCAATTAAAGTTCATAGTTCCATTGTTTCAGTGCAAAATCCCAGTTTTCCTGAACCAGCCGCACCGTACGGTCATCATATTTATATTTATTCTTCTTATAACCTTTCTTACCGCCTACATACTGTTCAATAGCGCCGCGGGCATCTGCAAAACCGGGTATGGACAGCGCATCGTAGATGTGTTCTGTCATTCCCATCGCATCAGCTTCAAAATCCTCAAATTTCACTTCAATCAAGTTACCAGCCGGAATACTTGCCTTGTCTGCCTCATACTTATGGTAGAGCTTGGCATAAACAGACAATATGTTCTGCTCCAACTCCGCAGGAGTGATATCCTGAAGTTTCAACGGCTGGATAGTATTCGTAAAGAAACTACGCGTACTTTCAAACACCGTATAAGGATTGCGCATCAAGTAGATGAACTTGGCATTAGGGAACATCTTCACCAGTTCCTTCACACGTCCCGTATGAGGCGGGTTCTTACTGAGGAACTGAGTTCCATGCGTATTCCACAAGGAAATCTTGATAAGCTTGGTGAATGTTTCTTCAAATACCCTCAACTCTGCTTCGCTTATATCATCAAACAACAGATACTTATCTGCATATTCTTGTTGGTGCTTAGGCAGAAACCAGAAATTGTAGTAGGTATAAGGCATCATATTCGCCAATGCAAACTCTTCTTCCTGCGGCAAGTCCACAGCCAGCTCCATATTATCCGTAGGACGCTTGTCGGGCATCAGCCAGCTCATATTCTTCTTGAAGAAAGGCTGTCCCCACATCATCAGATGCGGAAATACGGTCTGATAAGTTGTGTTATAGCCAAAGTGCTTATCACAAGAGAACACATTATGCACGAAAGTTGTTCCGCTGCGCCAGTGCCCGAGGATAAAAACCGGATCATGTTCCAGCGGCTTGGCAGCCAATAACTTCTCATAACGCTTGTCCTGCAAAGGAGCCAGTGTAGCAAGCAGACGGCAGACGGCTTTCGTCAATCGATATTTCCCTTTGTATGCAGCATCTATTTCACGCCCCTTTGTAATGGCATTAAACGTTTTCCAGTCTGCACCGACAAGCGTATTAATCGGCAATTTATTGAATTCTAATAGACCCATTTTGTTTAATTCTTAACTTTTCACTTCTTGATTATCACTGCTATTCCCTGGCGTTCCAGTTCTTTCACAGCCTTTTCCACAGCCTCATACTGTCCGGGGAGAATTCCCAATTTCGGCAAATCCAATACGGGAAGTTCCTCGGAAAGGTGCATGTCCTTATCTTCCACCCGGTCGATAATCATACCTACGGCGCTGGTATTATTGGTTATCGGGTCTATCAAGATAAACGAACCGGTGGCTTTGTTAGCCCTGTACGGGTCAAAGAACAACTCTTTAGCAGTAGTCAACACCATGCGGGCAATCTGGTTCAGCTGCAGTGGCATAGTTTCTTTCGTCAACCGGTCATTATCAATGGAAAGCTCCTCCATTGTGTTGACATCTACCTTATACTTGATACTATCAATGCGCGTACGGCTCAAATTAGTAGTCTGCTTGATGAAGAAAGATTTATTTACGTCCATCGGTTCTTCATCCATCCACACCACCATAGCTTCAAAATTACGCTCCATCATCGGAAGATTATCAGGATGCACCAGCATTTCCCCACGCGAAACGTCGATCTCGTCTTCCAGTGTCAGCGTAACGGACTGTGGCGGGAAAGCATAATCCAGTTCACCTTCGTAAGTCACGATACTCTTGATACGGGACTTCTTTCCCGACGGCAACGCCATAACTTCATCGCCCTTACGGATAATGCCCGAAGCCACTTTACCGCAGAAACCGCGGAAGTCAAGATTAGGGCGCAGCACATATTGCACCGGGAAACGGAAATCTTTCAGGTTGTGGTCATTGTCAATAGGCACAGTTTCAAGGAAGTCAAGCAGAGAAACGCCCTTGTACCAAGGAGTACGGTCCGACTTCTCCACTACATTATCACCATCCAGTGCAGAAAGTGGGATGCAAGTCACATCGGGAATACCCAGCGGAGCTATAAATTTCTTATACTCCCCTACTATTTCATTAAAGCGCTCTTCGGAAAATCCCACCAAATCCATCTTATTGACAGCAAGCACTACATGCTTGATACCCAACAAAGAAACAAGGAAAGTATGGCGGCGTGTCTGTGTAATGACTCCCATTCGGGCGTCTACCAGAATGATTGCCAAGTTAGCGGTGGAGCCGCCGGTAATCATATTACGCGTATACTGTTCGTGTCCCGGAGTATCGGCAATAATGAATTTACGATTATTTGTAGAGAAATAACGGTAGGCTACGTCAATCGTAATGCCTTGTTCACGTTCCGCTTTCAAGCCATCCAGTAGCAATGCATAATCAATGTGGTCGCCGGCATTGCCCATACGCTTGCTGTCGCGTTCCAACGCATCCAACTGATCTTCGTACAACTTCTTACTATCGAACAACAGGCGTCCGATAAGTGTGGACTTTCCGTCGTCTACCGAACCGGCAGTAAGGAAACGAAGCAAATCTTTCTGTTCATCTTTATCAAGGAAAGCCTTTATATCAAGTCTTGAATCATTCATTTCTTAATTCTCAATTTTAATTCTTAATTCCTTAGAAATATCCTTCACGTTTTTTCTGCTCCATACTTGCTTCCTGATCGAAGTCGATGACGCGGGTAGTACGTTCACTCTTGGTGGTAGTCATCATTTCCTCTACAATCTTCTCTATTGTATCGGCATTACTTTCCACAGCTCCGGTCAACGGCCAGCAGCCCAACGTACGGAAACGCACCATACGCATCTCTATCTTTTCACGATATTGTTCCGGCAGGCGGTCGTCATCAGCCATAATCAGATTACCGTCAATTTCCACACAAGGACGTTCTTTGGCAAAGTACAGAGGTACGATAGGAATATTCTCCAGCCGAATGTATTGCCAGATATCCAATTCTGTCCAATTACTCAGCGGGAACACGCGGATGCTCTCCCCTTTATGGACACGTGCATTATATATATCCCACAATTCAGGGCGCTGGTTCTTAGGATCCCATTGGTGGAATTTATCGCGGAAAGAGAAAATACGTTCCTTCGCACGCGATTTTTCCTCGTCGCGACGGGCGCCGCCAAAAGCGGCATCAAACTTATACTTGTCCAATGCGTGCAGCAGAGCCTGAGTCTTCATCAAATCGGTGTGTACCTTACTGCCATGCGTAAAAGGTCCAACACCGGCTTGGAATGCTTCCATATTACTTTCCACAATCAGATTCCAACCATACTTTTTGGCATACTCGTCACGAAATTGGATCATTTCCTTAAACTTCCACTTTGAGTCGATATGCATCAGCGGGAAAGGCACTTTACCCGGTGCAAAAGCCTTTTCAGCCAGACGTACCATAACCGATGAATCCTTACCGATACTATAAAGCATCACCGGATTCTCAAATTCCGCAGCCACCTCGCGGATAATATGAATAGACTCTGCTTCGAGTTCTTTCAAATGGCTCAGTTTATATTCTTCTTTCATTATATATTATTTCTTCTGAATTCTCGGTAAAATTAATTCCAATAGCTTATTGACAGACTCTTCCAGACTCAATGCAGACGTATCCAACACCAACGCAGGCTGAGCAGGTGCCTCGAAAGGGGCGGAAATACCGGTGAAGTTCTTAATCTCCCCCCGACGCGCCTTTGCATACAGACCTTTTACATCCCGGCGTTCACATTCCTCGATGGGCGTACTGACGTACACTTCCAGAAAATCATCTTTTCCGATAATATTGGCCGCCATTTCGCGAATATCATTACTGGGGCTGATGAAGGCGGCAATCGTTATGATACCCGTATCTACAAAAAGTTTGGAAACCTCAGCTATGCGACGAATATTTTCTATACGGTCGGCTTCCGTAAAACCCAGATTATTATTAATACCGCTACGGATATTGTCTCCATCCAGAATACGGCAAAGCAGTCCCCGCTTATGCAACTCACGCTCTAAGGCGATAGCTATCGTACTCTTACCCGAACCGCTTAGTCCGGTAAACCAAATCATCACGCTATGTTGTTTCAAAAGCTCTTCTTTGTCTTGCCTCGACAACATTCTGTCAAAAATAGGATATATATTATTCTCTGTCATAATTCAATCAAAATGGCCAAATTAGGGGAATAAGGAATATGGATATAAGAAAAGTGATAATATTCAACGGCAGTCCGATACGAACAAAATCAGTAAACTTATAATTACCGATACCCTGTACTATCAGATTGGTCTGATAACCGATGGGTGTTGAAAAACTTGCCGATGCAGCCATGCAAATCACCACAAAAAAAGGTGTCGGGCTCACTCCCAACTGTGATGAAATGGAAAGCGCCAATGGGAAAGCGAGTGCAGCGGCGGCGTTATTCGTTATCAGTTCGGTAAACAGGTTTGTAATGATAAACATGACAGCCAGTAATACCGTAGGTCCATAATGCTCCGTAAGGCCGATAATATATTTAGCCACAGCATCCGCCACCCCGGAATTCACCATTGCCTTACTGATGGCGAAAGCACAAGCAATCGTTATCAGGATATCCCATGATATATATTTTGTATATTTACGTGCAGGAAAGATTTTTGTCCACGCCATTATAATGGTCGTCACCGAAACGAAGAAGAACATATCCAGCTTTATATTCGGAAAAGCTTCTTTCACAGCAGGAAGTTCACCGACTGTTGCTCCGGTAATCATCAATAACAACAGAATAAGTGCAAACCAGCGTTTGCCTCTGCTTGCAACAGGTTCCGTATCCTTACCGTTAGCCAACATTACGAACACAGAAGATTCTCCCCAAGTCTGCACAAAGGAGTCGTCAGCCATTACAACCAATGTATCACCTTCCCGAAAATATTCATTCTCCAAATCCTGCGTATAACTCTGGCCGTTACGTTTTATTTCTTTTACTTCAGCTCCGTAATGACGTTTAAAGTTGAAATCCTTCAACTTCTTGTTAATACCGGGAAAACGAGCGCCCAAAACAGCCTCTACACGATGCAAATCACTATGCTCTTCCGGTTCGTCATCCAATTTCACAGCATCTTTGCGTACATCCGGCAGCAGTTTGGATGAAAACAGAAACAGATAGAGGATACCAACTACCGCCACAAAAATCCCCACCTTTCCAAGTTCAAACATGGTAAAGCCTTCATACCCGGCTTCCAATATCATGCCATGCACCACCAGGTTTGTAGAAGTACCGATCAATGTACATATACCTCCCAGAATCGTGACATATGAAAGAGGTATCAGGAATTTCGTTGCCGGAAGTTTTACCGACTCTGCCCAGCGCTTTATTATCGGGGCAAAAATTACAACAACAGGAGTATTGTTCAAGAAAGCGGAAATAAAGGAAATTATCGGCAACATTCGAAGTTGAGCCTTGAAAACCGTAGTTTTACCCTGCGGAAGCAGTTTCTTTATAAGCTGTCCCAATGCACCTGACTGGCGTATACCTTCACTGACTAAAAACAGCATGGCTACGGTAATCATCCCCTTATTACTGAATCCTTCCAACATTTCTTTAGGTGTCAGGATTCCCGCACAAAGGAACAACACCACAACCGAGAAAAGCACCATTCCCGGACGCATCTTGTCCAGAATCAGGGCTATCACCATACCCACCAGTGCCAAAAGCACAAATATGATTTCAAAGGTCATATATACGAGTCATTATTTAGTTACGCCTGGGCTCTACTATAAACCAAGGATTCAGCAAATCTTCTTTATTATATTGCAAAGGCTCTTCCTTTTCAGCCTGATATACCTCCATACCGGCTGCGCGTGCAATGGCGTGTCCAGCCGCAGTATCCCACTCCATTGTCGGAGCAAAACGGGGATATACATCCGCTTTTCCCTCCGCAACCAAGCATATCTTGATAGAACTGCCACTTGAAACCAATTCCACATCCGAATGACAACACTTCATCTTTTCAATATAGCTTTCGGTTTCCGGAGACAAATGGGAACGGGATGCCACAATCACAAACCCGGAATGTTTGTCCTTCACAGGCAAACGAACGGCTTCTGCCATCAATTCTTCCAACGACGCCTCGCCACGAGTGGTGAAACCGGAAAGCTTGTAAGCCCCCAAAGTCTCTTCGGCAAAATAAAGTTCTTTTTTCACCGGAAGATAGATAACTCCCATTACAGGAACAGAGTTATGCACCAAAGCGATGTTAACAGTAAATTCTCCATTCCGTTTTATGAACTCCTTCGTTCCGTCCAAAGGATCCACAATCCATAGAGTGTCCCACGTACTTCTCTCGGCATAAGATAAATGCTTTCCTTCTTCGCTCAATAATGGGTAAGGGGTATTCTTTAGATATCCTGCAATGGTTTCATGCGCTTTTCTGTCAGCAATCGTCAAAGGGGAATTATCCGCTTTCTTTTCTATTTGAAAGTCTGATGCCGGATCATTATAAATAGAGAGAATATCTGCACCGGCGCACAGTGCTGCATCAATCGCATCAAGTATATATTGTCGTCCCATATGTATTCTAAAAATATATAAGGTGCAAAATTAAAAACTTTTCCACCGCAAAAAGTTTTTAATTTTGTTTTATAACTTCTTTTAAACGAAAAAGAGAAATTTATAAGCACTTTTCACAATCTCAAAAAACAGAGTTTTCATTATCATTTCCAACACATTATGAAAAAGGCAGTAACTTCCCAGTTACTGCCCTATCTTGAAAGGAGGAAGATACCCCTTTCCTATGAATTACCAAAAAGAATTCAAATTAATTAATGCGATACAGCAGCCAAGCACCCTGAAAATCCTGACGATTAGGATATTTGGCCTTGAAAGCATCACGAGCATTAGCAGCAGAATTTCTATCGGCGTATGTGCTCACAATCACGCGATACATAGCAGCATCTGCATTAAATGCAATCACAGCATTGTAACCCTCCTTGTCCAAGAAGTTTTTCAGGTTCTCTGCATTAGCCTTCACACCGAAACTACCGCATACAACACTATAATCTTTCAGTCCGTCAACACCGGACACAACCGTTACTTTTTCTTCACGAATCGTACCTACCGGTGCACTTTCCACAACTTTTGCTTCTACAGGAGCACTAACCACAGGGGCCACTTCCTCTACCGGTGTGGTAGTTTGTGGTTCAGCCAATTCCTGCTGTTTAGCCTTTTCATATGCCTTCTTGTAAGCACTTTCACTTGATTTACAAGAAGAGAATGCCAGTACAATACATACTCCCATTCCTAATACTGCCAGTTTTTTCATCTTTTTCTTTTATTTTTTGTTAGTAACTATGTCTATTCCAAAACTACACTCAATACTTACGGAAAACATATTTCGTTCCCTCATAGTTCAATCGCATCTTCTTGTCGGTCAGTTCTTCAACCTTGAATGTCCTTTCACCGGTATCTCCCCAGCCAAAGAAATTCTTATAACTTGCAGAATTCACCAGTTCCTCGTGCGCTGCCTCATTTCCGGAACTATTATCCGGCCACAAAGTTATAGAAATTTCATCATCTTTCAACTTATAATAGCCATAAAAACCTTCATAGCTTCCACTTTTATTCATACAATATGCCAAAAAGCTACCTTTTTGAAAGCCATAAAAGATGCTGTCCACTTTCTGCACTTTACCGTCGGGATACTGATATTCACGCAACTGCCATTTTCCAACCCAATCGGAACCTCCGTCATTCATACAAGACGTCAATCCCGATACTGCACACATCAAAAGTAATAGAATTGTCCCATTCAACAATTTTTTCATATACCTCTTTTTAATTTATGGAGCAAAAGTACGCCGAACCGCTTATCTTATGCCCTCCGATGCAGTTAAATATAATTAAAATGTACATTTTGTTGGTTTTCATGGTATATATTTCTAAAAAACAAGAACTGTTGAACAATCATTCAAAAAAAATTGTTAGCTTTGTTACATTAGACCTAATAAAAAGAAAGGAGTATTATTATGAAAGGATTAAATGTTTTAGCAGCATTTTTAGGTGGTGCAGCAGTAGGTGCCGCCATCGGTATTTTGTTTGCCCCGGAAAAAGGAGAAGACACGCGTCAAAAGATTGCAGAGATTCTCCGTAAGAAAGGTATCCGGTTGAATCGTAATGAAATGGAGAACCTCGTTGACGAGATTGCCGCAGAAATCAAAGGCGAAGCAAACGAATAAATCAAACCACATTTCAAAACAAAGCCACTATGTTTGCAGACGACAACAGTATTGAGAATATTCAGCAATTATTTTTAGAATTCAAGAAGTATCTGGAATTACAAAAGAAATATACCCAACTGGAAGTAGCGGAGAAGCTAACCATATTGCTTTCCACACTTATACTTGTATTGTTGGTCGTCATTCTTGGCATGGTGGCTTTGTTCTATCTTTCTTTTACGCTGGCCTATATATTAGACCCGATAGTGGGCGGACTCATGGTAAGTTTCGCCATGATAAGTTGTTTCCACATCTTATTGATTGCACTGATTGTCATATTCCGCAAAAAAATCATTATTAATCCAATGACCAGATTCATTGCAGGATTATTCATAGATAACAACAAGAACTAAAATATCATGAATATGAATGATATTTCCAATACAGAGATCCTTACATTAGAAGACCTCCAACAGCGAAGAGCAGAAGCATTAGAAGAATTGCGTACTCAGAAACAGGTCATGTCCGACACAGCCCGAAACTTATTTGCTCCGATTGCCCCAGCAGCAGATAAAGGAACCGCTATCATGCGGGCATTTAACACCGGAATGGCAGTCTTCGACGGAGCAATGCTTGGAATAAAGCTAATGAGAAAAATCAGAAAAATATTCAGACATTAACAAATCACCCCATAACAACGAACACTCCCGGCATGCGTGCTCCACACAGCTTGCCGGGAGTGTTTCCATATTCGGACCGGAAATTCCTAAATACCTATTGCTTGTCCGCCAATTACACCTGCAATAGCGCTTGCCACTGCAATAATCACTTTCAGAATCTTATCCCAAACTGATACTTTTATACTCATTGTCCCTAAATTTTAAATTATTACTCGATAAATCATAACTCTTCTCATCCCAACGGATCTTCTTCCTCTCCGCCATCCGATTCGCCACCGCCGGAAGTTCCATCTTCAACGGCTGCTTCCAACCATTTTTCAAACTCCACGCCCTGCAGCAAAGCGCGAGTAGTACCAATAGCCGCCGGGCGCGTATATTCCGGGGTAAACTGGCAACGCAACGCCGTAACTTGATTCGGGTTTACATCTTCTGCTTTTTCCGTCCCCTTACCACGCGTACGGGCCTTCATGGTGAATGTACCCAGACCATTCAGACGTACCGTACGACTATTCAACAGATGCATCCGCATCGTCGACATCAAGTTACGAATTACGTTCTGCACATCACCCGGAGTCAATGACGATTTTTCGGCAATACTCTCCGCCAGCAACTGCGTATCCACAACTTTTCCTACTTTCTTCAAACTCAGGTGCCATGTCTTTACACCCTCTTTCGTTGCAATCTGCGACTGTCTCGCATAATAAAATAGAGGCATATTATCTCTCCTTTACATTTTAAATTAGACTTTCTTTAAATTTTCATTTCGTTGATCAACGATGCAAAGGTGAGAATATACACAGGCATAAACAAAGAAAACAGCCCCACCGGAGCTGTTTCCTAGAAATACTTTATAAAACTTTCATTTCATGACAGTTACGTTTGCACTGATTCAGCCTATAACATAACAGTCTATATTGCGCTTCTCCTTACTAAAGTTCACCCCTACTTTCACCAACTTTCTCCCATCTAAAGTATAAGGTATCAGATACCCTTTTTCATCTATCTGCTTCAGCGCTTCTTCGGCAGTTCCATTCAGTTTGAATTCAAAAACAAAAATAAAGTCTTTTGTTTTCACAACTGCATCGGCACGACCACGAGCACTACGAACTTCCGTTTCTACAAATTGTCCCATCAGGGTGAAGACAACATAGAAAATCGCCTGATAATGACGCTCAGTATTCTCACTCAATTCATAAGGCATACCTGCAAAAAACACCTTCAGGCGCTCCATAAAGGCTTCAATATCTCCCGAACGAAGCTCCCGGATAAACTTGGCGATATGAAAACCCGTTTCATCATCAGAAACATTGGTATAATAAGGTACCAAAAAATTCAAAAAGCCGTAACAGACCTCATCATTAGGAAATTTCAAAGTATAAAGGTCTACTTCTTTATCATAATGCTTTATAGTCAGATACCCGCTCTGATAAATCATAGGAAGAGGATTATTCGCTTCCGCCCGGTACTCGCTGAAAGCGGAATTAGTTGTTTCGATGCCGTTTATTAAAAGACGGAGATCGTAATCACTTTGCTTCAACAAATCAACCAGGTAAGTGGGTGTACCCGTCTGAAACCAGTAGTTACCAAGCTTCAACTTCTGCAAAGCATTCAGCACACTGAACGGATTAAAAAGCCCGACAGTAGTATCCTCACAGAAATGATAACCGTCATACTGCTTCTCAAGACGATCAACAATTTCCTCAAACGTCAGGCCCAGAAACTCACCCAGATTCTTTATCTCAGGCACAAAGTTACTTGACAGTTCCTCTTTCGTGATGCCACACAATGAATTATAGGCATAATCCATACTGATATCATTCAACTGATTCAAGTCACTGAACACACTGACCTGAGCAAACTTGGTTACCCCTGTCAGGAATACAAAACGAAGATAACGGTCCGCACTTTTCAACACGCCGTAAAAAGCTTTCAGCGTACGGCGGTATTCTTCCAACAACGGCTCATCAAGGATAGCCTGAAGCAATGGCTTGTCATACTCATCGATCAGTACTACAACCTGCTTACCGGTCTGGATATATGCCTGCTCTATTATATAAGCAAAACGTTCTTCAGAACTACGATTACGCTTCTCATTTCCATATTTTTGCTCCCATTTTTCTAAATACTGATTAAGCATTGCAGTCAAGTCATCGGATGTCTCATACTTCTTGGCGTTCAAGTCCAAATGTAGCACCGGATATTCTTTCCATTCGGTTTCCAATTTTTCTATCGCAAGTCCTTCGAACAGATCTTTCCGACCCTGAAAATAGGCTTCAAAAGTAGAAATAAGCAAACTCTTTCCGAAACGGCGCGGACGGCTCAAGAAATAAGGTTTACCAACATTTGCGAGCTGATACACCATGGCAGTTTTATCCACATAAAGATAATTCTCCTTACGTATTTCCTCAAAAGTTTGTATGCCTATCGGCAATTTGCGCATTTGTTCCATTCTATTCTTTTTTAGAAGCCATATGCAATTATACAGCTTTTCATCTGTCTCTGATAAAATTAGTAAAACACAGGCATAAATAAAGAAATCAGCCTATAACATAACAGTCTATATTGCGCTTCTCCTTACTAAAGTTCACCCCCACTTTCACCAACTTTCTCCCATCTAAAGTATAAGGTATCAGATACCCTTTTTCATCTATCTGCTTCAGCGCTTCTTCGGCAGTTCCATTCAGTTTGAATTCAAAAACAAAAATAAAGTCTTTTGTTTTCACAACTGCATCGGCACGACCACGAGCACTACGAACTTCCGTTTCTACAAATTGTCCCATCAGGGTGAAGACAACATAGAAAATCGCCTGATAATGACGCTCAGTATTCTCACTCAGTTCATAAGGCATACCTGCAAAAAACGCCTTCAGGCGCTCCATGAAAGCATCTACATTACCGCTCCTCAACTCACGCATGAATTTTACAATATAAAAACCGGTCTCCGCATCAGACACTTCTGTATAATAGGGTATCAGGAAATTCAAAAAGCCATAACGAACCTCGTCATTAGGAAATCCCAAAGTATAAAGACTGACCTCTTTATCATATCCCTTGATTGTGAGATAACCACTCTGATAAATCATAGGAAGCGGGTTTCTTATCTCCGCACGATATTCCGAAAAAGCAGATGCCTGTACTTCTACCCCATCAATCAACAGGCGCAAATCATAATCACTCTGTTTCAGCAAGTCAACGAGATAGGTAGGTGTACCCGTCTGAAACCAATAATTATCAAACTTATAACTATCAAAAACATTTAACAGGCTAAAGGGATTAAAAACACCTTCTGCCGATTCTTCAAAATGATAGCCATCATATAAGGCCGTCAAACGACATACGGTTTCGTCAAAAGTAAGTCCGTTCTTCTCTCCCAAATTATCAATTTCGGGAGTAAACGTTTCCACCAATTCATCCTTCGTAATACCACAAACAGTGGCATAAGCTGGTTTCATACTGATATCGTTCAACTGGTTCAAGTCACTGAACACACTGACCTGTGCAAACTTGGTGACTCCTGTCAAGAATACAAAACGAAGATACCGGTCCGCACTTTTCAACACGCCGTAAAAAGCTTTCAGCGTACGGCGGTATTCTTCCAACAACGGCTCATCAAGAATAGCCTGAAGCAATGGCTTGTCATACTCATCAATCAGTACTACTGCTTGTTTGCCGGTTTGTTCGTAAGTACGCCTAAGTACTCCTGCAAAACGAGAAGCAAGTGTATCTTCTGCCGCATCCTTTCCCCATCGATCTTCCCACAGACTTAGATTACGAGAAAGCATCTGTTCCAGTGCTTCCTTACTATCATATTTTTCGGCGTTCAAATCCAAATGAAATACCGGATATTCTTTCCATTCGGTTTCCAATTTTTCTATCGCAAGTCCTTCAAACAAGTCCTTACGTCCTTGGAAGTAAGCCTCAAAAGTGGAGATAAGCAGGCTTTTTCCGAAACGACGTGGACGACTCAAAAAATAAGGCACAGAGGTAGATGCAATCCGATAAACCAATGCAGTCTTATCTACATAAAGGTAGTTTTCTTCACGTAGTTTCTCAAAAGTTTGTATGCCTATTGGCAATTTGCGCATTTGTTCCATTCTATTCTTTTTTAGAAGCCATATGCAAATATACGTTTTTTCGTTTATAAGTTTTGAAATAATTAGCAAAAACACAGGTATAAACAAAGAAAACAGCCCCATTGGAGCTGTTTTCTGAAAATAGATTATGATACCGTTGATTAGTTGTCTATTATAGACAGATGCAAATTAATCTTCATTGATTGTACAGATGCTGACGCGGTTCCAATCAGGTTCTTCAAACATATTACCTACACCCTGACCTTCGGCAGTTATACGATTTGCAGCAATCTTGTATCTGTTGATAAGCATATTCTTCACTGATTCTGCACGTTGTTTAGCGATACGAGCATTTACATCAGCATTTCCTTCCGGAGAAGCATATCCCTTGATAGATACGGTTGCATTTTTATGATTCTTCAAATAAGTAGCGATACGCTCTACATTAGGAGTTTGTGAAGACTCTACAGAAGTACCGCCTTGACGGAATGTAACAACAGATTCCAAAGTCTTCTTATTGTTGGTAACAGTCTCTGTAATTACTTTCGGAGCCTGATTTTTACAATCATTCAGTGCTTTTTCCAAATCAGCAGCTTTCTGGTTGGCATTCTTCAACGCAGCAGCATTATCATCAGCTTCCCGGCGCATATTGTTGATTTGATCATTCAAAGCATCTATTTCCGATTGATTATACGGTTTCACAATGGTGAAGTAATGTTTACCGTTACTGCAACTGAAGTGATACTTCAATCCGGCTGTAAACTCCCATGCGGCACGATTGGCATTGAAACATACATTGTCAGTTCCGTCTGCACTCATGTCATATACCAAAGCCGGTTTGAAAGCCAAAGTCCATGCTTTCTCTTCTCCTAGATTGAAGTTGAAGTTAAGTCCCAATTTGCTTGACATACTGTTAAGGTCACTTTCACCATTTACAGCATAATGCAGCCAACCGATACCGGCAACAGTCTCTACCTCAAAAAGTCTCGGTGCACCGGCATAACCGCCAAACAGATTGCTTAAGTTCAATGTACCCAGCACACTCAGGTTCGTATTATCAAATGCTGTCCGACTTGGCGTAGTATTGATGCTTGTCATTGCTTCAAATCCCAAACCTAATACCGGAGTTACCTGCTTGTCCAGTCCTACTCCCAATACAGCCCGCATATTTTTGAAAAAAGCGCTATGAGTAAGCGGAGTAGTTCCACCAGCATTAAAGCCTACCGACCAATTATCTGTAAACTTGTTTCCTTCTACTGCTTTCTGCGCATTAGCTGCAATAACAGCCATGCACAATACCAAACTTGCAACAATTTTTTTCATGTCTGTTTATAATTTAAAAATTCGGGGTGCAAATATAGAAATAATACAACATAAGAAGCAATATTTTCAATTCCCAATTAACAAAAAGGCCAAAAAATCCTACAATTTGAACAAAAACGTTTTTATTCATATTGAATAAAGCAACTATATCCCAAATATCACTTTATTATATTTTGTTGTTTCAAGTAAGTCTCGTGCAAAGGATAATATCTGTACATACAAATAATGTAAATTACGGCTAAACTACCAATAACCGTAAAAAAATACACCCAATGATCTACCGGTAGCCACAATAATCCTGCCACTATCAAAAATTGCAATACCATATAGATAACAGACACCACCACATGAGGTATCCTTAGTTCATTAGCCATTAACTGATATAAATGCTTACGATGCGGTAAGCCTATGTTCTCATGCAACATCAACCTGTGAAAAATTGTCAATACGCTATCCACTCCATATACTGACAGCAATATAATCCAACTAAAATCCCCTGTTTGGATAATCAGCTTTCCTAGCAAGAATAATAAAATAAAAGCAATACTTACCGACCCCACATCACCTGCAAAACATCGTGCTTTCTTTCTGAAGTTGAAGAAACAAAAAACCAGTACTGACATTATTACTGTATAAATCAGGTCTTGTTCCACAAACGGAGTAACTTCCTCATCGATATAAGCCAAAGACAGCAAAACTACCAATGAATAACCTCCAGTTATCCCGTTAATACCATCCATAAAGTTATAAGCATTAATAATACCTGTACATATTATCAAAGCTATAATTATCCACCACCAAGATAAAGAAAATAATCCCCATTGATAAAACATCAAAGCCATAGCCGAAAAATGAAACACCAATCTTAATTTCTGAGATGTGGAACGAATATCATCTATGAAACTAATAATAGCCACAAAAGTCAATGCTAGCATAAACCATGGATACTCAAATCCACTCGTCAGAAAATATACCAATGCTCCGAAATAAAAGATAACTCCCCCACCACGCAGGGTTATTCGTGTATGACTACTACGCTCATTAGGTTTATCAATGATATTATACTTATCCGCGACTTTAAAATAAAAAAGTTCTGCTAAAAATAGCAGAACTAAGACTATCAAATAATACATATAATCTATTTTAAATAAATGACTTGATTGTTTTCTTTATCCCCTCCTGTGCCCGTACAGGCATTTTTTCAATCTCCAGGGCAGCCTTTATTTTAGCATTACTTACTACATAATTTTCTGTTAATTTTCGCAAGCGCTCCATATTCAACGGAAGACGCAGCCATGTACCAACATAAGCACATCCTTCCATGATACGTTTATTTATCTTCCAGAGATGTGGCTTATTCCCTAAAACTCCACATATCAAAGTAATCAATTCATTCGTTGATAAAGCTTCATCATCACTTATATGATAAATACCGCTTGCGACATTCTTAGTAAGTAAACCTTCTATGACATAACAAAGATTATCTATTGAAGTAAAAGACCTCTTATTTTCAAAATTACCCAAAGGCCAAGGAATACCTTTCTTCACCACATTATAAAGCATATTTAAGTTGCCTTTATTACCGGGTCCATGAATCATGCAAGGGCGCAAAATATATACCTGTTTTCCATTTTTATCACATTGTTTTAAATCTTCATTATTAGTTCCCAATTTCGAAAGAATATAGTTTTCTGCTTTAATCTTACTCTCTCCATAAGGCCCTATCGGCATAGGTATCACGTTCTCTGTCAGTATGTCCCCTACTACACTGTCAGCAGCAGCTTTTACCGAACTAAAAAAGATGAACTTCTTGGCAGTCGATTCTAAAAAAAAATCAAAAATTCTCTGCGTCAATCCCGTATTAATATCAAAATAGGTCTGTGCATCCGACTGTTTTTGGGTATCGTGAGCTTTGCCAGCTAAATGAATAATGACATCAAACTTTGGTAATTTCTGCATCGGAAAAGATACAAGTTCCAATTCTTCCCAAAAGAAAGTTTTTATTACCCCATCTTTTTCAGGACTGACAATATCCAAACCATAAAGAGTATGATGTTCTTTTAAAGCAATTACAAGATTGGAACCAACAAAACCATGAATTCCAGTAATAAGTATATTCACAAGCAATAATTTACATTATTTATAAAATCACGTAAACATTCACTATATAGCTATAATTATCTTACTACTGTAGCCATACAGTGAGCGCCTATCATTCAAACATTTTGGTAAAACTTCTCAATATTCCCCCAAACTAAATTACTATCAAAATTCTTCACAACCCACTCACGTCCTCTTCTACCATTGATAACATGATTCAGACGAATAGCATCTATTTTTTCTACTATATCATCTGGATTATGAGAAACAAATAATCCAGTAACTCCGTCTACAATAGAGTCACAACATCCTGTAACACGTGTGGTGATAACTGGTTTCTCCATGGCTTGCGCCTCCAACACACCTGTTGGGAACCCTTCTCTATATGAAGCAAGCACATATATAGCCATCAAAGAGTAATAGTACTCCATACCTCCATTGACAAAACCCGTATAAATTATACGTTTATCATTAAGAATATGATTTTTCACATCTTCTGGAAGAGCATCACGTTCCTCAAATAAACCTACAAGCAAGAGTTTACAATTATTTGCATTTTTGAGTTTTCCAAAAGCATTAAGCAAATCAATAATTCCTTTATCCCTAACTAATCGCCCTGTATAACCTATAACAAAATCACTATCAGTAATATCATATCTGTCACGTAGTTCATTAACCTTAACCACATCAAGAATATTTGGATTAAAATGATTAACAGTATCTACACCATTACAAGTTCCTTTTCCCAAAATTATTTGCTTTTTAGCAGGTGCAAGTTTATCTTCAAGACTCTTTCTCAATACTGAAGGACTCACACATAGCACTTTAGTTGCACAAGAAGAAGCAATTCTATCTACAGTTATTAAGATCAAACGCTTTAGTCCATAGCTCGTTTCATATACAATACCATGTCTAAAGTAAATACGCTTAGGCACCCCACATAACCATCCTGCTATCATTGCCAATAATCCTCCTTTTGGAGTATGTCCAACAACAATATCTATTTTCTTTTTTTTAATGAACTTACAGATATTAAGAATAGAAACAAAATCTTGTTTTAAGGACATCTTCCTACTAACAGGGGTTTCGATATATTCAAATCCCTTATTCTTAGCATAATCAGCTAAATATTCACTGGGGCTGCATGCCACATACATTTTGTGGCCTTTCATCTTAAAATACTTAAATTGATCTCCGATAAAATATGGAAGAACAAAATAAATATTAACAACATGAAGTATATTCATATTAAATTAGAATTACTCATTTTTTATAAAAATAAACAAGCAAAAGTGACTTTTGACACCCGTAATTACAGGTTCTCCATTAATAACTTTCATCTAAAAATTCCTTACCTTGATTTCATAAATGAATCCTCTTTATCTATTAAAGAAAACCATTACTTTTCTGACAAACACATGAACTCATTCAATAAAGTCTCTTGTTGATGTAATATCTCATAATTATCCTTACGTATATGTTCATTATCTATACATAATTTAAACCACTCTATTGATTTTAAGAACGCATCATCTGCAGGCAAATTATAAGTTTCAACATTCTGGTCTTTTTTTATTGTATAAGTTGGAATAAAGCCATCTGGAGCTGTTAAAACTCTATTGGTAATAAACGTTCCCTGACTTCCCCAAACCTCGAGTTCACATCTGTAATCATTATCCATACCAAATGATAATTGAGCAACATCTCCTTTCTCATTTATCATTGTTGCACTACCATAAATATCAACGTCAAAGTTTGAAATATAATTTCTATTAGCAGTAACTAGTTTAGCACCTTTTCCCAATAGATATGATGCATACTTTATAGTATATCCTCCTGCATCAAATAAAGCACCACCACCTAATTGCTTATTATATCTAAAATCGCCACATGGACGACGTGGGAAACCAAATGATATACGATACAATCTGATCTCTCCAATCACTCCGCTCTCAAGAATTCTATTTATGGCGTCAAGTTGATTATGGAACATAAACATATAATTTTCATGTAAAGCTAAACCATTAGCTGAAGCTATTGCCAATAACTTATCAGTGTCCTTTAAAGAAGTAGTTGAAGGTTTTTCTAAAAGAACATGTTTTCCATTTTCCAATGCCAATTTAGCCCACTTGTAATGAAGAGCAGGGGGGAGCGGTATATAAACTGCATCTATATCTTCTGACAAGACCATGGATTGATAACTGTCATAAATTATTCCTCCATACTTATCAATAAATATATTCGCCTTTTCCCTTTCTTGCTGTAATTGTTGTTCTATCTTTTCCTTACAAAGTTCTGTAGCATTTCCCAACCATTCATTAGGCTCTGCAATAGCAACCCCATGAAAAACAAAATCACGATTGACCTTCTCCAATGAAGGTAAAAAACGTCTATATGCAATCTCAGACGGAGATATAATACCTACTCTAATCATAATTTACAAATTAATACCCATACAACTCTGTAAGAACCGCTTTCATTGTATTAATAGTATAGTCTAGCCCTACATCAGCTAACTCTGTATAGAAAGGCAATCTAACTATTCTATTACCATAATCCTCCGTCAAAGGTAAATCTGTCGGCTTATAACCCAATTTTAACCCATACGGAGCAGAATGTAAAGGCAAATAACCAATATATGCATAAATATCTTTTTCTTTCAGCTTATTCATGAATTCCATTTTATGCTCAATTGTATCAAAAATAACCCAAAAAGCATGATGATTAACTTTCACATAAGGTTGTAATTGAAAGACATTAATATCTTTTTTTTCAGAATAAGGAGTGAGTAGCTCCATATAAGCATCAGTCAATTTACTACGTTTTTCTTTTATAACTTCTTCACTCTCCAATTGGGCATAAAGCATTGCTGCGAGTACATCCGATAATAAATAACTAGAACCTTTATCAACCCAGCTATATTTATTCTTTTGACCATTAATTACCAAAGAACGATCTGTTCCCTTTTCTTGAAGAAAACTAGCTCGTTGACACCACTCTGGAACATTTACAATCAACGCTCCACCCTCTCCTGCACAATAATTTTTTGTTTCATGGAAACTAAAAGCTGCAATATGTGGATAGTAGCCACTAGGTTTATCTTTGAAGTAACTGCCATATGATTGAGCACAATCTTGAAAAACAATCAAATTATGCTTATTTGCTATTTCCATAATCTTATCAATTTCACAAGGTACCCCTGCATAATCAATAGGCATAATCATTTTGGTTTTAGAAGTTATTAATGGCTCTATCTTTTCATAATCAATATTCATTGTATTAGGGTTGATTTCACAGAAAACTGGTTTACCACCAAAAAGGACCACAGCATTCACTGTAGAACTAAAAGTATATGAAGGCAGAATAACTTCATCACCAGGCTGAATATCTGCTAAAACCACTCCCATTTCTAATGCAGCAGTACCAGAGGGAACCAAAAAAGCATTCTTAAAGCCATATTTTTCTTTCATAATTGAAAGTATCTTCTTACAGAAATTATGGTTACCACACAATTGACCAGAGTGAAGAGCCTCAAGCATATAAATTTCTTCTTTCCCCGTCAAATAGACTTTGTTGAAAGGTATTTTCATATTGTTTCTAAATAAAGTTTATTATTGAAATCAGACTGCGTGCTTGTATATTCAGATAATTATTAAATTCAAGAAAAGTTACCAATTGATTAAGAGTCATCCAAGTATAATTAGAAGGAACATCCTCATCAAAATCATCATTAACTTCTATTATCATATTACGATTTTGTTCCCGATAAAAACGACCACCTTCTTCTGATTGAAGAGTGTCTATTCTTATTTGTTCTTTTTTCGCATTTAAAACATAATGAAGGAAGGGTAAATCATCTTGCACTGAATAGCTCCCTGTCAAACATTGAACAGTCGGTGCAATTTCCAAAATATCAAAATTACCACATTCCAATTTTGCTTGTACAAGGAAATGATAAACCCCATTAATTTTTTTTACTAAGAAAGCAACCAGACCCTGTTGAGAGGGTTTAACAAGAGGCTGGTACCAAGTCTTTACTTCCCGATTACTTATTGACACTTCAGCTGCTATAACACTAAAATATTTATTCTGCTCATGGTGAATTACATCCTTATCAATAACCCAACAATCAACATCTTTTAGTGGAATTCTATTAACTCTTAACTCATATTGACTTTTCAAATTTGTTAACCAGCTAAGGATTTCCGTTTTTGAGTAAATAGCATTTTTATGACAAAGGAGTGATTGCATCATACCACTCTCATAGTTTTCATGGGATGTTAGAACCAATACATCTTCTATACCAGCAAATAATGGGATACCAGAAATTACAGTCCTAGTATCCATATTTACTAAATTATCAAACTGTGCCAGTTTTTTTATTTGTCCTAAAGTCAACCAAATAAAATTATCATAGACAGGTATATCTTCATCCACTTTAATAATAATATTACGATTTCTTTTCTTTAAGAATCTAGCTCCTTGCTCTGATTGCAATTGATCCAACAATATTTGTTCTTTTTTTGCTTTTTGAAAATACTCCAAATACAACGGTTTATTACCATTATGTACCTGACTATAATTACTTTTTGTTGCTTGTAATGTAGGAGATAATTGAACATTATTCACATTTCCCGGTTCAACCTTAGCCTGCAAAAGAAAGTACAACATTCCGTGTATTTCCTTTGTAATTATTCCCAAATAGCCAATTTCTGGCTGATTAATAATTGGTTGTTGCCATTTTGATATTGCAGACCAGTTTGTTTCAACTTCAATTCCTTCTATTGAAAAAAATCTACCACTATCATGGCGTAAATTCATTCCAATATCAAAATGCCAACCTTTCAGCCTATCAAATTCCACTTGATTAACATTAACTGTTATCTTTTCATTTTGCTCTTTCAACCATACCATTACTTGTTCTGTTGAATTATAAAGGTTATTGGTTGTTAATGCCGACTCTAAGAACTTATTCATAGTTGCATATCATTTTTTTGTTGGATTTAAGTATCCGATTATAATTTATGTTTCAATAGTAAGAGGGCAAACAAATCTTTTCAATAAATTATGAAACATGATAATTAAATTTGGAAAGACATTTCTTTTTACAGCGTTTATCAATCACAATAATATAATACAATATAAAAAACCACAAAAAATGCATTACCAAATAAAACATTACTGGATAATGAAGATTTCCGACCAATAGTATAATTATCCCCATTTTCATATTAAAATTATTAGTTTTAAATAATAAATAAAGTGTAAATGATACTATAAACAACAAGAAAAATAAACCCACTGTACCAAGTATATACAATGGACCAAAATCTATACTTAATGGGAAATCAGGTATCCCAAATAAAATTTTATCGTATGAATTAGCCATCTTTAGATAGGGAATTATTAAATCATCATAAAAAAATGCTATCAAAAAGGAAATATAATCCAAACTAATTTTTCCTACTACATTAGAAGTAATAATATGATATACAATAGGAATAAATACAAGAACTATCAGAAGAATTCCTCCCCACCTTATACGTCCATTTTTATTTCTAATCAAGATCGAAAATAGCAGAAGGAATAAACTTATATAACCACTCCCACTTCCTTGCATAACAACACCCACTACAACAAATAATAGCAATAGCCATCTATTTTTATCTTTATTACCCAAACTCCCTTGTAGTGCAAGATAAAATAAATAGCAGAAACATAATATGCATGAATTTACAGAAGGCTGTCCAAAAAGTCCAAATGGTCTATTCAAATATGAATATTTTTCCACATCATACATTGGTTGCAGATTAGACATTCCTACCAATAAAAATAAAAAGTCAATTATAATACTACATGAAATAAGTATTATAAGAGATTTTAGATAAAACGGCAAATTATTCTCAACAAAGGACATTGGTTCTCCTTTAACTAAAAAGACAGGAACAATAAAGAAAAATAAACTAAAGAAACGTATAGATGCAAAATTTCCGATATTAAATATGACTGAGAAAGCAAAGTCAATTAAGACAACCAACAAACAAGCTACAGAGAATTTCAACAAGGCCATTTCATCTTTTGACAGAATACGCCTATTCTTAGCAATCATTATATATATCATGAGGAATAATACAATAATAAGCAAAGAGAAATTTTCACCAATGCGATAATTCAATATATTAAAAAATGGGACTAAATACAGAAACAACTTCCATATATACCGTGATTTCATTACTTATCTTAATATTTAATACGTTGAACCACCGATAACGCAAAACTCTTAAAATATTTTGAATGCCAAAAGATTACAATCAATGCCACTAAAAAAACAAAGCCCATAATCAATATATTTTTCATTAAACATATTGCATCTTTATTAGAATCCATAAATGAAATACTAACATACGACAAAAGCACTACCACAAGCAATGATAAACTATAATTTTTAGCAACACTTCCCAATATTCCTCCCAAATTCAGACTCATTTTCTTTAAAGAAATAATAAAACTATAAATCGATGAAGTTAATTGTGCAATAGCTTTAAAAATAGCAAAAGAATAGATTCCCCAATAAAAATAAGAGAGGCCTATGCCTGTATAAAATATAATAGGTAATATAATTGACAATAAATACAAACCACGAATATTATTAGTTGCTGTTACATATTGTTGAGACGGATACGAAACGAATGCAAACAGATTTCCAAGCAATAAAATTTTAGATAAAATAATAGAATCTTGATATTCATTTCCTACCCAAGATGCTACAAAAGCATCTCCTGATATTACAAAAATTATAATAGGAAAACACACAAAAGGGAAAAGTATTATCAAGTTTTTGACATAGAATTTTTTCAGGCCTTCATAATCATTCTGACCAACAAAATGATTATACCTTGCAGAAAAGCTAGAATAAATAACAGCTAAATAATTACGAGATAAAGATAGAATAGTAAAGGCCACCGAATATAATGCTACAATCTCAGGTTTTGAAATTCTTGAGATAATTAACAAATCCAATTCATAATATAAAATCCAAGATATTGTAGTAAACAAAGAAGCAACTACTAACTTATTAATCTTATGCCAAATATCTCTATCATATTTAAATGACTTTAAAAATTCAAGAGTCGTATATTCATATTTCACAAAAATCATAACAAATAGAAGGGTTGTAGCCAATACATCTATTATTTGAATGAAAACGAAATATTCAACCAATAAATAATGTCCGTTTCCAAAAAAGAAGAAAACGGATATTATTTTCACAACATGAGAAGTGAGTGATATTATTTGATATTTATATTGTTCAATCCTTATTGAATAAACAAGATAAAGCACTCGTCTAAAAGCAATAAATGGAGAAGAACAAATCAATGCAATTATTAGTCCTGATGCAATATAAGAATCTTCCGGCTTCAAATACTGTATCAACAAATCAGGTTTTATAGCAAAAGGCAAGAAGCAAATTCCAATTATTAAAAAAAAACATAATAATAGAAAGCTAGTGAATCCAATAATCCTAATTTCATCCTTCTTATTACCCTGTGCATAATACTCACCTGCATATTTCTGTCCAGCTGTCAACAAGCCCAAATCTGCATAATTAAAAAAGACAGATAATGACACACATACAGAATAGATTCCATATAAAGTTTGATTTTCAGAAATAAAAGGTACAACTATAAATAAAGAAAGGAAGCCTATAACAGTTGCTAATACCTGAAATACATAATTCTTAAGATAACTAGAAGTATAATCTTTTTTCATCCATTTTTCTTAATTAAGCACTTATCTTTCTCACTAAATATACAATAACCGACATGTTGTAGGCTATTTATCGACAATTTATATCATCATATAATATCCTAATACCTTCTTCCAGCGAAATTTTCGCTGTCCAACCTAATAAGTCAATAATCTTGTTAATCGGTGCTACTGCATGCATAACATCAGAGGAAAGATAATCTCTCCCCCCCCAGTGTGCATTAATTGATTTGTGGAATACACATTCCATCACTTGAGCCACTTCTCTTATTGTATGACCTTGACCTGTTCCAAGATGAAATTGATAATACTTTTCTTGCAAACTATCAAGTTTATTGATTAGAGTAAGAAAGAAATCCGCCATATCATCTACATGGATGAAATCTAGCATCTGCTTACCCGGAGAGAAGGCAATAGAAGTAGTAGCATCTACTGCATCAAGCAAATAGTCAATAACCTTTTTGTTCTCATTCTTTCTTCCATAGGGAGAATAAACTATCACATTTATCCATTTCCAATTGGATTGTGTCTGATAAAACTGAATAACAGGACGTTCTGCACTCTTTGTAGCCGAATAAAGATTATTTGGTAAAGCTTCTCCCGCTCCATTCAGAAACTCAGTAAAAGTACCAATATTAATAAAATAGCGACAGCACGTATGTGAAACAGCTTCAAGTAAATTAGTAGTAAAAAGTATATTGGAATTAATCAATTGTTCTGCAGATGCCTCATCTCTTTTATTTGTAAAATATGCAGCTAAATGTAAAACTACATCAGGAGCATAATTTATAATCTGATGTTGCCAGTTCCTTTCAGTCGTAGAAATAGCAGCATAAGAAGCTGATGGAAAAAGAGTTTTAACCTTCTCTATACTACGCACCAACAAACATAACTCATGTTCAGCATGTAGAGCAAAATAAGAAACTACTGTACGACCGACAAATCCAGTAGCCCCTGTTATTAAAATTTTCATCTTTAGAAATTATAAACTATTTCATTTAAATCGATTCTATCTGCTTCAGAAGGATCATGAGGTTCGGGAATAATATCCATCAACATAGAAATGCCTTCTCCTACTCCATAAAATGCCATCCATATTCCAGGAGCTACTGTGAGACGCTGATAGTTCATTTCAGGTGAAAGAATAAATTCTTCAAACTCTCCTTTGGTAATACTTCCTTCACGATCATCATAAATAACAAATTTCACTGTACCGACTGGGACAATCAAGTTTAATGTCATACGATTATGACGTTTCCATCCTTTTGCTTGTCCATGTTCTATTTGTGAGAAATAAACTTCACCAAATCCCACATAACCTTCATCTGTAGATTTCATTGCGTGATAAATATCACCTTTAGGTACTACTATATGCTTCAAAGGATGAAGTGACACACCTTCAATCATTACTCCGCCCATTTAAGTTTTTGTTTTCTAGCAGCTTGAACATATTCTTCTATTTGAGACACCGTTAAAGCATACATATCTTTACCATACTCAATATAAAATGCTTTATACCAATCAGCAATAAAGCGAACACAGGTTTCATAATGCAACGTAGAATGCCAATCAAGGTAAGCTAAAGCCTTATCACAGTTCAATTTCAACAAAGTAGCTTCTTCAAAAGGGATATTACCAGTTAATTTTGCTACTTCATTTTTATCCAGCCCCCACAGTTCAGACAAATCCTGTACTAATTGAAACACAGTCTTTGTTTGTTCGGCACGAGGACCAAAATTATAAGGCTCACCATTTTCTATCTTATTTTCATAAAGATATTGGCCTAAAGTAAGATAGCCACTTAAAGGTTCTAAAACATGTTGCCAAGGTCTGGTAGCTTTCGGACTGCGTATTTCAACTATCTCATTTTTAGAGAAAGCTTTCACACAATCTACAACAATTCGGTCTTTTGCCCAATCGCCACCACCAATTACATTACCAGCCCGTGCTACGCCCAACCGAATATTAGACATTGCAGCAATAAAAGACTTCCAATAACATTTGATAATAAGCTCAGCTGCACCTTTTGAACCGGAATATACATCCTTACCGCCCATAGCATCCGTTTCACGATATCCCCATATCCATTCCACATTATCATACGCCTTATCACTAGTAATCAGAACGCAAACACAATTCCAAGTAATATTTCGTATTGCTTCAAGAACCGAAGCCGTACCAACAACATTAGTTGTAACAGTATCAAATGGCTCTTTATAGGATTTTGACACAATTGCTTGAGCTGCTAAATGGAAAATAAAGTCAGGCTTTATTTCCTGAATATAAGCATTCATTATATCTCTATCACGAATATCACCGAACTCATGATGAATTTTCTCTGTAAGATTACAAACTTCAAACATTGAAGGTTTTGTAGGTATCTCATTAGAAAATCCGTAAACCTCAGCACCAAGCATATTGAGCCATACGGACAACCATGAACCTTTAAAACCTGTATTACCTGTCACAAGTACTTTCTTTCCTTTATAAATATTATTGAAAGCCATGATATTATATGTATTAATCTTTATAGGGGTTATTAGGAACAGCTCTATCCCACTTTTTCCATGGAGCCGTATCTGCTGCTAAAAGTTTTTCAAGCATTGTCTTCTCTCGGATGTTATCCATACATTGCCAAAAACCTGTATGAATATATGACATCAACTGACCTTCTTCAACAAGTTTACCGAGTGGTTCACGCTCAAAGACACAAGCATCGTCAGTAAGATAATTAAAAATCTCCGGTTCAAGAACCATGTATCCGGCATTGATAGGAGCACCATCATTGATATTCTTTTCGCGAAAGGCTTTCACTGCTTGGTCACCCCCAATATCAAGAATCCCCTTTTCTTGTGCTAGTTTTACGGCAGTCAGAGTAGCAATTTTACCATGCAAACGATGAAATTCCAGCAGCTTACTAATATCTACATCGCACACACCATCCCCATAGGTCATAAAGAAAGTTTCACCACCCACATACTCTTGTATACGTTTGATGCGTCCACCAGTCATGGTATTATACCCAGTATCTACCACAGTAACCTTCCATGATTCAAGATTGCTGTGATGTACAATGACCTCATCTTTACCATTACGAAAATCAAAACTTATATCCGAGTTATGTAGGAAATAATTAGCAAACCATTCCTTGATATATTCTTGTTTATAACCGGCACAAATGATAAACTCGTTATATCCATAATAAGCATACTCCTTCATTATATGCCAAAGAATAGGCATACCACCTATCTCAATCATTGGTTTGGGTTTAAACTGAGATTCCTCAGAAATACGTGAGCCAAAGCCACCAGCCAAAAGAACAACTTTCATATAATCTTTTTTAATATTGTCAATATTCTAGTGCTACGCAAAAAAGCTTTAATACTATGATATATTATAGCAATGGCAAGGTATTTATCTTGAAATCTATCTTTATACATATTGTGTAGATTACGTAAAATACGTATTGCCTTAAAGTCTGGCTGTATTTTATTCAATTTTGTCAAATTAGAAGATGTCATCCTATAATAAATAAGAGGAGTCTCAATTTGCAAAATTCTAAATTTCAAAATTATCAGTTTCAGCCATAACGCCCAATCTTCGGAACAATTATAATCAGGATTTTCATCAAACCTAATCTCAGGGCTATTCACAACAACCACAGTCGATGGAGTTATTTTATTACAAAGAAAAGGTTCAATACTATTTTTATACTTTTTATAAACAACCTTTCCGGCCTGTTTTTTCAAATCTTCACCAAATAAAATAATTGCAGAACTTACCAAATCAACTTTACTTGTTGAAAAGTACTGCATTTGAACTTCCAATTTATTTGGCAACCATAAATCATCATCATCACAAAACGCTAAATATTTACCGCGAGCTTTATCTATGCCAAAATTACGATTAATTGCTATTGTACCATTATTCGGGTTCTGATAGGCTCTAATCTTGTTTGAATTGAAAGATTTAATGACCTGAAAAAAATCATAATTAGAATAGTTATCTACTACAATCAATTCAAAATCAGAATAGGTTTGATTTAGAATTGATTGTATAGTTTCCATCAAAAGGGTCTGTCTGTTATAAGTTATTAGTATTATGCTGACAGTTGGAGTAATATCAATCATTATATATAGATTAATAAAGTTTATTATTAGTGCATAAACGCAAAATAATATAAATGTTTAAGTTTATTATCATAAATATCCCGCGTAAAATAGGTTTTATATCTTTCATAAGAGTTTATTCCTAAAGACGAAATATTATCATAGGCCTTTTCAATGCATTTTCCCAAATCTGCCGAGAAAGTCTTGGTATCTGGATTTACTAAATAGCCATTATAACCATCCACTACCTCCTCTGGTATACCGGCTATATTTGTAGAGATTATAGGTTTAGACAAAGCCATTGATGACAGTATTGTAAGAGGCATATCTTCATCTTTAGTAGAAGGAAGCAAAACTAAATCAGCTGCATTTATATAATTAGCATAATCCATTTTATATCCCAACATAAAAACCTTATCATTAAGTTTGTTCTCCTTTATAAAATCTCGAATTTTCTTTTCATTTTCGCCATTACCAATAAGAATCAACCTTATTTTACTAAAAAGCTTTGGATTAATTTCCTTCAAAAACAGTAATGATTGTAATAACTGAATTTGCCCTTTTCGTTCTTGTAATAATGCAACTTCTATTAAAACGAAACTATCTAAATCAATATTTAGTAATTTTCTAACCTTTTTGGGAGAAGTAGAAATTATTGGTATATCTACAGCGTTATATAATGTAGTAATCTTAGCTAAATCAAAATGTCTGTTCAATGCAAGCTCTTGTTTTGCGTATTCAGTAGCAGTCAAAAAGAAAGTAACTGATTCTTGAACTGTTTGATCTAACTTATTAAATTGACAAGGTACAGCTCGGTTATTTATCTGCAAGATATTTTTTATGTTGTAACGATGCGCACAGATAGCTAATTGTAAACACGTTTTAGCAGCTGGATATCCTCCATTATTTATATGGATTAAATCAAAATCATGACTATTTAATAAAGAATTAAAAATACGTCTGTTCAATGAATAATACACCCCAAGTGTATCCAAAAGATAAAAGGGAAATTTACAAAAATAACGAATAATATTATTTTTAATTTTTCTGTTTAAAAAGTAAAAAAAATCATCGTTTGAAAAAAGCTTTAATGGAAAGAACTTTTTTTGCTCTTCAATCGTGAATATTTTATCCAAATAACATTGATATTCTTCATGGTAGCGATAAGCAAAAAATAAATCAAAATCATTTTGAAGAGTTTTGCTTTTAAGTATATTGACAGCGACATATTCACTACCTCCGAATGTAAAGCAATCAGAATATAACAGAATTTTCCTTTTCATTGAGTTTATATATCAACAAGACTTTAAAATATCCATTAAGATTTCACCATTCATCCTTTTTTCGCTATCCTCATTTGTCAAATATCCATATTTATAAAAGCCAAAAGCCTCCTTGTCTACAGTAAGAATTAAATCGTCAGCTATATAATCATTTAACCTAACAACTGGAGAGTTTAGCAATTCTCCTATCTTTTGTTCAATAAGAAAAGACTGATTAGCTTTTATTTTCATGTCATCTGTATAGACAAACAATATTGGTTTTTCCCAAATTACAGCATAACCAATAGCAGTAGAATAATGAGCAATCACTCCCATAGAATGTTTGACAAGAGGAGCGGTTTCATTAAATAAGACTTTTCTATTTCCCCAAAAATCATTATACCTACATTTTCGAGAAACAGTGGGATGGGCTGCAATAATGATTTCACATGAATATTTTTCTTCTAGTTTGGAAAATAAACAATTCATTCTCTCAAAATAATCATCTGAATCATAAACTATTCCTTCCAACTTTCCATCTGGGTGAAAAGGCAAATTCTGGTCAAGAAAAACTAAATATCTATCACTTATAGGTAAACTGGAATCTTTTTTCGCTCTTTGATAATCAGTTGAATTAAATTTAACAATATGTGTCTGATTACCAATCTTACACTCATTTGTATTCGCCGAAAATTGACAAGTTTCAAGATAGTAATTGATTGGCGCTATCAACTTAGTCCTCATTAAAACTTTAACATATGCCGAACGTAACAAATCAGGAAACTTTTGAGAAAAAACTTTTGAAAATATTACAGAAAATCTCTGTTGTAAAGGAATTGATGGAAACACCCCATTTGAGCAGTATATCTGCTTACACTTCATTTTACTAAGTAACCGAAAACAATTATAACTAAAACGGCAATATGTCATGTAAAGCAAATATAATGTATTGTCATTATCTTGCATTTTAATAAAAGACTTCAAATCAGATTCAGATAAAATTTTCTCATAAGCCAATCCTTCCGGTTGAAATTTTCCTGGTATATGATATCCTTTTATAGTAATCTCTGAGACATCCACAAAAGTCACTTTAATTCTTACATCTATCAAAAATGATACATCAAATAAGTCATGGATTCTCTCATCATAATTACTCCAGCCTAAAATTATAAGATTTTGATACTTATTCATTTTAATATAAAATTATCAATAAACTCTCTCACACATCCCTTTCCGCCATTTTTAGACATAATCTTCACTCCCAACACTTCTCTTATTGCAAGACAAGCATCCATAGGACAAGCTTTTATTCCTACCGCACTAATCAAATCAAAACAATTTATATCATCACCAATATAAGCTACCTCGTCCAGTGTAATACCCTCCCTCTGACAAATTTCTCTTATTGCAGCCAACTTACCACCGTCACGCTTTCCTTGAACTAAATAGTCGACCTTCAGTTTTTTAGCACGATTCTCTACTATCTTTGTATTTTCAGAAGTAATAATACCTGTCTTTATACCTGCTTCACGAAGTAACTGAAAACCCATTCCATCACGAGTATTAAATTTTTTCAATTCTTCTCCAGTTTCTGAATAATACATACCTCCATCTGTTAATGTACCATCAACATCAGAAAGAAAAAGTTTTATCTTATTTCTCTCTTTCTTATACTTAGAAAGCACATTCTTATACATCAGATTTTCTAAAATAATCCAATCGTCTGGTTCATCTATTTCTGTTGCTGTATATTCTGGCATTTCATATATCCCGATTTTACCACCTAAACGATTACCATTCTTCAAGATATTACCAACTGTATTGATATAAAAAGCGCCATTTTCCATCAATTCGCCCGAAAAGTCCTGACGACGAGGACGATTCATATAGTCATAATTCTTACTAGTTCCATTAGCATTCCAAAAGAAACGATAATTACGAACACAAGTCAACATTGAATCATACTTTCCTTTTCCATATATTTTCAAAGCCTCAGTAAAATGACAAGATTCAGTCAAAGGAGAAGTAGCTTGCACCAACATAAATACTATATTTTCAGATAAATGCATCTTATTAATATATTCCAACATCACACTTTCCGTACTTGCCGTATCACAAGCATTTTCTGCAGAACGGTGATAAAATGTTACTTTCTGGTAGTGATGACACAAGATAGTATTCTCTATTTGATCCGAATCGGTAGCCACAATTATTTGATCCACTAACGGACAATTCTCCAAAGCTTCAATATTCCAGCATACCAACGGCCTTCCACAAAAAGATTTTATATTTTTCAGCGGAATAGACTTACTTCCTCCTCTCACTGGTATAAATGCAATTGTCTTCATTACCATTTCACTTGATGTTTTTTTAACTTATCACGCTGTACTTGTTCTATATCAAGAATTTCTTTCTGCTTATAAGTCAAGGCTTTAGCCACAGCACGACAGTCACGAGCAAGCTTACGAACTCCGTCTGGTTCCAACGATGCTGCATGATCTGTACCTTTCCAAGTTCGATCAAGTGTGTAATGGCGCTCTATCCACTCCGCTCCCAATGCAACAGCAGCTGAATCTACAGCTATGCCAAGATGATGTCCAGAAAAGCCAATAGCTTTTACACGATTAGCATAAAGTTCATGAAGTCGAGACAATTCCAACAGACAAATATCCTCAAATGGGACAGGATATCCAGAAGTACAATCATAAATAACTAAATCCCTATTACGTCCTTTGGATTCAAAAAAACTGACAATTTGTTCCTCTTCTTCCCGAGTCGTCATACCAAAAGAAAGATGAATTTCTCCACCAAAATTTTCGCAAAGATATTCCAACAACTTTTTATTCAAATTGCAAGCTGATGGTACTTTTATCAAATTAGGATGCAACATGCATATTTCTTTTGCAGAAGTTATATCCCATACAGAAGTGGAATACTCTATACCAAATTCATTGCACCAATCCTGCAATTGGCGATGTTGATCCAGTGTAAATTCTAAGAAATCACGGTGTTCACCATAAGTATTTCCATACGAATTTTCAGGATGAGGATGAGGAGTGTTATATTCCTCAGGAGTCAAGAGTTCCCTGTTACAACGTTTCTGGAATTTGACGACATCTACCTTACAATAGGTAGCAGCAGTCATTATCATCTCTCTTGCGATTGAAATATCACCTTTGTGATTGCAACCTATTTCTGCTATAATTTTAGGAATATTCATAAACAAACATATTTATATAAATAAATCGTTTCACATAATCTAATTTAATATCGAAAGGCTAGAACATATAAATAATCGTCCCACATAACGTCTTCATGACAGTTAACCACCTGTGAGAACAAGCGTTACCAATAATGAGATAATTATTGAGACTTAATTTTCTTAAGAATGGGTGTTATATAGACGTTTACAAGAGTATTTCTAAGTTACCGCTTAACTTAATGCACATTATAATTAAGTTCATCCTCTACCATCTTATTAAGTGATGAAAGCATCCACTCTATTTTTTTACAACAGACTTTATTAAAAGAAAAATCGATATTAGCTCATAAGCCAAATTATCATTCATATCACCACCGTAACCTACCGTTACAACCGCTATGGCACTAAGCATTCGAGCTGACCTACTCCATTTCGATTTTTAATCAGATGAATTCAATACATAGGGCAAGACATTAAATATAAGATTACAATAGTGCAATCATTCGGAATATATTTCAGATTCAGTCAGATAAGCGGTAAGCATTTCGGCTTGATATTGCCGCAAGTAGAAGAAAACTCTTATTATGGCATAATGCTTTTTTCAATGATCTACTCATCACCCAAAACAAAGCATGAGACAGTACAATATGGTCTTCATTGAGATAGTAATAAAAAATATCGGCTTCAAGAGTTTTGCCTTCCAGAAAACGTTTCTCCATCTCACCAAAAAATTTCCTACGTTTATTTATTAATTCACAGTCACTAATCCCCTCTTTCATCGTCTCAAATCTTGTACTATTCTACCACTTCCCAAGGATACTGATTTTCCTCAAACCTCCCTAATTCCTCAATAATCTCCACCTGCTCCAACGTCAACTGTGACTGATCCCACGTATTGATAATAGCATGTGCTTCTTGAGCTAATTCCTTATCATAAACTTCGCTATAACAATAAGTCAAAAGTCGAACTTTGAGCAATGATGCCGGTAGTTTAGGAAGAACTTCCCAACTACGGTCCAATACATTCTGAATGTATTCTTGCTTATGACCGTTATCGTAAATTGTAGCGGCAAAAGCCACTAAAAGACCAAGACAGAGTTCGGCTTCCGCTTCCACAGTCTTGCCTCGAGTACCGTAAAGATCAAGAGCCTGCTCGTAAACATCACGATTCAAACGTGTGAACTGGTCAACGTAGATGGGACTTCCGTCCAACCCATAAACAAGAAGATTATGGGCTAAGGAAAATAATGAATCCATTGACTAAGTATGGTTTATGATTGATAAATTATGAATTACAAATAGAAAATTATTCAACAGGTTCAACGAGTGATGGCGAAATAAA